>OBZZ01000057.1_pt1 | contig 109606 bp, 85 predicted proteins | sample 1501451 | NCBI WGS metagenome assembly OBZZ01 (sample SAMEA2580274, study PRJEB22360) | human gut metagenome | biome: human gut; feature: human-associated habitat; material: faeces | place: Denmark | collected 2008/2010
GCTTCCTGACAGATGGGAAAAGGCTAATGACTAAAAAGGGATCATTAGACTTTTTACTTTTAATATACTATATAGAATCGCGGAGACGCTTACATGACAGTCTACTTTTAATACTTCAAGGAAACGTTCCCAGGTTTTTCTAAATCTATTTTCTGCCAAATCCATAATGATTCGTTTTTATACCCAAGATATAAGAACAAAAAAAGAGAGACAATATAGAAGCGCGGAGACGCTTACATATTCCTTCAGCCCCGTTCCATCTCCAAAAACGCATCCCAAGGTGATGACTGTCCGGCAAAACACTCACATTTCATCAAATGACAACAACCGGACGAATAAGGTGTATCATCCGGTCGAAGTCGTTGTATCTTCCCTTCAAGTAAATTATTTCACTTAAGTGATGATATTATATCACCTTAGTGATGAACTTTCATCACTGGAGTGCTCAAACTTCATCACTTAAGTGAAATAACTGAATCAAAAGGAAGACATCGTGTAATCAACCGGACGAAACAGCTTGTTATTCAGGATGTTTACGCTTAGTCACTTTTCTCTAAAACCCCACGAAAAACACTTGCAAAACGCTATTTTACACAGTATCTTTGTTCCAACGGAAACCTAAAACAACAAATAATGAATAAAAAGTTATTGAACAAAGTAATGAAGAAGCTTGCTTCCTCGAATGTAGTGATAAGTCCGACAGTGAAGAGTTCATCTACCTCATTATCAATGCAGAAGAAACCGGAAACGGAGCAAGTACAGCAAAAATTGGAACAATATTTGCTGAGCCGCTACCATTTTCGCTTCAACGTGCTGACGGAACAAACGGAATGTTGCAAAAAAGACGCTGACACACCTATATATAAGGTAATAAGCCAGCGCACCCTGAACAGCCTGTGCCTGGAAGCACGTGCACGTCACATCAACTGCTGGGACAAGGATGTAAGCCGGTTCGTGAACTCGGAGCAGATGCCGGACTATCATCCGTTACTTTCCTATATGAACACCCTTCCCGAATGGGACGGCAAGGACCGCGTGACTCCGCTGGCACAACGCATATCTACGAAAGATTTCTGGGTGAACAGTTTCCACCGCTGGATGCTGGGCGTAACTGCCCAGTGGAGCGGACGCATGGACCGGTGCGCCAACGCTGTGGCCCCCATGCTGGTGAGCAGCGAGCAAGGGAGATGCAAATCCACTTTCTGCGAATTGCTGATGCCCGATTCGTTGAAAGACTACTATACGGACAGCTTCGAACTGACCGGACAGGCAGGATGCGAGCAGAAGCTGGCTTTCTTCGGACTGATTAATCTGGATGAGTACGACCGTCTTTCACCACAGAAACTGCCATTGCTGAAAAATCTGATGCAGATGAAAAAACTGGATTTCCGCAAGTCGCACCGCTCGTCCTACAGCCATCTGCCCCGGATGGCCTCGTTCATCGGCACCAGTAACCGGAAAGCGCTGCTCACCGACCCCAGCGGAAGCCGCCGTTATTTCTTTGCCGAGGTAAAGGAGAAGATAGACTGCTCGCCACTGGAGCACAAACAGCTTTTCGCCCAGCTGAAAGCAGAACTGGACGAGGGAAAGCGTTACTGGTTCTCGGCGGCGGAGGAATCCGAGCTGAAACTGCGCAACCAGGCCTATTATGCCTTGCCTACCGAAGCGGAAATGATTCTCCATTGTTTCAGACTGCCGGAGAAAGGGGAAGACTTCAAACTTTACTCGGCAGTATACTTGTTCAATATCCTGCTGAAACGATATCCGGCAGCCATGCGCGGCATCACGATAAACAAAATGGGAAGAATCATGAATTCCCTGGGAGCGGAACGGATGCATACCACAACAGGAAATATGTATAAACTGGTAGCACTGGCCGGGTAAAAACATCCCTGAAGCTATTATGAAGGAATTTATAATGATTCCTTCATAATAGCCTTCTGTATATCAACACATTACCCTTCCATGAAGGATTTGAACAATTTTATCGCTTATTTTAATTCCGATGTACCACCATCTTCTTATTCCGGCCGGTAAACCTGCAAAGGCAGCTCACCTTTCAAGGCTCCCAACGCATTATAAGCCAGCGAGCCCATCTCGTCTTCACCGGGCATCAGCACAACCGGCGCCAGATAATCAATCTGTTCCTTGAGAATCCCTACACAGTAATCACTATGGGCAATGCCTCCCGTCAGAATAATGGCATCCACCTGCCCACGGAGCGTGACATACATGGCCCCTGCCTGTTTCGCCACCGTATAGAGCATCGCATCCAATACCCCTTTATAAGGCTCCTCGCCTTCGGAAGCTTTCCGGGCAATAGTCACCACATCATTCATACCCAGATGGGCAGTCAGCCCCCCTTTGCCATTCAGCATCTTCTTGATCTGCTTTAACGTATACTTACCGCTGAAGCACAATTCCGCCAACTGGTCGGCAGGAATGGTTCCCGCACGTTCGGGAGAAAACGGCCCCTCACCGTTCAAGGCATTGTTAACATCAATCACCCGTCCTTTGCAATGGGCACCCACCGATATGCCACCCCCCAGATGCACCACAATCAGATTCAACTCTTCATAATGTTTCCCGATGGAAGCGGCATATTTACGCGATACCGCCTTACTGTTCAAGGCATGGAAGATGGAAATGCGCTCTATCTCCGGTATTCCCGTCAGGCGGGCGGCCGGTTGCAGCTCGTCTACCACTTCGGGATCGGCAATGTAGGCGGGACAATGGCATTCCCGGGCTATTTCATCGGCAATCAGCGCGCCCAAATTACAGGCGTGCTCCATCCGGGCGTTGAGCAAATCGTGTTTCATCTGTTCGTTAATGGCATACACCCCGCCGGGCGTAGGCTTCAGCAGACCGCCACGGGCAATGACGGCATCAAAATCCAACGGAATATCCGCCTCGGCAAGCAATCGCAATACAAAGTCCTTACGGTACGCATACTGTTCGTTGACGTGGTGAAACTCCGACAAGTCATCCGCAGTATGATGGGCCCCTGCCGCCCACACCGGCTTTTCATCGATGAAAAGGGCTATTTTGGTAGAAGTAGAGCCCGGATTAATCACAAATATCTTCATAATTTAAAGGTTTTATCCGGCCACGCAGGCCAATGCCAGACTATAATATTTCGAATTACCGGAATCGGCACGCGAAGGAACCACTACAGGAGAAGTAGTACCTCGCAACATGCCTGCCATGTTGGCGTCACCAAACAACGACACCGTTTTATAGAATGTATTTCCCGACTCGATATTGGGAAAGATCAACAAATCCGCATGTCCCACCACCGGCGAGCTGATTCCTTTCACCTCACCGCTATGCGCATCACATGCCGTCTTCACATCCATGGGCCCGTCCAAGTACATGTTTCCGTAAGCACCGGCGGCGGCACGTTCCTTTAAAGTCACATAATCCAGTGTATGAGGGAATTTCTCGTTTACTTTTTCCGTACAATGAATCAAGGCCACACGGGGAGCTTCTATTCCCATGCGGCGGCATACCTCCAGATCATACCGCAGCATCGCCTCGAATTGTTCCAAGGTAGGACGGGGAATGACCGCCGCATCCGAGAAGAACAGCAATTTCTTGTACATCGGGATCTGTGCCACCGTGATATGGCTCAGCACATTCCCTTTCGGCAGGATACCATGTTCCTTATTAAGCACGGCCCGCAATAAATTATCCGTATTGATAATCCCTTTCATCAACACGTCCGCATGTCCCTCACGTATCAGCGAAACAGCTTCCTGGGCTGCTTTATCGGGACTTGTCGCCTCGTATACTTTCACATGATCCGGATATTGAAGGCGGATATATTCCGAGTTCAGCAAATGGGGCGTATCCGCCACCAATAAGAAATCGGCAAAGCCTTCGTGCAAACTGCGGGTTATAACGTATTCGGTATGAGGGTCATTGGGGCAAACAACCACCACACGTTTCCGCTCCTTCAACGAACGCAAACGGCATATCAGGCCGGCGAAGTCTTGTATAGGTTCCATGGTCATTAGATTTTTAGCAAATATGAAAAATAAATCTGAATTTATCCCTATCTTTGCTTAGTTTCTACGAATAATTTAACTTATGAAAACGTTTCAAACATTTGACATTTCAGCCGAGTACGATGCCATACACCGCACCTTTCCCTGCCACAAAGATGCTCCAGTCATAGGGCTTACCGGAAACTTCCAGGAAGGCGCATGTACTTTGCTGGAAGGATATTTCACTTCCATTCTGAAAGCAGGAGGTATTCCTTTCATTATTCCTCCTGTTGACGAAACTAACAGTTTGATAAACTCACTGAATGCATTGGATGGCTTGCTACTGACCGGCGGTGCGGATATCAATCCCTTGTTCCTTGGAGAAGAACCGATAAAGGAATTACACAGTATAAATCCCCGGAGGGATCGTCAGGAGTTATTGCTTGCCAAACTGGCCGCCGACCGGCAGATACCGATTCTGGGAATATGCCGCGGCATACAGGTGATGAACGCCGCTTTTGGAGGCAGCCTGTATCAGGATATCCACGTACAGATGGAAGGGGAACGGATCAAACACGATCAGGATTTGGGACGGGGATATGCCTCGCATACGGTCCGGATAGAGAAAGATTCCTTACTCTATAAATTGTTTGAAACAGAAATATTGCCGGTCAATTCGTTTCACCATCAGGCGGTAAAGGAGGTTGCGCCGGGTTTCAGGGTAACTGCCCGCTCATCCGACGGAGTCATTGAAGCGATGGAATCTACCGAATGCAAGTCCATGATGGGAGTGCAATGGCATCCGGAATGTTTCATTCTGGAAAACAATACCTGTATGATGCCGGTATTCCACTGGCTTATACAGGAATCCACTTCTTTCAGAGAAGCCAAAAAACTTCACAGCCGCATGATAACGCTGGATTCACATTGCGACACTCCCATGTTCTTCGATCAAGGAATAAACTTCGCCACCCGTGACAAGAAAATCCTGGTAGACCTGCATAAGATAACGGAAGGACATCTGGACGCAACCATCATGGTGGCTTACCTGAAGCAATTGGAACGTACTGATGAAGCCTTATCGGCCGCTACTGCCAAAGCAGACCGCATCCTGAACGAAATAGAGGAGATGGTTGCCAAGAACTGTACAGCCGTAGATATAGCATATACTCCCGCTGATCTGTGCCGTTTGAAAAAAGCAGGGAAAAAGGCTGTCATGCTGGGCATTGAAAACGGATATGCCATTGGCAAGGATATCACGAATGTAGAACGTTTCCGCCATCGTGGCGTGGTGTACATGACACTTTGCCACAACGGAAATAATGATATCTGCGGCTCTGCCCGTTATAATGAGGAAGGACTGGGCGTAAGCACATTCGGTGAACAGGTGATAAAAGAAATGAACCGTGTGGGAATGATGGTAGATGTTTCTCATGCCGGAGAGAAAAGTTTCTATGATGCACTGGCAATCAGCGGCAAACCGATCGTAGCCTCTCATTCTTCGGCCCGTGCCCTTTGCGACCATCCGCGCAATCTGACGGATGACCAATTGAAAGCATTGGCAGCCAAGGGGGGGGTGGCACAGGTATGTATGTATGGCGGATTCCTGCGCAAGAACGGAGAAGCTACCATCAAGGATGCCATCGAGCATCTGAACCACATGGTAAATGTCATGGGCATAGAACATGTAGGGATAGGAACCGATTTTGACGGTGACGGCGGCATCACAGGCTGCGCTTCGGCATCAGAATTGATAAACTTTACACGCCGGCTGCTGTTGGAAAGATACAGTGAAGAAAATATCCGCCTCATTTGGGGTGGAAACTTCCTGCGCGTTATGGAAGAAGTACAAAGAAAATAACGTAACTTTGCGGCGCAGCCCCTTTCTATATAAAGGATAATGCACAAATAAATAACAGAAGAATAAGTATGAAGATAAGAAATGTTTTAGTAATCCCGTTCTTGCTGCTTGTATTGACAGCCGTTTCGTGCGGAAACAGTAAAAGCAGAAACGACCGGACAGAAACCGTAGACAAAGAAGTGATCAAGGCTCCCGAGTTCGATGCAGACAGCGCCTACCAGTACATTCAGGTACAAGCAGACTTCGGTCCCCGTGTTCCCAACACACAGGCGCACAAAGAATGTGGGGAATATCTGGCAGGACAATTGGAAAAATTCGGCGCCAAGGTATACAATCAATATGCCGATCTGATAGCATACGACGGTACGATACTGAAATCACGCAACATTATCGGTGCTTACAAGCCCGAAAGTAAAAAACGTATCCTGCTTTGCGCCCATTGGGACAGCCGCCCGTATGCCGACAATGATCCCGACCCGAAGAATCACCATACTCCTATACTGGGAGTGAATGATGGTGCCAGCGGTGTGGGGGTGCTGCTGGAAATCGCCCGTCAGATACAGAAGGAACAACCTGCCCTAGGTATAGATATCGTATTTTTCGATTCGGAGGATTATGGAATTCCCGAATTTTATGACGGCAAGTACAAACAGGACACTTGGTGTCTTGGATCACAATACTGGGCACGTACCCCACATGTTCAGAACTATAATGCACGCTATGGAATCTTGCTGGATATGGTAGGAGGAAAAGATGCCACGTTCTATTATGAAGGTTACTCGGCCCGCACCGCCCGTTCCGAAATGAAGAAAATCTGGAAAAAGGCACATGAGCTGGGATATGGCAAATATTTTGTAAAAGAAGACGGCGGTGAGACGGTGGACGACCATATCTATGTCAACAAGTTGGCGCGTATCCCGTGTGTGGACATCATTAACTATGATGCCGACAATCCGCAAAGTTCTTTCGGCTCTTTCTGGCATACGGTAAACGATACGATGGAAAACATTGACCGTAACACGCTGAAAGCGGTAGGACAAACAGTGATGGATGTGATTTATAATGAGAAATAAATGATAAAATAATGAAAACAATAAACGAACTTCAGAACGAAGTGATAGAAGAGTTCAGTGATTTTGATGACTGGATGGACAAGTATCAATTGCTCATAGATTTGGGTAACGAGCAGGAACCACTCGCCCCCGAATATAAAACAGAACAAAACCTGATAGACGGTTGCCAGAGCCGCGTATGGCTGCAAGCCGATATGGAAGACGGCAAAGTGGTGTTCCAGGCGGAAAGTGACGCCTTGATTGTAAAAGGTATCATTGCCCTGCTTATCAAAGTAGTCAGCGGACATACTCCGGATGAAATATTAAGCAGTGATTTATACTTTATAGAGAAGATAGGTTTGAAGGAACATCTGTCGCCCACCCGCAGCAATGGCTTGCTGGCAATGGTAAAACAGATGCGTATGTATGCGCTGGCTTTCAAGGCAAAAATGGCGAACTAGTGATTAGTGGTTAGTGATTACTAACCACTAAAAAATCATCGTCCCAGCCGCTTGGTATCGACATCGGTACGTTTCTTCTCTTTGTATCCGCCGAATTTATAGAGGAATGAAAATGTAAAGCTACGATTGTCCCAATTCATTTCTGTCCGGTTCCGTTGCTGCCCCCACGCCAGCCGGGTGGTCATATTCGATGTATTAAGAATATCATTTCCTTTCAATATCACCTTCGTCTTTCCATCCGGAGAAGCCCACTGAAGTGAAGTCGAAACATTACAAATAGGACTTAAGTTATACACCCCTTGTATGGCACGTGATTGGTAAAAACCAGCCAACGTACCTATGATATTCGGTTTCTTCGATAAGATGAATGTGTTTGTGGTATTCAGAATGACGCTGAATTTATGCCGGTTGAATGCAATATCATGGAAATGGCTGTTCTTGTCATGAGAGAACAGGCCGAAAGCAAAAATGCGCCCGTTCCACCATGTACTCACTTTATAAGAAGCCATAGTCTGTATGGTCCATCTTTTCTGAAAATCATAATTCACAAACTGATTCACCTCCGCCAGACGGTCGGGCAATTGATAAGGGAGCTGCACAAAGTAATCGGGTGTGTAATTGTAATTCACCCCTATCATATATCTATTCTTATACAGATAATTCAAGTCGAGCGAATAATTGGAACTTGGCTTCAGGTCGGGATTTCCATGAGCCTCGGTATAGCTGTCCACATACTGTATAATAGGTTGCAACTGCCAGTAAGCGGGATATTTACGATTACTGGTGAAAGACATTTGCAAGGTATGTCCATCTGCCGGAGTATAAGTTGTGTTTACAATGGGATACAGCATCCAGCTATGGCGTTCCCCGGCATGATAAAGCTCTGCGGCCAAGGAAACTTCGGCAGAGAACTTCTTCCCAAAACTATGTGAAGCGCCGGTGTACATATTCAGAGTATATTCTTTTCGAAGCAGTTTCTCGGAATTATCGGGAATCAAGGCTCCTGTTTCACCATCCCGATAGAACTGGTAGCTGTTATCGTGTGTGGCAGTGTACTTTACACCATAATTTATCTCGGTTCCACCTTGCAAGGAATGAAGCTGGTTGGCATAGAATAACCAGCGGTTGATACGTTGGTTGCTGTCATAATTCAATGTCCGGCTGACATCCTGCATATCTTTCTCCAGAAAGGTCTGTGACGGATTGGAGAAAAAAAGGAAATCCATTCCTGCCGAAAGGCCGAAAGAAGATTGATAATCGGCCGCCACATTATGTAACTGGCGGTCACCGTCATCCGTTTTATCACTGTGGGCTGTTCCACGCATTTTTGTACAGTCCTGCCCATAGCGGTATTGTGTATTGTAAACCACACTCAACAAGTTCTTCTTCCCGAAATCATAATCCGCCCCCAAGCGGAGGTTATGCCGGCCGCCATACCCTTTAGCCTCTGTTTTCAAATCCAACTCGTGTACGTCCCCCGCCATAGTGTGCCATGACTGTTTGTCCAATCCGAAAGTGGTATGTTTGAACCCGTATGAATACATCACATCCGCCGAAAAGCGCCGGGAAGTGTAGAGCAAATTTCCACGGCCTGCAATGTCTTCCCTGCGGGACTGTTCATACATAGCCGCCACTTCACCGGACCAAGAAGGCTTCTGCCCGATATTCGATTTTAGAATAACATTCACCATGGCTCCACGAATGCGGTAACGTGCCGGAGCAGCATACATGATTTCCGCTTTCTCCAGACGACTGACAGGGGTATTCTGAAGCACGGACTTCAAATCGTCCTTGTCCAGTGTACTTACTTTTCCATTTACTACCAAAGTAATACTGCGCCCCCCAAAAGTGAGATTGCCATCTTGTTCCACGATGCCGGGCAGTTCCTTTACCACCTCGTAGGCGTTATTCACCGGAAGCCGCTCTACCATACGGGGTAAGTCATAGACCAGCTTTCCCCGCTCGGCCTTTACCACCGGACGCTCCCCTTTGACCAACACCTCCGGCAATTGTTGGAAAAGGCTGTCCATATAGGTATAATTCACATCATTCTGCGCTTGTGCCGCAAATGCCGACAAGCATAAACAAAAGATAATCACTGTCCTCATCATCGTTTTATTTTTAGTGTCCATGCAAAGTAAAGGTGAAAAATGTGCCGTATGTGTTACCGCCGGCTTATGAAGTCTTATTTAGTGTTATCAAAAGAAAGAGAATACTTATTTTGTACCTATTTTTGCCAAACCATGAAGATACCGTTTAAAGCCATAGCCGCATTGATTATCCTTTCGCTGATAGGCGTCTTTGCCTATCAGGCATATTGGTTGACAGGATTATACACCTCGATGAAGAAGGATATGGACAATTGCCTGATAGAAACATTACAGGTGAGTGACTACAATGAAATGATGGAACGGTGCGACTCCGTGAAACGAAGCAACGAAACCATAAATGGCTATATCGAATCCAGTATCAATCTGGACAGCAGTGCTTTGATTACCAAAGTTATAGAAACCGAGCCTTTCAAACAGCAAAAAAGATTTGGTCTGGAAATCAATGAACCGGTATCTACTACCATCGACAAAAACGGTACACTGGAACTGCTCACCAAATACTTCCAACGGGGTATCCACAGCCAGCTGGACCTTTTCACGGAAATCAACCTGCACACTTTCGACAGCCTTTTTACAAGGACACTTGCCATGCGCGGAATCATCTACCTGCCTCACCGCATCGAAATAGTGAATTTACGTCAAGACAGCACGGTCGTACAAGGACTCAGCTCACCTCAAAAATACAGGCCGGGCAAAGAAGCAGTGAGCTACTATTACAATTATGACTTGTACAACAAAATGGCATACCGGTTATGGGTGGAACCGACAAATACCATCGTCTTGCAACAAATGAAGGGGATACTTTATACCTCTTTCTTTATCATTATTATATTGGGGGTATCATTCTGGTTTCTTATCCGTATCATCTTAAGGCAGAAAAGTGTAGAAGAAATGAAAGAGGACTTCACGCATAACATTACTCACGAACTGAAAACTCCGATAGCCGTAGCCTACGCCGCCAACGATGCATTACTGAACTTCAACGGAGCAGAAAACCTGACGAAACGACAGAACTATCTTCAGATTATCCAAACCCAGCTGAAACAGCTCAGCGGACTGGTGGAACAGATCCTTTCCATGAGTATGGAGCAACGGAAGAACTTCCGTCTGAACTATGAACCTGTCGAACTGAGGCCTATGTTGGAAAATCTGATCAGCCAACATAGATTGAAAGCTGATAAGCCGACTGAGTTCAAACTCATTATGGAAGAAAACATAACCCTACGTGCAGACCGCTTGCACCTGTATAACGTGATCAGCAATCTGATAGACAATGCTATAAAATATTCCGATGAAAAGGCATATATTTACATTTCTGCAATACGCTGCAACAATCCATGCAACGGTGACCGTAACGCTTATGTAATGCTAAAGATACAAGACAAAGGAATAGGTATTCCTGCCGACAGACAAAAACATCTGTTTGATAAGTTTTATCGGGTTCCGACCGGTAATCTGCATAATGTAAAAGGATATGGATTAGGACTTTATTATGTAAAAACAATGATAGAACAGCATAAAGGAACTGTTTCCGTGGAAAGCAGCACAGGAAAAGGCAGTACCTTTACACTTAAAATTCCCGAATAAGCAAATGGAAAAGATACACGTTTTATTAGTAGAGGATGAACAGACTCTTGCCATGATTATCAAGGACACACTGGAAGAACAGGATTTTATCATTACTACCGCCGGAGATGGTGAAGAAGGCTTAAGAAAGTTTTTCGAACAGAAACCGGACGTATTGGTAGCCGATGTCATGATGCCCCGTATGGATGGCTTTGAAATGGTACGCCGCATCCGCCAATCGGATAAAGCAACCCCGGTATTATTCCTCACCGCCCGGTCTGCCATCAATGATGTAGTAAAAGGATTTGAACTGGGAGCTAATGACTATCTGAAAAAACCATTCGGTATGCAGGAGCTTATTGTACGCCTCAAAGCCTTGATGCACAAAGCTTTTGTGGAAAAAGAAATAACCAATACCTACCCCATCGGAGGATATCAGTTCAACTCCGTCACCCAACAACTGGATTTTGCAGGGAACATACAAGAACTCTCCCACCGGGAATCGGAAATCCTAAAACGCCTGTGTGAGAACCGGAATGAAGTGGTGAACAGCCAAAGCATCTTGTTGGAGCTATGGGGAGATGACAGCTTCTTCAATTCACGCAGCCTGCATGTATTTATTACGAAATTACGCCATAAACTGTCCAAAGACCAAAGCATACGGATTGTGAATGTAAGGGGAATAGGTTACAAACTGATTATAAACTAACACTTCTTCCCTCTAATCAAGACTTTCTGCCCGCCGGACAAGGTAGTGGCAAAGATATAATCATCTCCTCCCTCTTTCAGTTTCAAACGTTTGCGAAGTTCCGCAACCGATAATGGAAAGTTGCGGATCGTAATATTCGCCTTGTCCATATCCATCAAGAACGCTTTCAATTCCTTTTTTCCAAAACCCGATACGGCCTCAACCCGGAAACGACGTCCCGGAAAATCCGGAACCAAAGAAGCAGAGGTATATAAATGGCTGTTGAGGTGAAGTTTCGCCACAGGATAGGTTTGTGTGAGAGAACGAAAAGCACCGGCTTTCAGTATAGCGGCATTCGGTTCATACAAATAAGTTCCGACTTCATCGGTCAAAAGACAGGGCGATGTTTTTTCCCGCTTCAAGGTAAAGGTGTAATGCTGGCTCTCCCCGTTGCCTGCAATATGTTCGCAATGGATGCTTACCTCCGATGAAACGGACTCTTTTTGCAGTATCAGCAATAACTCCTTGCACTCGTTATTCACAGCGACAATGTGTACCGCACGAACTGTTTTCAACTCGTTCAATGCCAATGACAGATCCAGCATAGGCGATAATTTCACCATCACTTTCTTTGCCTTATCAACCAGCAAAGGCTCCAAAACAGTAACATCCGGCTCGCAATCAGAGATAGCAACCGTCTTTCCACCGTGTCCGTCTCTTCTGGCAGGGTCTAAAAACAAACAATCTACCGGAAGCATTTCCTGCAAATAGGATACCCCGTCCCGGTTGTGTATCCGAATGTGCCCCAACCCCAACAAAGGGAAATTATGCAAAGCCAGCTCACAAAGTCCTGACTGCCTTTCCACATAATCAGCCTGCTTGAAATTCCGGGAGATAAAGCTGCAATCAATACCGAAACCTCCGGTTAAATCGGCAAAAGTATCGCCTTCCAACAAAGAGGCCTTATACAAAGCAGTTGCTTCGGAAGAACATTGCTCCATAGACAAATGAGGGGGATACCATAATGCAGAAACCGGATACCATGAAGGTATCTTGCGGGCCGCCACCTGCCGTCCGGCAATTTGTGTGACAGCTGCCGCCATGTCTACATCGGGATATTTCTTACTTTGCAAAGCAAGTGTACGCGTATCGTCCTCTCTGTGTTCTTCGATGAAATGGAGTGTTTTTGTTGATATTTCCATCCTTTATCTAATTACTTTATAGTTCCGTTTTGCCTCTTCACGACTGCGGAAGTTGAAATGCCACCACTCACTGCGCAAAGGTTTATAACCCGCATCCGTCATGACCCGGCGCAGCAGCAAACGGTTTTTCCGTTCCTGCGCTGTAATGATTCCCTGCTGTACCATTACCGCCTCGGTATCTATGTGTGCTTCCTTGCCCAAATGATCCACCTTGGTCCCCATAGGCAAAGGATTTCCTTTTTCATCTGCAATACTCACATCCACCGCCAAACCATAATTATGCAACCCTCCTCCCCGGGCCGGATTGGATACATATATATTTTGGGAAGTACCTTTTACCACATTCCACATTTTCTGCTGCACGGACATGGGACGGGCGGCATCATAAATAATCAGAGAATAACCGGGATACAACTCTTTCAACCGCTTTTGCGCTTGCAACAAGGCTTTGGCAGCCTCGGGATGAAGATAGGCCTCCTGCAAATCCTCATAAAGGACTTTCCCGGTAAAATTGTCGGCACGGGTATACATCAAATCTATTTTCAATGTCGGGTCCATCCGGCCTACATTCACCAATCCCAAAGAATCAAGATAATGCTCCATCCTGCTTTGCGGAAAAGCGGGACAGAGCATTATCAGCAATGATATAAAAATAAAAACAGACTTCATCTACAGTGGTATCTTTCTTACTATTATAATACAGACCTCAGTAACTCAGGAATCTCAATATTACAGCATTCCATCTCCTTCAGTATTTTCTTTCCTTCCGCCGTAAGCGAGAAATACATCTGGCGTTTGTCACAATCTCCCAAATTACGCTCTATATAGCCTTTATCCTCTACAGATCTGATAACCTTAGAAGTATTCGAATTAGAAAGCCCCAATTGCTCTGCTATCTCTCCCGAGGACAGGCGTTTCTTTCTGGAGAGACAGCACAGCAACATTCCTTCGTTCAGACAAAGGTGGTGCGCCTTTTCAAACCGTGTTTCAAATTCTGCAATAGCGCGATAGAGATCTCTTATTTTACATAAAGTTTCCATATTGCTCTTTCTTCTTGATGCTATTGCACAAAAGTACTTATTTTTTCAATAAAAACTCATCAATAGCCTTTTTAAATGACGCTTTGGGCATAGCCCCCTGTGCCATCTCCGGCTTTCCTTCCATGGGGATGAACAGAATGGACGGAATACTCCGTATACCAAACGCGCCTGCCAGTTCCTGTTCTTTCTCTGTGTCCACTTTATAAATCACAATCTGGCCATCGTATTCTTTTGCCAATTCGTCCAAAATAGGAGCTACCATTTTGCAAGGACCACACCAGTCAGCATAGAAATCCACAATAGCCGGTTTGTCACCTTCATATTTCCACTCTTCCGGGTTTTTCTCGAAATTATATACTTTCGCCAAAAATTCAGCTTTAGTCAAATGTATGACCTTTCCATTTCCTTCTGTTGCCATAGTTTCTTCTTTTACAGGGTTATTATTACTGCTTCCTCTGCCGCAAGCTGTTGTGGCAGCCAGCACAAGGGCTAAAAAAAATAAAATCGTTTTATTCATACTTATTCCTCCTTCTTTATCTTTTTATGCTCCGGCATAAATGAACTGAGCAACAATCCCCCCATTGCCGCCCCCCAAATGGAACTGTTGACAGGAGAAGAAGTGATAGGGCAAGTCCCAGTGGTGCAACCTACATACCGCCAATACAAATATCCTCCTACCATTCCTGCCACAATACCAAGCAATGTCCATCCATACCTTTTTATAAACTCTTTTTTCATACTCTTCTTCATAATTAAAACCGGACTCTGTTATGTTATCTCCTTTAATTATTTCCTCAGGAAACTTTTTCCAAATATATTTCATACTTTCCTATATAACAAATTTCCTTAGGAAAATATTTAAATAATAACTTTCCTTCACGATTCGGCACCTACATTTACACAATATTCAGCAACACAAAAGGTCAAATCATTATACAACAACTATTTCCCGGCCCAAGACAGCACCACAGGGCTTTCTACACGCACTCCGTATTCAGCCGCTTTTTCCAATATATTCCTCGCCAACTCAGGCTTCTGCTCATCACTAGCATAACGGAAATAGGCTTCCGCCGCCCGCACATGTGCCGCATCGGGCATCGGGAAAGCACGCTCTTCAGGAATTCCGAAATCAGAACTGCTCAGTTCTCTACGCTCTTCGGCATCCAACCGGTCTGATTCTACTGGTTTCATAAACTATAAGGTTTTAAAGTGAATAATCTTCATAAGAAAACAGAATGAATGGAATAAAGATGGCAGGAAAGTGTTAATCTATCACATTTTTCATGGATGACTTAAAATAAACGAACTATTAATGTTGTTATTTTCAATGATTTATTATTTTTGTACCCACCTAGATAAACACAATGACCATGAAAAACAAACTATATTTTATTATAGTAGCCACGCTACTGTGTCCAACATCACTATATGCACAATCCGGCACTGACAAACGATCCGTTCTGTCCTTTCAGACAGGTCCTACCCTCTACACCGGAAAGCTGATAGGAATAGCAGGATATTCCTCGAGTTTGCGCAACGGCATAGGTTGGTCAGGAAGTTATACTTACCTGGTAGGAAACAAGCCTGCCATAAGAGCCGGATTCGGAATACTTTATCAAGGCAGCCGGTATACAGGCAACACGACAAATACCACAGACAAGATTCAAACACATTATTTTGCTCCACAGTTCTCCCTGCATTGGCTGAAACAACAATTCGATTGGTATTTTACTACCGGAACCGGATACCAGTTATATAAAGACGACAGTATGGTATATGATAAACCACGAAAAGTATCCATGAACAAATGGGCGGCAAACTTTGGAGTAGGCGGAGAATACCACCTTTTCACCCATTGGGGGATCAGTGCAAGGATAAGCTATATCCTGGCGTATTCCGGTGAATATTCCGTCCGCTACCATCATAAAGAATGGATGGTACAACCACATTATCCGATGAACGGTTCGGATGACATTTCTCAATTATCTTTCTCGGCAGGTATTAACTATCACTTTTAAAAAATTCAGACCATGATTAAATATCTTAGTACAATAGTATTAACTGTCGCGTTATGCTGTGCCTGCGATGGAGAAGACTTTTCAGCAGATCCTACTCTCATGCCACCTGCCACTCAGACAGGCGCCAATACCTTTGGCTGTCTGATAGACGGCTGGGTATATACAGGACAACGCTATGGACCGGACCATAAAGCATCCTACTATCCTGCTTATAATGAAGATGAAAAAGCAACAGTCCATGTATACGTTTGGGTAGATGACAATACGTCTATTTCTTTCAATATCATTGACCCGAAAGAAAAAAATATCACCGTTTACAGTGATATTGAAAAGATGGATAATGACCAGACTATCTATACCGACGCCGTATTCAAAGATGGTAATAAACAAGAAGAAAGACTGGAAGACGGCATTGTCAATATTACCCGCTTTGATTTGAACAACAGAATAATCAGCGGAACTTTTGAAGGAAGAAGAGTGACAGAAGGGCGTTTTGATTTAACATTCTAACATATACCCGTTGACAACTTAAACTCAGCTTGCCAACGGGTAAATTAATCTCTTTCTTATTTTATCTTATCATACTGATCATTCGCACTAATCTCCGTGTATTTAGGCGCATCAATCATTTCCACCAAAGCGCGTAACACAGGCCCTTCACCCATCGGATCATTTTCCTGAGTGGGACGATTATAATAAAATACGGTGGAAGGCATAATACCTGTACCGACACAAATAGCCGTCACATCACCCTTCTCTGAAATTTTTGACAACATTCCTTTGAATCCCTGCCATGCTACATAAATGAAATCCGGATGCAACCATCCTTCCTTCACACCTTTAGCTATGCCAAATACAAACATAGAAGTACCGGTAATTTCTTCATAAGAATCTTCTTTATCCAACAACTGATGCCACAAACCGTTTTTCCCTTGATACCGGGCTACCCCACTAGCCTGCATTTGGAAATTTTTTATCACATCCTCACGCATAGGATGATTTTTCGGCATTCTTGCCAACAGATCGGCTGTTGCCATAAAAATCCATCCATTGGCCCGAGACCAATGCGCCACTCCATGCTCCTTATTATCCGTATGATAGCAATGATAATAAATCTGTTTTTCAGGACACCACAAATATCGTGTATAATTCAATATCTGATTGGCCGCATCATCAAAATACTTCTTTTCACCAGTAACCTCTCCCATTCGGGAAATAAAAGACACCGCCATAAACGCATCATCTGCCCAAATTGTATTTTCATGAGGCCATAAACGGGCTATAGTTCCATCGGCCAAACGAGGTTCTGAAACCATAATATGATGATTGGTTGTTTCAATATATTTTTGAAAAGCATCATCTGGATGACGCTGGTTCAAAGTTATCAAACTAGCCCCCATAGGACCGTTGTCATCCAAGCGCTTGTTTCTATAAATCATATGCCAAGTAAGACGGGGAACCGCCCTCCATCCTCCTTCACGGAAAGTCTTATCATACAAACGATGAAAATAAGACTGATTAGTTTTGTCAAAAATAAACTTCATATTCTTCAGCACATAATCCTCATATTTCCGGTTCTGTATTTTATCACCCAACTCCATCAAAGCCATATTCGTTACTCCGTTTGTATAATGCCAATTCAAATATTTACTATTGACACGTATATCCGGATTTAAAGAAACATTGTCCAAAGAAATGTATACTTTACCTGTTTTTACATCTTTGAACTCATAAACCGTAGAAGCAACAATACGATCGGCTATCTTTATAGCCATCTCTTTGGCCACAGTGTTGTCCTGTGCCATTAAGGGGAATAATCCTATCGCAAACAATAAAATGCCTGCACAACCATAACGTTTAACCATAAACCTAAATTTAATTTTTTATTTTTATACTAACAACCTCTATATTCCACCGAAATAAAAAGTCCGGCTATCTTTAATATTCTTCAAAGATAAAGCCATCTTCCCATTTCGTACAAATTTTCATCCCACTTTTTAAAGGTAATATCCACATTTTCAGTTTTAGAGTATATAATGTGCTCATGATTTTATACTAAGAGAAAGAAATTCTGTTCATGATTCCTGTAACAAGAGTAACAAATGTAAATCTACCTCATTATCAACACGCTAATTATTTCTGTGTAAGTTCTGAGATCAACACTGAATTTATTATGTAAATTTACTAAAATGTTTGCATGAAAGGTTTAGCTCCACACACGCTGCAAGTTTTTGAAGCTGTTTCTAAGTTGGACTGCATCAAATCCTATCTCTTGGTAGGTGGCACTGCCTTGTCATTGCAAATGGGAACTCGGCAAAGTGAAGACTTGGACTTTATGAAATGGCGTACCTCTAAAACAGAGAAAATGGAAGTGGCATGGTATCAGATAGAGAAACAATAGTGAAACAACAGCTATATTATTAGGAGTAAATCAACCAAGAGCAACAGATTTATATCTGGAGGGTCTGCAAACAAAAAAGGCTGTATTCCGTTAGGAATCAGCCTTTTAGTTTGTGGACCAGCCTGGGCTTGAACCAGGGACCTCCAGATTATGAGAACGATAAGATGATATTCTGCGATAGTCAACGATTTTAGTTTTCATTGAATATCAAGTAGTTATGCGGCCTACCACTCTCGGTAAAACTCACTAAATCCCCTTAACTGAAATAGTTTGTTTACGCATTGTTTACGCAGAAACGAGGGAGTGAAGATTGTTCCAAGTCCATTTGGAAATGCTAAGTACCTACCCTTGTTTGGCATAAGCCATAGTATTGTCGCAAATAATTTATGTTTTTGCGACAAAATGAGTCGCAGTTCAAAACACTCCCAGCCAATTCACGTTTATGCCAAACCTATATGCTTTGACTCTATTTAAGACCAAGCTGTAGTTCTAATCTTTTTATATGTTCGTTTACTCTGTGTTTTTTCGTCTCATCCGAAACAAACTTTCTACAATAAACTTTCATATTACCACAAACAAAGAAACAAACAGATGAGATGAAGATGGTTATTGATTTTACTGACTTTTGATTCTCTTCATAAACAGCTCTTTTCATTGCATGTGACAAATCTCCACGATAATGATACATTATATCAATAAGAGAATCGAAATTTAGTTCTTTGTGTTTATCGGTGCATTCCTGCTTAATCTCTAAATATAAATCATAGTTCCGCTCTTTCATCATGTTTATTGTCGATAATACAGCATATTTAAGCATATCAGATTTCTTGAAATTCTTTTTTTGCTCTGCAGAAAATTTCCCTTTTGCAAAGCAATATTCTAAAATCATGTAAAAATGAATATAAGCTGAAATATAATCTAGTTTATCTAGATAGCTATTAGCTTCTCGGAAGAAATTATATGGAACTTTGGCTTCTGGTATAAATGTTTTATCAGACATTAGTTTTGAGAAATTGTCACTAGTAATTAATACCTTTTTCTGTTTGTTTAATGATTTTCTCATAGAAAACAACACCTTGTTTTTGGCTTTATCTATCCATGATAGATCTAAGTATTCATTATAATAGACTTTCATTATGCCATGTTGAAATCCACCATAAACTTCTATGTTACGAAATATATCAAGCATCTTACTGTCAAGATATTTGTTAATGTTCGTAGCAAATGATGCTTTTCCTTCATTCCTAGATAATTCGACTAAATCAGAATGCTTCATGTTTATCTCTTTGGAAACAGACAACATATACATTCCGCCTTCGAAATACAAATCAATTTTATGTAAACAATATAATATCTGTATGGGTTCTTTCAGTACAAAGTTTCCCTCAATAACTGTTTTGGCAGTAAAAATAACATTCATAATACTTATCTGATTCAAATTTTTAAGTGTAAAGTTAGTAAATTTATTGCCAAGCAATAATAAAAATGAAAAATAATCACTATTTTTGCAATTAAAAGATGTAATAATGGAAGATGTAAATCGAATAAAACTCGTTTTAGTTGAGAAAAAACGTACTAGTAAATGGCTTTCAGAACAAATGGGAGTCAATCCATCTACTGTGTCAAAATGGTGCACAAATACATCACAGCCAGACATTGCTAGTTTGCTAAAGATAGCAGATTTATTGGAAGTTGACATTAAGGAACTGATAGTTCGTGAGTACAAAGCTTATTTATTATCGCAAACATAACCAAACTACGCGAACATTGTGTTCGTGAGTCGCATTTACTTTTGCAAAAATATTAAGATATGCCAACGAATAAGAATGCTTTGACAAGGTATAAGTATCTTGATGAAATGCTGTCTGATAGGCATCATTTCTATGATATTCATGACCTCACAGAAAAATGCAATGAGAAACTTATTGATGCAGGATTCCCTGAAGTATCTCAGCGTTGTATTGAAAAGGACATAAACTATTTGGAGTACGATCCATTCTATGCTGAAATAGAACGCTATAGAGTTAATGGTCATCGGTGTATAAGATATAAGAACCCTTCTTTTACTATCTTCAGAAAGGAACTGAGTGAGGAAGAAAGCAACCTGATATTGGAGGTGCTTAACACAATAGGACAATTTGATGGTTTGGCTCACTTTGAATGGCTTGACCGTTTCAAAATCGGACTTGGCTTGAAGAAACGTCCTCGAATCATTAGCTTTAGCAATAACCCATATCTACAGAATTCCAATTTGTTGGGCGTATTATTCGATAACATATCAAATCAGGTTACCATTAAATTGGAATATCACACTTTCTCGGATAAGAAAACTAGAGAAATCATTTTCCATCCCTATTTGCTTAAACAATATAATAATAGGTGGTACTTGATTGGTGCAGCTGATGATGATGGCAAAATCCTTAATTTCGCCCTTGACAGAATTGATGTCGTGACAACCCTTCCTGAAATGAAATATAAACCATGTAATGAAGATTTGGCTGAGCGTTTCGAAGATATTATTGGAGTAACTCTATATGAAAACCGGGATGTTGAACATATCCTTTTTTGGGTGAGCAATCGCTCTAAGGACTATGTTGGAACTAAGCCTATTCACGGTTCACAATGCCAATATAAAAATGAGAAAGATGAAGAATTCCGTAGGCAATATCCATCTCTTAATGAGGGTGCATTTTTCTCTATAGATTGCATCCCGAACTATGAGTTAATCCGTGAACTTTGTTCTTTTGGTAAAGAACTTATCGTGTTGTCGCCTTCATCCATCCAAGACGATATTTTTAACCGTATTAAATCAATGCTTGATAGTTATTCTGTAGTACGAATATAGAGTTCGCAATATGCATTTACCTTTGCTACAGAAATTAAAAGACAAGCATTATGAACACTCAGAATCCCAACAATGTTTTTGTTTTCGATATGGACAATACATTAATCAAAACGGATAAAGCTAACAGCCTTGCCTATTCCGAGGCAATAAATTCAGTACTGGGTGTAAACTGTAATATTGAAAATGGCAAGAGATTTACAAGGGACGAACTAAAGAAGTTATTTCCCCAATTGACACAAACCCAAATTGATGAAATAATTGATCGTAAAGAAAAGTGCTTTGAATCATACCTCAGTGAGACAGAGTTGAACAATAACTTATTCAGTCTTCTAAAACGCCTCCATCGAGAAGGACATCATACAATTCTATTGACTAATTGTCATTCTAAAAGGGCAATTAGTCTATGTAACTTCTACAATCTTACGAAGTATTTTGTTCGGCGTTTTTTTTACGAAGATTGTCTTGGCAACAAATACACTCTTCTTAAATCTCTAGGATACGACTTACAAAACGTCGTTTTATATGAAAACGAAGAGACTTCTACCTCAGAGGCAGTTACTAATGGAATCAATATAGATAAAATCATCAAAGTAGAATTTTGAACAGTATGGAACAGTTTGTAATTCAGTCAAGAACCAGCCTTTGTCGTAAAAGAGAAGGTGGTGTCGAAAAAGCTCTCAAGCAAGATATAATCGCTTTTTATCATGGTGATTACCAAGGTGGTGGTAACTGGCGCGTGCCTGGTACCATTGAAAATCTGATCTGCACTTTTAAGAATGATATCACGACATATCCACAGCAAACTCTGAATAATGCAATAAACAAACTTACTCAAATTTTGAAAGTCGACTTGCCTGAGATCCTGCGTCTTAGTGGGAAACAAAATCTTCGTGTTTGTGTCATTCCTAGATCAAAACGAGAAAATTCGTATCGCTGTAATCAACTATACTTAAGAGCCACAATCCAATTAGTGACACAACAATTGAATGGCTTTATAGATGGTACACATGATATTATTAGACACACTGATACCGCCACAACGCATTTGGCTCGTAGTGGTCATGGGGGAGCAGGTGAATTGCCTTATGTTGGTATAACAAAAGATACGTGTAATATTTCGGACGATGTAATCGGGCAAGATATATTGCTAATTGACGATCTTTACACTAAGACCGTTAACATTGACGAAGATTGCATTCAAGCCCTTTTAGACAAAGGTGCGAGAAGTGTCATTTTTTACTCTATCGGCAAAACGTTGTCAAGATTCTGAAAAAACTTTGTATATGAAATACTCGGAAAATGCATTAAATATTTTAACTGTTCGTGCCTTTCCTCAAAAGGGGCCTGCGTGGATAGATAAAAATTTACGTGGGAACGAAGATTTATCTATTTTATATCACCTTTTAGAGACTCATGAATATGAGTTTATGAAGAAGCGGGAAAGAATAGAATCTGCCATCAACCAACTTGGAAATTGTGCAGATGGTCTTGTCGCAATCGGTGATGCTAATTTCCCTTCTTTGCGCGGAAGCGTGAAACCAGCAGACAAGCCTTTTGCGCTTTTCTATAAAGGTAATATAAGCTTACTAAGCAAAGATAATTTGAATATTGCTGTTATAGGAGTCCTTAATCCTGATGAAAAGATTGAACTGACTGAGAGAATGGTTACGTCAGAAATCATAAAACACAATGCAACAATAGTGAGTGGCCTCGCTCTTGGTTGTGACTCAATTGCTCATCAAACAGCTTTGGAGAAAGGTGCTAGAACTATCGCCATTCTGCCTAGCACTCTTGACAGTATCTTACCTAAGAAGAATGTAGAACTTGCTGAAAAAATTGTCGAAGCAGGAGGATTGCTTATTAGTGAATATTACGAAGCTCCCAAAAGTCGAAATGACATGGTGAGCAGATTTGTTGTTCGAGATAGGTTACAAGCCTTATTCTCTGATGCCGTACTTTTATCTGCAAGCTATGCTCCTAATAACTTAGGAAATGACTGTGGTTCGAGACATGCCATGGAAAAGGCAAAGTCCTATGGCATCAAACGTGGTGTTATCTATAATGACAGTAAGCATCACGATATTGCAATGTATGATTTGAATCGTCAAATTCTTGAAGAGGACAGCAGTGTGATACGAATTGATTCTGCTAATATGAGTGAGGCTGTTCTTCGGTTGGTTACCAAAACGAATCAACGTTTTTTATTTTAAAGTCAAACGGTATTAATTCTAAGTACAGATTACTTATGGGTAGAACAAATACTGCAATTTGGGAGGAAATCAAATCTGAACACATGATCTGTTTATGCTATTCTGAATCGAAAGGTTTGTACGTATCCTCTATTTACTTCGCCCCTGAAGAAGATATTTTATTCCTTCCTCATGGCTATAAAGGTTTTTGGGAGAGAGAAGTGCAAATTCCAAAGGATAATCTTTCAATCAAGATTAAGACAAACTTCGGATACGGCAGTATGACCTATATGAAGGCCATTGTTGAACGGGAGGGAAAAAGATTGCTCGATTTTGACAAGTCTAAATTCTTCGTTCTCAACAATAGTAGCGTTACGACATTAGATGTTGAACATTATGCTTGGAAAAAACTATTTGAGAAAATAATCTCTATATCAAAAGGATCTGATTCCACTCAATGTTCATCATCTTCCATATCATACATTGAAGAAATTGACAATATTCTATCTAAAAAGGAGATTTTTATTAAAAGTTCATTCATTCAAGAAAAAACCGTAAAATGGAGCGGAGAGTATATTGTGGCTTTGTTTGCAGCTAAAAAAATTAAAGATCTCATAAAAGGATGCCAGCTTGCAAGTATAACTGACGAATATTTCATTGATAAAACAAACGAACTCTGCCATAAATGGCTTCAGAAGATACAGAGCATCAACATTGATCTACGTGATAATAGAACCACTCAATTTTCAGATTGTCTATTTGCTATTCACGATTTTATGATTCGAAATGGGAAAGGATTAGAATTCGTAGGGTATTTTATTCCAAAAACTGAAAACAACGAATAATACGAACATAGGCTTCGTGAATATTTAGTACCTTTGCAGAAGAAAACAAGATAAGGCGGTCTTTGATAAGTTTGATGAACCGAGATGTCATTTGATTTTTGTCCAGCGTGGTGCAAACCCTGCTCTCGCAAGAGAGTGGATTCGCGGGATATCTCTTCGCTTGCCGAGGAGACGATAATGTTAGTACGTTAACGTGATAACACTGTAGTACGATGTACTTTCTATTATTCATATTTTATGACTTTATATATTTATATTGTCTATTATTATTTTATATTTTATTCTTTACATAAAGAAAGGACGTTTTGGTGAATCAAATCTCAAAGATCGCTTTCATACAAAATTAAGAGTAAGAATGGATAAGAAACAAATAGTAAAACAGGCATCTCAGCTCAAATCAAAAGAAGATTTGCTGAACCTCCTCAATCGTATCAAAAGAGACGAGATTGAGGAGATGGGATTTGATGCCTTTAAGTTTCATCCATTCACAATGAGGCACCTTAACTATTATTGTAATCCAAATAATGTTTTTCATCGGTATCGTCAGTTTCATATTAAGAAAAAATCTGGTGGAAGCAGAGTAATTACAGCTCCGAGAAATCGCAGCTTTATGATGATGTTGCAAGCTGTAAACGAGATCCTAAAAGCCATATACTCTCCTTCCGATTATGCAATGGGCTTTACCGAAGGTAGATCAGTAGTTACCAATGCTACCATTCATAAAGGTCAAAACTATATATTCAATATTGACCTGAAAGATTTTTTTCCTAGCGTTGAACAATCCCGAGTATGGAAACGGCTCCAATTAAAACCATTCAATTTTTCAAAGCAAATGGCAAATATTATTGCAGGTCTTTGTTCTATGCGTCAAGTAAAAGACGTTATTGACGAGACGAAGGAACACAATAATGACAAAAAATTTAAATATGTTTTGCCACAAGGTTCTCCTGTTTCTCCAATTATTACTAACATGATATGTGATACATTGGATCGCCGTTTGGCGGGATTAGCGCGCAGGTTTGGACTTCACTATTCCCGATATGCCGATGATATTACTTTTAGTTCAATGCATTATGTGTATGCATCTAATGGTAAATTTCGTACAGAACTGGGTCGCTTGATTACAGAACAAGGCTTTGCCATAAATGAAGACAAAACCCGGCTTCAGAAACTTGGCGCACGCCAAGAGGTAACTGGAATCATTGTCAGCCAAAAGCTTAATGTTACTAAAGAGTATGTAAGAGATATTCGCAATATACTTTACATTTGGGATAGATATGGATATACGGCAGCAATAGCCCAGTTCCTCCCTAAATATACGGCAGCTAAAGGTCACGTCAAAAAAGGGAACCCGGATTTGCAGAATGTAATTGATGGGAAACTTATGTATTTAAAAATGGTGAAAGGTGATGAAGATTCTGTATACACTAGACTATATTCTAAATTCCAATCACTCATTCAACGAGATACATCTTCTGAGAAAACAAACTCTTACGGTATCTCTTATGTAGAAACCACAACTGTCTCAAAATTTGAACAAATAAATAAGACTACTATTAATTTTGTTCAAGATGGAGATGGAAAACGTCACGCTGAATTTACTTTGGGCAGAAAAAAACAATATGCCACTTTTATGACTATCGTGAAAACAGATGAGATAAAGGACAATCTTGCAATATCGAATTGCCGGAATCCTAAAGGAGAAATGTTTTGGCTTATTCATAAAGCTGACAAAGTAACAGTTCCGGCCAAACCAATAATTAATATTGATGAGTTAAATAATGACTTAGATACACTATTGAACCTACCATATGGATGAGAAAATCAAATCAACTGTATATAAAATAAAACTTCTAGCAGAACAAAATCCGGAGTTCTATCAGGAAATGCAGAAACTGTTTGGCAAAACAGCTTCTGCATCTGATATTAATATAAATTCAAATATTTCTTCGGATATTACAGCGATTAGATCTGCCTTGGAAATAAGAGCTAATGCTAGCATAACATATAGCTTTGTCAAGTATCAAAGGCTACGTGATCAACTCATCATTGATAACCTTAGAATGGAAAATGCAGCTTTAAACTTACAGGATCCAGAAGCTGACCGCTTCTATGTATTCTGTGTCAATGCGTTTTACCAAGTTGAGAATATTCTTAATTATTTTTATCATACAGTCTTTCCAGAAGTTGAATCATTACTAAAAGAAATTGAAGATGCTACACAAGATGAAAAAAATGATTTCAGATTTAGACGTACTGGAAAGGAACAGAATGTAGGTAGTATTCCTGTTGCTCATAAGTTGAATGCATTTTTCAATTCTTACTTGCCAGAAGAAAGCTCTTTGAAATGGTCTATAGGTACCCTTAGGCAAGTTAGAAATGAAGGAGAACATAGATGCGACATTATTAGACAAGAAAAAGATGAGAACAATAACTTATATAAATTCTTCAAGTCCAAAACTTTTAATTATGTAAGGATTGACCTTATTAAGTTTGTTAATGCTATTGAGTATAAGTTGAAAAATCCAGACATAGAAGAAAAAATAGAATCTGTAATTAAGTCAAAATTGCCCAGTGCATGTTATGTGTTATTGAGAGAAAAAAGTGTACTACTCCCTAATAAACTATATGCCAAGATTAAGCATCTTGATAATGGCGCTAAGATTATTCTAACTATTACTGGTAATAAAATAAACGATGTGAACGAATTATAGAATTGAATACGTTATAATATATATGAGAACGGTAAGACGATATTCTGCGATAGCTAAATGATACGTCCCGTTAATCCAACAACAGCACCAAGATACATGAGATATATCCCTGTTTGGGCATAATTTAATTTGCTGGTAACTTGCCAAGAAGTTTCTGAATACATATAACTCGTTGATACTTAGATAGCATTATTCTGTTTTTAACTTGCCGGTAATTTGCTGGCAAGTTAAAAACAAGGTCTGAAATCGTCCATATTGTATGGCATCGTATATGATACCTCATGTGGAACAATATACAACCAGCTCTAATGCCATCGTATAAACGAACAAAAATATCACCAATACTTTCATCCAGAAGTCAGAGAACCAGACGCCTTCATTTCGTTTGAGGATTTTGCGCATATTGGATTCATGTTCCGTTAACATTTTCGTCTGTTCGGAACGATGATTTTCCAATAGGGTTTTCCATGTCTCAATGGCTTGGTTTAAGAGTTGTTGAAGCTGGGCAAGATGTTCAGACTTTATAGTTGCCTTGAACTGTGTGTTTTGCTCTGCGTTTACAATCGCATTGCAAATGCCGTTGATAATATTATTGGAACTACTAATAGCTTTCTGCAAAACCATCGCAGCATCACGCTCTGCTTTAATAGCGTCTTGAAGGTCTTGATGAATTTTTAACAATGCCTCTTTTGCTTCACGGATTTCTGTGAGCCGCTTGTCTGCATCCTGCTTTTCAGCCTCTAATTCATGATTGCTTTCAGCCTTTTTCAGCATATCATCAACGTTTATTGATGGAGTGATTTTTGATTTTCCAATTCCCATGATTTCTACCTTTTAATAATTCGTTTATCTATGAAGTCCTTTTTTGCGCTTGCACATACTGTTTGCCATTCTTGCACAACGGCGTGCCCATTCAAGTTCGTCCTCATCCTTGTCCCGTCCCCAGCTACTTGTGTCAGAACCACCACCGCCGCTTGAAGCCGCCATACTTGTGGTTGCGTCTATATATCCGGCAAAGAGCAAAAGAGCCGTGTGCTGTATTTCTTCAATCTTAGCCAACGGATGTACTTCTTCTAAAGAGCAATCCTGACGTATGATATTGTCTGCGGATTCTGGTATCGCCACATGGAAACTGTGATATTCGTCTGTCGCTATATCGTAATGCTTCATAACAGGCTGCGAAGCAGTCGAAGATTGTATAATAGGAATCGTGTCTGCTGTCCGCATTTGTTGGGGAACAGGCTTTGCTGGATCGGATTTCCTTTCCTGCGGATGTAGTTTTGCCCAAGTAGCCTCAATCTTTGATGGAGTCAGGTTTCGCCCGATACCCAACACGGATGATTTATAAATGGAATTGCCACGCTTGATAGAATAGCCATAAATTCCGCCACCGTCTTTTTCTTGCAGGTGCACTTTATAGCCCCGTTTCACCAGTTCCATTTCATACCTCTGCCAACTGAATTCGTCCATCGTACGGAGTATCTCCATGCAACTGTCTGAGATTTCTTGTCTGTGACGTATGCCTATTTCTTCAGCCTGTACCCAGCCCCGTCTTTCGTTGATGATGTTCGCAGCCATGACAGCCCTCTCGCCAATCTTATGACTGTCATTGATTTTTCCGTCCATGTCCACACGGTTGGCATCAATGTGCAAATGGAGAATGCTACTTTTAGAATCACGATGCAGGGCGACTATGTATTGAGAACCTTTGAGGTTGGTCTGCTTTGAGGAAGCCCGTTTGGTCTTGCCAGAAAGGTCTATGGAATCAAATACGCGGATGAACTCATTTGACAAACGTACCCAATCGTCCATCGTCCAATCCCGGCTTTCTTCCTCGGATGGGGAAATCTCAATTCTTATCACATTCCTGCCAAGCGGTCTGCCCTTATTGATGTTCTCTGCAAACTTTTTCTGCACGAGCATCATACGACCGTACATCGCTTCCGGCGAAATATCATCGGGCAAGAAGTTGGCTTTGACTATATCCGCTTTCTCCTTGTTGACGGAATATCTTATGGCATTTGCGCCATGCGATATGGTAGAGGCTTTTGCTATCATAAAATTTATTCAGTAAGGTAATTTTCTATCTGGCTCCAGCGGTTGATAAGCTGAGTAGCGGCTCTCATCCATTGTTCCACAAATCGGGTATCGCTGAAATACATTGCCCGTTTGTCCGCTTGGATGGATTTCACGGCTGCTGCAATACGGATAAGGTCACCCCTTGCATCTGTCAGACTACACAAGGCTTCCACCTCACGTTCAGACAACCGTTGCCGTGGATGTTGCCCCAAGGCGGTGCGGCGCACATAGTCGCTCATGGATAAACCACAGGTCTTGGCTAGTTCTGCCGCTTGGGTATATTCCTGTTCCGTCACCCTGGCTTCAAGCCGCAGAGTGCGCCTTGTAACTTTCTTCTCATTTTCTTCATCAACTTCCTTGTCGGTATTCTTTTTCTTCTTCATGCTCTGTTATGTTATGGGTGAAACATCAATAAAAATGGTCAGCACGGTGGGAGCTTGCGACTGCCGGAATATGCCTATGTGGTACGAATAAGCGAAGCGAATTTGTGCGACATAGGAACTTCTTGCAATACTGCATACAACAGCTTCGGACACACCTCCTTTTGGGTACGCCTATATCTGATTGTTAGCCGAAACATCTCTGCCGGAATCTTCCGTTGCCGCAGTCTGTGAGAAAACTGAAACAAAAGGGAAAGAAGAAGATGGAGAAGGTTGTTTGCCTTCATCTGATATAGCAGGCATATCCTCCTTATCGTTTTGCCGGTCTTTCAGTCGGACATAGAAAGGATTGTCTATGCGGTTTCCGTCCTGCATCCATGCTGATATACATTTCAGTGTGTGGATACTTGTCCGGTTACTTTGTGTAGATACGACAATTCCCAATTGGTTCATCTTGTCAAGTACACGGGATATGGTCTTTTTGTCATAGCCCAACTTGTTAGCTAAATCCACTTCTGAAAGAACGGCTTGCCCCACTTGTAAGGTCGTGGAAAAACCTTTTATGGCATACTCGGTCTCTTTCAACACAGCCTCCTCAATAAGTCGGTGCAGAATCTTCATACGGTCAATGCCGTATTTGCTTCCTGCCAGATACGCAAGCTGCTCTGACGAAAGCACTATACAATAATTCAAGTCTGTTTTCATCATCTGTCTGTTTGAAGATATTTTATAAATGGTACAGCCAAAAGAGAAAGTCAGCGGTGCATTCCATGTCCTCTCTCCGGCATATAATACTCCCTATCATACGCAATATGGTCAAGTACGTCTTGCAGTCTGTCAAGCTGACGACTATCCAATACACGGATAGCGGCAATAGTGATGTTCTGCGAAGCGATACGGCGATGTTCGCGGTTCCGCTTTGACATGCTGCCGTCCCCATCTGCATAGACGCTCCGCAGATAGTCATTCACAGCTTCGGTCTGTGCCTTGCTTGGATATGCCGCAGGGTAACGGTCTTGAATATACTCCACCATGTGGCTGACCGCGTTTGCCAGTAGCGGTTCATGTTCTTGTAACTGTTTGATAAGTTCTTCCTTTCTCATACTGTCAATTCATTTTGTCCCATGTCCCAAGCATTTCTTATAACTTTCTCTTTTATTTGCCTTTTGTTTTCATTCTTTTTAGGGGGAAAGAGGGACAAAGGGACAGATATTCTTCTTTTCCCTTAGTTTGAGATTTAAAATGGTAGCTCCTGTTCACTAGGTAATGAAGTACAGACTTCTTCGTTTGGTGCGTCCACTCTCACCCACGGATGCTTTGCCCGTCCGGTCTTGTCACAATAGGCAGGATGCAACCCTTTGACCTTTTCCTGATCACTCCGTTTCCAATTAGGAATCATGGACATCAGGCGATTGATATATTGTGATGTGTATTTGGCAGGATTGCGTCTGACCAAATCATTGGGCATTTCCTCTATAATCTGCCGGGCACAAACCATGTTGAGCGAAGTCATTGTTGAGTTTGGTTCTGAGTATGCCCCCTTTTGATAAGCCTGTCGGATCGGAATGGTCCAACTTGCATATTGGACGGGAATCTCACGCTCCAAATACATTTCCAGATCTTCTATGATGGGGTCAACAAGGATGTTGGAATGTTGTACCTGCACTTCATTGGCTTTGATTTCTAAATCTGGTGTTAGGTAAAGTTTCATTCCTTGCCGATAATAGGCGTATGCTTCTGCCCAAAGTTGAGGGACAGCACGTTGCAGAGTATCCAGCCATTCCGATACATGGCCGTTTCCTTTAACCGGGATTATCCACCAGCGGCGGTTTCCGTTGTCTCCTTGCAGGAAGTTTGTCTCATTGGTAGTAGCCGCAAAGACATTATGCCGCATAAACTCCACAACCTTATGTCCGTATGCAGGGCGCATATAGTCGCTGCAACGGCTCAGGAAAGCTTTGGCAGCCTCTGCGTCATTCGCCCGCTTCAAACCATTCAATTCGCTGATTTCAATAATCCAGCCATTGGTTATGGTTTCTACCTTCTCCTTGTCACCACTGGCAAAAGAGAACGAATCGTTGAACCACTTTCCACTGATGGTCTTGAAAAAGGTGCTTTTCCCGATACCTTGCGGACCAGGCAGAGTCAGTACGTTGTCAAACTTGCAACCGGGGGTGAAAACCCGGGCAACAGCCGCCACGAACCATAGTTTTGTCTGTTCCCTGACAAGCGGCGTGTCCTCTGCTCCCAAATAATCAATAAGGGTTGTAGCTATGCGGGGCTGTCCGTCCCATGTCTCTTGGATGATAAAATCCTGTACAGGGTTAAAACTCCGTTCCGAAGAGGTCGTTTTTAGCATTTCAAAAACTTTATTCTGCGTCAGATGTAATCTGTATGTCCTTTCCAAATAGTCTTGTATCTTTCCTGCCGATTCCTCATCAACCTTGTTACCATTTACATTGCGAAACAAAGGGCTGAAACATACATCGTCCTGACAAAAAGTATCATATCTTATCCGACTAAGATTCTCATCCAAAGTGAAAATAAGTCGGAGGTTACTGATGGAACGGACTGGATTTCCATAGCTGTCTGTTACCAAATCTTTTTTCCAATTATCTTCCATATTACTGCTCCTTAATATGGATTCCACCTGACTCTTTTGCCAAAGAAAGTGCAAGGTCTGCATCCACCACAATCTTTCGCCCTATCTGTGTGATAGCCTTGTCTATGATGCCGCTCTTCTTAATGCGGTTAGCCGTGGGTACGCTGCATCCGAACACACGGGCGATACCCTCTATGCCATAATAGTTGCCTTTGGAAGCCATTGGGGATGTAGACTTTTCGGTGGACGCTACACTCTTTGTAATGAGAAAGCAAAGCTCCTCGCCAGTCATCATGGCGATAGGCTTTTGAAGTAATTGGTTAAAATTGAATTTTTCTTCCATACCTTTACTTGTTTAGTTATTAGATACTTTAAGTTTCGGCTCAACTCTGTGAAACCGATTTCACGAGCAAAGGTAGTTTATGAAACTCTGCATATCGGTCGGTTTATTTGTAGCTTAATATAACCAACCGATTTACAACAGATGTTTGCAGAAAAAGTTGCGGATAACCGAGTTTCCCAATTACACGTTCTTGATAAAATAGTCCGTCCATCGGTCTATTATCCGTTTTGCTTTGATATAACTGTTTCCTCTTTGAGGTGAAGTCAATGTTATGTCTTTGATTTCACCATATCTTTTCTGTGGAATGTCATGCCCGTAATGTCGCTGGTAGAATTGTTCAATGGCACGATGAAATGTCATGTATCTTATGGAGGCTTTTATTCTACCTGCTTTTACCAATGATTTCAACAGATAGGCAAGACTTATGTCCTCTGTGTTCTTTTCAAGAAATGAGCAGATGCCCTGCTTGATGCGCTCCTTGTCCCCGACGAGAATGTCATCCAATGATTGTATAACCTTTTTGTTCCCACGTCTGCCTTTGGCTTTTCGCAAGGCAAACATCACTTCCTTCCAGATTTCCGGATTACAGACTTCTGCTGTATCTTCCCATCCGGCTTTGCTTTCAGTTCCCATTTCTATGCTTTGATGAACAAGCAAGGCAACACATGATTTTATCAGAATCATGTTGCCATTGTCAACTTCTCCACTGTTTAGCAGGCGGTCAAGTAACTTGGCCATACGTGAAAGGCCGTGGTCAAATATCACGAAATAGTACATGCAATAAGCCAAAATCTCCTTCTTCTCCACTACATAATCATACAGGTTGGCCATAACCTCACCAATAAACACGGCATGGGACAGGAAAATGATTCGGGAGATGTACGTCAGGGATTGATACACCATTTTCCTTTCCAATTTGCTCAACAGATAGCATCCTTTGCTGTTTTTCATAAGTACATCCAGTTGCTCTGTCAAATAGGATCTTGTTTCCTGCGGTAAACGGTTCCAAACCTCAATAGGTGTTTCGGAATGAACCATCAATAATTCCGACTTTGGGGATGTGAGCAACTCTACCGTACCCGTTTTTACGTTGACACCTATCCACAACCGTTTGTTGGTGATACATTGGGCTATAATATCTGTATACTTGCCAGCCCATTGCTGATTGGCTATATTCTGTATATCTTTACCGTTCATGAAATCGGAAAGCCAGTTATACAACAGCAAAGCTTCTGGCGGTGTACATTCCCGCATCATCTGATATATATCCATCAGAATAGATAAGTTCCCCTTACCTATAGCATCCATGCGTTTACAGAAATCGGCATACACCTCTTCGTTGGCTGACTTCCAAGTACAGATAGCCATATCAGCGCAATCCTTTCTTGTGAAGTAGTCTTTTACTCTCTCTATGAAATTTCTCATCTTCAAAGTCGTATTAGGATCGTGTAAACAATTGGGCTAATTCCTCAGTGGGCATACTCGCCAGTTTTGCCAATAACAGGTCTCTTTCAGAGGTCTTTGTCAGATTCAATAGCTTCGAGTTATTCTCCATCTGAATTTCAAGAGGATAATGCTCAATGTATATTTGGGTGATAGCATGATCAGAAGATGCGTGCCCCATACTTTCAGAAATATAATCCATATCTACTCCTGCATTATGCAGGTTGGTGGCAAATGAGTGTCGGCACCAAGTCCCGGACGGACAGATGGACTTATCCCAATTCAATGCTTCATGGCATATCCTGATAACACGGTCTTTTACGTTTGAGTTTTCCTGCATGGTATATTTACGGCGCAACTCTTCTGTTTCCGCACCTTTTAATATATGAGGAAAAACAAAGCCACCCCGAGTCGGAGGTGCCGCCACTTCATCTAACACATATTGTAAAGGAGGGATAATGGGAACGATTACTTCAGAACCATCGGCACTTCTTCGGGAAGTTTTCTTTCGGTTGAAGCGGAAAGCCTTGCCATCTGTCTGATAATAGTAACTGTCATAAGTCAATCGCCCTGCATCTGCCATGTTAAAGCCGTTACACAGGTACTGGGCAAGAAACAGTCCCAATGAATAGTGGGCACGTTTAGTATATTCTTCCGACCAATGTTCGGGATATTTCTTTGAGACAAAAAGATTGTATAGTTCCGTCATCTGACAGACATTCAGAAAGCTCTGTTTGCGCTTCGCACTCTTGGGTATGCTCACAAGTCCTTTCTCCTTCTTATTAGAAAAAGGATAAGGAACATCTTTGAAATAGCCTTCATGTACACACCTGTTCCATACAGCCCGGCAACAACGGAGATAAATCCCGGCGGTAGTATCGCTGATTTTCCCGACTATCGCCCCGTTCTCGTCTTTTACTCCATTATGCATACCGTCTTTCCACTTCTGAATTTCTGCAGCACTGATGCAGAATCCTCTAATCATATTGCTTCCGAGAATTTTTCTGAATGATTTGAGTGCGCACTCGTAGCTCTCTGCCGTGGTAAAACGTGCACCACCATCATCTGTCCGTAATTCGTGGATGATTTGTTCCCATACACCAACAAAAGTTTGTGACTTGGTCGTATCTTCTTTGAATGGCATCACTCCCTCACCCATGATACATTGGCGTACCATTTCAAATGTCAGGATGCCACCTTTATTCAGGTTCATCAGAATTTCTTTGTATTTGGGGGCAAAGCTATCTTTCCATTCTTTTTGAAGTCTGTAGTTCTCACTTTTGCATTTAGTTGCATTACAGATGTCTGAGAACTTCTTTTCTGTGAAAGAACTTCCGACAGTAAGATAAAAGAATTTGCGGTCTATCGTGAAACGGAGAGATAACGGAAACTCGCACGCGTTTTTCCTGCGAGTACGTGAGTCCAACACGACAGAAACAGAACAGTTCCGTTCCTTGAAAAGCGACAGGGACTTTGTCAATTTTTCCATTGCATTCATTGTTTATGTTCAACATAACCTCTGAATACAGACACTTTGCAATGTGAGGCGTACATATACAAAACACTGCATATAACCACAGAGTCCCTATCCTTAGGCGGATAAAAACATTGTCGTTATATGCAGCGGTGCAATCTCGTTGTCTTCTGTCGCTGACTGGTAACCGGGCTTATGCTAATCGGTCTCAACCCCTGAAGCAACTCTCGCGTTTCGTTTGTCATAGAGTACCCTCCGACTGGCACTCCCTCTACGCATTGATTCATCGGAATGGAATAACCCTCCCACGGCGGTAGGCAAACTCACTTTTCTTTTTCAAGAAAGAGCACCACCAAGGTCATGGTTTGCCACAAATGCATTACGCGATACAAAAGTACAATATTATTCTAACTATCAAGGTGTAAATGGAATATATTTGAGCTTATTTAACCGCCAAGTATCGTCAGATTAACAACATATCCTAATGGGGTATGTCTTAGGATTGCACGGAGTTTCATGGAAATTCTATGCGTAAACAGAGCCAACTCAAACCGTTTGTTTACGCATTGTTTACGCAGAAAAAGAAAAAAGCACTTGCGATTTCTCGTAAGTGCTTGATTCTTAACGTGGACCAGCCTGGGCTTGAACCAGGGACCTCCAGATTATGAGTCTGTTGCTCTAACCAACTGAGCTACAAGTCCGTGCCACAATTTCCTGTTAGCAGGTGCAAAAGTAGTATATTCCCTTGAAACTTGCAAGATTTATCGCCCAAATTTTGATAAAAAGATTTAATTCCCTTATTCGTAAGGATATAAATTGTATTTTTGTGCACCATTAATTAATTTTGCTAAGCCGTATGGCACAAAAAAAACAGGAAACAGCCCTAACAGGGCTTTCGGACAAAGAAGTCCTTATCAGTAGAGAGAAGTATGGGAATAACCTCTTGACACCTCCCAAACGTCCTTCCATGTGGAAACTTTATCTGGAAAAGTTCCGCGACCCGGTTATACGTATTCTTTTAGTCGCAGCATTCTTTTCCTTAGTGATTGCCATTATTGAAAATGAGTATGCGGAAACAATCGGCATTTTCTTTGCTATTTTTCTGGCAACCGGTATCGGATTCTACTTTGAATACGATGCGAATAAGAAGTTTGACTTACTGAACGCTGTAGGCGAAGAAACACCAGTTACAGTAATCAGAAATGGGAAAGTACGGGAAATTCCCCGTAAGGAGATTGTAGTAGGTGATATTGTAGTTCTGAATACCGGTGAGGAGATTCCTGCCGACGGAATCTTGCTGGAAGCTATTTCCCTGCAAGTGAATGAATCCAACTTGACAGGAGAATTAATGGTCAATAAAACCATCCATGAAGAACTATTTGATGAAGAAGCCACTTATCCCAGCAATGAAGTGATGCGTGGCACCACAGTGGTTGACGGACATGGAATAATGAAGGTAGAACGTGTGGGTGATTCCACCGAAATAGGTAAGGTAGCACGTCAGGCCACCGAACAAAGTGAAGAAGAGACTCCATTGAATATCCAATTGACAAAATTGGCGGGTTTCATCGGAAAAATAGGTTTTACTATTGCCACACTTACCTTTATCGTTTTCACAGCTAAAGACCTTTACTCCTACCTCAGCGTAAATGAAATAACAGACTGGCATGGGTGGATGGCAATAGCCCGCATTGTATTGAAATATTTCATGATGGCTGTCACTTTAATTGTAGTAGCCGTTCCTGAAGGCTTACCGATGAGCGTCACCTTAAGTCTTGCACTAAATATGCGCCGTATGCTGAAAACCAATAATCTGGTACGTAAAATGCATGCTTGTGAAACAATGGGGGCCATTACTGTGATCTGCACCGACAAAACAGGTACATTGACACAAAACCTGATGCAGGTACATGAAGCGAAACTTGATGCCACCAAAGCAGATTTAATAGCTGAAGGGATCAGTGCCAACTCCACAGCTTTCCTTGAAGAAACAGGAGAAAACAAGAAACCATCCGGAGTAGGTAATCCTACTGAAATAGCCTTATTGCTTTGGCTGAATGAACAGGGCAAGAACTATTTGGAATTACGTGAAAATGCAAAAGTTATCAATCAACTTACTTTCTCTACAGAACGTAAGTATATGGCCACATTAGTAGATTCACCTATCCAGCAGAAAAAGGTACTCTATATAAAAGGAGCTCCCGAAATTGTAATGAGAAAATGCAACCTCTCTTCCGAGGAACAGGCTCATTACAATGCCGATCTGCTGGCCTATCAGAACAAGGCAATGCGTACTTTAGGATTAGCTTATAAATTTATCCCTGAAGACTCCGGTAACGATTGTGCCGAACTAGTCAATGAAGGGAATATGATTTTCCTAGGTATCGTAGCTATCAGCGACCCTATTCGTCCGGATGTACCGGAAGCCGTACAGAAATGTCAGTCGGCAGGTATCGGTGTGAAAATTGTTACAGGCGACACCCCGGGAACAGCTACCGAAATTGCCCGCCAAATAGGGCTATGGAAACCTGAAGATACAGACCGGAACCGCATAACAGGGGTAGAATTTGCTGCATTAAGCGATGAAGAAGCTCTGGACCGCGTACTTGACTTGAAAGTAATGAGTCGTGCGCGTCCTATGGACAAGCAGCGTCTGGTCCAACTGTTACAGCAAAAAGGAGCCGTAGTAGCAGTAACCGGAGACGGAACAAACGATGCTCCTGCACTGAATCACGCTCAAGTAGGTCTTTCTATGGGAACCGGTACGTCAGTAGCCAAGGAAGCAAGTGACATAACCCTATTGGATGACTCGTTCCACAGTATCGCTACCGCAGTAATGTGGGGACGCTCTCTTTACAAAAACATTCAGCGTTTCATCGTATTCCAGCTGACTATCAACGTAGTCGCATTAGCCAGTGTTTTATTAGGGGCTTTCTTTGGTACAGAACTACCACTAACCGTAACACAAATGCTTTGGGTAAATCTTATTATGGACACTTTTGCCGCCATGGCCTTAGCATCTATTCCCCCCAGTGGAGACGTCATGAATGAAAAGCCACGCAAGACCGATGATTTCATCATCACTAAAGCCATGCGTAAAAATATACTAGGTGTAGGCTTCTGCTTCCTTGCCATACTGATGACATTAATTGTCATTATCAAACAGATGCCAGCAGATTTAGTAGGACAAGCTTTGACGCAATTCTTCACGATCTTCGTGATGCTGCAATTCTGGAATCTATTTAATGCCAGTGTTTTCGGAACCAACCATTCTGTATTCAAGGATTCCCGTCATGCATTAGGCATGCTAAGTGTGGCTATCATTATTTTAGTCGGACAAATTCTGATTGTCGAGTTCGGAGGTAAAGTGTTCCGTACCGAACCTATGAATTTCATGACTTGGGTTTATATTATCGCAGGAACGTCATTCGTATTGTGGATTGGTGAAATCTACCGTTGGATAAAACGAATACAGAAAAAAGACTAAGAAAGAGAATAAAGCACATAAAGAGTTATGGACAGTAAGATTAAAAATGTCGTTTTTGATTTAGGAGGAGTATTAATAAATCTGGATTTTGACAATTGCCTGAATGCTTTTCGTAAAGCAGGATTTCGAGATATAGAGAAACAGGCATGCCAGTTTAGGGGAAAAGGTTTCTTTTCCCAATTTGAATTGGGTGAAATCAGCCCGGAAGAATTCCGGGAAGCCATTCGTAAGGAGGTCAGCGAATCCCTGTCCGACCATGAAATTGATGATATGTGGAACCTGATGCTACTTGATATTCCTCGTGAAAAACTGGACTTATTGCTAAAGTTACGCGAACATTATATGGTTTACCTGCTTAGTAATACCAACCGGATACATTGGGATTATGCCTGTGAGCAAATGTTCTGTTATCGGGGATTCCGTGTAAATGACTTTTTTGAAGATATTTTTCTGTCTTTTGAAATGCACAAGGCCAAACCGGAAAAAGACATTTATGAGCAAATGATGAAAGAAGCAAACATCTTGCCCGAAGAAACGTTTTTTATAGATGACTCGGCAATCAATTGCCAGGCAGCAATATCGCTTGGCATACAGTCCTATCATTACCATATTGGAGAAGATTTAAGTTCACTTTTTGAATAATGAAAATAATATCAGATATAAACCATCAAACATTGCCTCCTTCAGTTGCCACTATCGGCTTCTTCGATGGAGTGCATCGCGGACACCGCTTTCTTATTAATCAAGTAAAAGAGGTCGCTGCCAAGGATGGGTTATATTCTGCATTGATCACTTTTCCTGTACATCCCAGACAAGTGATACAAACCGCTTATCGTCCGCAATTACTTTCTTCACCAACAGAGAAACTCGAATTATTGGAAACGATGCAAGTAGATTACTGCTTTCTTCTCCCTTTTACACAGGAACTTTCACTGTTTTCGGCTCGAGAGTTTATGCAGTTGCTACGTAACAAGTTCAATATCCATACATTAGTTATAGGCTACGACCATCGTTTCGGTCACAACCGCAGTGAAAATTTTGAAGATTATTGCCGTTATGGTGAGGAACTGAACATATATATAGTACGCGCGCGAGCTTACACAGACAAAGAGGGCAAAATCAGCTCTTCAGTCATCCGCCAACTATTAAAAGAAGGTGAAGTAAGTCAGGCTGCCAAATTCCTGGGGTATAACTACTATCTGGATGGAACAGTGGTAGATGGCTACAAAGTAGGCAGAAAAATAGGATTCCCTACAGCTAACCTGCAAGTGGATTGTAGCGACAAGTTAATTCCCTCGGAAGGAGTTTATGCAGTATATGTATATGTGGAAGGAAAAAAATGGGCAGGAATGTTGAACATAGGACACCGCCCTACTATCAATAACGGCAACAATTTAAGTATTGAAGTGAACATCCTCAATTTTTCGGAGAATATCTACCACAAAGAAATGCGCATTGAGTTCGTAAAGTATCTTCGCCCTGAAGAAAAATATGACACTATAGATGCACTCATTGCCCAAATGCATAAAGACCGGGAAAAAACGGCCAGAATTCTTCTCTAAATACAAGGGAGCATTGTACAGCCTTCCCCCTTTCAAACTACTCTTTCTACACATCTTCGTTTACAGTCAGTTTTGCCTGCTCGAAAACAGTTCATTCTATGTAATTCGGGCAGACAAAATCACCCCTGCCAGTGAACGCAAACGCTATCGAAAGAATTAACTCACCGATACCAGTCACTTCTTGCATAAAATCTGTTTCTTCATACACTTCCATCCTACAAAGCACGAAAAAAGATATATTTTTATCGTTTTTCGATAATTTTTTTTCGTTTTTCTTTTGTAGTATCAAAATAAGATATACATTTGCATATCGATAAACGATAAATGAATATCGAGAAACAAGAAAGAATAAACACAAACATTAAAACACGAAGTAAAAATGAAAAAGTCAGTATTAAAATCAGTTTTAGCAGCAATTGCAGTAGTAATGATGAGTTGTACAACAACAGCAAACGCACAAACAGGAAACACAAAGTACATCTACGGTCAGAATGACACAAACACAACCGTGTACACACTGAATGAAGACGGCAAAACATTGACACGCAAACTGAAGTATGAGTACAAACACGATGAAAATGGTCAGGTAATTGAGAAAAAAGCTTATCGCTGGGATGCTTACCGGGAACTGTGGAAGCCGGCCTATCTGCTTACCGTAACTCCCGGAGTCTATGAAATCAAACTCAACTACGCTGAATGGAACGCCAAAGAGAGCACTTTCAACCATAACAAACAAGAAAGTATTTACCGTGAAGGCAACAACGCAAACTTGTTGGCCGACACACAAAACAAAAAGTAATGGAAACTTTGAATGAAACACAAACCCAAAATAAGAATGCGACCAGCCTGTGGCAAACCATAGGAATGTACATAGGAATGATGGTCGGATTTTTATATCCGCAAATAGGATTAGGCTTGGGTATGCTTTTGGGAATAGCTTTAGGAAGACTGGTCCTGACCAAGATTCCTGTCAACACCCCACTGGCCCAAAGAGCACAACAAAAAAGCGCAATTATCCTTATTTTAGCATTTCTTATCCTATTCATGAACCATTGGTACGTTCCATGCAAACATGCCATTGCTCACTTGATGAACTAAAAACAAATCAACCAAATTTAAAAGACAACCAGATGAAAACAACCATGATTTTGATCGCACCAAGGAGAAACCCAAGGATGCTTACTTAAAGAAACAGATACCCTCAGGACGGATGCGGAAGTCCGTCCTACCCCTTAATTCAAATCCATTTTAAACCAATAAACATTCTATTATGGGACGCGCAATTAAATTAGTACTTTATTACTTCGCCTATCAGTTAGCTTTCACCTTCCTGGTAGGACTTCCGGCGGGAATTATTAAAGTGATGAACGAAATTTCAGAAAATGATAATCTGGCTTATGCCGCAGGTAAGAATACAGCCTCTATGACAGGACTCGTTATGGTACTGGCAGGAATAGCCATGATCTGGCATCTGATCTACTTTAAATACGTTCAATTCAACAAGACAAGCTGGACTGAAGTACCTGCAAAAACCATTTTATTGAGTATTCCCTTCATTATAGCAGCCATGTTCATCTGCAATGTAGCCAGCGAATTCATAGAACTGCCCAACCTAGTGGAAGACACATTCATAGGAATGAGCCGCAATGTATTCGGCATCATCGCCATTGCCGTCATGGCACCTCTGGTAGAAGAGTTGCTGTTCCGTGGAGCCATTGAAGGGCATTTCCTGCAAACCGGAAAAAGACCCGGTATGGCAATCCTCCTGTCAGCACTCATTTTCGGTCTCATCCATGTCAATCCGGCGCAAGTACCTTTCGCCTTCTGTCTGGGATTGGTATTCGGATGGCTTTATTACCGCACAGGAAGCATTATACCGGGAATGATAGGGCATTTTCTAAATAACTCCCTGGCTACCATTGCCATGGCTACATCAACCCAAGAAGAGTTGAATGAAAAAACGGTTGATATGATTGGCGCCACACCTACTTACATCCTTTTGGCAGCCGCCATAATCATCCTAGTCGGCATGTATTTCTATCTGAACAAACATTTGCCACAGCCGGGAACACCCTCTGAAATTACTAACACACAAGCATAAATGTAACAATGAAAACAAAACTCAACCTCTTTTGCGTCTGCGTACTTATCGCCTTGCTCCTTTCCACCTCAACGACAGTGAGCATCATGTTCCATTCTTTCACAAGTGCCTTTAAAGCCGGATACGAAAGTGTAGAAAAAGGAAAGGATATCCACATTTCCGATTATAAGATGATTTGCACCCTTCCTACCGATCTACTTGAAAAGACAGGAAGTGTAACCAATGTCAGGACAGGAGAACAGGCATCTATCATACCGATTATAAGCATGGTAGAGGCGCCAACGAAAGAAAATGATACCTTCCATGCACTAAACAGGATTGCCTCATTCATTTCGGTGATAGCGGGAATTTTCTGCCTGTTGCAGTTCTTTTATTTGATCAGAAATATCAATCGCGGTGATATTTTCAGCTGGAAGAATGTGAAGTTTCTGCGCAAGTTAGGATGGGCATTGATACTTTTGTTTATCTGCACGCTGGCTACCATCGTGATTGGAAATTATGAAGTTTCGCAAGTGTTGCAACTCAACGGATGCGAGTTCTCCTATACCTTTGCTTTTTCCGATGCGACTCTCATTCTGGGATTCATTTCATTGCTGGTAGCCGAAGTATTTGCCATCGGACTGAAGATGAAAGAAGAACAAGATTTAACCATTTAAAAAAACAGAGCAGACTATGAACAAGTTCAGAATATTAGGTGTCATAGCCATTATAGCCATCATTGCAAACTTCTTTGGAGGATTGGATGAAAATTGGAGAGATTTCAAGAAAGGATTTGAAGATGGACATAACAGTGCAATGGAAATATATGAGCCTGGACGCCACATTATACCCCATCATGCAACCTCAGTCAAACTGAATGTAGAGCCGTTACCTGAAACTACTGTCGATTCACTGAGCAACAACCGCGTGGACTGGACACTCCCCTACACAGTGACTGAAATAGAAACGTATGCCAAGCCATCGGCCTGGCACATCCTTGTCATGGGACTTGCCATACCCGGAATATTCCTTTTTCTCATCGGTTTCTGCTCATTGATCCGGTTGCTCATTTCCATCTCACGCCGCGAAGTATTTACATCTGCCAATGTACGGCGCCTCCGTTGGTTTGCATACACCAGTGCAAGCTTGGAAATCCTCATAGCTGTTGACGAATGGATTGTAGGAAACGCAGCAGTTGAGCAAATCAGTCTGCCGGGCTACAAAATCATCAGCTACGCCGGTTATTCTCCCGACTGGGTAGCTGTGATAATTCCCATTCTTTTTGCCGAGATATTTGCTATCGGGGCAAAAATGAAAGAAGAACAGGATTTAACCATTTAAGAAAAATGCCATGAAAGAAAAAAATACTTTCCCCTCAAAAAGAAAAAGCATCTTTTATTTGATACTTTGCCTGATAGCTACTCTGTTTGTAAGTTCATTCATCTATTTCCTTGTGTTACATCCATTGTTGGACAACAAAATAGTGAGGATATCGATCAACATTGGATGGACTTGCTTCTGTCTGTATGCCTTTAAGAAACTGACGCAACGCCACACCCTTTGGTGGCGCGCAGTAGATGAGAACCCGAATAAACCCAAAATGAATTGATCTATGCCAATTATAGTAAATTTAGACGTAATGATGGCGAAACGAAAAATTTCGCTGGGAGATTTAGCCGAGAAGATAGACCTGACTCCTGCTAACCTTTCCATATTAAAAACCGGGAAAGCGAAAGCCATCCGTTTTTCTACCCTTGAGGCTATTTGCAGGGAACTAGATTGCCAGCCCGGAGATATTTTAGAATATAGAGAAGAAGGTGAATAATATAAACAGCCACATATACAAACACTCTGATACCATAAAATTCTCATATCTTTAATCCGGATACTCTGACCGATAAAGCATTTCAATTGCCATACCGGCAGAGTATTTTCACCTTATACCTAAAATTTTCTTATCACTTCCCGACACGCTTTAGCCAATATTCCCTAAAAATACACTACTGATAAAAACAAATATTGCATAAGCACCATATAATCCCATGATTATCCGTATCTTTGCAACGAATTAGATATTTGAAAATAAATGAAGACATTTGAAGAGTTAGGCGTTTCCCCGGAAATACTAAAAGCGATTAAAGAAATGGGATATGAGAATCCCATGCCGGTACAAGAAGAAGTAATACCGTATTTATTGGGAAACGGCAACGATGTAGTAGCCCTAGCACAAACAGGGACTGGAAAAACAGCCGCATTTGGTCTGCCGCTTATCCAAAAAGTTGACGTAAAACACCGTGCACCTCAAGCACTAATTTTATGCCCCACACGCGAATTGTGCTTGCAGATTGCAGGCGATCTGAACGATTACTCCAAGTACATTGACGGGCTGAAAATCCTTCCCGTATATGGTGGTTCATCCATCGAAAGCCAAATACGCATGTTGAAAACAGGCGTACATATTATTGTGGCTACTCCCGGACGACTGATTGATCTAATAGAAAGAAAGGTTGCCAAACTAGAAACGATTACAGATGTAGTAATGGACGAAGCCGATGAAATGCTGAATATGGGATTTACTGATAGCATAAATGCTATCCTTGAAAAAGTTCCTGAAGACCGGAATACCTTGATGTTCTCGGCTACCATGAGTCCGGAAATCTCACGCATCGCCAAAAAATATCTGCATGACGCAAAAGAAATCACTATCGGTACCAAAAATGAGGGTAGTAAAAACGTCAATCACATAGCCTATTTAGTACACGCTAAAGACAAATATGCCGCATTGAAACGTATCGCGGATTATTATCCACAGATTTATGGCATCATTTTCTGTCGTACCCGTAAAGAGACTCAGGAAATTGCAGATAAATTAATACAAGACGGTTATAACGCAGACTCTTTGCACGGTGAGCTCTCACAAGCCCAGCGCGACTTAGTGATGCAAAAATTCCGCCAACGCCATTTACAGCTTTTAGTTGCTACCGACGTAGCAGCCCGTGGCCTAGATGTAAATGACCTTACTCATGTCATTAATTATGGCTTGCCCGATGATATAGAAAGCTATACTCATCGTAGTGGTCGTACAGGACGTGCCGGAAAAACAGGTATTTCTATTGCCATCATCAACCTGCGCGAAAAAGGCAAGATGCGTGAGATAGAACGAATCATCAACAAAAAATTTATCATGGGTGAGATGCCCAGTGGTAAACAAATTTGCGAGCAGCAATTGATTAAATTGATAGATGACATAGAAAAGGTAAAAGTAAACGATGAAGAAATTGAATCCTTCCTACCCGGAATCTATCGTAAACTGGAATGGCTTTCAAAGGAAGATCTGATAAAGCGCGTGGTGTCAATGGAATTTAACCGCTTCTTGGAATACTATAGTAACGCTCCGGAAATAGAAATTCCCAGCACAAATGACCGTCGCAGCGAACGTGGCTCCAAAGAACGCAAAGATCATGGCAGTGCTCGTGAAAAGACAGAGCGTAAAGCAGAAAAAGGATACACCCGTCTATTCCTGAATGTAGGAAAGACAGACGGTTTCTATGCCAACCAAATCATAGAACTGATTAACCGCAACATGAAGAAGCAACGTACTACCATCGGACGAATAGACCTGATGCAGAATTTCTCTTTCTTCGAAGTAGCAGAAAATCAGGCACAGGACGTGATTAAAGCATTGAACAAGGTTAATCTGAATGGCGGCCGGAAAATTGTAGTAGAAGTTGCCGGTGACAATAATGGCAAAAACGACAATGGCGAACGCAGAAGCAGTGCAGCAAGGAATGCTTCATTCGGCAAAAAAAGTGACAGGTCCAATAAAAAAACGACCTCAAAAGAAGGAAGACCCAGCCGTGCGGAACGTGGCTACATTGAAGAACGCGGTCCCAAAACGAAAGACGACTGGAAACAATTCTTTAACAGCGATAACAATAAGAAAAAGAAATCCAAGAAATGAGGAAGCCAACTTCATGAAAGAGAATTGAGCATAGTAGAAATATGCAAATAACATCCACTTCTCTCGAATAATAGCGGAGCAGGCAGAATTGAAACAACCTGTCATTTCAAGGACATTCCGCAAATAATACGATAAATCCAACTGACTCATAATGAATCAGTTGGATTTATCGTATTATTCAAAAAAAGATTTGCCGAATATCCTTGTTTACATCGAATTAATATTAACAGTTTTTTTGCCATCTTTCCGGATGAAAGATTATATGACAAACTATCGGAACTTTGACATACCCAAGCTTCCTGTCATTTCATATTTTTCTTTTAGTCTGTCAATTTCAGTTCATCGACCAAACGGGAAGCTTTCCCATATTTTTCAATCATGTAAAGAACATAGCGGATATCCACCCCGATACAACGCTGCAAATTAGGTTCAAAAACAATATCTCCACTCATTGCTTCCCAATTCCCGTCAAAAGCAAGACCTATTAATTCCCCTTTTCCATTAAACATTCCACTACCGGAATTCCCTCCCGTAATATCATTATCCGAAATAAAGCAAACATTCATATTACCATCTCCGGTAGCATAACGTCCGAAATCCTTCCTTCTCAAGCATTCGACTACAGAAGGAAGCACATCGAAATCACTATCTCCCTTATACTGCCTTATCTTGTCAAAAATACCTTTTGTCGTCGTAAAGTAAGAATATTCAATAGCATCTTTCGGTGAGTAACCACCCACCATGCCAAAACTCAGACGCATAGTAGAATTAGCATCCGGATAAAACACCCTATCTGCCTCCATCTCACGCATTGCTTCATTCAGCAAACGTTCATTTTTCTCAATATTCATACTAGCTTCTTCCACCGACTGATTGAATTCATAAAATTTCACCAACATATCAATAGCAAAAGAAGCCGCAGGGTCATCAAACAAGACATAAGTGGTATCTCCCTTCACCACCTGTTCAAACCCATGCGGTGTCTTTAAAGAGGAACGAGCATACAAATCATCTACATAAGCTTGGTAATCACCTTTAAAATCTTTCTCTATCAATGGATAAACATCAGGTAAAAACTCCTTGCCTACCTCAGCCGCATATTCTTTCAACATAGCCACAAAGACTTGTTTATCCACACTTATATCCATATTGGCATAAATCTCCAACAATTGCCGCATATTACGCTCCAAATCACTCTCCTCTGCCTCAAAATCAAAATTCAGTACAGCCAAGGCTGCCGTAATCAACTCCGGTCCATTAGCAAATGTTTCTCCAAAATATGCCATAGCCCGCGCCGCATTTCTACGATTACGATAATTCAGCTCCAGTTCAGTCAGAACCCTTGCATATTTGCTTCGCTTATCAGGTTCCCGACGGATCCATTCTTGCAACTGGCGCTCCAAAGCTTGTTTTTTCTCTATCACTTTCAACTCTTTTACCGCTTGATTCATGCCTATACTATTCTTCCAATAGTTAGAGCTTTGTGCATACTTGGAAGCATATTTAATGCGGATATCATCACTTTTTTCCATTGCATTTTTCCAGATAGCCTGCTTGATGGTACGGACATTAATCATAGCGGCATTATCCGTATTAATCCTTTCGTCTATCCCAAATGAAGACAAATACCTGCTGGTAGAACCGGGATATCCCATAGTCATGCAAAATGAACCTTGTTCATACCCGCCCAAAGAAACAGGAGCAAAATAATCCGGATGATAAGGCACATTCTCCGGAGAATAAGCTGCCGGTTGATTATTCTGATCAGCATAAATACGAAAAACAGAGAAATCCCCGGTATGGCGGGGCCATACCCAATTATCTGTATCCCCGCCAAACTTGCCTACAGAAGAGGGAGGAGCAAACACCAGACGAACATCATAATAATCTTTATACACAGACAGATAAAACTCATTACCACCATAAAAAGGAGTTATCTCAGCACGCAGCAACGTATCATTCGCCACAGCTTCCTGAGCAAGCAATGTGGAAATAGAATCCACAATCAGCGCACGGTCATTTTCCTTTGTCCCGACTGGAATAGCTTGCAACACACGCTCCGTCACATCCTCTGTGCGTATCAGGAAACTGACAAATAAATCCGGATTAGGAAGCTCCTTACTTAAGGAGTCGGCTACAAAACCATCTCGCAAATAATCATGCTCCACAGAACTATGCTGCTGAATGGCATCATACCCACAATGGTGGTTAGTAAAAACCAAGCCATCCGGAGATACAACAACCCCCGAGCAAAAACCTCCAAAACTAACAACAGCATTAGCCAATGCTTTTCCTCCGGGATTATACAATTGTTCAGATGAAAGTTCCAATCCCATTTCTTTCATCACTTGTTGAGTTTGTTTGCTAAGGCAACAAGGAAGCCACATTCCCTCATTACCCCATATACATAAAGGCAGGAAAGACAGCAGCAATAGTAGTTTTTTCATGGTTTTATTCTACAATTAATTTAAGTTTTTTCGCCCCGACACGTGCCTTCAACCATTCGGAAATCTTTTCCTGTTCTTTTCCTACAGGTTTTTTACTGAATTTCATCAAGACTATTGTCAATGTGTCCGTTTGGGTTGAGTCTACCTGCAATTCCACAGTCTTCGCCATGGCTATAGCTTCTGCTGCAGGATAAAGTACTTTAAGTTCGGGAATTATCTTTTTATCTACGGTATTGTATGCGGCATATACATTAAGTTCGTTTTCCAAAGACTTAATCTTTTCCTGCTGCTCCAGCAAACGTTTCTCACTATTCTTATAAAAGTCCTCCATCACTTGCGCCTTTATACTGCCAATATCCATCGCATCATTATTCATTCCTTGAAGAACAACCAGTTTGGTTCCTGCCAGATTAAAAAGTTTCAAGTTATCCCTTGCGGTTGCTATTTCTGTTTCCGAAACCTCATTGCCTATTAGCACAACACGTATTTCCTTCTTCTCGAAAGAAATCTTCCGGTCTATTACTTGGGTATTATTAAAATTCAGCTCCTCGTTGATAAAGTTGTTGGCAGAAGCTTCATAAATAGTACTTTTTACAATGCCATAAGTCAGATAAACAGCAGGACACATCGTAGCCAAAGTAATAAAAATAATATATTTCTTTACCAATTTCTCACGCTCCTTATCCACAAACTCCTTACGTTGGAAATGCATGACACGCACCCCGATAAAAGTAGCCAGACTGATAAATACTGAATTGATAAAATACAAATAGAACGCACCTAAAAAATAAAGTAAATTTCCGGTAGCAAGCCCGAATCCGGCAGTACACAAAGGCGGCATCAAAGCCGTAGCAATAGCTACCCCCGGAATAACATTCCCCTTCTCCTTTGTAGACAAGGCGATAATACCGGCCAAGCCACCGCATAAAGCTATAAGCACATCATATATAGTAGGAGAAGTACGTGCCAGCAACTCCGATTGCACTTCATCCAACGGAGTCAGCGAAAAATAAATCGTGGATGTAATCACACTAAATACAGTCGCCACCAAATAACTTTTCAGAGAACGTTTCAACAGTTCAAAATCATTCTGTCCGATAGCCAGCCCCACTCCCATAATCGGCCCCATCAGCGGAGATATCAACATAGCACCGATAATCACTGCCGTAGAATTCACATTCAAGCCCAATGAAGCAATAAAAATTGCGAATATAAGAATCCACAAATTAGTTCCTTTGAACTCAACACCGTTACGAATACTTTCTACAATCAAGGCTTCATTATCCTTATCCTTGCGCAAATCAAGATATTCACCAAAGAACTGCTTTATATAAGGCACATTCTTCAAATCATTCTTCAGGTCACTCATAGCTATTTCTTTATGTATCGGTTTATAACAGGTATCTGCTGCAAGGGGAAGTCCGTTTTCACAATATATGCCACAAACAATAACAACAGTAATGTACGAACACCCAACAACAAGAATATATTTTGAATAGGAAGATAAACTGAAACAATGTAAAGTATCAGCGCTAACGCCACATAGTTACCTATCGCTTTCAAATCATAATTAATAGGATATTTTTTCTGCCCTACAAAATAAGAGAGAAGCATAGCTACTCCATATCCGGCAAAACCTGCCCACGCACACGCCATATAGCCAAACACCGGAATAAGGAAAATATTTATCAGGATAATGATACTGCATCCCACCAATGAAAAATAAGCTCCCCATTTTGTTTCATCAATCAGCTTATACCAAAAAGAAAGATTGAAATAAATACCCATAAACATTTCGGCAGCCATGACAATAGGTACAACTTTAAGCCCTACCCAATAATCACGTCCTAAAATATAACGCAATATATCAAGGTAAAACATAACAGCCAAAAAGGCCAGCAAAGTGAAGATAATGAAAAACTTCATCGCTTTGGCATACATTTCCCGACTATCCTTTTCTTTACTCTTACTAAAAACAAACGGCTCGTATGCAAACCGGAAAGCCTGTGTCAGCATGGCCATTATCATAGCTATTTTACTGGCAGCCCCATAAATACCCAACTGGATGGTCGCCTCCGCCTTATCAGGATAAACAAACGGAAAAATAATTTTATCGGCTACCTGATTTAAGATTCCGGCAATACCCAGAATCAATATCGGGAAAGAATAATGCAGCATACGCCGCAACAACTCCCTGTCCAGCACATACCTAAAGCCCACCAATTCTTTCCACATACACAGCATCACCAAAGAAGTACAAGCCAGATTTATAGCAAAAGCCACTCCGACATTCTCTCCTTTCATACCTACAAAATAAGCGATATTCAAGGCAATGCTGGCAAAAATGAACAACAATTTCAATGCAGCGAACTTAACAGGGCGTTTCTTATATCGCAAATAAGCAAAAGGAATAGCTTGGAAAGCGTCCATTGCGACTACAATCAGCATCATCCCCATATACCACGGATGCTCTCCATATCCCAAGAAACCTGCTATGGGATGCAGAAAAGAAAGACAAACGATTAAAAACAAGAGCGCAGTCGCCCCTACCGAAAGCAAAGTAGTGGAATAGACGCGCATCGGATCATCCACCCCCTTATTGGCAAACCGGAAAAATCCGGTTTCCATACCATATGTTAAAAGCACCATCAGCAAGGCAGTTATAGCATACATATTGGTAATGATACCATAGCCCCCCGATTCCACAGGCAAAGCGTTGGTATATATCGGTACTAACAAATAATTCAGGAACCGCCCGATGATACTACTCATCCCATATATGGCTGTTTCCTTGGCTAATGCTTTTAATCCTGCCATCTTTTAATCATCAAATAATGTCTTCTGACTATTATAAATGCTCCGTCCCAGGTGCATATAGGCCAGTTCCGTGACCTCACGTCCACGCGGAGTACGTTTTAAGAAACCTTCTTTAATCAAAAAAGGTTCATAAACCTCCTCTATTGTTCCGGCGTCTTCACCCAAAGCGGTTGCAATAGTAGTCAGCCCCACAGGGCCTCCCTTAAACTTATCTATAATAGTACATAAAATCTTGTTATCTATCTCATCCAGTCCATACCTGTCAATGTTCAAGGCTTCTAAAGCAAACCGGGCAATTTCCACATCAATCCTTCCGGAACCTTTCACCTGGGCAAAATCACGGACGCGCCTCAACAGCGCATTTGCAATACGGGGCGTTCCACGGCTGCGCGAAGCAATCTCACCCGCCGCTTTCACGTCACAAGGCACATTCAATATAGTAGCAGAACGACGGATAATGCTTGTTAATACATCATCGTCATAATACTCCAAATGAAGATTAATTCCAAAACGGGCACGCAAAGGCGCAGTCAGCAACCCACTCCGGGTAGTGGCTCCAACCAAAGTAAACGGGCTCAACTCCAACTGGATACTACGCGCCGAAGGTCCCTTGTCTATCATTATATCGATACGATAATCCTCCATGGCAGAATACAGATATTCTTCTACCACAGGGCTCAACCGATGTATTTCATCAATAAAAAGCACATCATTGGGTTCCAGGCTGGTCAGTACTCCCGCCAAATCACCCGGTTTATCCAGCACCGGTCCTGAGGTCACTTTAAAACCTACTCCCAGTTCATTGGCAATGATATTACTTAAGGTCGTCTTGCCCAAGCCGGGAGGTCCGTGCAAAAGAACATGGTCTAACGCCTCGGCCCGCAGACGCGCCGCCTTGACAAAGATGCGCAGATTATCCACTACCTTATCCTGCCCGCTGAAATCTTCAAAATTCAGCGGACGTAAGGCATTCTCAAAATCGCGTTCCTTAGTTGTGAGCTGTTGCTCGCGTATATCAAAATTTTCTTCCATTTTTTTGTTTATGACACAAAGGTACAAAAGATATTATTATTATAGAAAGAAAGATGGAGGAATTCATTTTCAGTTCCTCTCTGGTCCTTCTTTTCAACATTATTATTGTATTAATTATTATTCATTATGGGAATTACATTAGGAAAGAAACAATTGAACAAAGGAAGAGTTTCGCTTTATTTGAATTACAGTTATAACGGGAAGCGCCGCAAAGAGTATTTGGGCATCATCCTGGACGCTCCTACCAGTGCAGAGCGAAGAGCGGAAAACAGAAACAAGGTACTAATTGCCAGGCAGATAAGAGCAAAGAAGGAACTAGAATTCTTATCTGTTGAATATCATCTGAACGATATAGAAAATACATTCGATGATATACTTCCAACAGATAAAAGCAATGTTCCCGATTTCTATATTCTGATAGGACAATACCTGGATACCTATCACAAAAAGGACAAGAAAATGGTCAGGGCATGTATCACCCACCTGCGACTGTTTACAAGAAAGAAAAGCTTACCTGTAACCCTTCTCACAAAAGATTTTTGTATAAATTTTCTTGAGTATCTCAGGGATCATCTCCGAGGTAACACTCCCATCGGATATTTCAAGAAATTCAGAATGTGCATCAATAAATGTATAGAAAAAAAGTTAATGACCTCTAACCCTACAGATGGTATCCGCCTGATGCAGTTTGATGAGGTAACCAAAGCAATCCTCAGCTTAAAAGAGATTCAGAAACTTGCTATCACTCCATGCCCCAACAACGAAGTAAAAAGGGCATTCTTGTTCTCTTGCTATTGTGGGCTGCGCTGGTGTGATGTGCACCAACTGCAATATAAAGACATAGATTTCTCATCAAACCGCCTTACTATTCTACAACAGAAAGTACAGTCACACTCCAAAAACGCAATCTTGCATCTAAACTTAAACCACACTGCCATCAAGCTCCTGCAAAGACATAAAGGCATTAACGAGGAGTTGGTATTCGGGCTCCCCTCCTATTCTTACACACTAAGAATTTTAAACAAATGGGTCAAAAGGGCTAATATACACAAGCACATCACCTTCCACTGTGCCCGGCACTCATTTATCACCAACATTATGGCAAATGGAGCTAATATCAAGACCGCCGCCAGCCTTGCAGGACATTCTACTACCCGGCACACTGAAAAATATGTTCATATCATAGATGAACTCAAACAAAAAGCAGTAGATAGTTTACCGGATATTATTGTCAATTATAAATAAAAAAGGACCTGAAACGGCCCTTACATCATTAAAGTTGTCACACATATAACTGGTGTTCAAACAATTAGTATTACTGTATAGTATCCCGGCACGAATACGACCTACCTGAGTAATGCGGTGAACAACTACTTCGGATGCAATTTCAAGCAGCTCCTTAACAAGTATCGTGTTGAGTATGCAAAGTCCTTATTACTAGAGGGTACGTATTCAGCCAGTTCTCTTTTTAGGAAGTGTGGTTTTGCATCCCAAAGCGTTTTTTATGCCGCATTTCATAAAATTGTAGGCGCATCTCCCTTGCAGTTCCTATATAAAGCACCATCCGGACACAGAAAAAGATTTAAAGTCCTTTTATAACAATAACATTTTGAGTTTTTAAATTTATAAATTTAAAGTTTTTCTATTATGAACAAAAAATTTTTAAGTGCAATCCTGTTCGGAGCCTTGATGGTTTCTTCGACAGGAACATTTGTATCTTGTAAAGACTATGATGATGACATAGACAATTTGCAGGAACAAATTAACAAACTGGCGACTAAGGAGGACATGACTTCTCAGATCGCTACTTTGCAAGCTGCTTTAACTACTGCTGCAAAAGATGCAAGCGATGCTCTTGCTAAAGCAACTGCCGCTGAAACCGCTGCAAAAGCTGCTGGTGATGCTGCCGCTGCTGCAAAAGCCGCTGCAGACAAGGCTGTTGCAGATGCAAAGGCAGAAGCAATCAAAGCTGTACAAGCAGAAATTGAGACATTGAAAAAAGAAGTAGAAGAATCCACTGACGCAGCATTGAAAGAAATGGCAGAAAAAGTTGATGCTGCCACTAAGAAAGTAGAAGACATTGTAGGCAAGATTGCTGATATGGTTACTAGTGTAGAACTGGTGGCTTCGTATTCTGCTAATTCTACAGGCGATGAATTGATTTTCTCCACTGCTATTGAAAAAGAAAACGTATTTAGTGAAGGTATTACAAATGCTATAACATTTACTAAGGGTAAACAAGTTCAGACTGGTGACAAGTTTGTAGTACGTGTATCTCCGACAAATGCGGTTCTTACTCCTGATATGATTTCTTTGACTAATAGCCAAGGACAGAACTTGAATGAATTTTTATCTGTTCAGAAAGTTGAGAAATATAATGGATTATTAAGCCGTGCGGCAGGAAACAACGGATTGTGGGAAGTTACAGTTGCTTTGAAGAATTATGATGAAAAAGCTTTTTCTGCTGTAACAGAAACCAAAGTTGGCAATGATACTGAATCTATTCTCTTTGCTGTACAGGTAAATAACACCTTGTCTACTGCTGAAACAAGAGAAGTTATTTCATCTTATGACTTAACTTTGGATTGGACTGAATATGTAGGTGAAAAGTCTTTAAACTATTTTGTTGATGCAACAAACGTCAAGGATATTCATAATCGTTTCACTAAAGCAGAAGATGGTACTAATGTAACATATCAAGAATTAGCTTGGAAGAGTGATGCGGCTACTACCATTATTCCTTTAGATAAGGTTAATACAAATGTTAAAGTAGATAACGGAGACGACCGTCAAACTCAAAAATTATATCCTGCAGTACAAGGAGAGGCTATCAAAATTGCTTTGTCTACAGCCGATGATAAAGTAACAGCTCCGGTAAATATCCGTGGTATTTATGTAGTTTTAGATAAGGCTAATGCGGTAGAATCTGCACCGTCTGAATTGAATGCATGGAATAGCTATACTTATTCTGGTTTGAATACAGTGGTTGAAGGTACTTCTACAGAAATTACCATCAACAGCACTACGGCTATTAATGATGTTATTGGTTTCCGTGTATATGCTGTAAACTTTGATGGTACTTTAGTTGATCCTGATGGTAAAGCGTTTTATGTGCAGTTAGGTAATGCTGCTACAGATTGGAATGCTACTGCCACTACTGTTACTGCACTTAATCCGACTGACAAAGCTGTTACTGACACTCAGTCAGATAAGGTTGCTGTGTCTTTGACTAAGTTAACTGCTCCGACTGCTGCTACTTGGACTACAGACAAGGTTAATAATGTAAATCCTGCATTCAATGCTATCTTTGTTGATGCTAATAATAATGTACTGTACAATACAGCTGCTCCAAATACATTCCCGGCAGATTTCAGCAAGGTTGCCAAAGTTTATACTGTTCCGACTGTTGATGACTGGACCAAGTATGAAGATAACAAAACTTATAATGGAACATTGACTATCAAGAATGCTTCAGGACATGTATTAGCCACTATGAAAGTTTCTATGACTAAGGTATTGCCTACTACTATTCCTGCGGGATTCTCTGTTAAAACTGCACAGGTTACTGATGGCATCTATAATTGTTACATGATTCCTATGAATGACGCCAATGATATCGCTTGGACAGCTGAAACAGCTACAAAGGGTTCTATGAAGATGTCTGAAGTATTCAACTATGGTACAGGTGCTGCCGCTAACTATAACATAACATTCGCTACATCTAAGAAAGATGGAAATAAAGATGTTGCTGTAGTAGTTGCCGGAGACAAAACATTAGAAGTTGCTAAAGATTACATCAACAACTCAGTTAAACATACCACTACAGTGGTTTACAACTATGGTAAGATTTCTTCAGTGAAGAATTCTGAAGGTGGTTATGATGATGTAACTAGAGAAGCTGAAAGATTTGAAACTATCTACAACTGTATTTATAATAGCACTTATACTTGGGCATGGGCTACTCGCGAACAATTAGGCGCTCCGTATACAGATAAGGATAACGACGGTAATTATACCACTGCAATGCCGTCTACAAAATTAACTTATGGTACAGATCGTCTTGACTTTGCTGCTGACAGCTTCATTTTTGGAACAAGTGCTAAAGATAGCAGATATAGCAAACTGTTAAGTACACCTTATGAATCAAGTCTGATTATTACAGATGCGACTTTGACCAGTGATGCAAATGGTGAAGAAGAATACTTTGATGTAATTATAGATAATAATAAGCATATTACAGGTTTCAAGGCTACTGCTTTGTCTTCTGAAACGAATCCGACTGCTGCTGTTCCTTCTACATTGACTATCAAGTGCAAGGATATGTATGGTCACGATGTAATAATTAAAGTTGCTATGACTGTTAACAAACGATAACATAGAAGAATAGATTATGCTTTAAATGTATATTCTTTCTATTACTCTATAAAGAACGAAGGTGTGTCAAAATGCACACCTTCTGTTTTTTACGCACAAAGCCCCGACTTTCACAAGCTGGGGCTTTGTTATTACCTAAAGACTTTGTATCTTTAAGCATAAGTTCTTTACTATGACAAAGATACATTTTCGTCCTTACAATCCCAACCAAACCGTTCTTTTTCCTCAAAGAATTGATGAGGATATTGCAGAAAACGATCCGGTGCGCATGGTTGACGCCCTGGTTGAGGGCTTGAATCTTGAAAGTTTCAGAAAGCTGTATAAGGAATGCGGGCGCAGCCCTTACCACCCCAGAATGATGCTCAAGGTCATTCTGTATGCCTATATGAACAACATCTACTCCTGCCGGAAAATTGAAAAGCTCCTTCACCGTGACATCCATTATATCTGGCTGGCCGGATATGAGAAACCGGATTTCATTACCATCAACCGTTTCCGCAACCGGGTGAAGAAGGAAATCAACGAGGTGTTTACGCAAACCGTAGTTCTTCTCTCTTCCAAAGGCTTCATCAGCCTGAATGTGGAATACATTGACGGGACAAAGATCGAATCCAAAGCCAACAAGTACACTTTCGTCTGGCGAAGAACGGTTGAGCGGAACCGTGAACGCCTGATGAAGAAGATACATGTCCTGTTAGGGCAGATAGACGATGTCATTGCCCGGGAGAAGTCATCAGAGAACAATGAGGAGGTTGGGTTCACTCCGGCCATGCTGGCTGAAATGGCAGGAGAATTGCGTCATGCACTGGAACAGGTTTCCGAGCCATCCGCGAAAGAGGAAAAGACTGAACTGAAAAAGAAACGCAAACAGTTGAAGGAACTGGAAGAACACAGGGACAAACTACAGGAATACGACTGCCATCCGGAAACGCTGCAAGAGAGGAATTCCTATTCCAAGACGGACAAGGACGCTACTTTTATGAGAATGAAGGAGGATGCCATGCGCAACGGACAGACGAAGCCCGGTTACAACCTTCAAATCGGCACCGAAAATCAGTTCATCACCGATTTTGCACTCTTCCCGAACCCTACGGATACACTGACCCTGATTCCTTTCCTGCAATCTTTTTCAAACAGGTATGACCGGATGGCCCATACGGTGGTTGCTGATTCCGGCTATGGCTCCGAAGAGAATTACCGCTTCATGTCCGAAAACGGCATGGAAGCCTACGTAAAGTACAACTATTTCCACATGGAGCAGCGGCCGAGATTCAAACCGGACCCGTTCAAGGCCGAAAACTTCTACTACAATGAAGAACATGACTTCTGCATCTGCCCTATGGGGCAAAGGATGCGGAGGATAGGCACCAGGAATGTGAAAACCGCATCCGGATATGTCAGCGAAAATGCACGGTACAGAGCTGTCAGGTGTGAAGGCTGTCCCCTGCGATGCCGCTGTTTTAAAGCAAAAGGAAACAGGACGATAGAACTGAATCATAGGCTTAGACAATACAAGCGGAGAGCCAAAGAACTGCTCTGCTCTGAGAAAGGACTGAAACACAGAGGGCAGAGATGCATAGAACCGGAGGCCGTGTTCGGACAAATTAAAAACAATATGAACTACAAACGTTTCCGACATTTTGGAAAGGACAAGGTCTTCATGGACTTTGCCTTCCTAGCCATTGCCTTCAATATAAAAAAGATGTGTGCAAAACTGACAAAAGAAGGTATGAACTGGCTGATTAGACTGTTTTATAAGCTTACAACTGCTGTTTTTAGATGCTGGGAACACATAAATCAAAGAAATCTTCAAAAGATCGCAGCTTAAAGAAAATGAACAGATTTGTATAGTGATGAACAAAAAAGAGGTGCATCGTGCATTACGACACACCTTCTATTAAATTGAATTAGCTTAATATTTTATTTAATAATTGGAACAGAACTCGGCTTTCAGGAGATGAATATTCTTTTTTACTGGTCAGATTTTCTAACAGAATATATTGTTTTAGTACATATAGATAATAGAAATCATGTAATGCTATTATAGTGGCATTGGTTAATGTGTTTTTAATGTGTTGGATGACAGTTGATTTTCCACAGTAATTGCTATTTTAATATCAACACATGTTTCATAAACAGGCCTCGCAATTGTCATATAATAAAATTGTTCGTTAGATGAATTCCTAAAAAGAAAGCGAAGAAAGAATTACTCCGTTGCCGGAAGCATCATTTGTATATTTTGCAAATATACCTTCTGTTTGGAGCAGCAAGAATTGTGATATAATTTATCTTGAGTATAGAAATGCCGGGAGGATTATTGTTACATAGCCTGAAAGATATAAATCTTTCATACCAATCATAAATCAGGCTCAAAACATGGATGATCATCTGTTCATTCGCAGGTGGAAATGCTGAGATTATCTTCATTTTAAATGCCTCAGCGATAAAATCCGGTTGTTCCTTTTCTCCTTTCATCTATCGCTGAAACTCCCTGCCCATAGGCGTTCCGGCTATGAAGGGGCTCCTGTCATTGCTCTGTCAGCCTCCTTTCAGCCTGCTCTTTCACATTTTTTGTGAAGGAATAAAACGATACGGGCTGAAATGGAAGTGAGGGGAAATGGTTTCAGATTTAACCGGCTGATTTTCTGTGCATATTACATAAGATGACAGGATGAGGGGAAAAGGGAGCGTATCGGATTAGTGGGGGAGTAATACACGGAACAGACTAGGTCTGTAAGCTGAACAGGCTAAGTCTGTGCACTGAACAAGCTGGCGTGTTTTAAAAACGTATAGTTGTTTTTTAAAAGCCTGAAGATGTTTTCTTAAAAGTTGAAGACGTATTTTTTAAAGCTCAAGGTGTATTTTAAAAACATAAAGGCGTATTCAACAATAACATTAGTAACGTGTCAGCTCGTATGTTAGTAACGTGTAAGCCCACACGTACATAAGCATCGGGTCACACATACGCAAGCATCGGCCTACACATACGTATGTATTGCGCCCTGTATCCATTGAATTTTGCCCCAAGTTCCATTAAATCTTGCCCCAAGTTTCATCGAATCCTGCACCAAGATCTGCCATATTTCCGCCCCCTCTTGACAAACGCCTTTTTATGTTGTATATTTGTAGTTTGCCAAACTTAAAAAAGTAACTCATGAATGTATTCGCTACTCTCAAAACAGTCTTCTTCGGAAGCAAATTCCTGTCAAGCCCTGTTCCTATTGACGGAACACCGCGTCGTGATCTCGTATCCGCTCTCAACGGGCTGATGCCGCTTTGCCGGACTATACCCGGCGTGCGTCTGGCGCTGGATATCCGCGAGGGCCAAGTAGTTCTGGCATTGAACTGGACTCCGCGCACCGACGGGAATGCTCCCACGGGCAGTTACCACTACATCGTGTCGGACGAAGACGGAGTAAGAGAGATGGCCGACTCACAGGTTCTTCTCACTGAAAACGGTAAGGATAACCTGCCGGGGAGTATGGACGATTCTCGGACACATCCGACAGTCTCAACTGAAAAGACAGAGAAGGATTCCGCTCACTTGAAAAAAGATGTTCAGAAAAAAGCGGGACCAACCTCCCTAGAAGATACTGGCAAGAAGGCGAAATCACATACCCTGATGCAGGAAGTGACCGCTTTCCTCACCTCCCGCTACCGCTTCCGGTTCAATGTGCTTACTGAAGAAACTGAAGTGGCAAGTGTAGAAAACAACATTCCCGATACTCATCTGCGTTACGCCAAAGTGGACGAACGATGGATGAACTCACTAAGTCTGGAGGCTATTGAAACGGGCATAGACTGTTGGGACAGGGACATTCAACGCTTTGTGCGCTCACGCCGCATCAGTGAATACCATCCCTTTACTGCCTATTTTGAACAGCTTCCCGAATGGGACGGCACGGACCGGGTGTCCGCGTTGGCACGCAGGGTGTCCGACGACCCGGTATGGGTGAACGGTTTCCACCGTTGGATGCTGGGACTCTCTGCCCAATGGATGCAGCTCAATCCGGATAACAACCGCGCCAACAGTGTGGCTCCCCTGCTGGTGAGCAGTCGCCAGGGATTGGGGAAAAGTACGTTCTGCCGTCTGCTGATGCCCGATAGGCTGAAATCCTACTACACGGAAAGTTACGACCTAAGCTCCCCGGCATCCGCCGAAGCCAAGCTGGCTGCCTACGGATTAATCAACCTGGATGAATTCGACAAACTAGGTGCGTCCAAAATGCCTTTGCTGAAGAACCTGATGCAAGCTTCCGCACTGAATATCCGCAAGGCCTACAAACACAGCGCTTCATCGCTTCCCCGTATTGCCTCGTTCATCGGCACCAGCAACCGGGAGGATTTGCTGGTAGACCGCACCGGCTCACGCCGCTTTCTTTGCGTCAGTCTGAAGCATGCCATAGACTGCACCACGTCCGTAGAGCATAAGCAATTGTACGCCCAGCTTAAAACAGAACTTCTATCCGGTGAACGAAGCTGGTTCAATAAAGAAGAGGAACAGACTATACAGCAACATAATGCCCTATTCTACAAGCATGTACCCGAAGAAGAGGTGTTCCGCCTTTGCTTTCGCTTTGCTACAGAAGAGGACAATCCGCAGGAAGTGCTTAGCCTCTCCGCCACCCAACTGTTTGAACGTATGAAGGCCGCCCATCCTTCGATCATGAGAGGGATGACCGCCTACAGCCTGAGCCGTATCCTGCCCCAGCTGGGCGAACGGGTACATACCACCAAGGGAAATGTATACCGGGTGGTAGAATGTTAACTTTCAATTAATTGAGAATTTATCTATGGAAATGAGATTCCCGGTATGGAAGTCGATTAGACGCATTCACACTCTCAAGCATATATTGTCAAGAAGTGTGAATGCCCTTTTCTAGTATATGAATGGGTCATCCGGCATCATAATGAGCGCTGCATACCAAACGTATTTTGTATTTCACCGTACTCCCTGCCTGTAAAAATTTGGATGAGGTTTTAAATCCGAATGCATATATGCTCCCGTTATGATCATATACATACCGTTTCTCAATATCCAATAACGGGTCTCCGTTTCTTAATCCCTCTATGGTTTCATTCAGTTCATCCAGTGATGATCCGCTGAACGTCTTATGCAATATTTTTGCCTCCTCTTCAGTCGGAAGGTGCCATCCGTCTGCTTCCTCCTCCTGTATGATATTCCGCACATCGGAAGCGAATCCACTCCACTCATCCAGACTCATCAACAAAATATCCGCCCCTGTGGAACTTGCATTCTCTATGCCAGCTACAATACCGCCGTTCCAGATACCGCCAATTTCGGGTAGCCCGGAAAGATCCGGATTAATGGAAGGCGGCTCACTACCGCCATTACCTTCATCAGCACCGCCAAAATTGAATTTGATGTCTACCGGAGCCTTCCATTCACCTGATATCAAACTGCCCCCTACCGTGACATCACCCGAATAGCTCCCCCCGATATTCAATGGTACGTTCGCTTCCGGCTTTCCTTTGAAAGTGTATCCAAACGTCTTTGTCTGACTATTATCTTCCAAGGTTATGGAAAAAACGGTCTGAGAGCCGCTCCCCGGAAAAATATAAAAAGGCTTTGCACTCCAAATTCCACCCGGCTCAGACTCACAAATAATTTCCGTACTCTTGTCTTTGCCGGAATACTCCCTTGTAAACGACAGGGAAGAATATAAAGGCGAAATCTGCAAACTCACCTTTTTAACGTTTGCCGGTATATCTTCCAAACTGATATTGACTAAAGATACAGCATAATAGAGGGTTACAGAAACAGATATATTTTTCTTATTGGCAATTGTCACAGTTGAAGTGCCCATCATTAGCGCGCGTGAGCTTCTGTTATTTTCTTTCATAACAATTACATCATCAAGGCTAGGATCTTTCGGAACGATATATTCCTCTCCCAAACCGGCTATTGCAACAATAGTATATCGGGCAGGAGGTAACTTCATTTCAATCTGGGCGTTATCTGTCATTTTCAGACTGGCAGAACAGCTGCCGTCCTCTGCAAACGCATAGATATAGGCCGGATAATTAATCTGGGATTCTCCGCTAGACCTGGCAGATATCTTTAAAGGAAGATTTGTTTGCGAGACTCCGTCTTCATCGTCTTCTTCATCATACATCGGGCGTTGGCAAGAAACAGCAGACAGCAGCAATAGAAACAGAAGCACCTTTAATTCGGTTAATCTATAATTCATAACATATTATTTGTTTGTGGGTTTATTTCTTCTCCATTTATAACTATATCCTCTTCTTCATTTCCCGGAGTCCAACCCGAAATACTTCCTCCCGTTATAATTACATTTCCGTCTTTTACTACAATATTGTATTTATGAATACATCCGGACAATAAGCCTGGAGACAGGTCGTCTCGTCGTGTTATGTAATATTTGTTGTTACGGGTATATTCAATGGTGAGATTAACAGAATGGTTTTTCACGGCTTTCGGATCAATGTTTCCGTCATTCTCGCCCCCGTTCAGGATAAAATAAAAAGAAACATCCTGATTGTTCATGGTGTGTGACGGAGTAATCTGGAAGGTTTCCTTGGGAGTTTCGCTGATGGTGATGCTGTTCGTTTCAAAGGAGTAGTATCCTTGGGTCGTCAACCCATTTCCTTCAAGTCTGATTTTGTCAATAACGGCCTGTGCCATATCTCCTTCACCCTTTATGTTTATCTTTAATAGTGACAAAACGTGCTTAAATGAATAATCGCCCGAAAAGGCCACATTGCCAAGGTCGGTATCGTAGGAAAGCTTCCTGGATGCTACTAGAAAGTCATATTGGTCAATATTTTCCCAAGTCCCGTTCTGGCTGTCGAGAGAAGGCATTTTTATATTTTCCTTACTTTCGGCTTTGGAACCGGAGTGGGGATAATATGCGTAAAAAGTATGTTCCTGGTTTTTATCTTTCCAAAAGACACTCTTTTCTGTAGTCCAGGAAGTTCCATCGAATATCCAGCGGACGGCGCTGTCATTGTCCATAAAAACACCTATATCATCGGTTTTACTAAAACTAGCGATGGCATTTTCATGATCTTGCAAGTAGCGTGCTCCGGAAACTGTTTTCCCGATTCTTGCCATAATGGATACCGTGTACTCTTTTTCTTGTGATTGCTCTAGTTCCTCACTACCTTGGCAGGCAGAGAAGTACATGATCGTCAATAGCGATACATACAGTGATCTTTTCATTCTTTTATTTTATAATAGTGAGGGACAAAACATCAGCTTATCCGTTAAAATTAAAATGAGGACAAGTTGAATTGGTCGAGGATTAAAGCATGTCTGCTTATTGTCGGTAAGAAATTAAACTTGTGTTCGGCTGCGAAAATAATTCATTCTTAGCAAAAAGAAAAACAAAATGATAAAAAGATGAAAATTAAATGTGTTATGCCGGCAACAGCATGAACATTCTTACCGGTATATTCCCATAAAAAATAGTGGAAGGCAATCTTTTGTTTAACGCTTTAGGCTGACTATGACTAAATCTTACCTGTAAATTATTTCCTTCCATTCTTCCACAGTACGTGTAAGGGAAGAAAAATTCACCCCGATACAGACTATTTTACGGTTATCGGTCAAATAAGATCGGGCATAGCCTTTCTCTGCTATTTGCTGTAAAGCCTCCTCTGCTGTTCCGTCCATCTTGAATTCGAAAATGTAAACATATTCGTCCATTTCCAATATGCAGTCCACTCGTCCGAAGCTCTGGCGATTCTCACAATGGATTGCACGGCAATAAACTCCTATCAAACGGAGAATCAGATAAAAAGTGTATTGGAAATGTTTCTCAGTCATATCCAATTCCTTCAAGGAAGCGTGAGAGTCATACGGGATGCTTGCAAGAAAGGCGGTCAGAGAATCACAAAAAGCGGAGGTGTTCCCTTGCTCAAGGCAAGTAACAGCATCGATAATCCAGCTGTTGACCTCTCCACCTCCGGGTTTCAAATAATGTGCTGCCAATACGGACAAGAACCCTTTACGCACCTCATTATTGGGAAAATCGAGCAGATAAGTTCCCATACGTCTATTATATTCTTTAATAGTGAGATATCCGCTCTGATAAATCATGGGTAGAGGCTGTTCCACATCAGCCTTATAATCCACAAACAAAGAGGGAACATAATAACGTCCGGCAAGTTCGTTTATCTGCTCGCGGCTGTGTTGCAGCAGACGAACCAAATAGGTGGGAGTACCTGTAGAGAACCAGTAATCACGAATTGCCATACTGTCAAAAGCATTAAGAATGCTGAACGGATTGTAAATGTCGGTCATCCTCTCTCCAAAATGATATCCGTCATATTGCCGTCTGAGAAGTTCCTTCATTTCTTTCACTGTGTACTGATATTTAGCAGCCAACTGTATGGTGGGTTCTTCGAAAAATGCTTCCAGCTCATTCTGGGTGATACCGCACAAGGCTTCGTACCGTTCATCCATACTGATATCCTTAGGCTGGTTAAATCCACTGAAAACACTTACTTGGGAAAACTTTGTTACTCCGGTCAACAATACGAATCTCAAGTATTGATCGGCTCCTTTAAAGGTAGAATAAAAGGATTTCAATATTTCCCGGTTATGGTTCTCCAACAGAACTTGCTTTCCATAATCATCATAAAAACAAGCTTCCGTATCTAATACATCCAAAATAGGTTTGTCATATTCATCAATCAGAACCACCGCACGCCGCCCTGTCTGTTCATAAGCTCGGCGAAGTATTTCAATGAAACGGGTTCCTATGGTTGTATAATTGGGATTCTTGCCATAAATATCTTCCCAGTTCCCTAAATAGCCTTCAATGGTAGCCTCCAGAATTCCGGGTTGTGTATACAGTCCTCCATTAAAGTCTATACGGAAGATAGGATACTCATACCAGTCCTTTTCCAATCCGTCGATTTCCAGTCCGGCAAACAAATCTTTGCGTCCCTGGAAATAACAGGCAAGGGTACTTACCAGCAGGCTTTTGCCAAAACGGCGTGGACGGCTCAAGAAATAAGTCTTGCCTTGTGTTACCAAGTTGTAAATCAAACCGGTCTTATCCACATATACATAGCCATCTTCACGGATTTGGTCAAAACTCTGTATTCCAATAGGGTATTTCATATTTTGTTGCGGTTCTAGAATGAATGATAAAACAAAGATATTAGTAAATGACAAACAAAGCAAATAAAGGATTTGTTTTTTCTGCTTATGACAAGTTTTTCCGTTTCTTATTAATGGATAATCGCCTGTTTCTGTCCATATATATTGGCATTCTGTCCTTTAAAGGATACTTTGAAAAGTATTTAGAATCTATCTATTCTGCAATAAGATATACTTCTTCTACTGAATTTGCTATATCATTGTTTGTAAGTGTTATACATATTATCTAATGTGTATTAATATCTTTATACCATTGTAGTTTTGTATATTCTTCATTCAAGTCATTAAGTTCTCTCTGCATGATAAAAGTGGTCATACCTGAAAAGGCGGTGATAGGGAATGTTCCTTCTTCCGTAGCATAAAAAGGAGTATTTCTTTTGTAAACCACACATTGGCTGATACACTCTTGAAGTGCATTGTATGTATTTTCATCTGATAATGATTGATAATATTGAGCGAAATCAAAAAAATAGAATGGGGCTTTTAAAACTCCATCATAATTTTGAAGGTTACCGACCGGGAGAAAAGAGCCGGATGTTTCTGTATTGATCTGTCGTATCAAATTCGCTAAATTTGATAATCCGGCAGTTTTTATTATGCTAATGGTAGCAGAACGTTTATCGCCTTCCATCAAATTCCAATAATGAAAATAATTTTCTGCAAATCTTTGCAAATCAGCATTTTCTTCAAGCAGACAGGAAATACTGCCGGCATAGATAGGAGTAAATCCCGGAGATACTACTGGGGCAGAGGAAGCCATGATATATGCTGCTTTATTTCTTAATTCATAAGCCACCTCAATACCTGCCATATTACATGCTTCAAAGATTATGAATTCAAATAAATGGTCCGGGAGGGCCATGGCAAAATCTGTTATTTCCATTTCATTGTCATTATCGATGATGATAGACCGCGAGCCATTAACCAATGTATGTGGAGGAAGCCAGCCACTGCCATGGGAAAACACGATTAGACCGTAGCTTTTAGCAGGATAAAGCCGAGTTACGTCGTTTATAACTCGTTTAAGCACTTGGGGGGAGGCTGAGTTTTCTTGGTCATAGGTATGTATGGTAATATAGCCTTTCTCACTTTTTCCATCAATTTCCATCAATCGTGGAGAGTCCTTAAATGGTGTATCCTGATACACTATTATATTTCCATCTGTCCCGTCTTCCCATCCATTTTTAATTTGAACAAGTTTGTCATAGGTTTCGGCATCAAGATTATTATCTCCTCCCAGATAAACCAATAGTGTCCGTGCAGGTAAAACAACAGGGGTGTCATTTTCTTTATGACAGCCACATACTAATAACAGAAAACAGACAGCATATATATACTTCATACACAATATAATTGGATAAACGATTATAAAAACTAAAAGAGGGGAACATTTTGCCCCCCTCTTTTTTTATAAACAATGAGCGTATTAATTACTTGTCATTGTGCTTCTTAACTTGGATTTGGATAGTTCCAACAGAATGTCCAAGACCATTCTTCCAAGTATGGTCGCAGATACCGCCCCACTTGTGATTTACACAAACTTCTACATCAATAGTAAATGGTTGAGCAATATCTTCACCATTGTTGATCCATGTGATAGTCTGCTTAGCATTATCAAGTTTGATCTTATTCATGTTTTCAGCATCCAGTTCACTTCCGTCAGCAAAGTATGCCTTAGAAACCTTGAAGTTAACAGTTGTATTAACTTTGAATACATTATGGTCAACTACCAGTTTCTTTGACCAACCAGCTTGATCACCTGTCTGAACCAAAGTATTATTCTTAGCCATATCTTTGTGATCATAGATAACATGGTTGTTATTGAATTGTGCCTGAGCACCTTCAGACCACAGATAATCTGACAAGAAGAATGCATCCTTCAATGATACTGTATTTTCAGCTTCCTGGTACTTGTCATACAAAGGACCTGCTTCGTAAGCGTGGAATACCATCGGAGTTACAAATGCAACTTCAAATTCATCGATAACCACTGTAGAACGTCCATTTTCAGGAGCAGGAGCACCAGTATAATTAGTAGTATGGTTATCTTCAGCCCAAGGAGTATTGTTTATCATATTGATAGTATTGCAAGAGAAGTTATTGTAAGCTTTTTTAGCATACTTGTGATGAGCATTGGCTTCCTTGTTGCAAGTACCATACAATCCGTCAATATCTTCATTGAAGCTTACTACGGCACGCATTTTGATCTTCTTCAAATCCTTAGCGTCAGCAGCATTGATCCAAGCACGTCCTGCGTCTGTCGGATCCAAAGCGATATACCACTTGTTGTCTTCACCTTGATACAAACGGATACCGGAATCGTGACCGTCAACTATCTTAGATGCGTTATTATGCTGGTCAACCAATTCGAATGACAAGGTAGCTCTAGCCCAATCCTTATCATGAGTCTGACCCTTATAAGGATTATAGTTGATCAAATCGAACTCGTCATTCAATACTGCAACCATTTCATAAGTTGTAGGAGCATCAAAGTTATCGTATCTACCGTGAGCAATGAAGTAAGAATCATCTACCCAGTTCAACTTAGTCTTTTCAGGAGCAACTACATTCGGATACTTCACATTGATAGTATAAGTAACATGGATGTCAGGTAATCCCTTATGATCAGCATTTGGCGTGTATGTACCCTTAACAGTGTAAACGTCGTGATCGTCATGACGAGAGAATGCTGTATTCTTCACTGTAACGAACAGCTGATTGTATTCTTTAGTTTCAAAGTTCGGATCTAATGAATAGTCTTTATTATCTTTTACATCCCATGCATATACAGCGTGTTGTTTAGCCTCATCTGCTGTTGCAAATTCAGGAACGAAAACATAAGTCTTACGGAATTCGTCTTTACTCAATTGTACCTCTTCATGGTTGAATATCTTATCCATATCCATGTCAAGAACTTGATTGATATGTTTCAGAGTGACGTCTTTTGTTTCTGTAATATTAATTTCAGGAACAACTGTCTTGCGTACAATGTGAATCTTGATGATTGCTGTTTTAACTACATTACCATTGTCTTCACCCGGTGCTACCAGTTTCACACGAACAATAGGAGTTCTGTCTATAGCAGCTGTGTGGCTGGCATCAGTTTCTGCGCCCCAAATCGGGTCCGGAGTTTGTTTTACTGTAGCAACACCATCTTTGGTAACATCCAAATAACGTTTTGTCTGGTTAACGCCATTATAATAGAAGTCAACCGGTTCAAACACCAATGAATAGTCATCAAAACCATTCTCCATCAAAGGATATTGAGCTGTTTCGGCTCTACCCATACGTTTGTCAAAGAATGAAGTTACGATGTCCTTCAAATTTTTTGAATGTCCATCACCTGTATAGTTCAATTCTACAACAATACGTTCTGCATCATCTTTAGATTCAGCATCTCCTTTATATAACTGGTTTTCAGCATTGGCTTCGAACTTAGCTTTATCTGCTTGATAAGCCTTCAATTTAGCCTCTTCAGTACCGGTCGGATTCAAGGTGTTAAGATAATATTCATCTTTGATGAATTCTCTATAATTTACCTTGTTAGGAGCAATTGCATTTTTAATCTGAGCAGGAGCGTTAGTTTGGTCAAATGCATCAGCTACTTTAACCAAATGTACGTTTTTCTGCAAAATTACTTCATGCTTGGCGGGAACAAAATCAGAATGAACGATTTGGTCATTGTTCTTAATTCTCAATGAATATACTGTTCTTTCGTCCAGATTAGATTGTTCAGCAAAAGCCCAGTCCTTTACACGGAAGTTTAACATACCATGTCCTTCTTTATAAGATTCAACGGTAATTTTTCCATCAGTGTACAGTTTTTGTCCAGCGTTGAACAATTCCCAATTCTTGTTATTCGTATTGTAGTTCCATATTTCAGCAGTATCACGAACAAATCCTACCACTTCCATATCTTTGAATGATACGCTGTTAGGATTTACTTGATACTTCACGTCTGCCTTACCTGAGTAAACGATTTTAAATGTGCTAAAGTTATTTGTACCCCAATCTGCACCTGTAATCTCTGTTTTACCTGCCACACTATCAGTAACGATGGTAGGGAAATGGATTCTGGCAGCTTCACCTTCAGAAAGGAAAGTAGGGATAAACTTAACTCCGCTAACTACAGAAGTAGCTTTAGGCATACTGATAGTCTTTTTAGTGCCATCAGCATAAGTAATAACTAATTCATAAGCTGATTCACCTTCTTCTACTGATACTACATAATCATCAGCAGAAGTACCTGGAGCACCCGGAGTACCTGGTTTGCCCGGTTCACCTTGTTCTCCTTTTGCACCATTGTATAATTTAATGGTCTCTCCATCACTGAATTTGATTTCATAACCACCATTACCATCAGTGAACGGAGTACAGCTTTCGACATATTTGCCTGAGCCTACTTTGTCTTCAAGGGCCTTGATTGCATCTTTCACATTGGATATTTCTTGATCCAAGCGGTCGATGTCGTCATCGTAATCCTTACAAGATACAAATGTTCCTGTTGAAGTGACCATAAGGGCTCCAAACAGGATTGCACTTAAAAATTTTTTGTTCATAATAGAAAAACTTTAAATTTATAAATTTAAAAACTCAAAATGTTATTGTTATAAAAGGACTTTAAATCTTTTTCTGTGTCCGGATGGTGCTTTATATAGGAACTGCAAGGGAGATGCGCCTACAATTTTATGAAATGCGGCATAAAAAACGCTTTGGGATGCAAAACCACACTTCCTAAAAAGAGAACTGGCTGAATACGTACCCTCTAGTAATAAGGACTTTGCATACTCAACACGATACTTGTTAAGGAGCTGCTTGAAATTGCATCCGAAGTAGTTGTTCACCGCATTACTCAGGTAGGTCGTATTCGTGCCGGACTATTGAACTAAACTTTTCTAAAGAGAGTTTTGAATCCAAATATACTTTTCTGATTTCTAGGTTATACAAAATGCTTTTATAGATCTCAAAATCAACTTTTCTTCCGGGCGCTCCTTTCTCGGTAGACAGTGTATTCCACTGCCGTTCTGCATCTTTAAACAGCTTTTCTTTCTGCGTTGTAGTAGAAAGCTCATTGCTTTGCGTTTGAAATAGAGCATCCATATTTTAGTCAGTTTCTATAATAGCCATAATTTCATCGGACAAAAGTACCCATTTTACTCTATTCTGCAAGACTTTCCACTAAAAATCTTTATAAAATACAGGAATATTTTAAGAAATAGGAATATCTCTATATTCTTTACCTTACAAACAACCATAGAAAGCCCCATAGACCTATTAAAACAAGACATTACTTTCACTATACACCTCAATATAATAGCATAAGTACGCCGAAGAAGTTAAACTTATAACAGTCAAAATATAGCTTAGTCTCTATAAAGCGGAATCCAGAACTTGTAAATTATCCCTTTATTCAACAAAACAAACCAGAAAAGAACAAAATAATCCAATATAAATATGTCATTCATTTTCTAATTAAGAATTATTCAAACTCCCTAAACATGGGATTTTTTTTGTTCACCCATAAATACATTTTAACTAATATAGCTTACCGTATCACTTCTATTAACTAAAATAAAAAAAAAGATATTTAATAATCATTTTTTACATTCATATAAAGACAATTTTTATCACCTTTACACATCTTATCTATATATTTGGCTACCTTTGGACAAAAGTCACTATATTTGCGTTTATGAAAACATATACAAGCAATCACATCATATTTTTTTCGCCTACACATACGTCTGCGAAAATAGCCCGTGCCATCGGAGAAAGTATAGGTATGGGCAGAAGAATAGAAATAGATCTCACTACGGATGAGAATAGTAGCCCGATAGAAATCAAAGATTCTATCACGATCATTGCAGTTCCTGTGTATGCAGGCAGGGTAGCCCCAATAGCATTGCAACGGCTACGAAGATTAAAAGGCAACAATGCTCCGGCTATCTTAGTCGCTGTATATGGTAACCGCGATTACGAAGATGCACTGGTCGAATTGAGAGATGAAACTATTCAATTGGGATTCACCCCACTGGCTGCCGGTGCCTTTATTGGTGAACACAGCTACAGCCGTCCTAATATGCCCATTGCAGAAGGCCGTCCGGATGTTACCGATTTACAGATTGCGGAACAATTTGGAAAAGACTGTCTGACAAAACTGGAGAAGGATGAAACATTATCCGATTTTTACCTAAAAGGAAACATACCTTATCGCTTTGTTGGCCCCTCTACTCCTGCCTCTCCAGTCTGCACTGAAGAATGCTTCGCCTGTGGCGAATGCATCGAAGTATGTCCTACTCATGCCATTGCTTTAAGCGATGAAGGAAAAATAGAAACAGAGATTACCAAATGCATCAAGTGCTGCGCTTGCGTAAAAGAATGCCCTAATGGTGCACGAGTTTTTGATACTCCTTACACCCCCATGCTACACCAAAAATGTGTGGCACGCCGTGAACCTGAACTATTTATATAATGAATAACAGAGATAAAAGAGTCCTGGTAGGAATGAGTGGCGGAATAGACAGCTCCGCCACGTGCATCATGCTGCAAGAACAAGGATATGAAGTGGTAGGAGTTACCATGAGAACGTGGGATGTCCCTTCCCGCTTTTCCACCCCCGGTCAAGATGAACCTGATGATGTACTGGAAGCAAGGGCCTTGGCAGAACGGTTGGGAATAGAACACCATGTAGCTGATGTGGGGAAAGAGTTCAAACAGATTATTGTAAAACACTTCATAGATGAGTATATGCAAGGAAGAACTCCCAATCCTTGTGTCCTTTGCAATCCGCTATTCAAAGAGCGAATTCTCTGTGAATGGGCAGACCAAACGAATTGCGCCCATATCTCTACCGGGCATTATTGCAGACTGGAAGAACGGAAGGGAAAACTGTATATAGTAGCGGGAGATGACCAAACAAAAGACCAATCCTATTTTCTATGGAAACTTCCTCAGGAGATACTTCAACGTTTTCTCTTTCCACTGGGAACTTATACCAAGCAGGAGGTACGGGAATATCTCCGACAAAAAGGATTCGAAGCGAAAGCCCGTGGAGGTGAAAGTATGGAAATCTGCTTTATAGAAGGGGATTACCGAAACTTTCTGCGTTCGCAATGCCCGGATATTGACACCCAAGTAGGACCGGGATGGTTTGTAAATAGCAAAGGAGTCAAGATAGGTCAGCACAAAGGCTTTCCTTATTATACAATAGGCCAACGGAAAGGATTGGAAATCGCTTTGGGGCATCCAGCATACGTACTACGCATCAATGCAGAAAAGAATACAGTCATGTTAGGAGATGCCGAGGAACTTAAAGCAGAATATATGTTGGTAGAAGACTATCATATCACAGAAATGCAGGATTTACTGCAATGCAAGGACTTGTCAGTACGTATCCGCTATCGCAGCAAGCCTATTCCGTGTCAAGTGCTCGTATTAGATGAAAAACAACTATTGGTCCGTTTCCTTTCCGAAGCATCCGCCATCGCTCCTGGACAATCAGCCGTTTTTTACGAGGGGAAACGAGTATTGGGAGGTGCATTCATAGCTTCACAGCGCGGCATCCGAAAAATTGCCGCAGATAACCAAGATAAATTTTAGATGATGAAAACATATATCGGATATCTTATTTTCATGTGCAGCTTATTATTATGCAGTTGCCAACAGACCACAAGCAATCCTCGTTTCTACAACGAGGGCGTATCGCAAGAACTGGCAACACTGCGCAAACAGGAGATTAAGGAGTTGAAGTATAAGCTATATTTCTCCATTCCTGAACAAAAATCAGTTCCGGTAAATGGAGAGATTGCCATTGAATTTAATCTGGATGCACCGCAAGAAATTATTCTCGACTTCAGAGAAAAGCCTGAAAAAATAAAATCGGTATCCGTCAATGGACAAACTGCCCGTTATGAATTCCATAACGAGCACATCATCCTACCTGAAAAAAACATAGTAGAAGGAAAAAATAATATCACGATCAAATTTATTGCCGGAAACCAGTCGCTAAACAGAAATGATGAATTTCTGTATACGCTATTAGTGCCAGACCGTGCCCGTACCTTATTCCCTTGTTTCGAACAGCCGAATCTGAAAGCCACATTTTCCTTACGACTGGATATACCAACAGAATGGAAAGCTGTTTCCAATACCTATATTACTAAAGAAGAAACAAAAGGCAACTGCAAAACAGTAACTTTTGCCCCAACTGAACCATTAAGCACTTATCTTTTTTCCTTTGTCACCGGTAAATTAGAACATCAAGAATATATAGAAGGTAACCGGAAAATCTCAGCATATTACCGCGAAACAGATTCTAAAAAGGTAGCTCAATTAGATACCATCTTCAAACAAGTGACCGCTTCGCTGAACTGGCTGGAAGAATATACCAATGTTCCCTATCCTTTTGCCAAATACGATTTTATTATCTTGCCGGGATTCCAATATGGAGGTATGGAGCACACAGGCGCCACCTTATATAATGACACGCAAATGTTCCTAAGCGAAAATCCCACTCCGGATGAAGAACTTCGCCGAACCCAATTAATCGCCCACGAAACCGCTCACATGTGGTTCGGCGATTTAGTAACGATGAACTGGTTTGATGATGTCTGGACTAAAGAGGTATTCGCCAATTATTTTGCAGCTCTGATTACCGAACCATTATTCCCGCAAGTCAATCACCAGCTGAATTGGATGAAGACTTATACAGCCGCATCCTTGTCAGAAGACCGTACACCCGGAACCACTGCTATCCGGCAACCGCTAGATAACCTTCAAAATGCAGGATTAATTTATGGACAGATCATTTATAACAAAGCTCCTGTCATGATGGTAAAACTGGTGGAATCAATGGGAAAAGAAGCATTTCGGGAAGGGATTCAAGAATATTTAAAAACTTACGCTTACGCCAACGCTACTTGGGATGACTTGATACAAATTCTAGACAGTAAAACAGAGCAAGACCTAGCCGCTTTCAGCGATGTATGGGTAAACCAAAAAGGAATGCCGATAATCAAATTCGAAATATCAGACAAACAGTTGACCATACATCAGCAAGATCCATATCAAAGAGGATTAAACTGGCCTCAAAAATTCAATATCACCCTTTGCGGAACAAGGGACACAACGATAGAAGCCAGTCTGACAGACAGCTTATGCCGTATTACGTTACCCTTTACCCCCACCCGTATTCTGCCCAATACGGACGGGAGAGGATATGGTTTGTTTGTTCCTGACAACAACAGTCTCCATTGGCTGCTGGAACATTGGCAAGAAATAGACAATGAAACAACCCGACAGGCAGTTTTAATGATGATGCATGAAAATTATCAAGCAAAAGGAATTCCGAATACTGCATGGATGAATGCATTACTCAACGGAATACATTGTGAAAAGAACCCGTTGATAGCTTCAACATTAACCAATTACCTGTCCTCTCCTCTGCAAGAGATATCTTCGGCAGAACGTGATAAAATAGAAAATGAGCTTTATAAACTCAGCCATTCTCATCCGATTCCTTCTTGTCGCATCCAGTTATTACGCCTTCTGATTACAGAAGCAGCAAGTCCGACTATGATTCAGTGCCTCTATTCCTTATGGGAAACCGAAAGAGTCCAACAATTAAATGAAAGAGATTACACTACATTGGCCTACGAACTGGCCTTGCGCATACCTGAACAAGGAAAAGAAATACTTAAGACACAACGCCAACGCATCCACAATCCGGACCGTCTACGCCAATTCGATTTCATATCACGTGCGATGACTGCCGACACTTTAAAATTGGACAGTTTATTCCGATCTTTATTGCAAGCGGAAAACAGAAGGATTGAGCCTTGGGCAGCTACAACCTTAAGCTATCTGAATCATCCTACAAGACAAGATTATGCGGTGAAATATATCCGTCCGGCATTGGAAAAACTGACAGAAGTTCAACGCACCGGAGATATCTTTTTCCCCCGCAATTGGGTCGGGGCTTTATTAAGGAATCACGATAGCGAAGCGGCCTACAAAGAAGTAGAAGCTTTTTTATCGGTTTATCCCGACTATCCGCCTTTATTAAAAAACAAAATACTGCAAGCGGCTTATCCTCTTTACAAAAAATATGCAGATAAAGAAAAAATAAACTGAAAGAATCAAGGATTCATTACACCTTGATAGACGGCATGGCGTAATGTACCCTTTTCATCATCGCTATCATAGTCCCAGTACATAGCCCCCAGCATCCCTTTCTGATGCAGGAACTGGCACTTGAATGCGATGGACTGGGCATTCTCATAATTAACGACCACATGTCCTTGCGAATTTATCATATAAGGAACTTGTGCCGCACTATCCCAACAACTCTGTAAAGAATCCAAAGCGATAATATGACGATAATCCAATAATTCCGGAGCTTCATTAGTCCCATGCCCATAGAACGGAATACCCAATACCAAGCGTCCGACAGGAAAACCTGCGGCAACATGGGCGGCAACCGCATCCTCGCAAGACCATTCCTCAGTCATTTCCGAACGGTACAAGGCCGAATGGTGATTAGGAGATTCCTCCATATCGTATGTCATGATATTGACATAATCCACATAAGGTTCGACAGCCTTTAAGTTGTAATATTTGGCACCTGCCTGTGTAGCAATGGTCAGCAGTTTGTCTTTACCGATAGCATGGCGTATATCCTTCATCAACAAAGAAAAGTTATCAGTATCTTCCGGCGAAAAAGATACACCGGCAGTTCCTATACCGGGATATTCCCAATCTATATCAATTCCGTCCAAATCAAACTGGTCTATCACCCGTTTACAATCTGCGGCAAACGCCATACGTGTACTATCTGTCTGTGCCATCTCACTAAACCGACTGCTTCCCCACCCGCCTACGGACAGCAAAACTTTCAAAGACGGTTTTTTTTCACGCAGCCCCACTACCATTTGCAAACGTGGTTCATTATCTATACGTATTCCTTTGAAATTATCTGTAACATGCCCGAACGCATAATTAATATGAGTCAAACATGCCGGATCAGGCGTACTTTCTCCCCATGAGGTGACATATGCCAAAACCACATATTTCGATTCATTCTCCGCTACTTCAATCTGCGAAGACCGCTTTTTGTCCTGACAGGCAACCACCAGCAGCAAAAAGGAAAGACCTGCTATTAATTTAAAGGTTCTCATACATAATAAAAGAGTTTAAAACAATGAGAGCTATCCGATTTATCTGTAACCGGCAGCAAACTCTTTTGAAATCGAATTATTCAAACTCATACAAACATCGGCACTGAAATCCTTTCCACAACGAATCACATGGTCCCAGTCATCTTCCGACAGTTCATCCAAATCATCCCGGCGGATACGATATTTTAGCAATCCGAAAACCACTCCGGCGTTAAAATTATCTCCGGCTCCCACCGTACTGACAGTCTGCAAAGGATCCACTTCATAATGCTTTTTTATATTCTTTGTATACAGGCGAATTCCTCTTCCACCGTGCGTGCAAATAAAATGCGGACAATAAAATTCAATCTTACTTTTATAAACCTTATCCGCATCTGTCAAACCAAACATATTCTCAAAATCCTCAACGGAGCCGCGAATGATATCAGCATATTCAAAATTCTCAAGAATAACAGGAAGCAGCTTTATCGCCTCGTTCTTGTGAGTACTGCGGAAATTCACGTCATAATAAATGATAGCCCCTTTTTCATGAGCTTTATCCAACAGTTCTTTCACCTTATCACGCAATTGAGGCGTTACAGCATAATAAGAGCCGATCATCACAATGTCATCCCGATGTATTTCAGGCATTGTCACATCCAGCCTCAACCGTGGATAATCTTTATAAAAAAGATATTCAGCATCATTCTGTTCATTCAGAAAAGCTAAAGACACAGGTGACTTTCCTTCAGCAAACACGTTCACATGATCTGTGCTTACTCCATTCTCTCGCATAAACTTCAGAATGATATCGCCCACTTTGTCATTTCCCGTTTCACTGATAAAAGTTACATTGACTCCCAAACGCCCCAATGAAATAATTCCATTGAAAACCGAGCCACCGGGAACTGCTGCCGTAGGTTGGCTATCTTTAAAAAGAATATCCAGAATGGTTTCACCTATACCTATTACTTTTCTCATTTTTATATTTACGATTTATATACATAAAACCGGAACACAAATGACACAAATCCTTTAATAAAATTCTATTTGCATTATTTGTGTCCTTTGCGTTCCGGTTCTATTTTATTTTACTTACTTAACTCGCGTGAACGCTCACCTAAGTACCCTCCATGATGGCGTTTGCTATACTCTTCGATGGTAAAACCGGTCCTTTTCATGGTTTCCACTACCAAAATATCACCTATCACGGTCATAACCGTAGTTGAAGTTGTGGGAGTCATACCCAAAGCACACACTTCATCAGGATGCCCGGTGCATAAACAAATATCAGACTCCCGGGCCAATGGACTATCCGCATTTCCGGTAATAACAATATATTTCAAATTTGGGTTCAAATTATGTGCAAGTTGTGTCAGTTCCACAATTTCACGGGTTTTTCCTGAATTAGAAATCAGAAGCAGTAAATCATTCTCCTGCAAAATCCCCAAATCCCCATGTTGGGCTTCGCTGGGATGTAAAAACACTGCCGGAATACCTGTGGAGCAAAAAGTCGTAGCTATATTCATAGCTATCTGTCCGGCCTTACCCATACCGGTAGTCACCAGCTTTCCTTTTTTACGGTGTATTTGCTCAACAATCAATTCCACTGCTTTCTCATAAGCATCAGTTATAGGAATATTCAAAACAGCCTGAGCCTCTTTCTGCAACAATTCGTGTATAGATGTCATCATAATAGGTTACATGAATATTATTTAAGTAGTTCGGTTAGTTCTCTCAAGTCATTGGCAACAGCAAAATAACTGTTCAACGGATGATGGGCAAAATGCTGCCTCTCCAATCCGGCCAAAAAGTCGATAATGCCATTCCAAAAGCCATTTATATTATAAAAAATTACTTTTTTACGATGATAGTCCAGCGTAGCGGCCGCCATTACATGAAAAACCTCATCCAGTGTACCCACTCCTCCCGGCAAAGCTATCACTACATCCGATTCATTCAACATCACATCTTTACGGTCACTCAAATTATCCGTACGGAAAGTCACATCCACCAAATCGCTGGCTCGTCCACGTTCTTCCAGCTTGGTCGGAATAACTCCCATTATCATCGAACCGTTGTCTTTGGCTGCCTTGGCAATACATTCCATCAATCCGATATTAGCACCTCCATACACTAACGTCTTCTTGTTTTGTCCCATCCAAACGCCCAACTCACGTGCTTTTTCAAAAAACACAGGCTCTATATTCTCGGATGCGGAACAGAAAATAGCAATTTTATCCATCATCTTGTTTTCTGTTAGTAAATACAAATATCTGCATTTTTTGAAGAACGGCAATAACTTTTGTTGTATTTTTGCCAACCGAAACTTATTTGAAGCAAAAAACAATGTCATACAATACTTTCACCTTGCCTAACGGGCTGCGCATTATTCACGCTCCCAATCAGTCTAATGTAGCCTATTGCGGCTTTGCCGTCGATGCCGGAACCCGTGATGAAAACGAACAGGAACAGGGAATGGCCCATTTCGTAGAACACCTTATCTTTAAAGGAACACAAAAAAGACATGCATGGCACATCCTGAACCGCATGGAAAATGTAGGCGGAGATTTAAATGCATATACGAATAAGGAAGAAACAGTGATATACAGTGCTTTTCTGGTAGAACACTTCTCACGGGCAGCAGAACTGCTGGCAGATATTGTATTTCACAGCACCTTCCCACAACATGAGATTGACAAAGAAGTGGAAGTGATTATTGATGAAATACAAAGTTATGAAGACAGTCCGTCAGAACTGATTTTTGATGATTTCGAGGAATTGATTTTTCCCAATCATCCTTTGGGAAGGAATATTTTGGGCAAACCGGACTTATTGCGTAGTTTCAAAAGTGAACACGCCTTGAATTTTACTTCCCGTTTTTACAAAGCTACCAATATGATCTTTTTCATTCAAGGCAATATAGACTTTAAGAAAGTGATACGCACCATAGAGAAAGTGACAGCCGACATCCCTTTTTCCATTACCGAACGCCAACGGACAGAACCTTTTCTCTATATTCCTAAGACATTGACACTGAATAAAGAAACACATCAAGCCCATGTAATGATAGGTAGCCGGGGATATAATGCATATAATGAAAAACGAACCGGACTTTACCTGCTGAACAATCTGCTGGGAGGACCCGGTATGAACAGCCGGCTGAACGTTTCCTTGCGCGAACGCCGGGGGCTGGTCTATAACGTAGAAGCCAATCTGACCTCATACACAGACACAGGAGTGTTCTGCATCTATTTCGGAACAGATCCGGAAGATGCAGACCGTTGCATCGGACTAGTTCATAAAGAATTGAAAAAACTGCGTGACAGCAAACTAAGTTCCTCACAACTGAGTGCAGCAAAAAAACAGATCATCGGACAAATAGGAGTTGCCGGAGACAATTTTGAGAACAATGCATTGGATATGGGAAAAACGTTCTTGCACTATGGTAAATTTGAAGGTCCGGAAGAAGTATTCAAACGGATAGAAATGCTGACAGCAGAACATCTGTGGGATATCGCCAATGAAATGTTCGATGAAAATTATCTTTCAACCTTGATATACCTATAAAAACAGGAAATCACCCTAAATTTCAAACATTACATTTCTCACAAATAAAAATCTAATTGTATTTTTGTAGAAATACCTTTAACTAATATCATTAATTTATGAAGAAACTTCAACTATGCATTTTAGGAAGCTTATTCGCAGCTTCCTTACAGGCACAGAGTACAGATTACACCAAAGGATTGAGCATCTGGTTTGATACCCCTAATAATTTGGACGGACGCGCTTCCTGGTATTCTCCTGCAACAGACAAAGCATGGGAAAACAACTCGCTCCCCATAGGAAACGGCAGTTTGGGAGGCAATGTTATGGGATCTATAGCGGCAGAACGAATCACTTTAAACGAAAAGACACTATGGCGCGGAGGACCGAACACAGAAAAGGGAGCAACTTATTATTGGAACGTAAATAAAGAGTCGGCACACCTGTTACCCGAAATCCGCCAAGCATTCACAGACGGTAACCAGAAAAAAGCAGAAGAACTTACCTGCAAAAATTTCAACGGACTGGCCGATTATGAGCCAAGCCGTGAAACACCTTTTCGCTTCGGCTCCTTTACTACATTGGGAGAAGCTTACATCGAAACCGGTTTAAGTGAAATCGGTATGACCGATTATAAACGCATCCTGTCTCTTGACTCGGCCATGGCAATAGTCAGTTTTCGCAAAGATGAAGTGAACTACGAGCGTAAATACTTCGTTTCCTACCCCGACAGCGTGATGGTACTGAAGTTCACAGCCGACCGTCCCGGCATGCAAAACCTGATATTCAGCTATGGCAGCAACCCTGAAGCCATAGGTGATATCAAAACAGACGGTCCCAATCGTTTGCTCTATACCGGTCGCCTCAAAAACAACCAAATGAAATTTGCTCTCCGCATACAAGCCATAAACAAAGGAGGAAGCCTGAACACGACTGATGGCAAATTCATTGTCCGCAATGCGGATGAAGTCATTTTTCTGCTGACCGCAGATACCGATTATAAACTCAACTTCAATCCAGACTTCAAAGACCCCAAGACGTATGTCGGTCCTGATCCGGACCAAACAACCCTGGCCATGCTAGACGCTGCCGCTGCCAAAAATTACAACGAATTATGCGAGCGACACAAAACGGACTATACCCAACTGTTTGGCAGAGTCAAACTACAACTGAACCCTCATGCTCCTATGACCTTGCAATATCCTGCCGTTACAGATCTTCCCACCCATCAACGTCTGGCACGCTATCGCAAAGAAAATCCGGACTACCGGCTGGAAGAAATCTATTATCAGTTCGGACGATACTTATTAATTGCCAGTTCACGCCCCGGCAATCTCCCGGCCAACCTGCAAGGAATGTGGGCCAACGGGGTAGATGGCCCATGGCATGTAGATTACCATAATAATATCAATATCCAGATGAACTACTGGCCTGCTTGCTCCACCAATCTGAACGAATGTGTATGGCCTTTGATAGACTTCATCCGTACCTTGGTAAAGCCGGGAGAAAAAACAGCCCAAGCCTATTTCGGCGCACGCGGATGGACAGCCTCCATATCCGGAAACATTTTCGGATTTACTTCCCCTTTGACCGATGAAAATATGTCCTGGAACTTTAACCCGATGGCAGGTCCCTGGCTGGCAACTCACATTTGGGAATACTATGATTACACCCGAGACAAAAAATTCCTGAAAGAAGTAGGCTATGATCTTATCAAGAGCAGTGCCAACTTTGCTGTAGACTATTTATGGCATAAACCGGACGGGACCTACACTGCTGCTCCTTCCACTTCTCCCGAGCATGGACCTGTAGACCAAGGAGCTACTTTTGTACACGCTGTAGTCCGCGAAATATTGCTCAACGCCATTGATGCCAGCAAAGCACTGGGTGTCGATTCCAAAGACCGTAAACAATGGCAATATGTACTGAAACATCTTGTACCCTATCAAATAGGACGTTATGGTCAGTTAATGGAATGGTCAACAGACATAGACGATCCCAAAGACGAGCATCGTCACGTCAACCATTTATTCGGACTGCATCCGGGCCACACCCTTTCACCAATTACTACTCCCGAATTAACCAATGCCGCCAAAGTTGTTTTAGAACACCGCGGTGACGGAGCTACCGGTTGGAGCATGGGATGGAAACTGAATCAATGGGCACGTCTGCAAGACGGCAACCACGCCTACAAACTATTTGGCAACTTACTAAAAAATGGAACTTTGGACAACTTATGGGATACCCATCCGCCTTTCCAGATTGACGGTAACTTTGGCGGAACTGCCGGTATCACAGAAATGTTGTTGCAAAGTCACATGGGATTCATCCAATTACTCCCAGCCTTGCCAGACGCATGGAAAGAAGGTTCAGTCAAGGGGCTTTGTGCCAAAGGTAACTTTGAAATTGACATTATCTGGCAGGATGGTAAATTAAAAGAAGCCGTCATTCTGTCCAAAGCCGGTGAGCCCTGCAATCTGAGATATGGTAACCTGACTTTTACCTTTAAGACAACTAAAGGAAAGACATATAAAGTAATGGTTGAGAATGAGAAACTGAAAAAAATCCCCTTATAAGGACAAAAAAACAGTCAGACAAATCCCCCTCATTTTTTAATCTATTTTGTCATTCTGAACACTATGTTATCTTTTACATCTGTTCAGAATGACAAATTATATATAATATCACAATTCGGTTATCAATATCCTCTTTTCGCTTTGAATTTCAAAACCTATTTCTTATATTTGTACAAATATTTGTTTTAAGACCTTATCTGAATGAGAAAAGCCGTCTATGTAATCCTGGTTCTATGTTGTTTTATCATAAAGACTTATTCCATCAACCGTCCTTATTATCATTTTAAACAACTTTCTATTAAAGAAGGACTTCCAACCTCTATTATATCCCTATACGATGACAAAAACGGTTCATTATGGGTCGGAACCACTCAGGGAATATATCGTTTCAATGGAGAAAAAATCAAGAAATATAATCTACCGTATTTATTACGTAAAAACAGCCATTACATCAACGATATTTTCGGAGATAATGAAGAACGGATATGGGCGATCACCTCACAAGGAATCAGTTATTATGAATATGAGAAAGATTCCCTGCAAATTTTTCTGCGACATAATCAGCCGGTAAAAGCTTCCATTATAACAACTGAAGGAAGCAAGCTGCTGATACCTGTAACCGACACATTGCTTGTATATGAAAAAGAATTAAAACATTCCAAAGCAATCCCTTTAAAAACAACAGGAATCCATATTATCAAGATGGAGCCTTTCGACTCCACTCATTACCTGATAATAAACAATGCATGGGAAATAAAGCTATTAAATAAACATACAGGAGAAATAACTGATTCTCCATTCGGTGAATCATCCAATGCATACGATCTATATAAGGATTCCTCCGGACGTTACTGGGTTTCCTTCTACGGGCAAGGAGTAAAATGTTATAATCAGGATGGACAACTGCTGACCTCCTATAATACCCGTAATTCAAACTTGAGCAACGATATCGTTCTTGATATAACAGAATGGGATAAAGCCATTTGGCTGGCAACAGATGGCGGCGGAGTGAATATAATCTATCCGGACACTCATGATATTCAAATCTTATCAAACAAAGAAAACCGGCAATTCCCTGCCAATTCAGTCACATGCCTATGCCACAGCAACAACCACATGTGGATAGGTATGGTGCGGGAAGGCGTACTAGGAGCAGAAAAAGGTTTTATCACTACCTATACCAAAGCTGCACAAAACCCAGCCTCAGGCTTGTCCGACAAATGCCCCTTATGCCTATGGGAAGATAAAGACGGACGGATCTGGATTGGTACGGACGGAGGCGGTATCAACTGCTTTGACCCGCAAACGGAACGTTTTACCCACTATCCGCAAACATTGGGAGAAAAAATAGTATCCATTTGCCCTTTATCCGAAACCGAACTGCTAGCATCCAGTTTTTCAAAAGGAATCTTCCGCTTCAATAAAAAGACAGGAAACTACCAGCGCTTCTCTCTTCCGGACAAAGATGCAGAAGCAAAGCTGGCAAGCTCCAGTGCACCCACCAATATACGAGTTAATGATCGGAACGAAATAGAACTATACGGTAATGCTTTTTACCGATATATTCCCGAAAGCCAACAACTTATTCCCATCCACTTCAAGAACAAACAATTACAATATTCCTGGATCTATATTGGAAAATACCGTACTTATCCATTTTTTCATGACCGAAACAATGTATTCCAATACAACAAAGAGAAAAACGAATACGAAACCATAGCTTATGAGAAAAATAACCAGATATTAGCTGCAAGCATTGATTCTTTAGGGACTCTATGGATAGCCGAACCTAATGGAGTCACCAGAATTCACCTGCCCTCAAACCGTAAAGAGCCATTAAAGCTACCCGATGGAAATGACGTAATCACTTCTTTAGTCATTGACCATGAAGGCATCGTATGGATGGGGTCATTGGGAATCATATACGCTTATAATCCACATAAAAATCATTTTGTCATCTACAATGAGATGGACGGCATATTACCTAACGACTTTTTAGCCAAACCTGCATTGGTGGCAAGTGACGGCAACATATACATGGGTGGCTCCGAGGGATTGGTACGAATCAACAAAGCTTTAAAACCAGCTTCGGCTCCACCTCCCATCACACTTAAGTTGCAAGAAATAGCATTGAACGGCACAACAGTTCACTTCATCCCCCGATCAACTATGGAAATTCCTTATAATTTCTCCTCCCTAAAAATACATACACAACTGGAAGGGGGAAATGTATTTCACAAGCGCATCTACCGGTTCCGCATAAAAGGGCTGAACACAGAATACACAGAAACATCCCGTCCCCATCTTGTTTTACATACCATTTCTCCGGGCGACTATAAAATAACGGTTCAATGTACACAGAACGATGGTAGCTGGAGCCCTGAATTCACTTTGCTAAAATTCACTGTCCTTCCTCCGTGGTGGCAACAATCCTGGTTCATCCTATTATGTGCGGTCATCATCATTCTTTTCATTATCTATACCATAAAAGCTCACGACCGTCAACTGAAACGGAAATACAAGGAACAGGAACGTACCATCTACAAGGAAAAAGTGAAAGCTTTGATCAATATCAACCATGAACTGCGTACCCCTTTAACCTTGATTTATACACCGTTGAAACAACTTACAAACAGCAAACAAATCCCCTATGAACTCCGTGGCAAACTATATGGTGCGTTCAAGCAAGCACGACAAATGAAAAACATCATTGATATGATTCTGAATATGCGCAAGATGGAAGTAGAGAAAAATATCCTGCGCATGTCTTCCACGCCCTTCAACGAATGGTTGCAAAGTATCCTAAATGATTTCAAGGATGAACTTTCGTTACGTAATATCTCATTGGCATTTACTCCTGACACTACCATAGAAACTATGTATTTTGACTGCAGTCAATGTGAAATCGTCGTTAACAACCTATTGACAAATGCCTATAAATTCAGCGAAGAAAATTCTACTGTCACTGTTTCCACTTACCTCGAAGGTAATAGAAGCCGTGTACGGATAACTATAAAAGATGAGGGAATAGGTCTTCAAGAAGAAGATATAGCCAATTTATTCACTCGCTTCTATCAGGGTAAACATAGCTTTCAAGGTAACGGAATCGGCTTGTCATACGCCAAACAACTGGTAGAAATGCACGGAGGCATCATCGGAGCCCAAAATAATGAAACCAAAGGAGCGACTTTCTTTTTCACATTACCGTATAGACAGGAAGCCGCCGACATTCAATCTACACCTCAAACCTATTTGAATGATGCATTGCATCTATCAGCCGACATCGATTACAAACAACCTCAACAAGACAACATAGAGAAATTTCATTCTATTCTAATAGTGGAAGATGATCGCGACTTATGTAATTACCTGATTTGCAACCTACAAGTTCTGTTTGAAGAAGTGTATGAAGCTCATGATGGCATGGAAGCTCTTCCTATCCTTACGTCACAACGCCCCCAAATTGTATTAAGTGATGTCAAAATGCCCCGCATGAACGGATTTGAACTATGCCGCTATATCAAACAAAAACCAGACTTAAACTATATGCCTGTGATACTGCTTACTTCCTGTGTCGATGACGCCAGTATAGAAGAAGGATACAAAACAGGAGCAGAAGCCTATATAACCAAACCGTTTGACATGGATTTACTTTCTATCCAGATACAGAATATCATGCATAATCACAACATCGTGAAAAAGCACTATGCCACCATAGATATCCCTATACCCAAACAAGAAAATCTGAATCACATCAATGAGCAGCTGATGCTTCAATTCAGCCGCATTGTCAATGAAAATATCAGCAATGTGGATATGGATGTCAATTTCATAGCAAAGCAAATGGGAATGAGCCGTGCGTCACTCTACAACAAGACTAAAGGAATGATGGATATAGGCATCAGTGAATACATCATAAAATGCCGTTTGGAATATGCCCGTAAATTACTAGATGCCACCACACTGTCCATAAGCGAAGTAGCAGAACAGTCAGGATTCAAGCATTCACGCAATTTCAGCACTGTATTCAAAAATGCAATGGGAATGAGTCCGTCCGATTATAGAAAAAAAGATTCCCGACCTTCTTGAAAACAGAAAGACCGGGAATACTTCATGCTATGTTAAATTTAGGTCAGATTAGGTTGTCAATCCTTGTAAATGTTACGAATAGGGTCATCATACTGAACTTGGAGACGTAATAATTCCGTCTTCAATTCTTTAACCAACTCTTCCGTTCCAGGTTGTCCGTAGATATTATGCATCTCCATAGGATCTTCCTGTAAATCATATAGTTCCCAACAGTCTATGTCATTATAAAAATGCATCAATTTATAACGTTCTGTACGTACACCATAATGGCGGCGGACAGCATGTTCAGCCGGGTATTCATAAAAATGATAATACAATGATTTACGCCAGTCAGGCACTTTCTCCCCCTTCAGCAAAGGCAAGAAAGAAACTCCATGCATATCTGCCGGTACCTCCACCCCTGCAAGGTCCAATATAGTAGGACCATAATCAATATTTTGCACCATCTCATCAACATCACCTTTCTTTCCTCCCGGCAAACGGACCAGCAAGGGGGTACGGAAAGACTCTTCGTACATGAAACGCTTGTCAAACCAACCATGTTCTCCCATATAGAATCCCTGGTCGGAAGTATAGACAATCATCGTATTTTCCATCAATCCGTTCTCTTCCAAATACTTCAAAACACGCCCCACATTACGGTCTATGGAATGGATAACCCGCATATAATCATGCATATATTGCTGATATTTCCACTCAGCCAAAGCCTTACCCGTTAACTTATCCTGTTTGAATTTGGCAATGATAGGATCATAATGCTTGTCCCAAACAGCCTTCTGTTCCGGATTCAGAGCATTATACATATTTCTGCCCGCTTCTTCCAGTCCCGTTGTGGTATGGATCTCATTCTCCTTGTCCGCCATCTTCAGGTCATACACCAAATCCATATCCTTTATAATGCTCATTTCCTGCTTGGATGCAGGAATTCTGCCTTCATATTTATCATAGAAGTTCTCTGGCATCGGATAAGTTACATCATCATACAAGTCAAGGTCACAAAGATCAGGCATCCAGGTACGATGAGGCGCCTTATGATGAATAAAAAGACAGAATGGTTTACTCTTGTCCCGGATGCTGTCCATCCAATTTATTGCCAAATCTGTCACAATATTGGTAGCATAGCCTTCCCGTTGTACCCGTTCACCATTTTTAATAAATTTCGGATTATAATAATCCCCTTGTCCTATCAGGATGTCCCAATAATTAAATCCGGTAGGTTCAGATACCAGATGCCATTTACCGATCATAGCAGTCTGATAGCCATTAGCCTGAAGCAGTTTCGGGAAAGTCTGCTGGTTACCGTCAAATGTGGTGGTATTATCCGTAAATCCATTGGCATGACTATGTTTACCGGTCAGCATACAGGCACGGCTGGGGCCACTCAGGGAGTTTGCCACAAAACTATTTGTGAAACGGACACCCTCACTGGCTATCCGGTCAATATTGGGCGTCTGCATATAACGTTGGTCATAGGCACTGATCGTCTGATAAGAATGGTCGTCACACATGATATAGACTACATTCATCGTTTTTTTTACCTCTTCAGATTTCTTTTCTTTGCAGGAAGACAGCGATGACAACACCACTGCTCCCGTCAAAGAATATAATAACACAGGTGTTACTCTACTCATATCTTTTTTTATTAACATAATTCCTACCATCCAGGATTTTGTTCCCACATACCACCGGTCAAATCTCCTAACATACGTGTCTGAATGGGTAACAGATAGTCACGGTTGACATTAAATTTCCAACCCGATTCATATCCTGCGGGATTCGTAGGTATAATATAGCGCAACGGATCCCCGGGCTTGCCTGTCAGGAAAAGATTATTTCCCGAAGCTTGATCATAAATTAACTTATCACCATATACAGGATGGTTCTCAAGATTACTTCCCACAAAGAGCGCACCTTTCGGCCATTTGCCCACTATTAATTCGTCCGCAGCAGCCCAGCGCATGATATCTTCCTGACGGCGTCCTTCACAGGCTTTTTCAACCCGGCGTTCACGACGTACAGCCTGAATATACTTATCAAGATTGCGGAAACCATAATCAGCTTCCTGATTATACTCCCTGTCAAAATCCACCGGAGGCATACCTACACGGTCACGTAAAGGTTGCAAGGCATCAATAATTTTCTGCGCATTCCCCACACCATCCAGTTCAGCCAGAGCTTCTGCATAATTCAGCAGGATATCTGCATAACGGAACTGAATAGCCGGTGTGGCTCCCTTGAACTCGGCATCCAGACTGCCCGTATAATCAATTTGCACATGTTTTAATAAAGAATAACCAGTCATATTCTGATTATAGGATGAAGTACCAATCAATGGCGGTACAACATAATAAGGAGCCTTGTCATCCGGACGTAATTGCTGCCCCGGCATACAAACAGTCTGTGACAAACGCGGATCACGCAAAGTCGGCTGCAATTCATTCCCGAACACCTTTTTCGCTTCAATCCGCTCATCACCAACAAACGGTTTACCATCAATTGTCAGATAATCATCCACTAATGAAGCCGTAACACCTACACTCCCTCCTCCTTGATTTAAGTAACGGTTTACATTATTACCAATCTGATCTCCATCATACTGTTTATACCAAAGTACTTCCGGATTACCCGATAAATCTGTAGTCTGAAACATCTGACGATAATCATCCAATTTGTTACCAGTATTATAAATGGCCCATACGCCACGATCCATCACTTCTTTTGCAGCTGCAACAGCCTGATTAAAATAATCACGAATTTTTTCATCGGTCACCGTAGAATCAAAAAACTTATCATTTTTCGCTTTATGGTATTTTTCCCAAGTTCCTTCAAACAAGGCCACTTCACTTTTCAAAGCACGCGCCACATCTTTATGAATCCGCATGGTAGCACTATTGTTCTGAGTATTGAGATACATCACCGCTTTATCCAGATCAGCCAAAATACTGTCGGCAATAATCGTGCGGTTAGCACGAGGCAATTTCATTTCTTCCATATTAGGATCAAGCGGAGTGTTCACCCACGTCAGGCGCCCATAGCTGATAAACATCTGATAATAATACCATGCGCGGAAATAATAAGCCTCACCCACATACTGATTATAATCAGCAGATCCTTTTTCCACACAATTATCTAAATTACACAGCATAAAATTTAAATTACGGATAGCTGTATAATTTTGCAGTTTGACCGCACTACTCAATGTCGTTTCACCTGCCAAACGGGTACTGACCGAACTGGAAGCCATATTATCACTATGTGTATCTGCCCCGGCAATATATTGTCCACCACCGGCATCAAAACCTTGCGCACGCATTCCATCACCAAAGCTGACATAGTCATATTTATAATTACCTGTCTGATAGAATTGATCCAGATAATTTCTCATTTCCCCCGTACTTGCAAAAGGAATCGTCGTAGACAATACCCCTTCAGGCATCTTATCCAAATCATAGCAACCGGTAAGACCTAACATCAAAACCAGACCCCAAAATATATTTCTTTTCTTCATAATATTCATCAAATTATAAGTTAACAACTAGACCAAAAGATATCACCTTGTTCATAGGATAGTTCTTTCCACCTTCAGCCGTGTAATCATTCTTGGTAAAGATAGCTTCCGGGTCAAACATTCCTTTCAAAGTGGTAAAAGTCAACAAATTCTCACCAGAGAAAAACACCTGCACTTTCTGTAAACCTACCTTTTTTGTCCATACGGCAGGGATATCATAACTCACTGTCAGATTTTTCAGACGACAATAAGCACCACTCTGGAGATAACGGTCACTAAGCGTCATTGTCTTATTACGGAAAGGAACCACTCCTCCTGCTGTATGAATATAAGGTTTTGGATAATAAGCCCCTGTATTTGTCTCACTCCAATAATCCAAATGCTCTTTAAACACCGTCACCTGCGCATAAGGTCCGCTTCCCCAAAAATAAGCTCCCGTACCAGGATCCCAGTCCCGCTTAGCGACCCCTTGGAACATAGCGCTTACGGTTACACCTTTCCAGCTAATTGAACCGTTAATGGTATATTGATAACGAGGAGTGGTATTACCGATTACTGTCATATCACCCATATCATCCAAGGTATTAAGCCCATTATTGATTTTCTTATCCCCATTCAGGTCACGATATTTTACATCTCCCGGCGTCCAAGGTTTACCGCTTATAAAAGACAAATCATAGGTATTATTATACTCATCCGCCTCTGCCTGAGTCTGGATCAGTCCGTCCGCCCGATATCCCCAAATTTCACCAGCTTTCTTTCCTTTATACCAATTATCTTTAGGATTTGTTCTAGTCCCTTCATATTCAGTTACTTCAGCAGTAGCATCCGAAAGAGAACCGCCTATGCTATAGTCAATATCCTTTCCAATTTTTCCACGATAACTCAGCACCAATTCCCAACCACGGTTACGCATACGGGCATTATTGGTTTTAGGAGCGTCTGCACCAAAGAAATCCGGGAAATCCACCGTAGGTCCTAACATATCCTTCGTATCACGTTGAAAAACATCAAAAGAACCGGTCAACGAATTACCAAAGAAACCGAAATCCAAACCTATATTCTTACTCTCCACTTTTTCCCAAGTCGTATTCGGGTTGACTACGGCAGGGGCCTTAGTAAAGATGTGGCGTCCATCAGAGAATATATAATTTCCCAATTTATCATTCAAATCCATAGTAGCGGCAAAAGTATAAAGGGCCGCACCCGCCTGATTACCCAGTAATCCGTAAGAAGCACGAAGTTTCAAGTTGGAAACTACATCGGCTATTGGCATCATAAACTGTTCCCGGGTAATATTCCATCCTAAAGATGCAGATGGAAAGAAGCCCCAACGATTACCTTTGGCAAAACGTGACGATCCATCATATCGTCCATTCAATTCAAGAAGATAACGTCCGTCATAATCATAATTCACACGTCCGAAAAAGCCACGGGTTGCCCAGCCATTACGAGTATCGACTACCGTCTTATCACCGGTTCCCATACCTACATTAGGATTTGAAGTTGAATAAAGTCCGGTAATCGAGTTCTTCATATAACTATAGTCATTATTTTCTTCCTGATAACCTGCCATTACGGTAAAATTATGCTTGTCTCCCAAAGTAAAGAGATAATTCGAATATAAATTTATAGATTGGTAGCGAGTATGCGCATAATAACGGGTAAACTTGCCATCGGGTGATACACCCAACTCATCACGCACACCTTTTGAAGTACTCACCCCGTCAGCCCCATAAATTAACGGGCTCACGTTCAATGCCTCATATTCCAAATCCATCAATTTATATGTATAATCAAAAAAGATAAACCAGTTTTTCACAGGTTGGATATCTAAACCTGCCGTTAAACTAAAACGGTCACGTTGAGTATTTGTATACGTACCACTCTGCAAATAAGGAATCATAGTCAGTTCTGTAAAATGCCCATTCGGATCAATAGGAGCAACTGTAGGACGGAAACGTGCTAATGAATGATAAAAGCCTTCACTAAGCCCTCCGTCACCAAAAGGAGTATCCTCATCGGAATGCATAAACTTCGTATTTACTTTTACCTTCATCCAATCGGTAATCTGAGAAGAAATATTAGCGGCAAAATTATAACGGCTGAAATCCATATCGGCATAACGGAGAATACCATCTTCCGAATAATAACCACCAGAAATATAATATTGTGCTTTTTTGCCACCCCCACTCAAGCTAAGATTATGATTTTGCTTGAATGCCCAATCCTTATAATGCAAATCGAAATAATTAGTATTTCCTACTCCTAATTCTGAATTTTCGAATGCCGGGTTCATATTAGAATTTTTAGGAAGTTCGAACCAAGGATCCACACTACTGGGATCTTTAATATATTGCTGTAATAACCCCATTTTTTCCTCACTATACAAACGAGGAGAACCTGCATTGATACATCCGGCATTCCAATACTGAGCAAATTCATAGGAATCAACCATATCAGGCAATACAGTCGGCGTACTCCAACCTACGTTTCCTTGGTAATTTACACGCATTTTACCTTCCTCGCCTTTCTTGGTAGTGACCAAAATGACACCATACGCCGCACGTGCACCATAAATGGCACAAGCAGCAGCATCTTTCAATACAGAAATACTTTCAATATCATTCGGATTCACGTCCGAGAGACTCATTTCCACTCCATCAACCAAAATATAAGGATTCGCATTATTATCCAGATTGCCTTGTCCGCGCAAAGTCAATGTACCACTAGCTCCCGGACGGCCCGTATTTGAGTTGCTCACCAACAACCCCGGAACCATCCCTTGCAAACTCTGTGTGGCATCAGCTACCGGACGACGTTCCAATGCATCTCCTTTCACTGAAGACACAGATCCGGTAAGATTCACTTTTTTCTGTACGCCATAACCTATTACAACAACTTCATCCAACGTTTCGGTATCCTCAGCCAATACAACACTGAAACTAGTCCTCCCATTAATTGGAAGAGTTTGCGTAGCATAACCAATATAAGACACGACTAGATTTCCTTTGGATGGAACATTGGAAAGCATAAAATTACCATCCAAATCGGTTATTGTACCGTTTGAGGTTCCTTCAATTAAAACACTGGCCCCAATTACAGGCTCCTGACTGTTTTTGTCAATTACCTTACCACTGATGGATAAGGATTGAGCTGTCACCATCGGCGAGAACAAAAACAGAATAGCTGTCACCAATCCAAGGACTGAAAGCAGTTTCATTTTTTTATTCATAATAAAAGAATTTAAGGATTAATTAGATTAAAAACTGTTGCAAATATAGGCGTTCCCATTCCGCCAGCACCTCTTTATTTGTCTAATTAATATCTGTATTTGTCTAGAAAACCCCTATTATCCAGCCTTTAAACAAAATAAGACCTGAAGATCTCCGGATACCGGAAGACATTCAGGTCTTATTTTTATATGTTAAAAAGAAGTTACTCTGCCACCATACTCATCGCTATTCCTTTTTCCAAACCACGAAGCTCGGCAAGGCCACGCATACGTCCCAAACAAGAATAGCCCGGATTTGTTTTCTTGTTCAAATCATCTATCATCTGATGACCATGATCCGGACGCATAGGAATAGATATTCCACGACGTTGCTGCACTTTCAACAGGTTCTTAACTACATGATACATGTCCACATCACCCTCCAGATGATTCGCCTCATAAAAGTTCCCTTCAGCATCACGTTGGGTACTGCGCAAATGAACAAAATTGATACGGTCTCCCCAACGTTCCATGATACCCGGCAAATCATTCTGTGCAGATACGCCAAATGAGCCACAGCACAGACAAAGTCCGTTTGACGGATTAGGTACAGCTTCCACCAACAGCTTGAAATCCGCCTCCGTACTCATAATGCGCGGCAAGCCCAGAATAGACATAGGCGGATCGTCCGGATGAATAACGAGCTTTACTCCCACTTCATCGGCTACCGGACAAATTTCTTTCAAGAAGAAAATCAAGTTATTGCGGAGTTTGTCCGCATCAATATCCTTGTAACGGTCCAGTTCATTTTGGAATTGCTCCAATGTAAAACTTTCCTCCGAACCGGGCAATCCTGCAATCATATTTCGTGTCAGACGATGAATTTCTTCCTCATCCATTTGTGCCAGACGCGCTTTTGCCTTTTCTATCTCTTCGGCCGAGTATTCCTTTTCGGCTCCCGGACGTTTCAAGATAAACAGATCGAACGCTACAAAAGCAGCCCGCTCAAAACGCAATGCCTTGGAACCATCGGGCAACGTATATGCCAGGTCCGTACGGGTCCAATCCAATACAGGCATGAAATTATAAGTCACAATATAGATACCACATGCTGCCAGATTACGCAAACTCTGTTTATAGTTCTCGATATATCTCAGATAATCTCCTGTCTGTGTCTTAATATGTTCGTGTACGGGCACGGATTCTACGACACTCCAAGTTAATCCTGCTTCTTCAATCAATTTCTTGCGCTTCATTATTTCCTCTACCGTCCATACTTCACCGTTGGGAATATGATGTAAGGCATTGACAATACCGGTTGCTCCGGCTTGTTTGATGTCCCACAATGATACGGGATCATTCGGTCCGTACCAGCGCCATGTTTGCTCACATAAAATCATATCAAATAAAAAAATTGAGAATTAAAGACTAAAGACTTGTTACATGGCAAATGCATTGAAACCACCATCTACTACGGCTACTGTACCGGTTACAAAGCTGCTGGCATCGCTGATGAGATACTGGATGGTTCCACACAGTTCCTCTGCTTTACCGAAACGTTTGAACGGAGTCTGGCGAATCACATCATTACCACGCTGAGTATATGTACCATCTTCGTTTGTCAACAAAGTACGGTTCTGTTCGGTCAGGAAGAATCCCGGAGCAATGGCATTCACGCGGATGCCTTCACCAAATTTCGTAGCCACTTCATTGGCCATGAACGCAGTGAAATTAGAGATTCCCGCCTTTGCAGCCGCATAACCACATACACGAGTCATCGGACGGAATGCCGCCATAGAAGAGAAGTTCACAATAGCCCCTTTCTTCTGTTCCACCATCGGCTTCAAAAATACCTGTGTAGGCAGAACGGTTCCGGTAAGATTCAGATTAAGCACTTTCTGAAACTCATCGACTTTCAAATCAAAGAAATTTCCTGTAGGAGCAATCGTAGCACCCGGCATATTACCTCCTGCTGCATTCAGCAATGCATCTACACGACCATATGCTGCGAGAATATCCTTCAGATTCTGCTCCAATATAGCCTCATCCAACACATTCGTTACAAGAAACATGGCTTCCCCGCCTTTGGCCTTGATTTCGTTTACAATGGCATTTCCTACTTCTGCCTTACGGCCTAATATAACAACCTTGGCACCTTCTTCTGCCAAATGGGCGGCAATAGCCTTTCCCAAAACCCCTGTTCCACCGGTGATTACCACCACCTGGTCTTTTACACTAAACAAATTATTCATGATATTATTCTTTATGGTTTATACCTTTAACACTATCTCGCAAAACAATCAGGCTCTCCGGCCCCATATTAAACAAAAGATCGGCGATACTCAAATTCGGCAGAAAACCGTATTTGGCATCAAAAACTTGATAGTAAGGTTTAGGGCAAAAGTCAGCATCCGCCTCACGCCAGTCACGCTTCGGATGAATAGTCTCACGAAAATCAACCTCACCCGGAACAAATTCCATGCAATATTCCGTTGTTCCTTCCATATGGGGATGAATATCGATCAAATCGCATACTAAAGAACAAATTTCCTGATTATAATCCCACAAGAAGGCATATTTCCTTTCATAAAAGACGTGGAAATCATCAGCATAGTACTCAAAGAAAGGACTGTTTCTATATGCAGCCACCAAAGCATTCCAATGTATATGACGCCAATTGCCATGATCCGAAATGCGGACATCCTTCATCAGGCATTTAGGTGTACCGCTTTTTTCCGTAGGGATAGTCAGTGCCAGCGGACCGTCGGCTGCCGCAATGACACAACGGTTGCGATAAGTCTGTTTCACATAATTGTCATACTGTTCCACATAGGCCTTCTCACAGGCAAACAGTTTTGTATAATATTCCACCGGGGCCAGATAGGCCGAACTTAAATATATCGTATTCTCCATTATTGCACTCGTTGAAAAATGCGCCCTTTTCTGGATGAAAACCAAATGCGCCAAGCTTTACCGATCAAATGGTCATCGGGCACCAGGCCGAATAAACGCGAATCACACAGATTCACCGGATTATTGGATGCCATCCAGTAATAATTTTTATTAAATGTATAGGCTTCTACAGGTTTTCCCCCTACATACAGGGTATCTCCCCTGACAGAAGCCACTCTCCCTTCATGGCGGACAATAGTATTGCACAACAAGGTCACATTCCAAGGATATACCTTGACAGGTTTCCCTTTTTCCGGGATCACAAAGGGATGGCTCTTGCTTATATCCTTATGATAAAGAGGAATCAAATCCACTTTTCCCGCCAGTTTTTGTTTTAACAGGTAATATTCATAATGACTGAAGGTACGTATATACTTCCCCTCGGCATACCCCACCAACCTGTTTCCCTGAATGTTCACTTGCTGCATGGCAGCCTGCATCGTTTCTTCTTCCGTATGAGAATAGACATACAAAGATTTACTATCCGGGCTCAACACTTGTTCGTCGGTCACCCACAGTTCATCATTCAACATCAACGTATCTCCGGGTACTCCTACCACACGGCTTATAAACACTTCCCGATTGCCCACCGACGTCTGAGGAGACCGTGGATTAGGATTGTTGAACAACACAATATCCCCTTTCCCGGCAGTTTTTCCCAGCCACCGCCAGATAGAAAAAGGCACACGAAACCCATAACTCCACTTATTCACCAAAACCCTTTCCCCTTGATAAAGGCTATTCTCCATACCGGTAGAGGGAATGGTGCAGGAGGTGAAAGCAAATGTCTTTACCAACAGTACCAGAATGACAGCAGTAAGCATTGCTTTTATCCATACAGGAATACAGGGTATGCGCAATTTATTTAATGTTATCTACAAAGGTAAACAATCGGTTCCAACGTATTTTTCCATCCAGCCAGCCACGGTCATTATCCAATGACAACCAGATAAAGATAGGTTTTCCCACCACATGATCTTCAGGAACAAATCCCCAAAAGCGGGAGTCAGCCGAATTATGACGGTTATCTCCCATCATCCAGTAATAATCCATCTTGAAAGTATACTCATCGGTTTCCTTGCCGTTAATATAAATCTTTCCATCTTTCACCGCCAGTTCATTACCCTCGTAAACATGAATAGGACGCTCATAAACAGGAAGATTCTCTATCGTGAGTTTCACCGTCTCTCCCTTTTTGGGAATCCATACAGGTCCGTAGTTATCCGTAGTCCAGTTCTTATACATATTCAGCGGGTACAAGCCCCCCGCATCATCAGCCGGTGTATTCTCAATACTGACTACAATATCCTTACGCGCCAACAAACCCGCTTTCGCTTTTTCCGTCAGAGGCATATTATAAACAGAAGCATCCGTATAATACATCATCATATCCTCCTTGCTGATACCCAGTTCATGAGCCAGGTCATCGGGAATAGGACGCTTGGTTTTCACCAGATAACGATACTGCACATTATCAGGCTCTTTATTAGCTTTACCATCCAAATAAATAATACGATCCTTTATCTCCAGCGTTTGTCCGGGCAAACCCACACACCGCTTCACGTAGTTCTCACGGCGGTCTACCGGACGGCTGATTATCTCACCGAAATTCTGTGGATTCTCTTTCAGGTACTCCCGTCCCAACTGATAATAATAATCATAGACCACCCGTTGCTGCTCCGGAGTCATGGAAGCCAAATCCACCGGTTTTGCCAGCTCCTTGCCTGCGCCATAACTCAGACGGTAAATATCATCATTGGGCACACCGGTGGCAACTGTATCTCCGGCCGGAAAGTTAAAGACAACGATATCATTCAACTGTACATCCCCCAAACCTTTCACCCGTTTATAATCCCATTGTGGATGCTCAAGGTATGATTTACAATTAAAAAACGGCAGTGTGTGTTGTGCCAACGGCATGTGCAGCGGAGTCTGAGGCACACGGGGCCCATAACTCATTTTACTCACAAACAGATAATCACCCGTCAGCAATGATTTTTCCAGCGAAGAAGAAGGAATCACATAGTTCTGGAAGAAATAGAGGTTGACAAAGTATACCGCCACCAGTGCGAATACAATAGCATCCACCCATCCCATGACAGTCACTACATGACGGTTCTTGGACTCTCTCCACCAAGTCCATGGAATCTTCTTTGTGATATACGCATCGAAGATAAACGGTACAACCACCAATCCCAGCCAGCTTCTCAACCAGACAAGAAATATCAGGTAAAGCGCCAGAACAACGGCAAACTTAATCCACTGTGTACGTGTTGCTCTTATCATATCTTAAAACTGAAATAAATCACTCATTCCTAATAACCCTTCATGCCTGGATGTATATTCCGCCGCCAAAACAGCTCCCAAGGCAAACCCCTTCCGATTCTTGGCATCATGGGTAATTGAGATGCTGTCCGCCTCAGAGTCATAGCGGATAGTATGAATACCAAACACCTCCCCTTCACGGATCGAATTTACAGGAAACTCATTCTCGGCACATTCCGATGTTCCCGACACGGTTCCATCCGGTGCCACCATGGTCCCTTTCACCCATTTACTCTTGCGGTTCATATTTTCCAGAATTCCTTCGGCCAGCGTGATGGCTGTTCCGCTGGGCGCATCCAGTTTATGAATATGATGAGTTTCGGTCATGGAAACCTCGTAAGCGGGAAAGTTATTCATTATCTTAGCCAAGTATTTATTTACAGCAGAGAATATAGCGACACCCAGACTGAAGTTAGACGACCAGAACAAGGTTTTTCCACCTTTCGTGCATAATTCTTTCACCTCATCACCATGTTTGTCCATCCATCCGGTACTGCCCGATACCAATTTGACACCGGCAGCAAAAGTTTTCATATAGTTGTCATATGCCACCATCGGGTTAGTAAACTCAATAGCCACATCTGCTGATTTAAATGCTTCCGAATTAAAATCATCTTGATTATCAACATCTATAATACTCACAATCTCATGTCCGCGGGCAACTGCAACCTTTTCAATCTCCTTGCCCATCTTTCCGTATCCTATTAATGCTATTTTCATAATTACGAATGTTATTTCAGCCACAAAGATAGCGTTTTTCGTTGTAAACCATTACATTTGCCAAACATTTACACCTCATTAACATGGAACAACTATTACACTATGTATGGAAACATAAAATATTTCCTCTCAAAGAACTGAAAACGACAACCGGCCAACAAGTGGAAGTTATAGATACGGGACTGGCGAATACCGACGCCGGTCCCGATTTTTTTAATGCCAAGCTCAAGCTGGACGGTGTGCTTTGGATAGGCAATATCGAGATACATGAAAGATCTTCAGACTGGTTCAAACACGGACATCATGCAGATGCCGGTTACAACTCTGTCATTCTGCATATAGCCTCCGAAATAGATACGGAAATCAGCAGGAGCAATGGAGAAAGAATCCCCCAAATACAACTCATCTGCCCGGAAGCGGTCCGCACCAACTACAAGGAACTGTTGGAAACAGACAGCTACCCCCCTTGTTACCGCATCATTCCTTCACTCCCCCCTTTCACCGCCCACTCATGGATGACTGCCTTACAGATGGAAAGATTCGAGCAAAAAGCGACCTTATTGAATGAACGGTTAAAACGTTGTCAAGGCAATTGGGAAGATGCTTTTTTTATCACACTGGCACGTAATTTCGGTTTCGGGCTGAACGGAGACGCTTTCGAAACCTGGGCTCATCGGCTTCCCTTCCGGGCAGTAGACAAGCATCGGAACGACCTTTTCCAGATAGAAGCCATCTTCTTTGGACAAGCCGGCATTCTGGAAGATTCTGATGGAGACGGATACTATCTCCGGCTAAAAAAAGAGTACACCTATCTACAGCATAAATTCGGACTTATCCCGATGGATGCTTCCCTATGGCGTTTTCTCCGGCTACGTCCTGCTAATTTTCCGCATATACGGATTGCACAGTTGGCATGTCTTTATCATCGTGCCTACGGACTGCTCTCTCGCATCATGGAAACGGAAACACTACAAGGTGTCAGAGATATTCTGAAAGGAGGAACGTCAGAATACTGGCTCACTCATTATACATTTGGCGGTTCTTCCCCTTCCCGTCCGAAGACTCTAAGTAACACCTCACTGGATTTACTTATTATCAACACGGTAGTGACATTTCTCTATGCTTACGGACTGCATAAAGGGAATCGTGTACTTTGTGCACGTGCCGGCAGTTTTCTGGAAGAATTGAAAGCGGAGAACAATTATATCACCCGCATGTGGGAACAATGCGGAATGAAAGCCTCCAATGCCGCCGACAGCCAAGCTTTGATACAATTAAAGAAAGAATATTGCGATAAGAAAAAATGCCTGTATTGCCGGATAGGGTACGAATATCTGAAAAGAAAATAGAAAAAGGGGGCTGAAGTCTTGAACTTCAGCCCCACCTATTCTTATAAATTTCTGAATAACGACATCACTTTGACAAGCTTTTTACAATAGTGGAAACTATCTTTGAAGAACTTTTCCGACTATCCTTACTCAACTTATCTTTACTTTCCAAATTCATGCTGGTAAAATAGTTATTACCTCGGGTTACTTCCTTCTGATTCTTATCAAACAAAGAATAACTGGTGATATGAAACAAAGTACGCAAAGGCTTTTCCTGCCATTTCAAATAATGCTGATTCAAAAATAATACATAATCCGAATCAGTATCCTTTATCAGCTGTTCATACCGATTATCATCCACCTGACTAAGATCCGCATACCTCTCCTCTTCTTCACCTTCCAGTCTGATTTTATCCAACAAACTGCTGATGGCCGCCGCCTTTTCCGGAGTAACGAACTGGTATTTCTTATTCTTATTGGATGCAATAATATTCTTTGCTATAATCTGATTATAAGTATAATCTATGCTATCAGTCGGTATTCCAGTTTCCTCAGTAATCATACTGCCGGGAAAATAGTTGGATTCCACATTGTCGTGAAGTCCTATAACAAGAACCTTTACCAGATTGTTATTAGCCTTGTTAGCACCTTCTTCGTCAGCAGGCGATGCACATACAGAACCTGTCACCCATAATACCAATCCCAAAGCCAATGAGATTTTCTTTAATAAACCAGCTTTCATATTATCCTTTTTTAAATTACAGTGCAAATGTATTGTGTTCCTATTACATCCCTATTTGAAAGGAATTACATTTTTATTAAGAATCTCCTCCATTTTTCCGAATCAGCTTTTCAGTTTCCAATGGATAATCAGTAGTTATATAATCCACCTGCTGGTCAATCATCTTCTGAACCATCTCCATATCATTGACTGTCCACACATTCACCTTCATACCCAACTGATGTGCTTCAGCAATCCATTCCGGTTTCTCAGCCAATACCTTGATATAATAATCAATACCATTAATTCCTTTCGCCTTCAGGTCTTTAGGAGCCACATCACTTTTCAGATAAGCTATTTCCGAATCCGGAGTCAGTTTCACCAACTGTTCGCAAATGTTCATGCTGAATGAAATATATTCCACCTGTTTCTCCATTCGCATCTTTTTCACTTTATCTACAATGATTCTTACCGCTTCATTTTCCGCTTCTTCGGTTCTGTGAGGCTTGATTTCCAATATCAGCTGAGTACCAGTCAGTTTCTTACCCGCTACCAGATAATCATCCAAAGTGGACAACTTCTCGCCGTTACTCAAATTCAAATCTTTCAATTCAGCAAAAGGAGTATCAAAAATGCAAATTCCCTGAATGCTATCGTCATGATTGACTACGATTTCCTTGTCCTTCGTCAGTTGTACGTCGAACTCCGAACCATACACCTTTACCTCTGCAGCCTTTGTCAAAGAAGCAATAGAGTTTTGGGCAGAACCTTCACATTTCCAATATCCGCGGTGGGCAATCACTTTGGTCTGGGCAGTCCCGGTCAAAGTAACAGCACACATGGCACAAGCCATCATTAGTTTACTTAGTTTCATCTTTATTTCTTATTTAATCATTATCTATTAGAATCCATATCTCAAACCTATCTGAACCTGAAAAGGAGTACCGTTCAGACTGGATACACCTGTGTTGGCATTTACGTTATAAGTATATTGTTTGGCATCTTTATCAAACCCCTTGATACTATAAATTTTCTGTGTTCCCAGATTATGACCGGCTCCCCAATCTTTGTTCAACATATTGGCCACATTGAAAATATCAACAGACACCTCCAGATTCTGCTTTTTGTAAGTTTTGAATTTCTTGGCCAAACGAAGATCTAAAGTGCCATAGAAACCATTGACTCCTCCATTACGTTCGGCCACTTTACCAAAACTCTTACGAATATAATCTTTCACACTCTTTTCCGCATCCGGATTGTTCAATATAGAATTAATACCTTCACGAATATAATCAGGAGTAGCACTGCTATTCGGATCATATACATAGGCCAGATCATTACTATCCACAAAATCACCGTTCACATTTCCATTCACAATCATGGAATAACGTGTTCCCCCGATGCCGGAAAAGCGAGCACCTACGGTAATGCCCCAGAAAGTAGGAGCCGAACCATAAACCACCAGTTTATGACGGAACTGATTGTTGGAGTAAGTCATTTTGCTTAAATCACGGGGATCGTCAACCACCATTTGGGAAAGAGTAGCGGAATTAGCCACATTACCATTATAGGAAGTATTGTCTTTGGTATCGTTCCAAGTATAACTGAAAGAAAGTTCTCCGTCTTTATAGTAACGCCATGTTCCATCTACGGTGAAAGCGAACTGATTTACTTTTCCCTCGCTGACCAATTCGAGCACACGCCCTACTTTGGTACTTTTACGTCCTTCCATCCAATCAAGAGTACCATCTTTTCCTATAGTAGAAGCAGGTACATAAATACCTCGGTTCCCTTCTGCAGAAAGACGAAAATAAGGATCATCCACCATGTTCCGGTCTATATACATATAGTTGTTACGACCCAAAGTCATATATCCGCTGACACTCATTTTCAAACGGTCACTGAAGAAGTGAGTGTATGAAATATTCGCCTTATAAACCACGGGAACCTTGGCATCCTTGCTATTCATATTGATCGTAGGTACAGCCTTGTCCGCATATTTGGGATTATTCAGCAAATCAATACCCGGAGCCGTAGAAGGATCTTTCCGATACCCTATAAAATCGGGAGTGGGAACTATATCCGGTTCTTCTTCCGTATTCTTGATATCAACCGACATCACTTTCGTACCATCAAATACCATATTATTAATCATGGCATAGTTGTTGATATCAGATGCAAAGATTCCCCCGCCAATACGAAGAATATCCGTGTGCTTGTCATTAAAGTCCCAAGTAATCTGGACACGAGGCTGAATCTGGAAAGTAGAGAGTCCATTGTCTGTACGCAGTCCCAATTCATCATACACCAGTTGGCTGAAATTACCTTTATTGAAATAAGTGGCATTATCCAAACGTAAGCCTGCCATCAGCTCGAATCCTGTGAACAGTTTAGTCTGTAACTGGGCATAGATACCTGCATTCAATATATTTTGGCGTACACGCTGATTGTTTTGGTCAGGATCCAAATACACTTCACGTACATAACGAGAAGGCTTCAATGCCTCGAAATTATCCAGTCCGGTAAAATAAAAACGCCCGTTGGCCTCACTACCGTAACGAGAATTAAGATTCGTGTACATCAAATCAAAACCATATGTATAGTTTACCTTATTGGTATTATAATAATAATTATCTACCAACTGAAGTACGTGATTATAGAAATTCTCGGGGCTATAACGCTGACCACCCAGCTGAATGGTAGTAGTCGCCGTTTTTCCATCTATTTCCGATTCTACACGTTGCACAATGGCACGTGGAATATTATCAGCCGGCAGTTCACTGCCCGGCATGGATTTTTCCAATGTATAAAGATGTTGCAACTTCAGTTCGTTGGTACTGCGTGGTCCCAGTACAGAACGTAAAGTCAGTAAAGCGCTGTTGTTCAACGAATGTACATCACCATACACTTCATAAAGATTGATAGCACTATTGTCGCTCAAGCCCATATTGTTATTGTCATTCACAAAATTATCAGTAAACGATAACAGGTTTGTAGCATTAATCTGCCAGTCCAGACGAGCAAATACTGCATCGGTATTCTGTTTTTTATCAAAAGACCCAAACTGAGGATGGTCCGACACTCCATATTTATTGCGGGCTATTTCCAGAAAACGGTCTCTGGTCTCCGTAGTCAAATTATAACGCTTTTCATCGGCAGCATTATGAATATCGGCAATATACAACGGACGTGAATCAGCCTGATGATCCCAAGAAATAAAGAAGTGGGCACGGTCTTTCACCAATGCACCGCCCAATGAGGCTCCAAACTGGTAAGTAGAGAAATCATTCGAGCGCTTGTTGCCGCGGATATCATATTTGCTGGACAACCAGTCGGAACGCAGATAAGTGAAAGCGCTACCTGTCAATTGGTTGGTTCCCGATTTGGTCACCGTACTAATAGTACCTCCTCCGGCACGACCGTTAGTCACATCATATTCATTCGTCACGACTTTGAACTCACGGATAGCCTCCATCGAAATGGCATATGGCACACCGTTTCGGCTGGTTGTACTACCTCCCGAAGTAGGTCCCTTGGCACTCATACCATCAATGGTATAATTAGTAGAAGAAGCCAACTGTCCGGACAGGCTGGAACCTGTACTTAATGGTGACAGGTCAATGAGCGAAGTAAAGTTACGCCCGTTTACCGGCAGTTTGTTCAGGTCATTGGCCGTCACCGAAGTAGCGGCCCCCGTAGTGGCGATAGAATTCTTCAATGAATTAGCCACCACCTGTACAGCCTCCATCACGACACTTTCCTCCTTTAACTGGAAATCCAGACGGAGCACATCACCTTGGTTCAGCGTATATCCTGTCTTTTTCTGGTCACCATAGCCTACATAGCTGACGGTGACAGAGTAAGGTGAACCCAAAGGGAGTTGCTTCACAATGTACTCTCCCGTCTCGTTGGTGATAGAACCGGCACTGAAACCGGTCGATTCGTTCTTTACCAACACTGTGGCTCCGATAACCCCCTCTCCGGTTTCGTCAGTCACAATACCTTTTACAATCGCCCGGTAATCCTGTGCAGAAACATAGCCCGCAACGAATAGTGACAAGCATAATAACAACAAAAATCTCTTTGACTCAATAAGAATTTTCATGTTCAAATGATTGATAGCAGTTTAACAATAATACCTATTTTCATTAAATTTAATTTGCAAGTGCAAAAGAATGCTGAATGGATTACGAACAAATTGCTACAAAGTGACAATGCTGTTTCAAAGACAAGGAGATAAAAAAAGTGTGTGGATATGCCCTGCACATCCACACACCACCTATGCTTTTATTACAAAAGAATTACGCTTAGAAAGCCTTCTTGTAAAGTTCCAGAATAATTTCTTCCGTCACTTCACGAGGATTGCCCGGCGTACACACATCGGCAATAGCCGAAGCGGCCAGACGGGGCAAGTCTTCTTCCTTAATACCCAGTTCAGACAAATGCTGAGGGATACCCACCTTGACAGACAATGCCTTCACCGCCTCAACAGCAGCCTTCGCAGCCTCTTCCCGGCTCATGCCATCCTTGTACACATTCATCGCCTTGGCGATATCTACATATTTGGACAAAGCAGCCGGAGCATTGAACTCCATGATGACAGGCAGCAACAGTGCATTAGCCACACCGTGAGGAATATCGAAGATAGCTCCCAACGGATGAGCCATACCGTGAACCACGCCCAAGCCTACATTAGAGAACGCCATACCTGCAATGTACTGTGCCACGGCCATACCGTTACGGGCTTCCGCATTGGTAGGCTCGAAGACAGCGGTTTCCAGATAACGGGCAATCATTTCGATCGCCTTGATCTCGAACATATCGCTCATTTCCCAAGCGCCTTTGGTTATCAACCCTTCGATGGCGTGGGTCAGTGCGTCCAAACCGGTAGAAGCAGTCAGCCCTTTAGGCAGAGTGTACATCAGTTCCGCATCCACAATAGCGATGGCGGGGATATCGTTCGGGTCTACACAAACCATCTTCTTATGGTTTTCCTCATCCGTGATGACATAGTTGATAGTCACCTCGGCGGCAGTACCGGCGGTAGTGGGCAGTGCAATGATAGGCACTGACTTTTTCCTTGTAGGAGCCACACCTTCCAGTGACACCACATCACTGAAGTCTGGATTATTAGTGATGATACCAATCGCTTTCGAAGTATCGATAGACGAACCGCCGCCGATAGCCAGAATAAAGTCCGCTCCTGATTTTGCAAAAGCTTCAACTCCCGCCTTTACATTGCTTACGGTAGGATTCGGTTTGATTTCACTGAATATTTCATAAGGAATACCTGCATTCTCCAAGACTTTCAACACTTTATCAGCCACACCGAACTTAATCAAGTCCTTGTCTGTAGCAACAAACGCTTTATGCAAGCCCAAACGTTTAATCTCTTGTGGAAGCACTTCACGCGCACCCGGACCGAAGTAAGATACTTCGTTCAATACAAATCTGTTAATCATAGTTTTTTTTAATTATGTAGTTTGGTTGCAAACTTAGTACAAATTCTTGAGAAAACGGCTCTTTAAAAAGATTCTTATAGTATGTTTTTTGGCATTCATGCACCCCGCCTTCAGACCATTCAGCACGGTTAACACGCTGTCGCACAACAAATAAGACTGACAGAAGCCCCTTCAGCCTCCTGTCAGTCCTTTCAGCCGGCCTGATGGACGGGAATTATGCCGCCAACACTACCTTGTACAGATTTCCTTTCTCCGTATGCATCCGTTCCGCCCCCATGGCACTCATCATCTTGCCGAAACGCACCACCGTCATGCCGCGCATAGCCGCAGGATAACGGCTCTGCAAAATGGTGAAAATGACCGAGGCCGAATAGAGTTTGAACTCCTCTCCCGCCTCAGGCAGGCGAAAACAACGGTAGAACACCTCCTGCTCTACGGGCATGGCATAGAACTCGCGGTTGCGCAATTGCAGTTCCGCTTCCTCTTCGGCCGAAAACCAATAACGCTCGCCACCCTCCAGCTCCGCCTTCAATTGGGCAAACAATTGCTTGTGCTCCAGTGGCGTGCAGTCTATTTTCTCTTTCACCTCGGCACAAAGATAACGGCGACTGCCCGTAGGGTCGGTCAGCAAATCCTTATGATTACTGGTTCCTATAAACGAAGCCATGCGGGGCAGGTGACTGTAGGATGAACGGTGCGACTTACGGAAATCCAACTTCTTCATCTGCATCAGTGTCTTGAGCAACGGCAGTTTTTGAGGAGAAAGACGGTCGTACTCATCCAGATTAATCAGCCCGAACTGCGCCAGTTTCTGTTCGCAGCCCGACTGCCCCGTCAACTCAAAACTGTCCGTGTAATAATCTCTCAACCCGTCGGGCATCAACAACTGACAAAAAGTAGATTTACACTTTCCCTGCATACGGCTCACCAACATAGGGGCCACTGCATTGGCGCAACGGTCCATGCGTCCTGCCCACTGGGCGGCCATTCCCAGCATCCAGCGGTGGAAGCCGTTTATCCAGAAAGCTTTTTTCGAGATGCGCTGCGCCAGCGGAGTGACGCGATCCACCCCGTCCCATTGGGGCAGTGTATCCATATAAGTAAGGAAAGGGTGATAGTCTTCCAAGCGTTCCGAATGGAGCAGGCGGCTCACATCCTTATCCCAGCAATTGATGCGATGACGGTGCGCTTCCAGGCACAAGGTGTTCAAGGTACGCTGAGTCACTATCTTATAAGGTGTGTCCGTCCCTTGCCCCTTCGCGCAATATTCGGGTTGTTCCGTCAACACGTTGAAACGGAACTCATAGTGTTTCCACAAGTAGTTCTCCAGACGGTCTTGCACCTCCCGGTTATCCGCAGCCTGTTCTTTTTCCCTTTTATCCGAAGAAGGGTCCCCCTGTTTCGCCGTTGCAGTTTCACCGTTCCATAACTTGCACCATTCCATCACCTTCCGAATCATTTCTTTCATCATGATTTTATTGTTTTTTTTAGTTGTTGTTTCCACAAAGATAGCACATTGAAAAGCCTTTGTCAAGGGATTTCCGGCGTTTCGGGATGAAAAGTGACTAAGCGTAAACATCCTTATGTAAAAGGGTTTTCATCAGGACAAGTTCGTGTTCTCTTCTTGACAAGTACAGTGTTTCACTTAAGTGATGAAGTTTCATCACCCAAGTAGTACAAGCTCATCACTAGGGTGATAAGGTTTCATCACTTTAGTGAAACGATAAACTTATCAGGAAGCACGTAAGCATTCGGCCTCGTGCGTGTTTTTTTCCCCTCTTTTCCTTCCTACCTTTGT
>OBZZ01000061.1_pt1 | contig 104323 bp, 102 predicted proteins | sample 1501451 | NCBI WGS metagenome assembly OBZZ01 (sample SAMEA2580274, study PRJEB22360) | human gut metagenome | biome: human gut; feature: human-associated habitat; material: faeces | place: Denmark | collected 2008/2010
TGTAACTATTGAACGCCCCCCCCCGCCAGGGGGACCCCCCCAGCCGGTATCGGCTGGAAGATGTATTCGCCCCCGTTGAGACCGGTTCCGCGCCGGCCCTTGTCGAACACGTTGGTCTCGTCGCCGTTCTCGGCGGTCATGACGATGGTGCGACGGCCTGCAATCGAGGTGACGGTCACGTAGGAGCCCGAGGGTATGTCCATGTCGAGCGCGTACGTGTTGCCGCCCAACGTGAGTTGCGGGTTCGACACCGGTCCGAATATCACCATCTGGAACGGCATGGCAGTGGGCATGGGATTCGAGGCCACCGCATTCCTCGTGGTCGCCAGATAATCATGCGGATAATCATGCGGATAGTCGAGGTCCAGTCCGGGCGTGAGCGCGTCGCTCCAGAAGTGCTGCGATTCCCCGGCCTTACGCCAGATGCCGTCAAGCATGACCACGGTGAGCTTCTGCTGGATTATCACCGGCGTGATGGTCTGCGGCTCCGCCTTGACCACGTAGGCGCGAGTCGTCCAGCCGTCAGCATCAAACATGCCCGGCGTTCCTGCGGCAACGTCGGCATCGAACAGGCGGCGCGTCGAATCCACCTTCTCGGGGCAGCGGACATAGGTTAGGTCAAGCTCGGCCTCGCGCGCCGTACGACTTACTCCGGTCAGACTCCGGTATCCGATGGTGTACGACCATTCGCGACCGCGCAGCCCATCCGCCGTCTGGGCCCAGGTATCGGGCCCTTCCAGTGGGATCGTCTCACCGGTCGAGGCGCATATATAACTAAGCGATCGCATTGCGTATCACCCTTCCGAGTTCACGACCATCCACCTCGATGCCAAGCTTCTCCATAATCAGTGGCATATCCGCGTGCAGCGCGCGCAGTTCCGACAGGAGTTCGCCGAGCAGTTCGCCAGATAACGGTTCGCCGCCAGTCGAGACGGAGGCTCTGGTCGGGCTCAGACCGTAGCCGGTGGCTACATCGGGAGTCGTGAACCGTGTGGAGGCGATGTCCGAGGCCATGCCGTTCATGCTGGACATGACGGCGGCTTGGCTGTTGCTGATGCCCTGGGCGAGACCGAGACCGATGTTCCGACCTATCTGGTCACGGAACAAGCGTGACGGCGAGTGGATGCCGAGAAAGTTCTTCACGCCGGAGATGGCATCTTTCACGCCGCCGAGAATGGCGCTGCCAACTTTGCCGATGCTGCCCGTGATGCCGCTGATAATGCCATGCACGATCTGCGAGCCGATGGACACCATGCGTCCCGGTATGGATGCAAGCGTGTTGACCAGATTGCTCAGGAACTGCTGGCCCGCGCGAAGCGCGCCGGATGCCATGCTGCTGGCGAACGAGCCGACCGCGCTTATCGCGCCGGAAAGCCCGGCACCGATGCGTCCGGGCACCTGCGAGATGTAGGAGCCGAGGTTCGCGAGAAACTGCTGGCCCGCAGAAATCGCCTGAGAGCCGAGCTGCGCGGCCCAGCTCGCCACCGACGCAACCGTGGAGGTCAGCCAGTTCCAGATATTGCCCGGCAGTTGCACAAAGAACGTGCCGAGGTTCGCGAGAAACTGCTGGCCCGCAGAAATCGCCTGAGAGCCGAGCTGCGCGGCCCACAGCACCACGAACGTGATGCCATAGGCGAGCCAGTAGGCTATCGTCGCCGGAAGATTCGTGAGGAAGTTCGCTATGTTCGAGACGAACTGCTGTCCCGCCTGCAACGCCGACTGGCCGAAGCTCACCGCCCACGTGCCAATCGACGTAATCAGGTTCGACAACGCCGTCCCGATCGCGGAAGGCAGTTGCTGGAACCATTGAATGACAGACTGGATCGCGTTCGGGATTGTCTGCGTGAAGAAGTTGGCGATGTTCTGGCCGAGACTCGTGACGAACGAAACCACCGACTGCCATGCGGATGAGAGGAACGAGGTGAACGAGGCCCACGCCTTGCGGCCCGTCTCGGTCTGCGTGAAGAACCAGACGAGCGCGGCCACGAGCGCGCCTATCGCGGTGACAACGAGAACAATTGGGTTTGCGTTCATTGCCGCGTTGAGAACCCATTGTCCGGCTGCGGCGATTTTCGCCGCCACGTCGAACGATTTCAATGCGGTGACGGCTGCGGATATGAGGCTCGCCGTCTTGAACGCTGCGAAACCACCTGCGATGCCAGCGATGACGGTTCGTATCGCATCGCCGTGTTCGCTCGCCCAATCACCGAGCGACTGCAATGTGGACGCGAGTTTTTCGACAAATGGGGCGGCGGCGTTGAAGGCGTCGCCCACAAGCTGGCCGATGGAGGCTGCGGCGCCACCGTTCTGACCGACCGCAAGGAAACCGGTTACTGCGTCTGCCAATCCCTGACCGAGCTGCGTGAGCCCCTTCCAGAGTTCGCTGAGCGACGCGAGGAACGCCTGCACTCCGCCGCTGTCGGAAAGCGTGCCGATGAAGATGCTCACGTTGCGGGTAAGCGCGATCCACCAGTTGACGAGAGGGGAGATGATGTTGTTCAATCCCGTGAGGAAGTTCTGCAAGCCCCCGCCATTCGTGACGACATCGAGCAGACTCCCGCCGAACGCCTGCGCGTTCGACGCCAGACCTTTCAGATACACTCCGAGCTGGCCGAAATCGGACTGCCAGATCGACACAAGCGGCTGCGCGGCCTGCGCCGCCTTGCCGAACCAGCCTTTCACGCCGGTGACCATGCCCGCCGCCGCGTCGCCGATTTTGCCGAACTGGGAGCTGAAACCGTTGATCGCCCCGGCGATGTTCTCCACTCCGACGGCATCGATGACCTTCTGCACGGCCTTGGCGACACGGTTCTGCACGTTCTCCATGGCCGTGCCGATGCCCTGAGTCGCGTCCTTGGCCTGCTGGGCGAACGAGGCGTATTTGCCGAAACCGTTCTGGTTCAGTTCCATGACCTTCTTGTTGAAATCATCGAAACTGATTGACCCGTTTTTCATGGCCTCATACAGGTCGTTCGAGTTCTTCCCTGCGCCCAGCATGGCCTCGGCCACTTGGTTGAGCTGGCCCGGCATTGCGGCCTGAATCGAACGCCATGCCTGCATGTCGACCTTGCCGGCACTTAGCATCTGCGTGTACTGGGTGAGCGCGTTCTCCTGCTCCATGGTCGAAGCGCCGCCGGCGAGCATGGCGTTATTGAACGCCAAAGCGATGTCGGTGGCCTCGTCGAGGTTCGAGGTCAGTGGGGCGAGCTGCTGGACCATGCCGGTCATGGCCGAGCTGGTGGTGGGCAGACCGTCGAGCGCGTCACTGATCTTCTTGATGCTCGCGGCCGCATCGGTGGCCGAATATCCGAGGTTCTTCATGACCTTCGGGAAGTTGTTCATCTGGTCGGCGCGGTCAACCGCGGAACCAAGGCTGGACGTGACGACGGACGCGACCTTGCTGAACACGTTGGACGTGATGCCGGCCACGGCTCCGACCTTGGAGGCGAATCCGACGGACAGTCCCTTGCCGATGCTCTGGCCGGTCTTACTGCCGGTGGTTTTGGATGCGTCGCCGAACGCTTTTTCAATGGCCTTGCCGACGCCATCCATGGAGGGCACGATGGGCACATATGCGGTGGCGAGATTATAGGCCATTGTTTCGCCTTCCTCTGTTCGGTTATGGTTGTCCGGTCTGCGGCCGGTTCTCCACACGGTTCACGGTCGTGAACCGTTGGCTCATGAATCGGTCGAGCTGTTCGACGCTCATGCCAACGGCCTTGATGGTGCGCGTGCGACGGATGGTGTTGCCATCGGGTTCTGGGTTCTCTGATCCGGCTTCCATGGCCGGGCCGGTTGCTTCCGGCGTGGCGTGGTGTTGGCCGGGGCGTGGCAGCGGCCGGGGTTGCGGGCCGCGTTTCCTCGGGTCGCCGTTTGCCCAGATCCACTGGTTCATCTGTTCGATGCGCAGCACGGCCAGATACTGGTCGAACGTCCACGCGCGCGGCGTGTCCAACGTCTGCCAGACGAGTGAGCCTGCGGGGAGGTTCGCGGCCAGTGCGGCCGTCTCCAACGGGTCCAGGTCGTGCATGCCGAGCCCGTACTCCCTTCTCATGTCCGCCGCCAACTGGTCAGGACAGCGGTCGAGCAGGAGCACGAGCGTCATGAGTTTGGGAAAGCCTTACCCATCTCCTCGAACAGCTCGGTCAGGAAGGTGCCCATGGTTTCGCCGTCGATGCGCCCGTCTGCGCCTCGCAATCCGTTCTTGACCTTGTCGTATGAGTCGCCTAACAATCGGCGTAGGAACGGGATGATCTGCAAGGCGTTGCCCTTCGGATCGGCCTGAAGGTCATAGAGCGATTCCATGAACTCCCAATCGTCCAAAACCTTCGGGTCGATATCGATATCGATTCCACGGACGTTGACACGGCGAACCGTATTCTTGGACTGCTTGTGGTCCTGTGGTCGTCCTGCAATCTGGCTGACATTGGCGCGGCGGTGGTTTCGGTTGCGTGACATTGACGTTCTCCTCGAAGAAAAAAATCTCTCCTTGACGGTTAAAAAAGAATTCCCCTCGCGGCAAGGAGAGAATGAAGGAATCCGCGAGGGGACGTGTTGGCTAGTCGAGCCGGTGGATGCGCGGGGTCAGGTCGATGTCCACGGTCTTCCCTTCGGCGACGAACACGCTGACGGTGTAGGTGCCTGTTTCGAGCTTGACGGACGGATTGCCCAGTGAGTCGTGAACGCTGATACTGCCGCCGAACTGGGCTCCGTAATTCCAGCCGTTGCTGTTGTCGCACGTGAGCATGTAGGTGCCCGCGTCCAGTCGCACGGATACGTTGATTTGCGCCCACGCGGTCGTCGTGCCCTTCACGTGCACGGTGTGCCCGTCCCTGCTGGTGAACGTGACGCCGTTCATGGTATAGGGCAACAGGGAAGCGAACGAGGGCACGAGGTTCGCTAGCTCATAGCCCCCCCCTCAAGGCTTGTGACATCGGGTTTCATCCACTCGTGCGCGGTGTCGCCGGATTCCAATTGGACGCGAATGTCGCCGTCCTTCGCGGTGGGCGTGGCCTCGGCGGAGATGACGTTGAGGAACAGGCTGACGGTGCCGGCAGGGATTGCCATGACACTGTTACCCAAGTTCATTTGGTCTCCCAGTTGCTGCCCCTTGGCGTCGAGGCACTTGATGTTGAAGCTCAAACCGGCGATACTAGTGCCGCTGAGTTTCACGGTGCCCTGTACCGGGCATGGGAACGTCCACGACACGCCACGCCATTGACCGATGGCGGTGCCGGTGACATGCAATGACCCGTCACTGTTGACGGTGGCGGTCAGACCGTTGCCCGACGCGGGACCGTAGGCGAGCAGGTTACGGGATTTGACCGTGACCGGCACCTTTTTGCTGATGTTCGGATTGGTTGTCGACTTGATGGTGATTGTGGTGGTTCCGGGTTCCACACCGGTGACGCTTACCCCACCACTAAATACTTCATCAGTCATGGTTCACTCCTTTTCGAGAGATCGATGCGATGGACTTGTCAGCGACAGTCGCGGTCACCGTCTGGTCCGCGCCCTCCGGCAGGACCTTGACGTCGAGGCCCGCGGTCTCGCCGACCCTGAGTGTCAACGACTCGGGCGTGACCTGGATGCCGGTGGGTTTGGGCGGCAGCGGGGCCGGCAGCACGGCCTCGCCCTTCGCACGCGCATACGAGCCGTTGACCGTGCAATCCACAACAGTGACCACCTGACCGGTCTTGCCGTTTACCTGACCGTCCAAGGGGAACACGGTCCAACCGAACGCGAGGTCTACCACCGTGGCGCTTTCAACGACCGGTTTCGCGTCCGCGCTGGTTATCTTGTATCGACGCTGAAGGCCGGATGCTGGAGCCTCCGACACATTGACCTGCTGGCCCCCTTCACGGGCCGAGACAGTCACAGTCAGAGGCGCCAGCCTTTTGGGATACCGATATATTCGATGGAGGTGACGCCATCTCCCATGTCGTTCGCGGCCACAGTGAGGTCATAGCCGAGCACGTCGCTCGAATGCATCTGGCGGTCGCCGAATTCGGAACGGGTTGCGGAACCGATGACGGCACGGTCCTTCACGTTGCCGGTTGCAACGATCTCGAAAACCAGGGAGACCGGTGTATCGTCGGGCATCTGATGCTTGATGACCATGCTCTTGTCCTTGCCGGTCACCGCATTATCGCCGTAACGCAGCTGGGCAGCTGCCTTGCGCAGGAACTCGATGAGCATGAACTTGTAGGATTCGGCGTAGCTGGAGATGACCTTCATCACGGTCGTACCGTTCGCGTCCTTTACTTCGGCGGTGTTGGTGTCGGTCGTGTTGGTGATGCCGTCCTCCGACAGGTAGCCGATGAGCTGGAAAGCGGGGTCGAGCTCGCTTTCCGAATCGGTGGGCAATGCGGTGCCGACGGGTGCCGCGTACGCGTAGCCGCCGACCTTGAACTTGCCGAACGACACGTTTGTGGAATCGTTCTTCGTTGTTGTTTCATTAGCCATGATTAGGCCCTTTCTGGAAATGATGCTCATTCGTCGGTCTTGACGGTGAGCTGGATGAGTATCTGGTAGCGTGGCCGTCCGTCCGGCATGGGGAAGTCGGTCAGGCCGGTGATATCCCAATCGGCCACCTCGGGCAGTTCAACGATGCGTTTCAACCGTGGCAGCACGAGACGCTGTGCCACGTCCGAAGCCTCCCAGCGTGAAGCGGCCCACACCTGCACAGCGATCAATGGTCTCGACACGAACCGGCCTTCCGAACCTCCCGTGCGTTCCACGGTGACGAACGGGATACGGTTCGTGGCGCTGGATTCGGCGGGAACCTCGAAGCTCGCGGGATAATCCTTGAGTTCGGGTGCCGCGTTGAGCCAGTCCATGACCAGCTTCTCCGCGTTCATCAGCCGCCTCCCAACGCCTTGGCGAGCGTGTCGCGCACGGCGTTATCGATGCGCGCGGCGAGATTATCCGTATGCACGAGCACCGTCGCGCCCTTCTCGTTCGCCCGCGGGCCCTCCGCCGTGTACGACGGCTGCCCCGCGTGAGTCGGCGCGGCCATGGAGTTGGCGCGGGCCGCGATCTTCTGTGCCTCCGACAAGGCGGCGCGAGCGCCCTCGTTGCGCCTGTACGCCTGGAATGCCGAATAATGCAGTTTCACCCGTTTCATGCACTATCCCTCCGCGTCGGTGACTTCGACCGTGAGATTCCATGCAGTCGGCTTCATGCCGCCGCCCAATGGCCTCGGGTCTCCGATCACCTCGTAGTCATGTGAATTGATGCGCACACTCGCCCCGCGCAGACTCCGGTATGCGTAGCTGCGGGGGAAGAGGCAGGTGAATGCAACGGTCACGCCGTCAGGTCGAATCGAGTCGGTGGCGTTGCTCATCGCGCCTGGTGAGACGAGCACGTTGTCCACCGACTCGATATCGACCTTCGTGACTGGCGAGCCGCCGGGGTCGGTCTCGCCGGTCGGCGTGTAGCGCACCACTTTCACGGTCTCGCCCCTCATGACGCCTCCCCGTTTGACAGGTCGATGCTGTAGAAGCGTTGGCCGGTGAGCCTGAGCGCCTTCTTCTGCCCTTTGGACAGGTAGAATTCGCCGCGAGGGTTCGCGAATGTCATGGACTGGGTGAAATTGCCCGCCGTGAGGCTGAGATTGCTGGCACCGGTGGTGTCGAAACCAGCGCCCTCGGTCTGCATGTCGGATGAGATCGCGTCCTTGGCGAGCTCGCAGGCGATGCGTTCAAGCGTCGCCTGCGATATGTTCCGCCAATCCGGGCATTGTTCGCGGAGGAACTGCGAGGCATCGGCCAGACGCTGATCCACATAATCGGGGTCGTCCGGCATCTGCTTCCAGCGTTTGGCCAATTCCAAATGCGTGGCAAATGGGTTTTCTTCCGTTTCATCGACCATGACGGCCTCCTTAATGTCAGAATGCGATGATGCCGAAGCCGCGTGCTGCGGCCAGCAGCATGTCCGCCTGCGCCCGTTCCGCGTCGGTGAGAGGATGCCACCGGGATTCCAGATCCTCGTGAGGGGCGAACACGGTATTGTCAGTCATCGGACACCACCGTGGCGATGGACTTGTCAGCGACAGTCGCGGTCACCGTCTGGTCTGCGCCCTCCGGCAGGACACGTACCGTCACATTGGTTGTTTCGCCGGCTCGAACGGTGACGGTTTCAGGACTGGTCTCGATGGATTGGGGTGCCGGCGTCACACTTTTGGGGCTGCGATCACGAAGGCGGGGAAGCGCTTCGTCTTGTCGGGCTGCACGTCGTTGATGGGGTTGGCGATTTGGAAGCCGACGCGGAACACGACGCGCATGGCGACGCAGTCCTGCTGGGCGAGGTTCAGAATCACCTTGCCGTTATCGTCCGAGATAACCGACTGGTCAAGCAGCTTGTAGGTGATGTCCTGACGGATGCCGACCACGAAGTTCGACCAGTCCGCGCCGAGCAGCACGGCCTTGGTGGCATCCCACGCGCCGTTGTCTACCTCGTTGAGACCGAAGCCGTACAGGGTGGACGGGGCCCCCGAGGCGAGGGACGGCACGTAGATCGGGCTGCCGTTGGCGTTGCACAGGCCGATAAGCTCCCAGTTCAGGCCCGGCTTGCTGGCGAAGCCGTTCATGGCGAAGCCCTGTTCGGCGAGCTTCTGACCCATGCTGGCAACGTCCTTGGCGAGGTCCTTGCCCTGGGTGAGCGTGTTGCCCGCCGTGATGGCCTGCGGGATGATGCCGTCCGGGAAGCTGGACGGCTTGTCCACGCCGAAAAGGGTCGCCTGGTCCAGCTTGTAGCCGAGCGCGGAAGTCAGACGCGGCATGACCTCCGGCCAGATTGGGATGCCGGAATCCGCGATGACGGCCTCCGGGATGGGCACGATGGCCGCAAGTTCCTCGGCCGTGATGCTCAGGCCCGACCATTTCATCTTCGTGGTCTGTTTCAGGCCGGTATCGCCGCCAACCCAGTAGGCGATCGGCTTGGAGTCAAGCACCGGCTGCGTGCGCGTGCGGGTGCTCATGCGAATCTGACGCATGCGGGTGAGGGACACACTCGACTTGGGGGCGTCCTGGATAATCTGGGTGGCGTATTCGGTGGGGATGAGTCCGCCGCCGAGGTCGCCGCTGGTGATGATGGAGTTCACGTTGGAAACCATCGTCATACCTTCTTTCTATGGAGTGGGGAGGTTATTTCTGCTTTTGTTCAAGGAACTGGTCACGGATCCAGTCGCCGGAGGAGCCGGATGGTGCGGGAGGCTGGTTGGATTCGGAGGAGGCGTGCACCTTCGGCTTGGTCTTCTCGGCGATGTAGTCGGCGAGCGCCTTGCCGTTGGCTTGCATTTCTTCGAGGGTGGAGCCGTGGAGCAGTGCGATGGGCACGCCGGTTTCCTTGGAGACCTGCGTCTTCCATTCGTTCTGCTGTTTTTCCGCCTCGTAGGCGGCGTTCTTGGCTTCAAGCTCTTTGATGTGCTTGGCTGTCTTTTCGGCTTCGGACAGTTGGGCCTCCTTGAGCTGTTGCAGTTCGTCGGCGGCTGTCTTGTTGTCCTTGGCGCGTTTCTCCCATTCGCGGGAATGGGCGACGGCCTCCTTGTATTTGGCCTCGTAGTCGATTTCGGGCGGCTTCGCTCCGTTCTCGGTCGATGCCGCCTGCTGGTTGCCGTTGGCCTCTTCGGTCATGGTTCCTCCTAGTGGGTTGGGCCCGTTTCGGGCATAAAAAACCACCCGTGCGGGTGGTTGGGGAAAATCTCAGTTCGAGTGCGACGGTCGTGGCACCCCGTAGCCGTCCTTGTAACGGTCGGGGTAGAGTCGGCGCATCACATAGGTGATCGTGTTCGGGTCGTTGGGATTGTCGGGATTGCCTTTTGTGGTGGCCTTTATCATCCGATAGGTGTCGTCGTCCAGGCCGCCGTTCTCGATGAGGCTGCGGGCGTGCATGTATTCCGAGTACATGCGGTCGGGGTCATAGCCCTCGATGTGAGCTTGGTCCCTGTCCCATTCGGGGACTATCTGGCAGTCGCAGTCGTCGTGGAACAGTCTGAACGAGCCTTTGGCGTATTTCGCGGTCTTCTCGCTGCGGTACACCCAGCCGCGCGAGCAGAGCATAGTGCAGAACGCGCACGTCTTCGCGCCTCTCGGCACGCGCGCGTACCGGGGTTCGGACGGGTCGTGCTCGCACAGGCGGGCGATGGTTTCGCGCCCCGAATACATGACCCAGCGTTGCATCGCGCCGACAAGATACGCCTGCATGGTCTGCGGGTCGGTCCACAGGTGGCCGGCCTGCCAGCGTATCGTCTTGTCGATGCCGTCGCCGGGAAACGAGTCGGACAGGTCGTACTCCCATGATTCGGGCACCGATTCGCCACGGACGCGCATATACCATTCGTAGGCGGCCTGTGCCGCGAGGTCGCCGTATTTGGCGACCAGTTGCGGCACGTAGTCGAGTAGCATGTCACGTTGCCATTCAGGACTGAGCTGTTGCAGCGTCCCCCACAGTTTCGCCAGATCGCGGCGCGCCAGTTCCACCGCTCTGGCTTGGCTGGCTTGCAGCTGGTCCAGTTGCCGGTTGTCCGTCATCCTTGTTGCCTCCGTTCACGAGGGAGTCAAGCACGCTGCGGGTCTCGGCCTTGCGCTTGTCGACCAACAGGCGTGTGATATCGGAATCCGTGTAGCCGAGCTTCTCCAACACCACGTCGGAGTTGGCGAGCCATGGAATGGCCGTCACCTGCTTCACGATGGCATCGGAGAGCGCGGCCTGCGATGGGCGTTCGGGGTCACGCCAGTTGACCTGCAAGCGGTCGAGCTCGTCGCTGTCCTCGCTGGTGCCGTTGAGGATGGCGATGTCCCTCGCGGCCTTGCGTAGCTGCACGCCGATGGCGCGGCAGGCGTTCTTCGCCTCGATGACAAGTTCGCTTTCCGCCGCCATGATCGCGTCGGACGAGGAAGGGCCGGAATCCGTCATGACGCCGAACTGGCTGAGCGGCACGCCGGTCGCGCCGCTCATGCGTGCCGCGAGGGCGCGAAGCATGTCGGTGTGCGGCTGCATGGTCATCTGCGTGAACTGGCCGATGGCGGGTGCCTGGCCGTCCTCGTTGAGGCTGATGTTGAGCATCTTCGAGATGGTGGCTTCCCAGCCGGTCAGCTTCTTGCCGTTCTTGTCCTCGGGCGGCTCGTCCGCGCCGATGAGGTAGCGTTGCGGGCTCGAATAGAATTCGGCGCTTACCTCCATGCGCAGCATGGTGCGCACCGCCGTGTCGGTGATGCTCATGACCTCGCGGCTGATGCGCGAGCGGCCAAAGGGGCGGTTCAGGTCCTGATGGTAGGGGATCAGGTAAACGGGCACATGATCCATGTACGTGTTCCGGGGAGCGTCCGCATGATAGCGGCCTGATTGCGTGCGGCGTATACGAATCGTGTAGCCGGGCATGTAGAGCATGAGTTCGGAAGGCACGATGGTGTTCGCCTGCGCGTACTGTGAGCGGTCGATATCGGTTATCGACAACGCCGCCGACAGGCCGCGACGGGCGTAATCCCACAGGCCGGTCTCATAGAGCGCGCTACGGAACGACACGGACACCTTCGAGCGCAGACCATCCTCGGGTTCCGCGCTGCGCACGTTCAGGAACGAGCATGAGTGAGTGAGCGCGCTGCGGATGGCCTGCGGCAATTCCACGTCGAAGTCGTTGTCTGAAAGAATCGAATCCAAACCCAACGGATCGCGGCTGTCGTCGCCGACTCCGACGAAACCATCGAACACGATGCGGTCGGCCAAAGCGTCCACCGATTTCTGCGGCCAGCCCACGACCTCGCTTATCCCCGCCATGCTGTCCGGCACGGCGATGGACAGATTCTTAAGCTCGTTGCGCCCGTCGTAGTATTTGGTGCGCAAAAGGTTACGTTCGAGCTTCTGGGACCATTGACGTATCATCAAATCCCACGGTTCTCGGCACTCGTCGGGCAGATTATCGACCTGCACGTTTTCAAGACTGGGAATCTGCATCAGAATGCCACCGCCTTCGCTCTTCTTCCCGGATGACGTTTGGAAGTCTTGACGTTCCAATACGCGAGAGCCACCGCTTCCACGGGACTCACGTCGATGTTCTCCATGGACGGCTCGTAGCCGAACCCGTCGCCGATTTTCCTGTGCTTCGCATGACCCACCGCCTCGTCAAGCAGAGGCTGGCCGAAATGGGTAAGCCCATGGTCGTTCACGGCCTGTTCGAGCATCGAACAAGCGTCCGCCACGTCGGAAGGGCGCGGCACCACGATCACTCTTTTCGACACGCCCTTGTCGATGAGGCTGTTGACCAGGGTGGGGGCTCCCACGCGCCCGTCGATGATGATGCCGATGGCGTTGCGCCATCGTTCCGCACCGTTCTTCTCGGCGGTCAGCCAGTCGGCCAGCCAGCCGGTGCCGCCGCGCATGCTGCGCGAGGCGATGACCTCCACGTGCGGCAATTCACTCGACTTGCGGGGCGGGCGCACGCACGCCACGAGGGTGACGTTCGCGCCGTCCGCGCTGAACTTGACCGCATACGAGTTGTAGCCATCCATGCAGGGCTTGTCGGTCTTGCACTTGGCCCACTCGTCAACATCGATATCGGACAGCGCGCCGGCCTGATCGTTCCACCAGCCGAGACGTTCGCGGGCGAAACCGTCCGGCGTCATCTTCTCCGACTCGGAAACGACCACGCTTTTCAACAGGCGGGTGCCGAGCGATGGATTGTACCGGTACCAGCGTTGCTGGTCGTGCACGTCGCCGATCTCGGTCGCCGCCCATTCGAACCAGCACAGGTTCTTCGGCGGCTTGTCGCGATGCGCGTTGCGGCGCATGCGCGCGAACACCGTGCCCGGCGAAGTCGGCGGGGTCGGCGTGCCCGTGTAGATGGTCAACGGATTGCCCGAGGGTGCCGACGAGATGGCGGGCTGTATGGCCTCCATCTGCTCGTCGGTCAGCTCCTGCGCCTCGTCGCACACCAGCACGTCCACCGTGAAGCCACGGCCCGAACTCTTCGAACGGGCGATGAACTCAATGCTGCCACCGTTCTTCAACACGATGGCCTCCTGACCGTTCGTGGCTCGAATATAGGTGACCAGTTCCGCCAGTTCGGGGAACTTGCGCGCGTTCTCGAAGTAGTATTTCATACGCAGGAAATGCTTGCGGCAGGTCTTCACCTCATGCGCCGTATGCAGAATCTTCATGCCGAGGATCGCGGCAAGGTACAATTCCGTGAACTCGAGAATCGCGTTCTTGCCGTTCTGACGCGGCACCGCGCACCCGCAATCCGACGCCGCCCATTGCAGCTTCGAATCCGTGGCGAGCCAACCCTCAAGCACGATGCGCTGCCACTTGTCCGGCTTCATATCGTAGCCGGCGGCGAGCGCGCACGCCTCTCCTCCCTCGGACTGCACGTGCTTGGGAACCAGAGCGAAGCTAGGTTCCTGTACGCCTCTTCGTCTTGCCACCCTCGATCACCCTCAGCTTCCGTCGTTCGGCTATCTCATCGAGCGGCGTATGCCGCTCCTGCTTCTGGACTTCCGCCGGCATGATCTGGCTGCGTGCGGCTGGTGTGATGCCGTAATCCTGCAGTAGCTTGTTCAGTATGGGCACGCTGGCGAAATTGCCGGAACCCCAGATGTCCGCGTGGATCAGGGCGGCGTTCATGAGGTTGTCCCAGTCGGCCTCGGTCCACGAGTCCGCGCCGGGGGTGGAAGCCAAATGCTCCCACCATCGCACGGTAGCCTCCGGCCATTCGATGCCGTCAGGCAACTGTGGCTGCGTTATCGTGGTCTTGGCCAACTGGATCACCTCGAATCAATGTCTAGGAGCCGCTGGAGCGACTCGCGCGAGCGGAACCGGCGGCACGAGAGAAATCAAACTCGCCCTGCACGTATCTCGGACGCATGACAATCACCTCCCTCGGGAAAATCAGGAGCCTGAGGAACGCGAGCCGCCGCGAGAAAAAGCGCTGCGGATACGACCGGCCACATTACGCACCGCATTGCCGGCGCTCTGGAACAGGTTACGCACGATCCACCTCCTTTCCAGTAACGATGTGGACAAGAAAAATCGGGATCTACCGTTTCCAGCCTGCACTGCGGTATCTGTTCCATTCGTCGTTGAACCGCTTGTCGAACGCCCGGTCTCGGCGTGCCTGGGCGTTCTTCCATGACTGAGAAACGCCGGCTTCAAGATCGCTGACTCCCTGTTCCTTGCGTTTCTTCATCAACGCGCGCATCTTGAGGGTATCCTGCCATAGCTTCGATATACGTTCGTCGGATAAGCCCTGTTTGCGGTATTGGGATATTCGCTCTTTCGAGAAGCCGACGCCGGAAAGCGTTGAGCCCTTCGAGCGTGAGCGGGATGAGTTGCCGCCGCTCCCGCTGCTGGACGAGCGGGAAGCCGAAGAAGAGCCGCGTCGCATGAGAACCTCCCAATGAAAAAGCCGCCACATAGGGACGGCTTGAACGAAAAAAATATTGTTTACCGGTTCACGATCCGCTCGATCGCGACGCGGAACGGGACGCACTCACACGCAGGGCGGACACACCGCCACCGGATGAACCGGAAGAGCGACGCCCATACCCCGTATAGCGGATATCGTTGGTGCTCGCATAACGGACTCGCCTCATAACTCACCTCCCAGCTTCCGAGCTACGGCCATACCATCGAGGTATTTATCTCCGAGTTTGCGAAGACCATACTCGGCAAGGAAAGAATCCTTGTCGTCTCGCAACGGGAACGCGATGGCGAACCAGTATTCGGAATCGGTCGGCTCCACGAGCTTCCTGGGACTGCAAGCCGAAACCAGCGCCCTGTGCAGGGCGGCGAACTCGGCGAGACAATCCTTCTCCAGATCATCGGAGTACTTGACATCGGCGAGCGGGTCAGGCGTCTTCTCCGCGAACCCGAGGCCGCCACCGAAGCCGACGCCGGCACCGAACGCCACGGCGGACGACTTGGCCGGCTTGTACGGGGCGAGTAGCTTCTCGACATCACGGTACGCATAGATCCGGTGGTTTTCGCCGAAACCATACCGTTCACACCACCGCGCCATCTCAACGGGGGAGGGGAAACACAGGCACAGCCAGAACTCGGTGTCGGTCGCATCCACGAAACGCTTGCGCTCCGCACGGGCGCGCTCCCGGTACTCCTTCGCGTTCTCGTCCAGATTCTCCGGCACCGGCTTCACAGCCTTCTTGCCCTTGGGCTTCTTGGAAAAAGAGAACTTGAAATCACCTGACATGATCCACCTCCAACAAAGGGAACCATTCAAGCAGCGTCGCGTAATCGTCCGGAGCCTTGTCCTTGAGCACCTTGGTGAACCTCTTATCGATGCCATCGAACGAACGCCCGAACCACGCATAATCACACGGCAGCTCGATATCATGCGATCTGATGCAGTCCAGCACCTCGCCCTTGAGCCAATCCCCGATAGGACTGACCTTCTTGAGATTGCGCCGCCAGTACCCGTACTGGACGAACGCGCCACGACGCTGAATCGAATCGGCGGCGCGCACGCCATCCGCGCACCACGTGCTCTTATCCAAGCCCACGTCGGCGCGGATGAAATCCCACATCTGCTCATACGACGGCTCAGGCAACCGCGCCGCCTCGATATAGCGCAACCGTTCGGGAGCCTGGAACACCGCATTGTTCAACCACCGGTACAGCGACGGGTGCGGATACCTTTTGATTCTGGTCTGGAACTTCTGCTCGAAATAATCCAGCTCCTCGTCCACGAACCTCAAACCGGGCACATAGTACAAATACGCGGGAACGACCTCGATGCCCATATCCCGCATCGCAAGCCACGCGGCGATAGAATCCTTGCCGCACGAAAACGCCAACAACACGGGCCTGCCATCAGCGGCCAGCTTCTCGCGCACCGCCAGACTCGTACCCTGATTGCGGATAACCGTGGTCACTTCGGCCACCTCCTTCCCGTCATGCGAATAAACCGCGAACGCGAATAAAACTCAACACCGGCACGCCGGAAACTCGACTCCGACGACTCCACGAACACATGCAACCCATGTCCACTGGACGAAACCTCCGCATAGATCGCATCCGGCAACAGCTCCAACGCCTTCGCGGGCGGACTGGTCAAATCAACATGGTCGAAATCCCAGCACGCAAGCCCATCGCCGAGCATGATGCCATAGCCGTCGCCGGCCTTCGAGCGCATGACCTCCGGGTATGACGCCCAGGTATCGGGATCAGTCGAACTGGCTGGTGACCCATCGCACATAATCGGGCGCTTGCCATCGGCGCGCACCCAACGGCGCAATGCCTTGAGTTCCTGCGGTATCTGATGTTTGCGGCTCCACGCCTTGCGGCATCTGTCCGAGCAAAACAGTCTCGGACGCCTAGGGTTCGGTGTGGATTGAAAGAAATGGCCGCAATTCCTACATTGGTTGACCATAGCTATAACTATAGCATATATTCCAATGGGTTGCAACCATAATTTCGTGACATATCAAAACTGCGGAGAATCAAACGTAACAGCCTCGAAAACAAGCGAGGCAAAAGTGTCAAACCAGCTCCGAAACGGCTCGCACGGGCGCTCGCAGGCACCCCAACGGCCAAACGTACGATACTCCACGCGGATTGCGGGGGGACGGCGGCGCTAGGACCTGTGGGGGAGCCTTGCATGGGAGGGGGAGGGTATGGCCCCCGGTTACCATTGGCGGCTGATTGGGATGGTGTTTTGTGGTTGTTTTTTTGTGTTTTGGTGGCCTGTGGTGTTGGCGATTATTTTGTTGCTTTTTCTTTGGTTGCAGATTCTGTGTGTGAGTTGTGTGTTGTCATAGCTGGTTGGTGATCCGCCTCGGCTGTATGGGATGATCTCATCGAGTTCGCAGCTGAGTGGGTGTGGTGTTTTGAGTGTGAGGTCTATGGGTTTGCCGCACAGCGGGCAGATCGGTATTGGTCCTTCGGCTGCGATGTGTCTGGCCTTGCATTTGCGGCGGGCTGCTCCATTTTGGTATCGGCCTGAGCCTGCCTTGTTGCTCATGTTCCCATCCTGTGTGTTTGGTGGCTTGGGCGAGATTCGAATTCGCGATCCAGTGGCAGTGTTTACTGGATGTCACGCTATCCCAGCGTGACCGGTTAGTCCTCTACCGTACGCAAGCCGTGGCGGGCTGACTGGCACCGGCGCTTTGGACGCTGCCGGCGGAGTACTCTCAGCCCATGAGATACGGAGGATATGAGTAAAGCCCCTGAGATGTATGTCCCAGAGGCTTTCACACTTATCCTGATACGGAGTATACCACGGGGTGGATTCACCCTACTCCTGTCTGTGTTTTGTTTTTTCAGGCGGCTTGGATGGTGAGGCGTCCGCCGAGGGCGTGGATTACCTTGGCGATGGTCTGGAAGCTGGGGTTTCCGTCCTTGCTGAGGCTTTTGTAGAGGCTTTCGCGCCCCACGCCCGCGTCCTTGGCGATCTGGGTCATGCCTCGAGCCTTGGCGACGTTGCCGAGTGCGGCCTGCATGAGTGCGGGGTCGTCGTATTCGGCTATGGCGTTGAGGTAGGCGATGATGTCCTGTTCGTTTTCGAGGTATTCGCTGGTGTCGTAGTCGGTGATTTCGGTGCTCATTGCTGCTCCTTGTAGTCGTCGAGTATGGCGTGGGCTTGTTTGATGTCGGTCTGCTGGGTGCTTTTGTCGCCGCCTGCGAGCAGCAGCATGAGCGCGTTGCCGCGCGTGGTGAAGTAGACGCGGTATCCGGCTCCGATGTGGAACCGCATCTCGCTGACCGGGCCTCCCACGGGTTTGATGTCGCCGAACGGCCTGCCGGCGAGCTTGCAGGCGTCGAGCCGGGCTTGGATGGCGGCTTTCGCCTCGCGGTTCCTGAGTTTCTTGAACCACTTGCGGTATTCGGCGGTTTGCTTGATTTCCATACCCTTATTGTATCTCACAGGCTACACTATGTCAAGCCGGGCGGCCGCTGGAACCCATCGCCAACGCCAGAATCTCCCGTATGTTGAACTCCCAGTAGCCGTCATCGACCGGCTTGCTGCTGGGCAGCTTGCCGCGGTTGAGCCAGTTGCTGATCTGCTTGCGGCTGACCTCGTATCCGTAGTTGTCCTTGAGCCATTGGCTCATGCCTGCTGGTGTTTTGGTCAGGTGGATTGCCTCGGCCTTGTCTCGGCTCTGCTCGCGCAGCTCGACCACGTTGATTGGGTTGCCGCATTTGCATAGCAGCAGTGATTCGCCTTTCGCGGCCATGACCTCGCGTCCGCATTCGGGGCAGACGCCGATTATCCGGCGCGTGCGTGGCCTGCGGTCGATGAGCGGTTCGATGCGCTCGCAGGTGTGGATGAGCCATGTCAGCCAATGTCCCGAACGACTGGCGCGGCATAGGTCGGGCAGTCGTCGTGGCGAGTCCCTGAGCAGGGTCTGCCATCTCGGACGGCTTTCCACGCCGGTTTCGTTCCACATGTCCTGCAAGCCGTCCTCGGTCTGGTCGAGCATGTCCTGCGCGTGGAGGTTGATGGGCGCGGGCGCCGCGCCTCCTTGCGGTTTGCCGCCCGCTCCGGGTTCTCCGAGCTTGTAGGCGTGACGGGACACCTGTTGCAGGAGCATCATGTCATGGCGGAGCCGGTGGAGTGTTTTCGCGTACTGGCGGCGGCAGTTCCGGCAGAGCGTCCACGGTGCCTCGACCTGCTGGTTGCCGCAGTATTGGCATGGTTCGGTGGTGATGAACATTGTTTGAAACCCTCCACGTTCCGGCTATCATGGTGCTTGGTGAGCGTGCCCTCCATCTTTTCGGTGGAGGGTTTCGTTTTTTTACGCTGAATTCAGTGTTTTTGCGCTGAATTCAAATCAATGGTTCGATGAATTCGGGCGTGAAATCATCCTTGTGGGGTGCGGGCGTTTCAGGATGGGCGATGATGTACAGCACCTCATCCAATGGCACGCCGAGCAGTTTCGCCGTGTATTCGGGCGTGGCCGCTTTGCTCCGATGCCATTTGAGTATTTCCTCGCGTTTGAGACTGCTTACGCTCATGATTCCTCCTTGAGCGTGGCGACATATGCGATGGCCTTGCGTTCACGCTTCGCGTACCTCTCGCACTTGCGTTTGAGACGTTTGAGGCTCATGGCGTACAGGTAGTCTCTGAAGTCGCCGTCCTCGCAGATTTTGGCTTGATAACGGCCGTAGTCGCTTCCCGCGCTGATATGCGCGACCAAATGGTCTGTAAGCTGAATCTCGTTCATGCGTTCTCCTTTCGATATGGGTTTGGCGTGTATTCGGGCGATTCCTCGCCGGGCATGGGATTCATGTTCTTGACGGCTTGGATATACCCTTCTTCCCATGCTTTTTCGGCTGTCTGCCGGTCATGCTCCTTGAGCCATGCTTGATAGGCGGCTCGGCCTTCCTCGATGGTTGACTGGCCTGTACCGAAGCAACTCAATTCGACGGCGGATTGGACCAAATCGTCATACACTCGTGGTTTCATTCCTCCACCTCGGTTTCCTCGCCGTACTCGCCGTAGAGTTGGTCTGCCGCATCCTTGGTCGTGTAGAGGCATTTCGCGGGAGCGTGTTCGTAGTCGTAGATGGCGGCTGCGATGACCTTTCGAAACTCCTCACGGGTGAATGTCCTCGCCTTATAGCTCATCGTCCGTGCTCCTTTCGGTCTTGGAGTCCCAGAGTCGTTCTCAACTGTTGCAGGCAGCTGATGGCGTACAGGGTCTCGCGGTCCACCGTGCCGGTGGGCACCACGCTCGAAAGCGCCTCGTCCAGTTCCTTCAGTCTGGTCTCAAGATCCTCGGTGCGGGTCCACCGGCTGATCTGGTAGCCGTGGCGGCTGAGGATGTCGCACACCCGTTCGAACGCCTTGGACTGTGCCTGTATACGTCGTGCCTCGGTGGGTTCCTGCAACTGTTCGAGCTGTTGGAGCCGCAACGCCATCTTCGTCCCGAGCGCACGGCCTATGCCTTTCATCGCCTCTCGCTGTGCGACATACTCGGCGGCGGTCTCGTAATGCCCGTACCGGTCCGGCCGTTCGCTGGCGGCGAGCTTTTTCAGCAGCCGGTGTTCGACCTGCCGGGTGTCACCATGACTTGGGTTGGGTTTGCGCCGGTATCTCAACGTGCGTTTGGACGGGTCGTAGTACATGAGGCCAACCGGCTCGGGCACCTCGCTGCGGTCGATCATGCGGGCGGGGCAGACGAGGGTGAGATCGTCCACGTAATTCTTGTAGCACAGGTATTTCGCGTCGCGGAGGAAATCGCCGCGACTCACCTTGACCTCGAATCCGCTGATCCATGTGTCCCCGCGCCAGTTGACCTCCAACGCCACGCCGTCCAGACGCAGCACCGTGTCATTCGGCTCAGTGACCGAAATCTCCGACCAATACCCGTCACCGTCACGCCGGTAACGGGAGGCGAGTGCGCAATTGATGTCCATGGCAGTCACGTCACCGTTCATCGTCTGCCTCCGTGAAATCGTTGAGCGATGGGCTGGAACAGCTCATATCCCTTCTGGGCCCACATCTCCAGTGTTTTGAGGATCACGAGAATCGACAGTGAGTCGAGCCCGTCATCAGCCAGTTTGGGAATGTTGTTGTACTCTGTGTCCAGTTCCATACGCCCGTTCCGGCCGCTGGTGAATGTGAATCCCAGCATGTCCACGGGCGTTCCGGTTTCCTCCGGTGTGATGGTCAACCGGACCTTGAACTTCTTGCCCAACGGCATCGCCTTGTCTCTCATCGTCTGCCTCCCAGACTCTCGTAGGTCAGTGTGAAGCGCCTGCCACCGTTGCATATGCGGTTCCATGCGGCTATGTTGCGTTGCAACTGATGTGGAGCTGGCTTCCGCGAACAACCTCCCTCGAAGCTGAGCCCGCAGACAGTGCAGCGGAATCTTATGAGGAAGAACGTGTATCCAGACAAAGCCAATACTCCGTCCCGCTCCCATGTAGGTTTTGACGCTCATGCTTGTTCCTTCGCTCGTTTCTTGTGTTCGTAGCGGCGTTTCATTGCCCGGAATTCGTCGGGGTGCTCCTGTTGCCATCGGTGTTGGTAGTCGTTGACTCGCTTGCGGTATGCGGGGTCGTGTTTGCGTCTCCATTTGAGCCAGCAGTTGATGCATAGACCGTCCATGCGGATATGCCGGCGAGCGCCGCTGATGTCGCAGATGATGCAATGTTTGTCGTCGGTTTCGTCTGCGGGTTGGAGGTGGTGGGGTTCGAGGTTGAGCCGGCATCGGTGGATGTACTTGTCCAGGTTGTTCATGGTTTTGTTTTTCTTCTTCGGAGGTTTTCCTTGCATTGTTTGCAGAGGATCGCGGTGCCGGCGTGCGGCCTGCATTCCTTGCCGCAGTTGGTGCAGTGCAATGGGTGTTTGGTGGGTGTGGAGGATGGTCGTATCGACCCGGTTTTGGCTATCGATGTGAGCGCCCAATCCAATTGGTCGAGGTCATGGGTCTTGCATGCGTGGCATACCGCGCCCGCCGTCATGTTCGACAATCCCGTGCCGGCGAGTGATTCCCACAACGCCCAGACGGCCGTGTACAGGTCCTCGCCGCCCCTGAGCCTCGCGTAGAGCGGGCCGGCGAGAATCGTCCTGGCCGTCGCTTTGTGCGACCTGGCGTCCGCCTTCATGCGTTGGCGTTGCTTCTCGTTCGTCTGTTCGAACGTCATGTTTCCCTTCCCTTAGCCGGCGAGCGCCGGCTTGTTTCCGTGTCGGTTTGCTTGCGTGTGTTATCTGGGGTTGCCGTCCCTGTCGCAGAGCGTGTATCCGCCTTGGTTGTCGAGGAGCAGCCAGCCTTGGTGCGCGTCCCATACGGGGATGTTTTCGGGGTGGTCTTCGCCCATGCTGACTATCCACCCGTATTCCATCGCCGTTTTGGGATGGTTGTGCACCCATCCGTGGCAGCCTGTGGTGCCGGAGCCGCATAAATGGATGAGGTTGGCTGGCAGATGCAGTCCGGGGAACGGGTGGCTTCTCATGTGCCGGTGGTGGAGGCTGTGGCCGCTCCAGATGTGGTCCAATTCGTTGCCGCATCGCAGGCACCGGTAGTGGTCTCGTCTGGCGGTCAGCCTGTGTGTTTCCCTTGTGGGGTTGGTGCGGCTCATTTGACGAGGTCCAGCCATTCGATGTATTCGCTGATGTCCGTGTCCAGGCAGTCCGTCACACGATGCGGTTTCGTCTGCGTGTAATGCTCGTACGGGTCTGCTCCCAACGCGGTTTGGGTCAACCGGATGGCGGTCATGTCCAACGCGCGGTAGGAGAGCAGTCGGTGGAAACGCCCCCACTGGTCCTCGGCGAACAGGTAATGCTCCAGGAACGGCAGGTCGAAGCCCATCATGTTCGTGCCCGCCGGATGCAGCACATGCGTTTCCGCCATCGACTGGGTGAAATCGATGACGGCGAGCGCCACACGCGCCGTGGAGCATAGTTCGGGGCTTGCGTCGATGACCTCGTTGATGAGCCCGTTCGCCTCATGCATCCGATGCGCGTAGGCGAAGCTCCTGTCCGTGGGCAGTATGTCGGGTTTGATTATCGACTCGTAGCGCCCGTACTCGGTGTTCGCGTCCATGCTCGTGCACCGCAGTCCGACCTCCAGCATCAGGTCGGTACGCGGATCCGTGCCCGTGGTCTCGATGTCAACCCACAAGAGGGCTTCGGTTTTCCTGGTCATGCGATGTCCTCCAAATCGTCCTTCATCAATCCGAGCGCGGCGAGCGCGTCGGTGTCGGTTTTTCCTTGGTTGAGCAGTTCCGCCGCGCGCATCGCGAGCGGATCGTTGTCTGGTGTGTCACGGCCCAGCAGGTTGAGCACGTGTGTGCAGCCGAAGCTGTGACGGTGGGGTTTCCGGGGTGGCGGCGTGGGATGGGCGAAGCCGCCTGCGAGCGCCGGCTCGGTTCGATTGGTGTTGCCGAGTCCGAGTTCCCTGCCGCGTCTCAGCCAGTTGCGGAATGCGGCGGCTGGGTCGGCCGGCAGGTGGCCTCCGGCTATCGCGTGGTCTCGGAATTTTGCGAGTTCGGTTTCGAGGTCGAGTCCGATTTCGTCTGCGAGCTGGCGGTGCGACTGGTCGGGGGTGAGGTTGGCGAGCGCTTGGAGTCGTGTGGTGTCGGTTTTGTTTGCGCGCGTACTCTCTCTTGACGGTTCTATTGACGGTTCCTGTGACGGTTTGGGTGAAGTGGGTTTCACCCCTGAAACGAAGTGGGTTTCACCCGTGGGGTGAAGTGGGTTGCACCCCTCGGGTGAAGTGGGTTTCACCCATGGGGTGAAGTGGGTTTCACCGGTGCAACCTGTTTCGGGGGTGCAATGGGTTTCACCCCTCTCAACCGTTGCGTCCATTGGGGTTTCGCCCTTTTTGGTCTTCGGGAACAGCTTGTAGACGACCGGTCGGCGTCCCTTCGCGTATTTGGCCACGAGTTTCTGGTCGCCCTTGCGGATCAGACGCATCTGTTCGAGCTTCCTCAACAGCAGTTGGATGCTGCGTTCGCTTTTCTCCGTCTCCTCCGCCATGGTCTTCACGCTCGGCCACGCCATGCCCTCGTCGTTCGCGTAATCCGCGAGCACGATAAGCAGCAGTTTCGCCGTGCTGTCCCCATGCAATCGGGTCTTCTTGGCCTTCGCCACCAGTTCGATGCTCACGGCTCCGCCCTCCTGATCTCCACATCGGTCACATGGCATGAATCGTCCAGCAGGGCCAGCATGTCCGAGAGCAGCATCGGCGTGACCCCCGCACCCACCTCGGCGCGTGAATCCACCACGAGACGCTCCACGCTCACCGGCGCGTCATCGCCGTTGCGCACCCTGATAACCACTTTCGTGTTCACTGCTCCAGCCCCTTCCTCTCCGCGTCCGACACCGCGTAGCCGGCCGATTCCAGCACCTCGTAGTAGGCGTTCAAACCCTTGAGGTCGCACTGGTAGGCCTCACGGTCCCACGTGTCCGCGTCTATCGCGCCCTCCCTGCGGGCCAGCAGGAGCAGCAGAAGCTCCACGCCCCGACGGGAGGGAACCGACTGGCGGCGGCGCAGTTCCGCCGCGTTTTCGGCGATGTTGAGCGTGTACACGCCATGCTCCGGGTCCTTGTCCACTACCGGCAACGGTCTGGCGAACAGGGAGTACGCCTTGACCACGCGGGTCCACCCGTTCGAGTCCAGGCTCGTGCCTCTCATCGAATCCCCCACGCCCATCAGCTCCAACAGGGTCAGGCGTTCCGTCATGTCGCGCAGCGCGTCCGCCTTCAACACGGGAACGGTTGTTCGGATCCATTCGCAACGCAGTTCGGCCGACGCCTGGGCGAGCTCCCTGACCTTGTGGCGGCGCTCCCGTTCCATCCGGCGTTTCGCTTCGGCCTTCCCGTCTTCCCTCTCCTCGGCTGTCTTCTTCGCCGGCGTGTAGGCCACGACGCTTCCCTCGTCGTCGAAGATGCGGATGACCGCGCCGGGGTGCTTCCCCTCGGCCTGCCAGTCCTTCCACTGCTTGGAGAACGGGCCGGGATAATCCTGGGCGAAACGCCGCTGCCTCTCGTAGCCTGTCGGGTTCGCCCACATGTCCTCCGGTTTGAGGTTGTCGGGCAGCATGGGCAGATCGTTGGATTCGGCCCACAGGCGCGCGGCCTCCACCCATTCGCGCCGGTCTCGTTCGCGGCGCAGCTGGTTGCGCTGCCATTCGAAATCATTGGAACCGGCCTTGGCGGCGAGCCTGGCCTGCGCCTTCTCGTCGTCGTCGAATTCCGCGATGTCCTCCAACTCGGAGAGTGACAGTTGCGCGAACGCGGGCGACGCCTCGCGCACCGATCGGGGGATGGACGCTATCTTCAGCCGGCCGCGCACCAGTCTCATGCTGCGCCCGGTGCGTTCGGCCATCTCCTTGACCTTCACACCCAAGTCCAGGAGCCCCTGATAGCCGTCGGCCTCCTCCAACGGGGTCAGGTCCACGCGCTGCGTGTTCTCCACGAGCATCAGCTCGCGTTCCTCGCGCGCCGTCATCCCCTCCACGCGGCACGGCACCATGTCCAGGCCGGCAATCTTCGCGGCCGCGAGCCTGCGATGCCCGATGACCACGCGGTACATGGGCCTGCCGTCCCGGTCGCCGGACGGGGTGACCAGAAGCTCCTGTTTGATGCCCTGCGCCCTGATGCTGTCCGCCAGCTCCCTTACGTCGCCCACGTCCCTGCGCGGATTATGCGGGTTCGGCGTCAACTGGGAGACGGGAATGTCCACTATGGATATCGACATGAAAATCCTCCTCTAGAATTCCGGGTCGTCCGGCCCATCGGCCGGAGGAGCGGGCTGGTCTGAGGCCCACGGATCCTGCTCCGGCGATTGCGGTTGTTGCGGTTGGCCGAACGGGTCGTTGGCGGCTGGTTGCGGCGCGCCCTGCTGCCAGCCCGACTGTTGCGGATTGCCGTACGTGGAGCCACCCGAATACGACTGCTGACCCTGTTGGTTGTTTTGGAAGCCGTTGGGCTTGAACTGCTTGGCCACTGCCGCGACCGCGTAACGCAGGCTCGGGCCTATCTCGTCCACCTGCAGTTCCACGATCGTGCGGTTCGACCCGTCCTGCGCCTGGTAGGAGCGCTGTTGCAGACGGCCCGTCACGATCACGCGCACGCCCTTCTTCAACGATTGGGCGATGTGGCCGGCCATGTCGCGCCATGCGCTGCAGCGCATGAACAGGGCCTGACCGTCCTCGTACTGGTTCGTCTGACGGTTCCACACGCGCGGCGTGGAAGCAACCGTGAAATTCGCGACCGTCGCCCCGGTGCCGATCGTGCGGATTTCCGGGTCCGCCGTCAGGTTGCCCACAATGGTGAGCGTCGTCTCTCCGGCCATCACCTACTCCTTCTGAAATGTTTCTTGTCTGCGTATTCCACGACCGCCGAGACCCTGCGCGACGGCCGGTCGACCGTGATGACACCCGGCTTCGGCACCAGATAGATGCGGGGGTTACGCATGTCCGTGTTCAAATCAGCCAGACGCTCATAGAATTCCTCTATGAGCTCGCCGGGCGTCATGCGCATCCCCTCGTCCGTTATGGGCGCGGTCAACGTTGCCGTGCCCATAACGGCGTCTCCGGCGTTAACGTGAGCCTGGCCTCGTGGATGCTCAGTCCGATGAGGCTCGCCAGCGACTGCCGGGTGGGATATGCGGTCAGGATGTCAAGGTTGGTGAGCAGCCGGTCCGCGACCGCCAGCCACATGTCGTTCGGCAGATCAGTCATACAGGTATTGCTTGTGGGTTCGTTGGTTGCGCTGGTCAAAACGGTTCACCTCCTCGACGCGGAAGCCGAGCACCTGTCCCGTGTCCGGGTCCAATACCGGCACGGGCCCCCAGCCTCGGGTGAGCTTGTTCTGGATGGTTTTCTTCGCCCGCCCGTAGTGTTCGGCGAGCTGGGCCACACTCATGAGATTCGGTGTTTCCGCGCTCATGGGGTTATCCTTTCTGTTGAGAGTTTTTCTTCTCGCCCCCGTGCCAGCGGGGGCTTTCTTTTTTTGAACTTGCGTTCGTGGACGGCCACGGAGTCGAACCGTGGTCCCGGTCTTTGCCGCGCACACATGACCTACGCGATCTCGACTGGGGGCAACCTGCGCCGCCCGTGACGCCGGCCCGAATAGTAAACGCTGGTAGCAGGCCGACGCCGGTTCAAGAAAACTGACACCGTATCTGTCAGTTGTTTTTTCAGTTATCACGTGGGTTACCGGTTTTCCTTCCGCTTGGCCGGCCGGTTTTCCACGCCGTCCGGCAAGACTGTTATTCGACGCCCGCCTCGCTCAAAACGAGGCACAGGAGCCGCAGGGGAACGAGCCCGAAGCCCATGAGCGCGGCCAAACCGTTGCCGATGGGATGCGCGCAACCCGTGTGCGTCATCACCCAGCCGACGCACACCGCGAACACGAGGGCCCAGAATATGAGGCGACGTGTGAAACCACGCGACGGTTCGGCGTTCTTCGGCCCCTCGGCCTGTCCGGACTGGCATGCCTGACGATTGTGCTTCCACCACACCATCACGCCACCTCCTTGCCAGCGAGCGCGTCGGCCAAGGTCTTGACCGGGTCTCCGCCCGACAACTGTTGTGCGGCCACGAATGCGGCGAGGCTCATGTCGTCGCCGTCGAGCCATTTGGCGATGGTCATGCGGTTGCGGTTGCTGGCGTCGGCGATGCTGGTCATCTTGGTCTTGGACAGCAGCACGCGGTTACGGGTGTCATGGGTCGCCCGTTTTGCGACTTCAATTGCTGGTAGGTTAGACATGTGCTAATTCCTTTGACTGATGATTGGGGGTATGGGGCGTGGTGAACGCGGCTACCTATGTGAAGCGTTTTCTGCTGGCCAATAAGGCGGATGGCATAACATATCGTTTCCCGGATGTATCGGGCGCGATGGCCGAAGTGGACAGCACGTTGAGAACGGCTGCGGCGGCCGGAGACGAAGATGCCGACCTCGCCTGCCGTTGTCTCGCCGACATCTGGTACAACATCTCAGTTGCCTGGGAACGGAACCAGCGCAGCATGGAGATGATGGATTCGAAGGTTCCCATCTCGAACGAGGATCGCATGGCGCTACGCACCGCGGAACGTCTGCTGGATGCGAGGGCCGCCGAATATCCGCAGGAGAGAAGAGACAGTATCCGAGAGCTTGTCGCCGACGTTCCCGGCTTGCTCAAGGCCGTCACGCTGCCGAAGGACCTCAAGGAGTACGTGGCCCGTCTCGTCCGCGAGGTCGGCACCGCATTGGATGAGTATGAGCTGACCGGCGACTTCAAACTGGACATCGCGTTCACCCGATTGCAAACTTCGTTGAATATCATCGCCGCGACCCCCAAAGACGAGAAATCACAGCGAACAGTGATGGAGTTTTTGCAGAAGCGTGTGGTCCCTTGCGTTGCAGCTGTCGGTTTCGCGTTAGGGGCTCTTGCCGATTCCGCGACGATACTGGAGTATCTGGGATATTCTCCTGCCCAGATTGAATCCCATGAGCCGCGTAAAACTCCCGAACCGCCTGCGAGCGATATCCCGCAAGCCGTTCAGGCGTCAGACGCTCATCCGGAGAATCCTCAATCAGACGAGTGACGTCATCCACCACGGCATCCAACACATCAACGGCAGCATCAAAGGAGCTACCCTCATATCGAGATAGATTTAGCTTCATCTCAGCCACCTCCTATAGCAAATGCTCTATCTAAAATTAAATATAGCACCTGCTATATTCTGTAGCAACTGCTCGGCGTGTCTGCTATAGTTGTCCGTATGAATACGGATAAGCGAGAGCGCACCATCGTTGACGATGTGTCTGCGCAGGCAATAGACAAGATGATTCATCGAGCCGGTATGAATAATTCCGCAATAGATAGAGCATCTAGAAGCGCTATTGGCTACAACCGTGTTCGAGATATTCGCAAAAAATTAAAAGCTCCCGTTAAACTGTCTGAATTCCTCATCATTTGTGATGTATGCAATGCCGACCCGGTGCAGACGTTGCGGGAGATCATCGCCGAAGCACGGCGCATCGAAACGGAGCAGGAGCGCGAGCGTCGCGTGGAGGAGACGAAGCGTATTCTGGCGGATAACCCGATGGAGCTTGCGGCCTACACCGACCCGGACAAGGAGAAGTACATCGAATACGGGAACGGGGATGATCCAGCATGAGACCGTTGCCGTTGAACCTGAGAGACACCTATGGCCATGTGCGCATGGCCATCTATAGCGCCGGACTCGACGTAGAGATACGCAGCGCCGACCACCTGCCCAACGGCATGATGGGCTGCTACAGCGAGCGCACTCGCACGATACTCATAGACCGTCGTCTCCCATACGTGGCCAAACGATGCACCCTCGTGCATGAGCTGGTCCACTGGTCCCACGGTGATGACCGGTGTGGCCTGCATGAGATGCGCACCCGTGCGGAGACGGCTCGGCTATTGATATCGCCAACCGAATACGCGCTGGCCGAACGAATGTACGACGGGAACGTCTGGCGTATCGCAGACGAACTCGAAGTCACATCAGGCATCATCAATGATTACAGGACACTGCTGCACGACAGTGTGGCCGCATAGGGTGAAGAGAGCTTATGTTTGGTTTTCTCAAAAACGTGTCGCGTGGACCAGCAGCTAATATGGCGAATATTGCCGTTCCGCCCACACCGCAGAACGTGATGACCGGACCCGTTGAGTACAAAGTCTACGTGTACGACAATAGGCCGCTTCTTCGCATCCCTCCCGGGCACAGGTTCCTCACGGGCATAGTCAGGCAGCGGGCAATACTCACGAGCGTCCTCACCGATACTGAGTACGACACCGCAGACGGCGGATATGCGCTCGCGTACAATGGGGCGATATTCGGCGTGCTGTCCTCATGGAAGCTCTGCGATTATCTGGACCGCTACGGATTCGTGTACATCGAATGCGTGTGGAACCAGTGGTACGACTTCCCGCACCGGTTCCCGCTCGTCGTGGCCCTAGGCCGCGAACTGAAGAATGGGGCTGACATAGGAGCCGTCTTTCATAAAACCGTCAGCAAGCATTCTCCCGTAATAGAACGTCTTCTGAATGGCATCCCGGAAGCGACATTGCCGGCCGAAGTCACAGCTCTACCGGTTCCAAAAGGCTCGCAGGCGAAGCCCCATGTGGCAATCACCGTTGGTGGCGAGACGATATGCGAAATCGGCGCACGCTCGTGGGATTATACGAATCTTGCGTCTCTTGTCGGAATGAGAGGAGGCGTGAGACTTCAGCGATGGGTATCCCGATATGAGGATGATGACGATGGCTACTATTACGTGATAGATCTCATCAGATAAGAATTTGCCCTGCTGACGGTGCAACGTCAGCAGGGCTTGAAGGAACCACCAGACTACCAGAGAAATGGAAGGAGGACGCTTCGCCTCCCATCCTACACGGGGCGAAGCATACCCGAAAATGCTAGAACAACGTCGGCTGTTCGCCAACACCGCGATGCTCGTGAACCTTGTCGATGGACACATACCGTGTCGTGAGCCGGTTATTCTCGTCCAACGCCTTTTCCACACGCATGTCCACGCGATAAATGTCGTTGGCGCGCATGGCCTCCTCACCGTCGAGCACACGCTTCTTAAACTGCTCGTCCGCCAAGGTGACGAACTGCGTCTTGATGCCATCGGTGATGCGCCATTTTCCGTTCTCGCGGAAGGACACGTCCAACGCCTGGATGACGATTTCCACGGTATCCTCGGTACGCTCCTTCTCCTCGGGATCGTAATGGGAGATAGCGTCGGCTTCCTCCGTGTTCACAGTCTCGTCATGCACTCCGGACTGGAATTGCACGAGATCGACACCGTCGTCCAACGTCGGGGCGATCACGCCTTTGATGGCCTTGATAAGCTCCGGGTTCTTCAACGCCTCCGCAGAAGCCTTCAACTCACGCATTCTCGAACCGTCCGGGAAAGTCATATCCAGGAGGTCGAGCCCGTTCTCGTCCTTGCCGGCATCTTCCACCGTCGTCGGCTTGAAATGGGCGGCGAATTTCTTGGCGAGCTTTACAGCCCCGAAATATATAGCCATCAGGCCGGATGCGTTGACTATCGCGGTCACGCCATTACCGGTCAACAATCCCTCTGCCTCGTTGACGAAATGGAGCAGCAGGTCAATGGTGAAGGATCCCTCACGGGTCGCCTGTGCGTTGAGATGCACGCGAGCCTCGGGAGCCACGTCTTTCTGCATGATGTCGAATGCTTTGGCGAGGGACAGCAGTGCGGGTGCGAGCTGTTTCACATCCATCTCGTGGGAACGCAGGGCCTCACCGTCATAACGCACATACAGGGTATCCGCTTCGGGGCTTTGCCTGACATCAACGCCACGACCGTCGGCGGCAAGTTGCATTTGAGAACCGGCATCGTTCGCATGGATATTCTCTTGGCTCATCATTCCTCCCGCACCGTTTTGTAGGTGCACCAATCGTAACCGGACAACCTTAACAGGACATGAAGAAAGGTCATCAGATGGCGAACGTCACCAGATACAAGACCAGCAAGGGTGAGACTCGGTATCGAGTACGATACCGCAAGCCGGACGGCACGCAGACCGACAAGAGGGGCTTCCGCCGCAAGATAGACGCGGAGAACTGGGCGGCGGAGCACGTCACCATCGCCAAGGCCACCAACAGTTATATAGATCCGCAAGCCGGGAAGGCGACGGTGGAAGCATTGTGGCCGTCATGGATAGCCGCGAAGAAAGTCAAGTGCAAGGTAAGCTACATCGACTCGCTCGAAAGGGAGTGGAATCATCGCGTGGAACCCATGTGGGGGAGCCGCGAGCTCGTATCCGTCACACACTCCGAAGTGCAGGAATGGGTGGCCGCGTTGACGGCGGCCGGGTCAAGCGCCACCGTGGTATTGCGCGCCGAAGGCATCCTATCCGGCCTGTGCAAACAGGCAGTGCGTGACCGGCTCATAGGCTCCAACCCCTGCGACGAGTTGGAGCTGCCGAGGAAGCACCGGAAGGAGCACCGGTATCTGAGCATGGCCGAACTGCTATGCCTGGCGGAAGCGTCGGGCTGGCGCAAACTCATTGTGCTGGTCCTGGGCTTGACCGGCATACGCTGGGGAGAGCTCGTGGGTTTGCAGGTCAGGGACGTTGATTTGCGACGCCGCCGGCTGTGGATACGCAGGAACGCCACCGAGGTGCAACGTGAGATAGTGGTCAACACTCCTAAGTCGGACAAGTGGCGTCAGGTCGTGTATCCGGCAATGCTGGACGATGACATGCGGGCGTTGTGCGAGGGCCGCAAGCCCGACGATATCCTCTTCGAGGCTCCGGGCGGCGGCTACCTGCGTCGCACGCATGGGCCCAACACGACAAGCTCGTGGTTTTACTGGTCTAAGCGGCGCGCGGGCATCGAGGGCCAGATGACCGTGCATGATCTGCGGCATACCGCCGCGAGTCTCATGGTCAAAGCCGGCGCGAACGTCAAGGCCGTGCAACGCCAGCTCGGCCACACTTCCGCCGCGATGACATTGGACGTGTACGCCGACCTGTTCGACGATGATCTGGACGCGGTGGGCGAGGCCGTGAACGCGATGCTGCTGGAGAATGTGGGCAAAATGTGGGCAAGGGATGCCGGTGAGGCCGCGTAATCCAAGCGGGAGTAGGGCTTTCGGGTTTGGTTGGCCGGGGTTCAATTCCCCGCGCCTCCACCAATCCGCTTCGGCGGAAACAAGCCGCTTGGCTTTACGAAAGTAAGGCTGAGCGGCTTTCTGTTATTGCTCCGTTGATTCCTTGTTTTCCCGCTATTCTCTCGTGTCGGATATGTCAGTTGGACGAACTTGCGGGGAAGAAACGATTTAGACTTAGTTCAGGGCTGCCGATTGCACGATGTGTAGAGGCTATTATGCTACGCCGTAATCAGGGAGGATATATGCCGCTGGAATTGGTCCGACAGGATATTACGAAGATGAAGGTGGACGCCATAGTCAATGCGGCAAACACGCAGCTCGCCATGGGTGGGGGAGTGTGCGGCGCGATATTCCGCGCTGCGGGAGTCTCGCGCATGGCTGCTGCCTGCGATCGGTTTGCTCCCATTCATACCGGTGAGGCGGTTATCACTCCGGGATTCAATTTGCCATCACGCTATGTGATTCATACCGCAGGCCCGATATGGCGAGACGGCAAGCATGATGAAGAACGTCTGCTGCGTTCGTGCTATCGCAATTCGATGGAACTCGCGGCACGGCAGGGGTGTGCCAGCATCGCCTTCCCCTTGATTTCCAGCGGTATCTATGGATATCCGAAAGCCGAGGCCCTTCATGTGGCCCTCGATGAGATTCGCCGATTCCTGGGCGACGCAGCCGACTCCGGACACGATCTCGACGTATACCTATGCGTATTCGACAAAACCGCTTTCGAAATAAGCAGCAGTATTGACAAACGTCTTCGCGCATATATTGATGATTATTATGTAGCGGAGCATGAAGATACGCTAGGAAGCAGAACGTATGAGCTGCTTGCTCTCCAACGGTTTTCGGATAATAAGCCGAAGGCGGATAGGGCCGTACCTTCCGGCGTCTTGGACATGCCGGATTTCCTGGGCGATATGGGTGAAACGCCTGTCTACTCGGCGCCGTCGGCAGCTCCATCGCCGAAATCCGCCGGGCATGTGGATGATGCGGTGCTCTCCAATCTGGATGAACCTTTTAACATCATTCTCTTGAGGCTTATCGACGCCAAAGGATATTCCGACGTGGAGGTATATAAACGAGCGAATATCAATCGTAAACTGTTCTCTAAAATTCGCTGTGGCGATGGCTATATGCCCAGCAAGAAAACGGTTTTGGCACTGGCCATTGCCTTACGGCTGAATATTGACGAGACGCAAGATATATTGGCGTGCGCCGGGTATGCGCTGTCGCACAGCGTGAAATTCGATGTGATCGTGGAATTCTTCATCGTCCATGAGATGTTTGATGTATTCACTATTAACGAGATGTTGTTCCGATACGATCAGCCGTTGCTTGGGCAATGATGCGGAGCGGTACGCTCGTCTCCTGACCTGCTGCCGATACGCGGCATATTGTCGCTTGCCAAGCGACCTAGGACTGGTCCCATGATGCGAAGCTCATTGATATCGCCGACAATCCGGCTGGCGAATGAGCGAAAGGATTCATCATGGGCAAGAACGACAATGGCAATAACGGCCGTACGGAACTGGTGTTCGTCGTCGACAGAAGCGGATCGATGGGAGGTCTGGAATCAGACACCATCGGTGGCTTCAACAGCATGCTGTCCAAGCAGCGAACAATTGCCGGCGAGTGCAGGGTAACGACCCTACTGTTCGATCATCGAATCGAAACCTTGCATAATCACCTCGACATCCGCGAAGTGAACGATTTGACGAGCCGGGATTACTGGGTGCGCGGTAGCACTGCGTTGTTGGATGCGATTGGGCTGGCCATTGACCGCATGATCGTGACGCAACGACATACTGCGGCAGCGTACCGTGCTCAACATGTGCTGTTTGTCATCATTACTGACGGGTATGAGAACGCGGGTCGTCGATATTCGTTGCATCAGATCAAGCAGATGATTACCTATGAGCGTGAACGCTATCATTGGGAGTTTGTGTTTCTGGGCGCGAACCTCGACGCCGAACAGACGGCTGGCGATTTTGGTATCTCACCGCGATGCGCCACTGATTTTCATGCCGATGGACAGGGAATCAAAGCCTCGTTTGAGGCCGTTGCCTGTGCCGCGACCGCCGTGCGCGGAGGTGCTGACCTTGAGGACCTCAACGCGCCGGACTTTCTTGGTGGTGTTCGTGATGACTATCGGTCTCGTCGTCGAATGAAGCGGTAAACGATGAACTGCAGTGCAGATATTGCCGGTCGCCAGTCGGTCGCGTACGTTACCGGCTGGTGACTGCACACGTTGTACTGTAGGGAACCATGAAAGTCGTATTGCAACGAGTATCCGAAGCGTCCGTGGACGTGGTCAATGAATTGGGCACGCTGGATCCCACGTTCGAGCCGCAGCAGATTGGCCCGGGATTCATGATTCTGGTGGGCGTCACCGATGAGGACGGCGACAAGCAGATCGCCTGGTTGGCCCATAAGATTCTGAATCTCAGGGTGTTCGAGGATGCGCAGGGCAAGATGAACCGTTCGATTCAGGACATCGGCGGCGAGATTCTCTCCATCTCGCAGTTCACGCTGTTCGCCGACGTGCACAAGGGCAATCGCCCGAGCTTCATCAAGGCCGGCAAGCCCGAGCATGCCGATCTCATGTGGATCAAGTTCAACGAGGCGTTGCGCTCCGGGGGAGTGCCGGTGAAGGAAGGTCGTTTCGGCGCGCATATGCGGGTCGGACTGGTCAATGACGGGCCGGTGACCATCGTCATCGACACCGAGCATGACATGCCTGACGGAACACGCTGAATTGCGATAGTGATTTGACATCATATCCCGTTCCCTCCAATATGTTACTAAAGCGCTTTAGTCTCCTGCGGGCGAGGGCGCATGTCGATATGTTTCCCATGAACGGGCAGCACAATGATGTGGCCGCACAAGCGGCAGAGATAAGGGGAGTGAACAGCAGATGTTCCTGAAACCTGAACAGCAACTGGAGCGGTGCAAGCGCATAGTGCGCCAGCGCGTGGACCCTCATATCCACCCATCGATCGCACAGCTCGCGGTGGAGTCCTTTGACATTCCCGGAGAGCCGATGCCCACTGACGAGTTCTTCGCGAAGCTCAATCGAGGTGACATCGATTTCAAGCCGTTTACGCTCGGCAGTGAATGGGGCACCACATGGGGCACAGTCTGGTTCCGCCTGACCGGTACCGTGCCGGCCGGCTACCCGAAAGGCAAGCCGCTGGAGCTCATCCTCGACCTCGGCTGGTACCCGCACTCCTGCGGCGGCCATATCGAGGGCCTCGTCTACCGCGCCGACGGCACCGCCATCAAAGCCGTACACCCGCTCAACTATTGGGTGCCGTTCATAGATGCCGAGGGCAACGCGCAAGTGCCGGTCGCCGAAGACGGCAGCTTCACCCTGTACCTCGAAGCCGCCAGCAACCCGCTGCTGCTCGGCGTGCCTCCGTTCATTGAGACCGAACTGGGCGACCATGCCACCGGCAAGCCGGACGAGCCGTACGTATTCAAGTCCGCCGATCTGACCGAATTCGATGCCCGTTTCGAGAACTACTCCGTGGATCTCGACGTGGTGAGCTCCCTGATGGAATTCGCCGACAAACAGTCGCCGCGTTACTGGCAACTCGCCAAAGCGCTGCAGCGCTCGCTGAACGCCTACGACGAGCGCAACCCCGAATCCGTGGAAGCCGCGCGCGCAGCACTCGCCGGCGTACTGGCCAAGCCGGCCAACGCCTCGGCCATGAACGTCAGCGCCATCGGCCACGCACATATCGACTCCGCATGGCTGTGGCCGGTGCGCGAGACCCGCCGCAAGGTGGCCCGCACCGTATCCAACGCATTGGCGCTGATGGACGCCGACCCCGACTTCAAATACGCGATGAGCTCCGCCCAGCAGTACGCCTGGCTGGAAGAGGATCATCCGGACATCTTCAAGCGCATGAAGCGGCGCATTGAAGAAGGCCGGTTCATCCCGGTCGGTGGCATGTGGGTGGAAGCCGATGGCATGCTGCCCGCCGGTGAATCACTGATTCGCCAGATTGCATATGGCCGCAAATACTTCAAGGAACATCTCGGTGTGGAGCCCAAGGGCGTATGGCTGCCGGACAGCTTCGGCTACACCGGCGCATGGCCGCAGATCGCCCGCCGTGCCGGGTACGAATGGTTCCTCACGCAGAAGATCTCGTGGAACGACACCACCAAGTTCCCGCACCACTCGTTCATGTGGGAAGGCATCGACGGCTCGCGCATCTTCACCCACTTCCCGCCGGCGGATACCTATGCTGCTTGGTGCAAGGTTCAGGAACTCGACTACGCCGAGAAGAACTTCCAGGACAAGGATCTCGTCGATCGCTCGCTTCTGCTCTTCGGTTTCGGTGATGGCGGTGGCGGCCCCACGCGCAACATGATGGAGCACCTGCACCGCTACGAGAACCTCGAAGGCGTCTCCAAGGTGAGCGTCGAAGAGCCGAACGACTTCTTCGACAAGGCGCATCGGCAGCTTGCAGAGAACGCCGGCCCGGAAATGCCCGTCTGGAAGGGCGAGCTGTACCTCGAACTGCATCGCGGCACTTTGACCTCGCAACAGGGCATGAAACGCGGCTGCCGCCAAGAGGAATCGCTGCTGCGCACGGTCGAATACCTGGGCGCGGCCGCCACGTTGGCCGACCCGAACTACGCCTATCCGCGCGAAGAGCTGGACCGTATCTGGAAGACCCTGATGCTCAACCAGTTCCATGACGTGCTGCCGGGGTCGTCCATCGCATGGGTGCACCGCGAAGCCCGCGAGGACTATCGCCGCGATCTGAAGCGTCTCGCCGAAATCGCCCAAGACATGTGCGCCGTGCTGCGCAAGGCCAACCCGCAGGCCGACCTGCTCGCCGAAGCCCGCATCAGCCAGTTCCGTAATGACGGCGCGGCTTGGCGTGCCAGCCGCATCAACGAACCGACCAACGCGCTTTCCGTACTGACCCAGACATTGGACAACGGCCGTGTACTGCTGGCCAACGGCGTACTGTCCGTCACCATCGAGGCCGACGGTACAATCTCGTCGCTGCTTGACGAGGAGCATGGCCGTGAACTGGTTCCGGCCGGCACCCGATTGGGCCAATACGAACTGTTGAAGGACGAACCCGCCGTTTGGGATGCCTGGGAGATCGAACGCGAATCCCTGCTCATGGCGAATGCCATGACAGGATCAATCGAATCGGTCGATACCGAAAACGGTGCGGCACGAGTCCGCGTGCGTACCGCCGACGATGACACCGTCATCACCACCACCATCACGCTGCGCCCCGGTTCACACACGCTCGATTTCCACGCCGACATTGACTGGCACGAACGTGAACGCTTCCTCAAAGTCGATCTGCCGCTGGGTATCGTGGCCGACCAAGCAACATACGACTGCCAGTATGGTCTGGTCCGCCGCCCAATCGTCAAAAACACCGCATCCGACGAAGCCAAGTATGAGAGCAGCACGAACCGCTTCGCCATCATCGGCGACGCCGGTTACGCGGCGGCCGTCATCAACGGATCGGTGTACGGGTCCGATGCCACGCCGATCGCCGAGAACGCCGCCGAAGGTCGTGACTCGGGCACCATGTTCCGACTGTCGCTGCTCTCCGCGCCGGCCTTCCCCGACCCGCGCACCGATATCGGTGCGCATGAGTTCGACTGGTCCGTGGTGGCCAACGCCACGGTGGGCCGTGCGCTTGACGCCGCTTGCGCACTCAACGCACCGACGCTTCATGACATGCCCGACTTAGCGCCGCTCGCCTCGATCGAGTCAGCAAACGGCACCGTAGTGTTGGACTGGATAAAGCTGGCCGACGATGGCTCCGGAGACCTGATTGCGCGCGCCTATGAGGCGGCCGGTGGCAGGGCCGATGCCACGCTGCACGTCTGCCCGGCGCTCGCAGGCGCTTCGGTGCATGAGACCAACGTGTTGGAAGGCGACAATCTGGCCGCCGACCTGCCGGTCGCGCTGCAAGACGGCACACAGGACGCCGAAGGCGCCACACTGCACTTCGGCCCGTTCCAGCTCGCCACCCTGCGCATCACGCGCTGAATTTTCGCCTGACGCTTCTGCCTCCTCGCGCCATGAGGGGGCAGAAGTATGTCGTATTGCGGTTTCTCCAATTACCATCACTCCCACCCCTACCACCAGACACAGCAAAGGAGCTGAACTCTCCATGTTTCTTCTGCCCAATCAGCAGTTGGAGCGCTGCGACCGCGTCATGCAGCAGCGCGTCAAACCGCATATCCACACCACGCTCGCCGCATGCACCTTGCGTTCGTTCCACAATCCCGGCGAACCGGTGCCCTCCAGCGAATTTCTAGCCAAAGTGCGCAACGGCCAAGTTCCCTTCGAACCTTTCCGCGTTCCCGGAGTCTGGGGCACCACATGGGGCACCACATGGTTCGAGGTGAACGGCCATATCGACATGGCGGCGGTCAAGGGCCGAAAAGTCGAACTCATGGTAGACCTCGGCTGGCTCGATCACCGCGGCCCCGGATTCCAATCCGAGGGACTTGTCTATCGTGCCGATGGCACCGCCATCAAATCCGCGAACCCACGCAACCACTGGATTCCACTCGTCTACGCGGGCGGCAGCAGCACTGTAGAACTCGATGAACATGGCGACTTCACCGTCTATATCGAAGCCGCCGCCAACCCATTCGTCGAAGGCCCCACCCCGTTCTCACCCACCGAACTCGGCGAAGAGGCCACCGGCACCTGTGACTTCCCATACACACTGAGTCGCATGGATATCACCATCTTCAACGAAGACGTGTTCGCCTATGACATGGACTTGGAAACCGTATCCTCCCTGATTTGCGAACTCAAAGACGACGACCCGCGCTACTGGCAGCTCGCCAAAGCGCTGCAACGCTCCTTGAACATCTACGATGAACGCGACTTGGAAACCGTGCCGGCAGCCCGTGCGGCGCTCGCCGGCGTGCTCGCCGAACCGGCTGCATCCAGCGCAATCAACCACATTGCCATCGGCCATGCGCATATCGACTCCGCATGGCTATGGCCGGTGCGCGAGACCCGCCGCAAAGTGGCCCGTACCGTATCCAACGTGCTGGCTTTAATGGACGAAGACCCGGACTTCACGTATGCGATGAGTTCCGCCCAACAGTACGCATGGCTGGAAGAGGAACATCCCGACCTGTTCGCACGAATGAAGCGGCGCATCGAAGAAGGCCGGTTCATCCCGGTCGGCGGCATGTGGGTGGAATCTGACAACATGATTCCTTCCGGCGAATCATTGGTGCGGCAGATCACGTTCGGCCGCCGATATTTCAAGGAGCATCTCGGCGTCACGCCGCGAGGCATCTGGCTACCGGACAGTTTCGGCTACACCGGCTCTTGGCCGCAGATCGCCCGTCGTGCAGGATTCGACTGGTTCCTCACGCAGAAGATCTCGTGGAACGACACCACCAAGTTCCCGCACCACTCGTTCATGTGGGAGGGCATCGATGGCACGCGTATTCTCACGCACTTCCCGCCCTCGGATACCTACTGCTCGTGGATGAGCATGCATGAGCTGATGTATTCGCAGCGCAACTTCCTGGACAAGGACCTCTCCCGTAACGCGATTCTGCTGTACGGCTTCGGCGATGGCGGTGGCGGTCCCACCCGTGAGATGACCGCGCGCATCCGCCGCGACCATGATCTCGCCGGCGTGCCGAAGATCGAATTCGGTACTCCCGACCAACTGTTCGACCGCGTGCGTAAGGATATCGTCGACGATGCGCAAGGAGAGACCCCGGTGTTCAAGGGCGAACTGTACCTTGAACTGCACCGTGCCACCCTCACCGCCCAGCAGGACATGAAGCGTGGCTGCCGCCAGGAGGAGTCGATGCTGCGCGTCACCGAATACCTGTGCGCCGCGGCCCGCATCAAGAACCCGGACTATGTTTATCCGCGCGAAGAGCTGGACCGTATTTGGAAAACGCTGCTCCTGAACCAGTTCCACGACATTCTGCCCGGTTCGGCCATCGCATGGGTACATCGTCAGGCGCGGGTCGAATACGCGCGTGACGTCGCTCGGCTGAACGAGATCGCCCTTGAAGCCGGGCGCGCGATCGCAGCCGTGGAACCCGATGACGCAACCATAACCGACGCCGTAATCGCCCCATATTCCCGCCAAGCCTGTGAGGCGTGGGTGGTACGCCCGGCTTCGAGCCGAGCCGAAGCGGGAACCGCATCCATGGCTCGGGTCGCCGTTACCCATGACGACGATGCGATTGTGCTCGACAACGGCCAACTGCACGTGCGCATTGAAGCCGACGGCACCGTTTCGTCAATCGTCGATCAGCGAACCAATCGTGAACTGGTGCCAGCCGGCACCCGACTGGGCCGCTACGAAATGCTCAAAGACGAACCCTTCCACTGGGACGCCTGGGATATTCAACGCGATGCATTCCTCACCGCCAACGCGCTCAGCGAGGCATCGATTACAAGCGTGGATGAAACCGCCAACGGTGGGGCCGTCGTGCATGCTGTCACTCGCGCGAAGGGCGTTGAAATTCGTACGGGCATTGCCTTAAGGCCGGGCTCCGCCACACTGGACTTCACCGCCGATGTGGACTGGCATGCCGTCGAACAGTTCCTCAAAGTGGATATGCCGGTCACCGTGCAAGCGGTGAACGCGCAATATGAATGCCAATACGGCCTGGTCGAACGCCCGATCAATAAGAACACGCGCAGCGATGATGCCAAATTCGAAAGCTGCACGCATCGCTTCGTGCGTATCGCCGACGCCGACTATGCCGCCGCTGTGGTCAACGCCTCCACCTACGGCTCCGACGTCAGCCCCATCCACGCCGATACGGCACATGGCACCGGCCGCGGCACCATGGTGCGGTTGTCGCTGCTGTCCGCACCGCTGTACCCTGACCCACGCACCGACCAAGGCGCGCACTCCTTCGCATGGTCTCTGGTCGCTGACGCCGATATGAACGCAGTGCTGGACGAGGCGGCGCGACTCAACAGCCCTGTAATAGGGGAGTTGCCTGACTTGGCCCCGCTGGTCTCGCTCACCGACGTCACCGGCACCATCGTATTGGACTGGGTCAAGCTCGCCGATGACGGTTCCGACGATCTGATTGTGCGCCTGTACGAGGCCGCCGGCGGCAATGCCGCGGCCGCACTACGCCTTGACGCCGCTCTCGCCGATGCTAAGGCCAGCGTGCAGGAGGTGAATCTCATGGAGGAGCCGGAACTGGACGCCGAATTGCCGCGCGCGCTCGCCGGCGACGAGCCGATGCCTGCCGACGGTGCGGTCGTCTCGTTGGCGCCGTTCCAGCTCACCACGCTGCGTATTCGCCGATAAGGGATATTGGGCCTAGGCTCGATATTTTGGGTCGCGCCCAACCGTAACGGAACCGGAGTAGACCGGCTCTGCCATACGGTTGGGCGCGGCCCATTGTTGTATGAGAAGAGGGGACGATTTCGTTGGGCAAATATCAATGCGACACGCGCGGATGAATTCGTTGCGTGCATGTTTCGATTGTGTTATATTCTTACTAAACCGATTTAGTTAACAGGTTCATAACTGGCTGGAAACTAAAACGGTTTAGTCTCAGCGATGAGAACTGAATAAAGGTTGTGATACCACGTCAATCACCGCGACGGGTGACTGTACCGGAACACAACGATTAGGTTTTCTCCGTCCACAGCAGGGCGGGGCGAAAAAGGAACCAAAAGGAAAGGAAAACGTATGTTTTCTATGAAGAAGATCCTCGCCATCGCCGGTGCCGGTGCGATGCTCGTATCGGTGGCTGCCTGTGGTAGCGGAACTGCGGGGGATGACGGCGGCAAGAAGGAGATCTCCTTCCAGACCTGGAACCTCAAGAACGACAAGTACACCCCGTATTTCGAGGCGCTGATCAAGGCCTATGAGAAGGACCACCCGGATGTCACCGTCAAGTGGCTTGACGCCCCGTCCGATGGTTACGAAGACAAGCTGTCCAGCCAGGCTGCGGCCGGCGAACTGCCGGACATCGTCGACGGCGGCAACTCCATCCTGTACGGTCTGGCCAAGGCTGGCGCGCTGCTCGATGTCTCCAAGCAGGCTCCGGATGCGGAAAAGGACTACTACGAAGGCGCATGGAAGTCCGTGACCATGCAGGGCAATGGCGTCGAGAAGGGTGCCTACGGCCTGCCATGGTATGTCAACGATGGCCCGACCTACTGGAACACCGAGCTCATGCAGAAGTGCGGCCTTGATCCGAACAAGATTCCGACCACATGGGATGAATACTTCGCCGCCGGCGACACCATCGTGCAGAACTGCAAGGATGTCTACCTGGGCACCACGATGGGTTACAACGCCGAAGATCTGATGACCGCAGGCGTCAAGTCCTTCATGAATGATGACCACAGCAAGTACACCTTCAATGATGAGGCCGGTGTCAAGCAGATCAGCCGCTTCGTTGAGCTGTACAAGAAGGGCGGCATCCCGCCGGAGGCCCTCGACTCCTCTTGGAGCCAGGCCGCCGATCTCTTCCAGCGCGGCAACTTGGTCTCCATGGCCGGCTCCGCCTACTCCGCTGACGGCTTTAAGCAGAACGCTCCGGACCTCTACAAGAACCTCGCAGTCGGCCCGCGTATCAGCAACGACGGCAAGTCCGCTTCCGTGGCCTACGAGATGCTCGGCATCAGCGCCAACTCGAAGCACCCCGACGTCGCCATCGACTTCGCCCGCTTTGTGACCAACGAGAAGAACCAGATCGAGTTCGACAAGAAGGCCTCCGTGTTCCCGTCCGCTAAGGGTGGTCTGGATGACGACTACTACAAGAGCATTGACGAGAGCACCCTTGAGGGCAAGGCTCTGAAGATCACGCTCGACCAGGTCAAGGACGGCTACGGTTCTCGTCCGGCCGAGTTTACCGACAACAACGGCTACAAGAACTTCCAGCAGCAGATCGCCCTCGCCATGCAGGGCAAGCAGACCGCCAAGGAAGCCCTTGACAAGTCCGTCGAGTTCGCAAACGAGAAGCTCGCACAGTGAGCAACGCGGCACTCGCCGCTGACAGGTCGGAGGCCCGCACGGCCTCCGACCGGCCTGAACCGATGAATACGCGTCACGGCAAGAAGCAGGATCGCAAGTTCGGCACCATCATTGCCCCTTACTTGTTTGTTCTGCCCGCATTCGTGATTGTGTTTGTTTTCATCGTCCTCGCGGCACTCAACACTTTCAGGCTTGCCTTCACCGATTCCACGCTGCTCCGTCCGGGCAAATTCGTCGGATTCGAAAACTTCATCAAACTGTTCCACGACGAGTACTTCCTCACCGCACTGCTCAACTCCACGATCTACGTGATCTGCGTAGTGCCGTTCATGGTGATCCTCCCGTTGATTCTGGCCTATCTGGTCAAGGGCAACTCCCGAATCATGGGCTTCTTCCGCACCGCCTTCTACATGCCGGTGGTTATGTCCGCCGTTGTGGTGGGCATGATCTGGACCAACCTGCTGGATTCCGCCGGTCTGGTCAACTCCGTGCTCAAGGCATTGAAGATCATCTCCAAGCCGATTCCATTCCTCACCGATCGATGGGGCGTGCTCTTCAGCTCGATGTTCGTGACAATCTGGCTGGGCCTCGGCTACTACATGGTCATCTACCTGACCGCCCTCGCCAACATCGATGAATCCCTTTACGAAGCCGCCTCCCTCGACGGCGCTGGCCCTGTCCGCCAGTTCATCTACGTGACAATGCCCGGCGTGCGCTCCACGATGATGCTCATCATGATGCTGTCCACCATCGCCGCATTCCGAGTCTTCAACGAGATCTACGTGTTGACCAACGGCTCCGCAGGCCCCGGCGGCATGGATATGACGATGTCGATGCTTATCAAGCGCGAAGGCACCGGTATCCAGGCCCGCACTGGTTACGCGAGCGCCATCTCCATCGTCGTGCTCGTCATCGTCGGCGTCATGCTCATCATGCAGCAGATCGTACAAAAGCGAGGTGAGGACTGATGAATACCAACACGCATAAGGTCACTGTCGGCAAAGTCGTCCAGTATCTGATTCTGATTCTGATGTTCCTGCTGCTCGTCGGCCCGTTCGTCTGGGAACTGTCCCTGTCGTTCAAGGGCAAGGGCGACAACGTCTACGCCGTGCCTCCCTACCTGATGCCGAAGACCCCGACGCTGGAGAATTACATTTCCGTGTTCAAGCAGGTCCCGGTATTCCACTACATGCTCAACACGCTGGTGGTCTGCCTGATCTCCATCTTCGGCAACGTGGTTTTCTCCACGATGGCCGGCTACGCACTGGGACGCCTGAAGTGGCGTGGCCGCGGACTGGTGTTCACCATGTTCATGGGCACCATGGTCATCCCGATCGAAGGCGTGATGATCTCCCAGTTCCTGATCATTCGCTCCATCCACCTGCAGAACACGCTGCTGGCAGTCGCACTGCCTGGCCTGTGCGGTGCCATCAACATCCTGCTCATGACCAACGCCTTCAGATCCATTCCAATGGAACTCGAAGAGGCGGCCATGGTGGACGGTGCCAACCTATGGCAGCGGTTCTTCCACATCTGTGTACCGCAGGTCAAAGGCACGATGACCGTTGTCGGCATCTTCGCATTCGTCGGTGCCTGGAACGACTTCCTGTGGCCGTTGATCGCGATCTCCGATGAAAGCAAGTACACCTTGACCCTCGGCATGAACCGACTCAAGGGCATGTTCATCCAAGATCCGCGACTGATTGCCGCCGGCGCGCTCGTCTCGCTTATCCCGATCATCGTCTTCTTCTGCTGCTTCCAGCGCTACTTCTTCCGTGGCTTGGAACAGGGCGGACTCAAGGGCTGAGCGGACTGGAAAAAAGGAGATACTCCAATGAAATTCGGAGTCAACTACACGCCGTCGCATGGCTGGTTCCACGCATGGCTCGACCCGGACTGGGACGGCATCGACAACGATCTCAAGCAGATCAGCGAACTGGGTATGGACCATGTGCGCATCTTCCCGATCTGGCCGTATCTGCAACCTAATCGCACTTGGATCAACAAGAAGGGCGTGGCGGATGTGCGCCGCATGGTGCACATCGCCGGCGAGCACGGTTTGGATGCCTATGTGGACGTGTTCCAAGGGCATCTGTCCAGCTTCGACTTCCTGCCTTCATGGCTGGTCACCTGGCATGCGGGCAACATGTTCACCGATGCGGACGCCGTTGCGGCCGAGCGTGAACTGGTCAAGACCATGACCGATGAGCTGTCCAAGGAACCCGCGTTCAAGGGCCTTACCTTGGGCAACGAGGTCAATCAGCTGTCTGACAGGCCGCATCCTACGAAGATGAGCGCCACGAGCCAGCAGATCGATGCATGGCTGAATGCACTGCTTCCGGCCGTTGCCGGCGAAGGGCATAACGCACTGTACAGCGTCAACGATGGCACTTGGTTCATTGACGGGCACCCGTTCACGCCGGTGCAGTCTGCCACCAAGGGCGATATGACCGTGATTCACTCCTGGGTGTTTAACGGTATCGCGCAAGGATACGGCGCTACCAGTGAGGAATGTTCGTCGTACGCACTGTACTTGGCTGAGCTGGCCAAGGCGTTCGGCAAGGATTCCGAGCGTCCGGTGTGGCTTCAGGAAGTCGGTGCGCCGGAGAATGTGCTGGAAACCGACTACACGCCGGAATTCTGCCGCAAGACCGTTGAACGTGCCATGGATTGCCGGAACCTGTGGGGTGTGACGTGGTGGTGCTCGCACGATGTGCCCGCCAGCATGGAAGACTTCCCGTTCTTTGAGCACTCTCTGGGCTTGTTCGACGAGCAAGGCCAGCTGAAGCCGATTGGCCGTACGTTCGGGGAGCTCGCCGCACAGTACCGTTCCGCATTGCCGGCTCAGCCGAAGACCGTCGCCGTGGTGGTTGATGTGGACGAGGCCGGAAACCCGGTGAACCGCAGTGCGCTCGGCCCGGGAGGTTCGGTGTGCGACCTGTGGATGAAGCTGCAGGTGGCAGGCCAGCGCCCGACCATCATCACCTCGCAGGTGGCGGCCGATCAGGCGGAACTCGCGCGTCGCGGCATCCTTGAATTGCACGCCGACGAGCACCCCTACGCCGCCCGCTACTACACTGCGGTTTCGGACCCATCGTTCGAAACGGCTGACTAAACCGATATCCGGTTGTGGAATCATCTACTCCTTGTTCCGCAACCGGATATTTTCAATTGCCGTGCGCACAATTGCGGTGCGCAGTGCACAACATAAGACCCTGTACTCGCCGAAGAGCGGGAAGAACGAGAAGTTATATACGAGAGGGGGCGCACCCGATGAGCATCAATCACGCCGCAGTGGACCGACTCATTGATTCGATGAGCTTCACGCAGAAGGTTGGTCAGCTGAACCAGCGTCTGTTCGGTTGGAAGTCCGTAGAACGCAATGCCGCAGGACGGCTTGTGGCCTCAGACGAGCTCAAGCAAGAGATCGACCGGTGGGGCGGGCTTGGCGCTTTGTACGGCCTGCTGCGAGCTGACCCGTGGTCGGGCCAGCATTGGGGCAATGGCATACGCCCTGAGGAACGGCCTGAGGCGGTTGCCGTGGTGCAGCAAACCGTGTTGGAGCGCGGTGCACATGGCATCGGCGTATTGCTCAGCGAAGAGGCTCCTCACGGGCATCAGGCGCTGGGCGGCGCGGTGCTGCCCACCAATCTGGGATTGGGTGCCACATTCGATTCACAAGGAGTGCAGGAAGCGGAAGCCGCAGTCGCCGCGGAACTGGCAGCCAGCGGTATTCATATTGCATTGGTATCCGGTTTGGACATCGCCCGCGACCCGCGTTGGGGCCGTTGCGAGGAATGCTTCGGCGAGGACCCGCTGATGGCCTCCCGCATGTGCGAGGCCATCGTTACCGGTATGCAGGGTGAGCATCGCAGCAAGGTCGGCCGCGGGGGAGTGGCCGTGGTGCTCAAGCATTTGGCGGCGCAAGGCGAGGCTGTGGGTGGCCGCAACGGGCAGTCCGCCGTATTGGGCCCGCACGATCTTCACGAGATTCATCTGCCGCCGGTGGCCGCTGGCGTGCGTGCCGGTGCCTTGGGCTTTATGGCTGCCTACAACGATATCGATTCCGTGCCTTGTTGTGCCAACCCGTGGTTGCTCGAGGATTATCTGCGTGACCAGCTCGGTTTTGATGGCATCGTGATGGCCGATGGTCTGGCCGTGGACCGGCTTGAAGATATGGCCGGCTCCATTCCCGCTGCCGGACGCGCCGCACTGCTTGCCGGTGTGGATGTCTCCCTGTGGGATGAAGGATTCGCGCGCCTCGAAGAATATGTGGATGACGAACAGGTGGCGGCCGCCGTCGATACGGCATTGCGTCGTGTGCTGGAGCTCAAAGCCATGTTCGGTCTCTTGCCCGAAGATGGTGCCGATACCGCCGCAATTGCCATGCCAGATGCCGATGCCATCGCGCAGGCCACTGCGGATGGGCGTGAGCAGGCCAAGCGCATGGCCCGCGAGGCGATAACGCTGATTAATGATGGCCGCTCTGCCGTTACGCTCGACAGCATTCGGGGTGTGCTGACCGATGCCCAAGCCGGCCCTGTGATTGTCGCCGGCCCATTCGCCGACGATTTCGGCTGCTTCCTGGGCGATTACACCGCCCCTCTGCCCGCCGATGAGCAGTCAAGCATCTACCGGCAATTGGTGGCACGCCTTGGGAAAGACCGGGTTTGCTTGGCGGCCAAGCCGAGCGATGTGTCGGCCGATCGGTGGGCGAGTGCGGCAGCCGTGGTATTCGTATGCGGCAGCACCAGCGAACGCAGCTATGACAGTGAATTCGACGACAATGGTGCGGCAAAGGCCGTAGCCGAATACGGTGCCACCTGCGGTGAAGGCGTGGATTTGTCCGACATCCGTCTGCCTTGGCACCAGGATGAAATGCTGGACGAAGTCGTGGCATTGACCACCGCTCCGGTTGTTTCGGTGGTGGTGTGCGGCAGGGCGCATGTGCTGACTCATGTAATAGGTCAATCCGCCGTGACGATTTGGGTCGGATATGCTGGCCAGTATGGTCCGCAGGCCGTGGCTGATGTGCTGATTGACGGTGCCGGTTTGCCGGGCCGCCTTCCCGTAACGCTGCCTGCGCATCCCGCAGCCATTCCGGTTCGATACAACGACCGGCAAAGTGCCGCCCACGTATACAAGGATGCGGCGGAACCGGTATTGCGCGAGTTTGGCTACGGAGCCGGTTCTTTGGCTGGAGTGACGTTTAGTGGGATGCATGCCGATGCCGAATCCCGCGCGAATGAGGTGTTGGTGCAGGTGACGGCACATGCCGGCGACCATAAGACGGCCGGTTCGGTGAACCTCTTCGCACACGTCAGTGGCGGTCGTCGCATCCCACGCTTGGCAGTGCTGGTCGATTCCGTTGCCCTGACGCTTGAGGCGGGCGAAAGCCACGCGGTATCGTTCTCGGTACCCTTTGAACGGCTGATGGACGAAGCTGATGACAATGTGCGTGTGACGTTTGCCCTGACAGCCGCTTTGAATAACGATGATACCCGACATACAGACGACTGCGATACCAGCGTAAGCATCGTGATACATCGCTGACGATGTGCATGAGACAAGTCGGAGAGGGGTATGTTCCGTAAGTCTCATGACCTACTCATTGCGGCCGATATGGTCGGTGGGTGAGAGAAAAAGAGAATGTGGGATATGGCGTTGGTGAGATATCGCCGTATCCCGTGGGCTCAAACCGTCCTACCGGTTTGAGCCCACGTCTACTCAAGCCGCATAGACGGTTGATTTCCGGCGTGAGTCGGAGGAAATCAAAGGAGATTATGGATGAGATTGTCATCAGGTGATCACGCTGGGCGTGCTTCTGCCCGGACTCGACACAGGAAATGGCTGCGGTCTGGCTTGGCAGCGGTGCTGTCGATGGCCACGCTGGCGGCATTGGCCGCACCGGCAAGCGCCACCGACACCATGCCGTGGGGAGGCCAGTATGCCGATACCAGCCATCCGGAGCAGTCTGCGGGAGCCAACCAGCCATATCAGCATGGCTATACCGGTCTGGATATTCTGAACTGGAACCCGGACGCGGATAAGGACTCGGAATACCTGCGCTCCCGTGTACCGTTGCAGACCCGCATCGCCGCCAACGCCGCGACGCAGAAAGACCCGAACCTGCCGGCCGATACGGAGATGTTCAACCTTGCTGGCGACTACGGCAACGCGTTCTTCGAGTCGTTCCACGACAACAACGTGTTCTCGCAGTACCTGTTCAACTACTGGCAGTACACGGATTATTACGGTACCTGGCATGGTCAGCCGACTGCGAACGTGCCAAAGAGCCTCTACGACGAGAAGGCCCAGTCTGACTGGACTCAGAAATGGTTTGAGTTCGGTACGTTGAATCTGCCGAATGCCGCATATACCAATGTCGCGCACAAGAATGGCGCGAAGTCGATTGCGACGATCTTCTATTCTGGCAACGACCGAGGAGAACAGACCTATAAGGACCTGCTTCAAGGCAAGCGTGCCGACGGCACCTATCCGGTGGCTGACAAGCTGGTGGAGATTGCCAAGTACTATGGTTTTGATGGTTACTTCGTTAACCAGGAATCCAGTGTGAATTCTGCTGATGTGCCGGCCTACCAAGACTTCATGAAGCAGATCATCGATCAGGGCATTTATATCCAGTGGTACGACTCCGCCACATACCCGAATGGCGGCGTCAGCTATCAAAACATGTTCAACGATGCCAATTCGCCGTGGGTGCAGGATCCGAACAAGGGTAAAATCTCTGATTCGATCTTCCTGAACTACTGGTTCAGCGGCAACATGCTACAAGATTCAGCTGATCACGCCAAGAGCCTTGGCATTGATCCGAAGTACGCGGTATTCGCGGGTATCGAGGCCGGACAGAAGAAATTTGGTAGCATCGCCAGCAACGCGAATTATATGAATGTTAACCTTGACGCTGACGGCAAGCCCTATGTGAGCCTTGCGGCACTTGGCACCGATTTCGTCTCCCACGAGTTGGGTGACGACAAGAAGGTCTACCCGAAGTATCAGAACCAGGTATTCGACCGCGAACGCCGTCTGTGGACTGGTTCGTCCACCGGTGAGAAGGGCACGACGGATATATCTGATCCGTATATTGATGATGGTACGAGCAGCGATAGCTGGAAGGGTTTCGCTTCGCAGATCGCCGAGCGCTCCGTCATCGGCGGTCCGGTCTTCTCCACATCGTTCAACACCGGTCATGGTCTCGAATGGCGAGACAACGGCGAACAGACCAGCAACCAGCAGTGGGGCAATATCAACCTCCAAGACATTCTGCCGACATGGCAGTGGTGGATTGATGCCGATTCCGACCCGCTGCAAGCCGACTTCGACTATGGCAAGAAATATGAAGCGGCACCACGCTTTAACTACACCAAGGTCGGCGGCTACGAAGGCGGCGATTCGCTGGTGTTGAGCGGCAAGCTGTCCAGCGACAACACCGTCCGTCTCTACAAGACCGACTTGAGCGTCGCTGCCGGCTCCAAGGTCGAACTGACCTACAACAAGCTCAACAGCGACGATTCCAAGCTGCAACTCGGCCTCATTTTCGCCGACGACACCAAGACTATAGTGCCGGTGGACATGGCAGACGGTGGGGCAAGCAACGGCTGGAAGACCGCAACTGTAGACCTCTCTCAGTACGCGGGTAAGAAGATCGCCACCCTGGGCCTGATCGTCAAGGCCGGGGCGAACCCAATCGACAATTACCAGGTGAACATCGGCAAGATTACCGTCACCGACGGTGCTGCCTACACGCCGGCTGCTCCGACGAACTTCCAAGTGGAACGCGCCTACGCGGACTCCGACGAACTGACCGTCAAGTGGGATCTCGCCGATTACTCTACTGCCAAGAACTACCTGCTCTACTTGGACAACACCTTCCTCGGTGGCCGTTACGACGACACCCTGTACGTCAAGCACCTGCCTGCCAAGACCGGCACGCTGAAGCTGTACGCCGTGGGTGCGGACGGTTCGCGCTCGCTGGCCGCCGAAGCGCCGCTGAACGAAGCAGCGGCCGTGTCTGGCGTGAAAGTCGAACCCGGCAAGGATGGTAACGTCAAGGTCTCCTGGACCAATCCGCAGGTATCCGGCGAGAAGACCGTGACCGTCAAGTCTGACAATGGTTCGTGGCGTTACGCCGCGCAGCCGTACTCCCAGACCGTCAAGGTCTCTGCCGATAAGAGCGAAGCGACGATTCCGAATGCGCCGGTTGACGGTTCCCGCTATGTGGTGACCGTCGATAACGCAGGCGGCACTACCGCCACGGCAACAGGTGTATTTGCCGATGCCACCATTGAGCCGTATCCGGCTTGCTCGGTGACATGGAATGGCGATAGAGTCACTCTGGTCCGTCCGGAGACTCAAGACTGGCGCTACCTCTACATGACCGAGAAGTGGACTGACGAGAACGGTGAAAAGCAGGAGAAGCAGCTGGGTGCCAATTACACCTACTCGCAGAGCACTCCGCCAATCACCGGCATCATCCGTGGTCGCACTACGCCGAGCTCTTACACCAAGTCCATCCCCTCTGGCCATGAACTGTGGGTGCAGGTCGAGGATTACAACGGCAACAAGACCGAACCGGTGAAGATTCAGACCGCCGACGAACTGGCCAAGTGCACGGTCTCTGACCCGACTCAGCCGGATGCCAAGGAGTCCACGCTGACCGCCGTTGACGGCTCGGCCGTGGCCGACGGCAAGGCTACACGTACGATTCAGGCAACGGTCAAGGATTCGTTCGGCAATCCGCTGACCAACGCCGAGGTGGCGTTTACGCTGCCCGAGGGTGTCACGGCCGTTGACGGCAACGCCACTGTCAAGACTGATGCCGCTGGCGTGGCTTCACTGAACGTCGTGTCCACGAAGGTGGGCAAGTACACGGTGAAGGCCGCACTGGGCGACAAGTCCATCGGTGAGGGTGTCGCCATCGAATTCACCAAGGTCGCGGCGACCCCGAACAAGCCCGGCCAGCCGGACAAGCCGAATAAGCCCGGCGACAACAAGCCTGGCCAGAACAACAACAAGAACAATGATAAGAATGGCGCATCGGACTCTTCGCTGAGTAAGACGGGCTCTTCGATTATTGCGATTGTGACTGCCGCAGTGGTGTTGCTCGGAGCGGGCACGGTGGTGCTTCGTGCTCGTAGCAAGATGGAATAGTTTCGCTGCGTATGCGGGTGCGTTGATACCCGTGCCTTAAGCGGGATATGGGGTGGTTGTCCCTGTAGACACCCCCTATATCCCGCTTTTTATATCCGAACATATGCTGAGACCCATAGACTAAAACGTTTTAGTTGTTGATATCATAGGTATTAGAACACAGCTGATTACATGCGGCCCAAAGTGGGAAATAATCTGTTGTAGCGTGGTATTCGCAGCGTGGCTGCAAGGAGGATTATTCATGGGATTTGCTCGCGAGGCATCACCATCGTCCACAGGCACGCAGCGTGTGAGCTTAAAAGACATCGCGGATGAGTTGGGCATTTCGCAAACCGCGGTGTCCTTTGCCATCAACGATCGGCCTGGTGTTTCCGCGGAAACCAAACGACGAGTCAAGGAGGCTGCGGCCAAACTTGGGTGGACGCCGGTCTATGCCGCGCAAGCGTTGGGCTCGTCGAAAACCATGACCATAGGCTTTGCCCCCGCACGCTCCGCACAGGGACTCACGGACGAAACCTTCATGTTGCACTTCATGGCCGGTGTGCATACCTCGCTCAGCCCTAAGGGATACGGCTTGCTGTATCGCCCTTGCCGTTCGCTGAACGAGGAGATGAGCGTCTACAGGGACTGGGCGTCACGCAAGCGTGTGGACGGGGTGATTCTGGTTGATCTGCGAGCCGACGATCCACGCCCGAAACTGCTGAAGGAACTGGGTGTGCGTGCGGTTCTGGCCGGTGGCCCTGATCCGAACAATTATGTACCGTCGCTGTCCATCGATGATTCGCGCACCATGGGCACCGTGCTTGAACATCTGTCGTCACTGGGGCACCGCCGTATCGCCTATCTGTCCGGCGATTCCAATCTCGATTATTCGCAGGGGCGTGTGTCGGCGTTTCGGTCGTTCGCAAAACGGCGCAAACTGGAATCCATCAACATCGAGTTCACGAATTTCGATGCCGAGCAGGCCGCGATGCTTACGCTGGAGATGTTGCGTTCGCCGAAGCCTCCTACTGCATTCATCTACGAGACGGAAATTCTTGCCGCGGCCAGTCTGCATGCCATGGCCGAAGCATATACCACCGGGCAACTGAAAACAGGGGAGGGGCAATCTGCGGGTTATCCGAACGGGTTGCCCGCTATTGTCAGCTTTGAAGACAGCTTTATTTGTGAGGCAGCGTACCCGTCGATTACCTCAGCGCATCGTGACGCCAGTGAATACGGTGCCAAAGTGGCGAAACTGCTGCTCAAAGTGCTCGCCGGCGAACAGGTGAGCGGCAACCGTCGAATCCTCACCCCGAAACTGGTGGTCAGGGACAGCACGGCCAAACCCTGTAACTCCTGTGGAATATAGAAACCACCGATTCTGAGTCAGCACTTCCAATCCATACGACGTTGGCCCTCGTTATCAAGCGGGGGGCCAACGTCGTTGAAGGAGGAGATAAGAAGGCTAAGATATTGCCGGTCAGGCCGCGTTCTTGACCGCGGTGGCGATGGACACGGCCGGGTCGAGGAACGGAATCAGCGTGGACTGGAAGGCGTGGTACAGGTCGGACTTGCCCGGCCAGACCGTGCCGATCACGTGGTTGTTCTTGTCGAGCTGGTGGAACCAGGAGCCGCTCTCGTGGTCGATGACATGTTCGTCGACATACTGGGCGAACGTGGCATACCAGTTGGCGTACATCTCCTCGCCGGTGGCCGCGTACAGCGTGGCGGAAGTGTTCAACGATTCGGCCAGCGTCCAATGCATGCGATCGGTGACCACGGGCTTGCCGTTCCAGTCGGTCGTGTAGGCGAGTCCCACGGTGCCGTCGGCGTTCCATGCGTCGGCCACGGCACGCGCGAACAGGTGTTCGGCGGCGTCGACGTACGGCTGTGCTCCGTCAAGGTTGGCAAAGGAGCTCAACGCCCACTGCGTGATCAGGCGGGCCCATTCGATGCCGTGACCCGGCGTGGCGCCGTACGGCTTGAACTGATCATCCTTCTTGTCGACGTTGCATTCGAGGTCCAGCGACCAATCGGACTTGAAATGTTCGGGGATGCGCCACTCGTTGTGCTTCGCCCAGCCGATCACATGATCGATGATGCGTCCGGCGCGTACTCGATAGGCGTTGTCTCCTGTGGCATCCGCCACGGCTAGGAATGCCTCGGTGGTGTGCATGTTGGCGTTGAGACCGCGATACGGGTCGAGCTCGGTGAATTCGGTGTTCCAGGTATCGACGGCCAAACCGATTTCGTCATTCCAGAAATGCTTGTCATACGTGGCAAGTGCCTCGTCAAGCAGTTCCTTGGCACCCGGACGCCCGGCCAGCAGGGCGGAGGACGCGGCGAGAATCACGAAGGCATGCGCATAGCAGACCTTGCCCGGCGCATGGGTGCCGTCCGCGAACACCTGCGGATACCAGCCGCCGTGCTCGTCGTCATGCAGAATGCCGGTCAATCCCTTGAGCGCCGCGTCGGCCAGCTCGCCCGCACCCAGGTATCCGAGCATGGCACCAATCGAATACACATGGGCCATACGGCTGGTGATCCACGTTTCGACGCCGTGGGAGGGGTCGAGGGTGCCGTCGGCGTTCAGCCAGCCGGAACCGCCGTTCGGTGCTGGGAAGCCTTTGCCGAACTTCAGCAGCTCGTAGGTTTCGGAAGCCATGAAAATGCGGTTGGCTTCGGTGCCGAGCGTATAACGTGGGTTATTGGTCATAATGATTGTTCCTTTCCTTAACGAGAACATGCGGTGGGTGCACAATGAGCATTCAGCGGGCACGTCTTAGTGTTTCACGCGAATGTCGAAATAGTCCATGACCAGTTCGCAGAACATCATATTCGACCAGCTGAACCATTCGCGCGTGTACTTGGTCGGATCGTTCACGTCGATGCCTTCGTGCATGAGATGTGTACCGGCGTCGGTGGCTACAAGACGGTCGAGGATATGCGCCTTGAAGTCCTTGTTGTCACTGGTCATCGCCTCGATAGACAGGGCGATGGGCCACACATAGCGCGGCGGGGTGTGCGGTGAGCCGATGCCCTTGAGATACTCGCCCTCGTAGTAGTACGGGTTTTCGTCGCTGAGCAGCGTACGTCGGGTTGCCAGATATGTCGGATCGTCCGGTGCGCAGTATCCCAAGTAAGGGGCCGCCATCAAGGAGGGCACATTGCTGTCGTCCATGATATTGACGTGGCCTAGGCCGTCGGTCTCGAATGCGTAGATCGTCTCTCCATTGCGGTTCGTCGTTTTGGCGTGGGCTTCAATGCCTTCGGTGATGGTGCGGCGCAACTCGCCGGCACGGGCGGCGATATCGGCATCATTCAGAATCTCACCGCCGAAGATGCGTTCCAGATAGCCCATCACCACGGCGGCGAACATGTTCGAGGGCACCAGATAGTGGTAGGTGCAGGCGTCGTCGCTGGGGCGGAAGCCGGACCAGGTCATGCCGGTGTACGCCACCGGCGACCCCTTGCCGTTATTGCTCAGCGATTCGGTGGGGATGTCCGTGTCGCGGATGAAGAAATACGGGGAGCGTTCATGATGCTGCTCGGTCTCGAATACGTCAAGAATCTTCTTGACGCCGGCAATGAATTCGGCATCGAAATGACCGGTGTTGCCGGTGTTCGCATACAGCATCCAAGCCAACTGGATGGGGTAGCACAGCGAATCCACCTCGTACTTGCGCTCCCAAAGCCAAGGGCTGGAGAAGTCGGACTGATCGTCCTTGTCCCAGGAGGCACCGTTCGGTTCCTCGTTGAAGGCGTTCGCATACGGGTCGATGGTAATGTAGCGGAACTGCTGGCGAACCAGACCGGCGATCAAGTTCGCAATGTCGTCGTCTTTGGCGGCAAGGGCTAGGTAAGGGCGTAATTGCGCGGTCGAATCACGCAGCCACATGGCCGGGATATCGCCGGTGAGCAGAAATGTGGTGCCGTCGTCATGCCGTTTGACCGTGGTGGTCAGGGTATCGGCAAAGCAGGCGTTGAAGTTCTCGGCCCAATCAGCGTGTTCGGTGCCACATAGGTCCGTGATGCGCTGCAAGAAATCCGAGACCGACTTCGGTATCGCGGTGGTCGTCATAAATTCAACTTCTTTGTTTGAGGGATATACATATCAAGGGAACAGCATTATTCTAAACCGCTTTAGTTGAAGACACGCGAAAGGATGTGAAGAGCGTGGCCGTGAGTACACCATATGAAAAAACCGGTGAGATTTCCTGTTCGGAGAATCTCACCGGTTGCGGTCAGTCGATTCGTGAAGTCACATGAATGACGAACAAAGGGGGCGGAATCAGGCCTCGTTCTTCTCGTCCATGGCCTTGAGCTGGGGCGGGGTGTACGTGTCGCGCTTGAATTCAGTCAGGAAGTACAGGCCGACGACCAACAGCTCGATGGCGGGGCAGGATGAAGGCGGTGCCGAGAAGAATCACGCAGCCGATAATCATGTAGACGGTCAGCACGCGAGTCTCGCGGACCTTCGAGAGCGGGTAGCTGGCGGAGATACGGTCCACGAAGAAGATGAAGCAGCCGAGCGCGAAGAACGCCAGGCCGGTCATGATGCCGATTTTGTAGCTGGTCTTCTTGATGAACAGCGAGGCGGGGATGGCCACGATGAAGTAGCCGGCATAGAATGCGGACTGCACGAACGCGGTCTTCATGTCGCTCAGGTCGAATACGGCCTTGAACTGGGTGATAAGAATGTCATTGAGGCTTGCGGCGATGGCCTAGAAGGCGAACAGCACCGAAGTCATTGAAAATTGCAATACTGGCGTGCGATCAAGGTAGCCGTCAGGGCTTTCCACCCACGCCACGTTCTTGGATGCGGTCTTGTCCATGATATGTATTCCCTTTTTCTCTATAAATGGACGTATGACAGATCGATCGATCAATGGATGATGACTAGTGAATAGTGATAGTCCTGTTGCCGGGTTCCATCAGGGTGTTACATGATTTGGCAGAATTCGATGACCTCGTGGTTCGGCCCAAGCACGTTGAAGTAACGGATGCCGTTGCTCCAGAAGGTGTCGATGTGCTGGATGGAGCCTTCCACGAAGTTCAGGCCGAGCTTCTGGGCTTCGGCGAAGGACGCTTCGATATCCGTCGAATCCAGCGCGAAGTGGTTGATGGCGCCGTTTTCCATAGGCGTGGGGTTCATGGTCCACACCTCGAGGGTCAGGTTGTTCAGGCGCAGGAAGGTGCAGCGGTCCTCACCGTTGGGATAGATGCCGAGGCATTCGAAGCCGAGACGCTCGTAGTAGGCGATGGTGCCTTCGAGGTCCGTGGTCGGAATGCCGACATGCTGGACGCCGGTGACGGTGTCGCGAATGGACATGGTAACTCCTTTTTAAAACAGGATGGCTTTGCCGGTATAGGACGGCAAAGCCATCGGGAAAATAGGTGGTTTTGGATTACTTGCCGATTTCAGCCAGGTAGTCGGGCATCTCGGCCGGGTACTGCGGCCAGGCACCGGCCTGGGTGCAGACGTAGGCGGCGGTGTTGACGGCCTTGCGGTGGGCTTCGGCGAGCGTGTCGCCCAGCAGGATGCGGGCGGTGAAGGTGCCGGAGAAGGAGTCACCTGCACCCACGGTGTCGTTCACCTCGACGTGCGGAGTGTCCAGCGTGGAGACCTCGCCCTTGCGGGAGATGATGGTGGAGTAGGCGGAGCCGGCGGTCAGAATCACGTAGTCAAGGCCGAATTCCTCGATGAACCAGCGGGAGGCATCTTCGCCGGAGGTGCCGCGGATGTCGAACATGTCGCGCAACAGCAGGAGTTCCTCGTCGTTGATCTTGAAGACGGTGGCCGCCTTGAGGAGTTCCTCGATAAGTTCCTTGGAGTAGTGGTCGCCGCGCAGGTTGATGTCGAAGAACTTCATCGCGCCCGGCTTGGTGTGCTTGAGCAGCTCCGTGATGGTGGCGTGCGATTCGGGGGAGCGCAGGGCCAGGGTGCCGAAGCAGACGGCGTCGGCCTTGGAGACCACGTCGATGAGCTGGCGGGTGTACAGGATGTGGTCCCAAGCCACGCCCTTGACGATGGTGTACTCCGGGATGCCGTTCTTCAGTGCGACCTCGACGGTGGAGGTCGGCCAGGCATTGCGCTGGATGACGGTGTTGATACCGGCCTCGTTGGCCTTGGCAATCAGTTCGTCGCCGAGTTCATCCTCGCCGACCGCGCTGATGGCCCAGCCTTCGGTGCCGTTCTTCATCGCGTGGTAGGCGAAGTTGACGGGGGCGCCGCCGGCTCGCTTGCCGCTCGGCAGCATGTCCCACAGCAGTTCACCGAGGCTCAGAACGATCGGGGTAGTCATGGTTGGTTTCCTTTCCTTTGTTTCCTTTATCGGGTGTTTCGTATGGAAAATCTTGTGATGTCGGCGCTTGGTTTAGGAGACGTCGAAGAACACCGAGGGGTGTTCGAGGAATTGGGTCACTGCCACTGCTGCGGCACCGGAGACCGCCGCGTCGGCGGACAAGGTGGATAGGCTGATGGAAGTGGAGGCATTGATTTCGGGGATGGCCCGTTCGGCCACCGTGGCGCGCACCTCATCGAGCAGTATCGGGCCGGCTTCGGACACGATGTCGCCGATGATGATGTGCTCGGGATTGTATCCATTGAAGATGGTGACGCATCCGTAGCCGACGTATCGGGCGACTTCGCGGACAATGGCGATTGCCGCTTCGTCGCCGTCGCCGGCTTTGGCGAACAGGGCGCGGGCGGCCTCGGCATGGGTCATGTCGGCCGCGTCGGGGACCACGGTGCCGCTTTCGATGAGCATGTCGTGGATGGCGGGGGTGGAGCAATAGCGTTCGAGGCAGCCGATGTTGCCGCAGTCGCAGGGCCGGCCGTTGACGTCGATGGAGATGTGGCCGATTTCGGTGGCGGCACCGAGGAAGCCGTTGATGAGGCGACCGTTGTCGATGACGCCGAGGCCCACGCCTTCGCCGACCAGATAATAGGCGAGGTTGCCGTCGGCGTGCACCGACGGGTCGAAGAGATAATGTGCGAGGGCTCCGGCGCGGGCGTCCTGTTCGATGAACACAGGCACGCGGAAAGCGGTGACGAATTCGTCGATGAAGTTGATTCTGCGCCAGCCCTGCATGCTGGAGACCACGGCGGTGCGGCCCACGTTGCGCAGGTAGGGTCCGGGCACGGCCATGCCGATGGCCACGATGGATGGATCGTTGTCGAGCAGCTGTTCGACGCGCTGGTGGATGGTGGCAATGGTGTCGTCGATGGTGTTGTCGTAGACCGTGGGCAGGTTCTCGATGCTCAGGGCGTTGCCGCACAGGCCGAATACGCCGATCTGCACCAGCGAGCGGGCGAATTTGATGCCGATGACGCGGAAGCGCGTGGTGTTGAGCTTGAGTCCGATGGAACGGCGGTTCTTGGAGCCTTCCAGATCGCCGGTCTCTTCAATCATGCCGGCCTCGATAAGGCGTGCGGTGATTTTGGTGATGGCCGCGGGGGTGAGTTCCAGTGCCTTGGCGATTTGCGCGCGGGAACTGATGCCGTTGTGATACAGGTGCTTGACGATGCGGGAGCGGTTGGATTCGGAGACACTGGCCTGGGAAGTGGCGTGGGTGGTGTTTGTTGCCATCGGTCTTAAGTCCTCCTTGTCTGCACCGCTGCGAGTTGTTCCGCTCGTCTTTGAATCTGAACTTGATTAAGATATTAACGCTGTTAATTGATTGACGCAATCAATATGTCATTCGGCGTGTCGTGCATGTGAGTGTCGTCTTGGGTGAATTTGTTAAGATAGTTGTCAATAGTCAGATGTACACTGATATCAAGCGAAACGTTCGATGAAGAACAGGGGAGGACTGATGTCCGAAAACACTATGAACAATCTCAAAATCGGTGTTGACGTGGGCGGAACAAAAATCGAAGCTGTGCTGGTTGACGCAATGGGCACGGTATTGGGTTCCGCCCGTATTCCCGCCAGACATGGCAACGATGCCGTGATCGAAGACATCGTCGCTGTAGCACATCAGGCAGCGGGTGAGCGTTTTGACGAGGTGAGGGCCATCGGTGTCGGTACCCCGGGCACGGTGGATTCGGCCAGCGGGCATGTGGGCAATATCGTGAATCTCGACGTGGTCTCGCTGGATATGGGGCCGTTGATCTCGCAGCGTTCGGGCGTGCCGGCCCATGTGGAAAACGACGTCAACGCCGCCGCCGTCGGCGCGGCCACCGTGTTGGGCGGTGCGGACGGCATGGCCGGTACCATTGCGTTCCTGAACTTCGGCACCGGACTGGCTGCGGGCATTGTCGAAAACGGCGTGCTGATGCATGGCTATAGCGGTGCGGCCGGCGAAATCGGCCATATCCCAGTCGAACCTCATCGCCTCAAGTGCCCTTGCGGGCAATACGGATGCTTGGAAACCGTCTGCTCGGGCGCATCCGTGGGACGTCTGTGGCCCAACGCCGACCCGCCGATGCCCGACCTGATTCGTCGCGCGAAAAAGCGGGAGGCCGAGGCCGTCGATGTGCTGGACATGGTAGTGCGCGCCATCGGCGACACTATCCAGATTTTGGCCCAATCCGTTGACCCGCGACTGATTGTCTTGGGTGGCGGCATGGCCAAAACCGGTGAACCGTTGGTCGAGGTGATCACGGCTGAGCTGCGCCGGCGCGAATCGCAATGCCGATTCCTTGAAACGCTGGACCTGCCGGCCCGGCTGCGTCTGGCACCCGTCGATCAACCGGTCGGAGCCATCGGTGCCGCCATGGCGGCATAGCACTGGCATAGTGCCGGGGCATGGAAGATGAGGCGTCGGATTTGTCTCCGAGACCGCATCTTCCATGCGGTCCTATATCGCTTTATGTCGTGCTGTGCCGCGCTGTGCCGCGCTTGGCCTTGCGCGTTTCGTTGCCGGGGTGGCCAGCTTTATTTGGCCAAGTGTTGGAAGACCACGGCGATGGCCTCGCCCTGTACGGTGATGTCGGGTCCGCATTCGCAGCGCCGGATCACCGTGTGTTTATGGAAGGACGAGGACGTGGCGGCATCCAGATACTGCTGTGCCGCGTCAATGAACGTCTCGTTGATGATGTTCGGCTGCCCATAGACACATACGTCTGCCATATCCAAAAGGCCCACAGGCATGGACAGGGCCTGGCCGAGATAGCGGCCCGCCCGAGCAAGGATACCCTGATGCTGCTCCACGTCTGCTGCGCTGAGTTGCTTCTTCAATGCGGTTCCGGAAATCATCGTCTCCAAGCAACCGTGCTTGCCGCAAGGGCACAGCGGCCCGTCAAGATCGATGGAAATATGGCCGAGCTCGCCAGCCGCGTGCAGTTCGCCGATTACCGGCGTGTCCGAGAGCAGAATCGCCGAACCGATGCCTCTTTCGATGCGCACGAAAAGCATATTCGGCCCGCCTTGGCCAAAGAAACGTTCGGTGAGCATGGCTGCGGTGGCGTCGTTGCTGACGTTTACTTCAAGTCCGAAATGTTCGGCGATTGGCGTGGACAGGTCGAGATTGTTCCAGCCGCGCATCGTGGAGGAGCGGACCACGCCGTTGTCTACCACGCCGGGGGAGGCGACTCCGATGCCGATGACCTCGCCATCGGACATGCCCAGCATCTTCTCAATGAGCTCGATGATCACATCCACGGAAACGAATGAGCCGGTGTTCAGGGTGACTTCGGCGTGACGCAGCGGCTGGCCGAGCAGATTGGTGACTGCGCCGTGCAGCAGGTGCTCCTGCGTCAGGTCGATGCTGATGATGCGCAGTCGATCGATATCGATGCTCAGCAGTGTGCCTCGTTTGCCTTTGCCGCCGCTGGGTGCCTGACCGGTCTCGCGCAGCAATCCTTCCTCCAGCATCCGACCGACCACATCGGAAACGGCCACGCGGCTCAATCCGGTGCGTCGGCCGAGCTCGGCGCGCGAATACTGGTTGGTGGGGAACAACAACCTGAAGATAAGTTGGCGGTTCTTGCGGCGCACATCGGCGGGGGAAGCCTTGGCCGCATGGTCGTCGGTCGTTGTGTTGAGACCGAGATATGACATGTTTCCTCCTGCCTGATGGTGAGCGAGTGGACGGCGATTGTTGTTCCATACACAGCTTAGACGGTGAAGCGCAATTTCGTCGTTGAAACTGTTATGAAACTTCACTAATAAATTCCAGTGTACCTGTGTGAAGCGTCAGGAAACACCGTGAGTGTTCATAAGGTCCAAAATTGTTAGTATCATTAACAAATAGCGAATCACCAATCGGCGCTACGCCGAACGGTGGTTGGAACGCCGCGCGGCACCCGGACGTGACAAGGATGTTGCCATTATCCGCAAGACGGGCGGCGGTACAGCGACTCGCATCGGGCGGGCCGCACGGAACTGGAGGAAACCGATGCCGGAAATCATCATTGTCAAGAACGAAGCCGAGGCCGGCGAGATCTACGGCCGTTGCGTGGCGGACCTGATCAAAGCAAAGCCGGACGCCGTGCTGGGCCTGGCCACTGGCTCCAGCCCGCTGGCCGCCTATCAGGCGCTCGCCAAGATCGTCAAGGACGAGGCCATTGACGTTTCGGGCGTGCGTGGTTTCGCGCTTGACGAATACATCGGGCTGCCGCTGACCCATCCCGAGTCCTATCATGCGACCATCCATCGCACCGTGGTCGAACCGCTTGGCCTGGACCCGGCCAAGGTCCATGTGCCCGGCGACGTACTCAACGGCACTCCGCTCGAAGACGGCGACAAAGTCGCGCTGGCCGGCCCGGCCTATGATCGTGCCATCGAAGCCGCTGGCGGCATCGACGTGCAGATCCTCGGCATCGGCACCGACGGCCACGTCGGCTTCAACGAGCCCGGTTCCTCGTTGGCCTCCGGCACTCGCGTCAAGACCTTGGCCGAACAGACCCGCATCGACAACGCGCGCTTCTTCGACAACGACATCAACCAAGTGCCCACCCACTGCATCACGCAGGGTATTGGCACGATCATGAAGGCCCGTCACCTCGTGCTGCTGGCGTTCGGTGCCGGCAAGGCCGAAGCCATCGAGGAGACGGTGGAAGGCGGCGTGTCAGCGTTCTGCCCGGCTTCCGCGCTGCAGATGCACCCGCACGCCACGATTATCGTGGACGAGGAGGCCGCGTCCCGCCTGCGCCACAAGGACTACTACCGTTATGCCTACACCCACAAGCCGGCCTGGCAGGGCATCTGAGTTATCGTGTGCTGGCTCCCGCCAGCGGGAGCGCATGAGCGGTAAGGAGAACAACATGTCTGATAGGAACGAGATAGTCTCGCGCGTGACCGCGGCACTGGAGGGCAAGCCGGCTCCGGTGGCGATTCGTAACGCGCGCAAGGTGGATGCGCGCGGCGAACGGCGCGGATATTGGGTCGTCTCCGATGCCGCCGGCGTCATCATGGCGGCCGGCACGGGGGAGGGGACCTTCGAGCACTGCTGCCGCACGGTGGGGCTCGACCCGGCCGATCGCAACGCGGTCATCGACGCCGAAGGCCGTATTCTGACCCCCGGCTACGTGGACATCCACGCGCACGGCGCATGGGAGAAGAGCTTCGATGACGGGCCGGACGGCATCGACGTGGCGCGGGCCGGCCACGCCGTGCATGGCACCACGCGCCAGGTGCTCTCGCTGATCACCAACCCCGTGGACGTGATCTGCCGCAACATCCGCACCGTCCGCGCCACAATGGAGTCCGGCCGCCCCGACATCCTAGGCTGCCATCTGGAAGGCCCGTTCCTGGCCCTGGCCCGCAAGGGCGCACATGACCCGGAATGTCTCAAGGATCCGGTGCCTGACATCGTCGATAAGATGCTTGAGGCCTCCGGTGCCGACCCCGCCTCCGGCAAGCTTGGCTGCATCCGCCAGATCACCATCGCCCCCGAACTGCCCCACGGCATCTCCGCCATCCGCCAGTTCGCCGCTGCCGGCGTGGTGCCGGCCGTGGGCCACTGCGACGCCGACTACGAGACCGCCAAAGCCGGCTTCGACGCGGGCGCGGGCATCATGACCCACATGTTCAACGCGATGAACGGCCTGCATCACCGCGAACCCGGTCCGATTCCGGCCGCGGTGGAGGACCCGCGCGTCACCATCGAGCTCATCAACGACGGATTCCACGTGCAGGATCCGATGGTGAGCCTCTCCTTCCGGTTCGCGCCTCACCGCACGGCCTTCGTGACCGACGCGATGGCCGCCACCGACTGCCCGGACGGCGCCTACAAGTTGGGCGCGCTGGACGTGAACGTGGTCGGCGGGCATGCGCGCCTGGTCTCCAACGGCGCCATCGCCGGCTCCACTCTGCTGCTGGAGGTCGCCGTGCGCCGTGCGGTGTGCGAACTGGGCTTCAGCCCGGTGGACGCGGTCGAGGCGGCCACTCTGACGCCGGCCAAGGCGTTCGGCTTCGACCGGCCGAACCCGGTCACCGGGGTGCCGATCGGCCTCATCGCCCCCGGCTTCGCCGCCGATTTCAACCTTGCGGACCCGGCCGACTGGACGGTCGAACAGGTGTGGTGCGCGGGCCGCAAGCTCAAGTAGCAGTAGGCCGACCGGTTGACGAATGGAAGGCATTCGTCTACGAACATGGTCACATGGTGAGATGATAGTATATTTGTCTCACCATGTGACCGTTATTCACGTCGTAATACAAGAATCCGTAATACTGCTCGATACCGCATAAAACCGGCCTTGGTCGCCACAAGCGAAACATAAGTCGATGACTATGGAAACGCAGAGGTAACACATCCGCACCATAGTCAGGCGGTAATCCACGCCCGCAGTGATGACGTGGAAACAAGTTATGAGAGAGGATTCCTGTTGAATTCCAAGAAGATTCTGGCCGCCGCCGTCTCCGTGGCCGCCATCGCATCCCTGACCGCCTGCGGCGGTGTGAAGGATGACACCACCGCAGGCGCCGATTCCGGCAACGCCATCACCATCGGCACCACCGATAAGATCACCAGCCTGGACCCCGCCGGCTCCTACGACAACGGTTCATACGCCGTGCAGATCCAGGTGTTCCCGTTCCTGTACGCCCAGGACTACAACACCTCCGAACTGAGCCCGGACATCGCCGCCGATGACGGTACCTGGAACGATGACGGCACCGAATTCACCGTCAAGCTCAAGGACGGCCTGAAGTTTGCCAACGGCAACGACCTGACCGCTTCCGACGTCAAGTTCTCCTACGATCGCATCAAGAAGATCAACGACCCGAACGGCCCGAGCTCCCTGCTCGCCAACGTCGAATCCGTGACCGCCAAGGACGACACCACCGTGGTGTTCAAGGATTCCGTGCCTTTTGACGTGACTCTGAAGCAGGTCATGTCCAGCCCCGCCGGCCCGATCGTCGATGAGGATACCTTCGACGCCGACAAGCTCACCGACGCCGACACCATCGTCTCCAAGAAGGCCTTTGCCGGCCCGTACACGCTGACCGCCTTCAAGATCAACGAGTCCGCCGCCTACGCCAAGAACGACTCCTACAAGGGCCTGACCCCGGCCAAGAACTCCGCCGTGCAGGTCAAGTACTTCGCCGACGCCTCCAACCTGAAGATGGCCGTCCAGCAGGGCCAGATCGACGTGGCCAACCGCTCCCTGAGCCCGACCGACATCGAGGACCTCTCCAAGGACTCCAAGGTCAAGGTCGTCAAGGGCCCGGGCGGTGAGGAGCGCTTCATCGCCTTCAACTTCAAGATTCAGCCCTACGGCGAATCCCAGCCCGATGCCGACGCCAACAAGGCCAAGGCCGTGCGCCAGGCCGTCGCCAACCTCATCGACCGCGAAGAGCTCTCCACCAAGGTCTACAAGGGCACCTACACCCCGATGTACTCCTTCATCCCGGACGGCCTGGCCGGTCACGATGACACGCTGAAGTCCGCCTACGGCGACGGCAACGGCAAGCCGAGCACCGAGAAGGCCAAGAAGGTCCTCGCCGACGCCGGCGTCACCACCCCGGTCGACCTCAAGCTCCAGTACAACAACGACCACTACGGCTCCGTCTCCGCCGACGAGTACGCTGCTCTGAAGTCCCAGCTTGAGGCAGGCGGCCTGTTCAAGGTCGACATGCAGTCCACCGAATGGACCCAGTACAACAAGGATCGTGTGGTTACCGACGATTCCGACGGTGTGTACCCGGTCTACCAGCTTGGATGGTTCCCGGACTACTCCGACCCGGACAACTACCTGTCCCCGTTCTTCCGCGATGGTAACTTCGTGAACAACGGCTACTCCAACAAGGAAGTCAACGACCTGATCGTCAAGCAGGCCGGCGAGAAGGACGAGTCCGCTCGTGGAGACATCCTCAAGCAGATTCAGAAGCTCGAGACCGAAGACCTCTCCACCATCCCGCTGCTGCAGGGTGCCCAGGTCGCCGTCACCGGCACCTCCGTGAAGGGTGTCACCCTCGACGCTTCCTTCCGCTTCCGCTATGCCTCCGTCACCAAGGGCTGATCCAGCATGAGCTCCCCTCTTTGAGGGGGGGGGAGCTGTCTGCCGACGGCAGACTGAGGGGAGCCCAACTCGTATGACTCCCCTCAGTCGGCTTCGCCGCCAGCTCCCCTCGGAGAGGGGAGCCTTTATTGCTTTATATACCGATTACCAACACCAAGGAGCATCGCGTGTCAGACAGCGCCATAGCGACCTCCAGCACCACTCCGGCGAAAGCCAAGACGAAGAAGAACCGACTGTCAGGTAGTTTCTTCCGCTTCGTGCTGACGAGGTTCCTTCTCATTATTCCCACCGTTTTCATTCTGGTCACCATCGTGTTCTTCGTGATGCGCGCCACCGGCGACCCGATTTCCGCCGCCTTGGGCGGCCGCCTGACACCCGCCGAACTCCAGCAGCGCATCCACGCGGCCGGCTATGACCGCCCGCTGATTGTGCAATACGTCGACTATCTTGGCGGCCTGCTGCACGGCGACCTCGGCACGACGCTGACCGATAACCAGCCGGTGATCAGCATTCTTACGCACTACGGCGCCGCCACATTCGAACTGGCCTTCCTCGCCCTGATTGTGGCGCTGATTGTCGGCATCGGCCTAGGCCGACTCGCCGCCCGCAAACGCGACCGTGCCGCCGACGCCGGCATCCGCACCTTCGCCATCCTGTGCTACGCCACCCCGGTGTTCTTCCTCGGCCTCGTGCTGAAGCTCATCTTCGCTGTCTGGCTCAACATCCTTCCAGCCTCCGGCCGCTCCGACCTGAACTCCGAAATGCAGTTCACCCGTCTGGTATCGCCGACTGGCTTCTACATCATCGACGCCATCCAGCTCGGCGACATGAACGTGCTCGTCGACGTGCTGCGCCACGCCGTGCTGCCGGCCGTCGCCCTAGGCCTCCTGACCGCCGGCGTGTTCATCCGTCTGGTACGCACCAACGTCATCTCCACCTACAATTCCGGCTACGTCGAGGCTGCCCGCTCGCGCGGCGTCTCCGAAAAGCGCCTGCTCAACAAGCACGCCTGGCGGCCGGCCCTGATCCCGATCATCACCGTCATGGGCATGCAGATCGCCCTGATGCTCGCCGGTGCGGTCCTGACCGAAACCACCTTCGAATGGAAGGGCCTGGGCTTCATGCTGTCCCAGTACCTGAAGGCCCGTGACTTCGTGGCCGTGCAGGGCATCGTGATCCTTATCGCCATCATCGTGGCCGTCGTCAACTTCCTCGTCGACGTCATCGCCGCGCTTATCGACCCGAGAGTGAGGTACTGAGATGACCACCGCATCCCAAGACAAGATCACCGTCCCCGGTGACGACCGCCTTACCAAGCTCAACGTCAGCACCAAGACGCCGTTCTGGACCAAGATCCCGATCATCAAGGAACTGCGCGTGGCGGTCGGCTGGCAGAAGGGCATGCTGATCACCGGTCTCGCGATCACCGCGTTCTTCCTGCTCGTGGCCCTCTTCGCCCCGCTGATCGCCCCCTACGGCCACGCCCAGATCAAGGCCGCCGACGGCACGTCCTTCCCGGCGCAGGCCGCACCCTCCGCCGAACACATCTGGGGCACCACCGCCGCCGGATTCGACGTGTTCTCCCGTGTGGTGTGGGGCGCACGCACCGCCGTCATCGCCATCGTCGTGGCCGTGCTGCTCTCCATCTTCGCCGGCGTGCTGCTCGGCCTGGTCTCCGGCTACTACGGTGGCTGGGTGGACCGCATTCTGGTGATGATCGCCGACGCCGTCTACTCCTTCCCCTCGCTGCTGCTCGCCATTCTGATGGCCATCATGATCTCCCACGGCCAGTCCGGCCTGTGGAGCGGCATTCTGGCTTCCGGCATCTCCATCACCGTGGTGTACATCCCGCAGTATTTCCGCACAATTCGCGCCGAAGTGATCCGCATCAAGGAATCCGCGTATGTCGAGTCCGCGCGCGTGGTCGGCGCCTCCACCTGGCGCATCATGACCAAGCACCTGTTCAAGAACTCCACCCGCACGTTGCCGGTGATCCTGACGCTGAACTCGTCCGAAGCCATCCTGACCCTCGCCGGCCTGGGCTTCCTCGGCTTCGGCATCGAGCCGACCGCCGCCGCCGAATGGGGCTACGACCTGAACCGCTCGGTTTCCGACGTGACCGCCGGCATCTGGTGGACTGCCGTGTTCCCGGGCATCGCCATCGTGCTCATCGTGCTCGGCATCACGCTCGTGGGCGAATCGCTCAACGATCTGGCCGACCCGCGTCTGCGCGCCCGCAAGTCCGCCGGCGAAGTGGTCGGATCGATCGAAGACACGTCCGTCGACCCAAACGAGAAGCCGACCGCACGCAACGAGGTGATTGCCGAACTCGACGCGAACGTCGACCCGCCGGCCACCGTCACCGACCATGACCCGACCATCGTCGCCTCCGAATGGACCGGCGAGGGCAAGCCGGAAGGCAAGGAGTGAGAGATGAGCGAAAACAACAAGAATCTCGCCGATATCAAGGACCTGTCCGTCTCCTTCATGACCGACGCCGGCTCCATCAAGGCCGTTGAGGACGTGAACTTCACCATTCCGCGCAAGACCGTGGTCGGCGTGGTCGGCGAATCCGGTTCCGGCAAGTCCGTGACCGCGCGCTCCATCATCAAGCTGCTGCCGGAGACGGCCACCACCTCCGGTGCCGTCTACCTGTCCAAGCGCGATGGCTCCGATTCGCTGGACGTGCTCTCCCTGAGCGGCGAACAGCTGCGCGAAGTGCGTGGTTCCGAGGCCGCGATGGTGTTCCAGGAGCCCAATTCGGTGCTGAACCCGGTGTACACCATCGGCTGGCAGATTGAAGAGGGCCTGCGCGCCCACGGCATGAAGGACAAGAAGGAACTGCGCGCCAAGGCCATCAACATCCTGAAGAAGGTCGGCATCCCGGATGCCGAAACCCGCGTGGACTACTACCCGCACCAGTTCTCCGGCGGCCAGAAGCAGCGCATCGTCATCGCCATGGCGTTGGTGCTGAACCCCGGCCTGATTCTGGCCGACGAGCCCACCACTGCCCTCGACGTGACCGTGCAAGCCGAAATTCTCGACCTGCTGCGCCTCGCCCGTGACGAGTTCGACGCCTCCGTGCTCATCATCACCCACAACATGGGCGTGATCGCGGACATCGCCGACCAGGTGGTCGTCATGTACCGCGGCCACGTGGTCGAGCAGGGCGACGTGGAGCAGATCTTCTACCATCCGAAGGACGACTACACCAAGCGACTGCTGGGTGCCGTGCCGCGCATCGGTCAGAAGCTGGTCGTGCGCGACCGCGAGGGCAAACCGATCGAGCGCAAGGCCGATTGGCGCGAACAGCCGATCGCCGTCGAGGCCAAGAACCTGACCATCACGTACCCGGGCCATCTCATGCAGCCCGACTTCAAGGCCGTGGACGGCGCGAACTTCACCATCCACCGCTCCGAAGTGCTGGGCCTGGTGGGCGAGTCCGGTTCCGGCAAGTCCACCACCGGCCGTGCCATCGCCGGCCTGCAGAAGGTGTCCGGCGGCTCCCTGAACGTGCTCGGCATCGAGATGAACGGCGTCAAGGAGCGTGACTTCAAGCCCAAGCGCGCGGACATTGGTTTCGTGTTCCAGGATCCGGGCTCCTCGTTCAACCCGCTGATGACCATCGCGGAGAATGTGGCCGAGCCGCTGCTCGTGCACCACAAGTACGGTTCCGTGGCCGATGCCAAGAACTATGTGGGCGATCTGCTGGAGATGGTCCAGCTGCCGCGCGCCTACATGAACCGTTTCCCGCATGAGCTGTCCGGCGGCCAGCGCCAGAGGGCGTCTTTGGCGCGTGGTTTGGCGTTGAAGCCGTCGCTGCTGATCGCCGATGAGCCGACTTCTGCATTGGACGTGTCGGTGCAGGCCAAGGTGTTGGAGCTGTTCAAGCGACTGCAGGCGGAAATCGGCTTCGCGTGCCTGTTCATCACCCATGATTTGGCGGTGGTCGATATGCTTGCCGACCGCATCATGGTGATGCATAAGGGCCAGATCGTGGAGCACGGCGATGCCGACCAGATTATGCAGCACCCGGAGAACCCGTACACCAAGAAGCTGCTGGCCTCCCTGCCCGTGCCCGACCCGCGCGAACAGCAGCAACACCGCGCCCACCTCCACGAGCTCCTAGCCCAAGAGGCGTAATCGCATAGCATTGGAGCTCCCTCGTCAGAGGGAGCTAACTTTATATCCGCTAGTACTGCTGCCCATCGAACTGGAACAGGGCGTGGGCGTCGCCGTGTTTTTTGTTCTCGATGTAAGTATGGAACAGCTCCAGCCGCTCGCTCGTGCTGGCCGCCAGGGGAGTGGGCAGGTCATCCAGATCGAACCAGCCGACGCTCAGGCTTTCCTCGTCGCCTACGAACGGCTCGGCATTGCCGCCGGGCTTCAGGGCGCACAGGAACGAATGATCCATGTACATGGTGTTGTCGCCATTGGCGTAGGTCAGTACCTTGTTTGACGAGGTGACGGCCACCAAATCGGTGACGATGGCATCGATGCCCGTCTCCTCCTTGATTTCGCGCACCACCGTGTCCGCCGGCTGTTCGCCCGGCTCGTTGATGCCGTAGACCATCGCCCATTCGCCCGTGTCCGAACGACGGCCCAACAGCAGTTGACCATGTTCGTTCAGTACACAACCGGTCACGCCATTGAGCCACAACAGATCATGGCCGATCTTCTTACGCAATTCCAACACAAATTCCGGAGTGGACACATTGCCTCCTTAGTAGAAAAGAAGCTCCCTCATCAGAGGGAGCTTAGGTTACTTCGCTTGGGCAGCCTGCTCGGCCATCCAGGCTTCGACGTCGTCGATCTGCTTCGGGATGCCGGCGGAAATCCATTCGGGGCCGTTCTCGGTCATGAGCACGTCGTCCTCGATGCGGATGCCGATGCCGCGGTATTCCGGCGGAATCAGCAGATCATCCTCGCGGAAGTACAGGCCGGGCTCGATCGTGAAGATCATGCCCGGGCGAATCGGCGCGCTCTGATAGGACTCGAAACGGGCCTGCGCGCAATCATGCACATCAAGACCCAGGTGGTGGGCCACGCCGCAGGCGAGCCAACGGCGGTGCTGCTGGCCTTGCGGGGACAGCGACTCCTCGACGCTCACCGGCAGCAGACCCCAATCGTGCAGACGCTCGGCGATCACACGCATGCAGGCGTGGTGGATGTCGGAGTAGGTGGCACCCGGCTTGGCGGCTTCGAAACCGGCCTGCTGCGAGTCGAGCACGGCCTGGTACAGACGCTTCTGGAAGTCGGTGAACTTGCCGTTGGTCGGGAAGGTGCGGGTGATGTCGGCCGTGTACAGGGAATCGACCTCAACGCCGGCATCCACCAGCAGCATGTCGCCGGTCTTCACCACACCGGTGTTGCGCATCCAGTGCAGAATCGGGGCGTGGGGGCCGGAGGCCACGATGGAGTCGTAACCGACGGCGTTGCCCAGTTCACGGGACACGGCGTTGAACGCGCCTTCGAGGATACGCTCGGAGCGCGGCTTGTCGAGCGCGGCCGGCAGTGCGGAGAGCAGACGGTCGAAGCCATGCTTGGTGGCGTCCACGGCCTTGCGCATTTCGTTGATTTCGTAGCCGTCCTTGACCATGCGTGCCTCGGCGGCGAACTCGTGCAGCTTGTCGTCGGATGCGGAGTTCTTGTCCGGATCGGCGAAACCGTTGGCCTCGCGGATGGATTCAACCATCGAAGTGATTTGCGGGTCGGTTTCGCTGACCACGCGCACGCGTACGGCGCCGGCTTCGGCACCCACGTCCTTGGACAGGGCGTCGGCCAGCTGGGCGATGTCGTGGGTTTCGATGCCGGTCATCGCCTGCATCTCCTTGAGACCGGCACGCGGGCCAACCCAGTATTCGCCGTAGTGGGCGGACATGAAGAAGTCCTCGGTGGAGTTGTCGGCGCGCGGCGCCACGAACAGTTCCGGAGTGTGCGTCTTGCCGGCGGCGGCTTCGGGGGAGTCGGGGTCGACCGGGTTCAGGACCAGCACGGCACCGGCCTCGTAATCGGAACCCAGACCGGTGTAGTAGGCGAACGTGGTGTCCGGGCGGAACATGTAATCGCAATCATTGTTGCGCACCTTCGGCTGGCCGGCCGGAATGACCAGACGTTCGCCCGGGAAGGCCTTGCCCAGCGCCTCAAGGCGGGCTGGCGTGAACTTGGAGGATTCGAGAGGATTAATCTCCGGATCATCGTCGGCCCAGCCGGACTTCATGAACTCCTTGAATGCGGCCGACTGCGGGCGCAGCGAGCGGTTGTTCACGCGGTCGCTCATCGACTGGTTCGCGCCCGGTGCCGTAGCGCGCTCTTCGGCCTCATATTCCTTGTCCTTGGCGGTGATCACTTCACCCATTGCCACTCTCCTGTATGTAGTTGTTGTCGAATCATCGATTCCCACCTCATATTAGTCGGCTTTATGCGATGTGCCACGATTGACGGCTGACGGTAAAACCAAGTACGGAATTTGGACGGTCTTCCGGACATGCCCATATGGCGAGTGCGGCGGGCTGGAATGCGGGCCCGTTTATTGTTCTCGGTAGGGAAGGAGAGGGGCATGGGCTTGGGCTGGAGCTTGCCGATTGATATTGACATATTCTGTGGGCTGAATCCATGTGAACCCATGCGATGAAGGTTTATCGCGTCGCGGGACTCACTGCTATGCGGAGGTCTCCACCTGAGGCACCCCGGCTTTGATCAGTTTTACCCGCAGCGGAGTACGTTCGATGACGTCGGCGTATGTGAAATGGACGATTTCGGTGGCACCGGCTCGTTTCAGTCCCTCGTCGCGTGCGCGTTCCTTGGCCACCACCTCCTGAATGCTGCGGTTATCGGTCATGGCTGGGTCCACGTATTTTTGTGTGCCGTCGTATTCGGCCACTATCACGCGCCCGTCATCGAGCTTCCATACGAAATCAACGCGGTACTCGGTATTCGTCTGTGGGTCGGTCACCGTTACCTGAATACGCGGCGTGAGGAAGCGATCTTCGATGATGGTGCCTCGCGCGAGGGATTCTCCACCATTCTCGCTCCTTTCGTTTGCATAGCGCAGCAGGCGGAATACTCGGGCATAATCGATTCTCCATTGAACGCAGTCGGCGGCTATCTCTTCCTTGGTTATTCCCTTGGCAAGGGCCGAGTCAAAGATCGGTAACGCAAACCGAAAATCAAGGTCTATAGCGGCCTCGACCAAGGTTCTAGCCGGTGATATCAGGGATAGGCCGGAGGCCTCGTAATGTGTCTTCGGATTGTTCATATCGGGCATATAGACATGTCGTAAGCGCTGATGGCATTGACGAGATCCATGATCGGAAGTCACGATGGTTATGCAGTCATCATGCAAATGCCATTGATGTTCGAATCCATAGGCACTTACTGCCACCAAGCCGCCAAAAACCCACTGAGGATGCTCTTGCGCAAGAGCGCGGGCTATATGCAACGTTCGCTCCGGCGGCGTCAAACCATCCCAGTATGCAGTATTTGCATAAAGACTGGGAATGCCGTCATACACTTTCAACAACTCACCACTCTGGGCACGGCGGCGTAGAGCGGTCTGTTCCGCTTCATTTCTTGAATAGACGCATCTCAGCTCATTCTGCGCGGCTGATATGAGCGAGGCCACTGCTTTGTGTGTCTTCATGACGTCGAGCGTAGCCGGAACGAAGCAGCGTAAGTATGAATTTCAGCCATTGTGGTTCTAGCCTCGGAGCTTGGCTGTCTTGGAGCGAGATACTCCCGATAATTTCAAGGTATTAGGCCGCTAATTCGGAATAGTGGATAACACACAAAACTTATCCACCATCAGTAATGTCATTCGAACAACGTGCTTTGTGGATTCGAACAAGATATCATCGGCGAAGGCGGATGTAGCTGGTAGAGGGCGGCGAATTGACGGTTAACGGTGCTTATGCTTTGTACGCCGTCGGTGCTGGTTCAGATATTGGCTGGCTTCTGTCTGAGTGTGGAATCTAGCGTCGGCGTGAGTCCAATGGTTGTATCGGGGCCGACGATTTGCTGCAATTTATTGGCGGCATAGATCCAGGGCTTGGACGGCTGCCGACGGTGAGAGCAGTCATAACAGTGAATGAGCCTCTGCGAGTTCAAAAGATGATGTAGAGGACGTTTGTGAGAGTCGTTTCCGGGGCAAGACATGGTCGATTGACGACGTTGAAATTTCTCAACGACGGCAGAATGGCATGCCTTGGCGAGGAGACGACACTGAGAGGCGATGGAGTCGGGATTAATCCAGGTTTTGGCCAGCCACCGACTCGCAAGAGCATCATAGCGTCGGTGTACCGCCAGAAGCTGGCACTGTACCGACGCTGAATAGCATCAGCGTCGCCGGACATACAAGTTTTGGATTGCAGCCGACTAAGAATGAGATGCCGACGGCAAGAGCCGCATTGCAACTATATGAGACGGCTTCACTGTGCGTGGCTGCAGGTAGAGACTGCCCGCGCGGCGGCGACATATGAGACGGTTTCACTGTGCGCGCACGATAAACCACCCCGGCGGCTAGGATAGAGGGAATTGAGGGAGTGCGGCTCCACGCGTGAAGGCAAGAATCCCGAACCATGCGGGGCAAACCTGTGCAAGGGGAGCTTCCTGCGCATGCGGAAGCGGAATATATGCGGGCATGCGTAGACATGACGAGAATGGCGCGAACACGTAAGTGGCATACGCACTCCGAACGGCGCAACAGCAACACGAGCAGAGGTTAGAAGAGGATATGTCATTCGAGCATCCGAATCGGAACAATGAGAGCATGCGGGACGTCGAACTGGACATCATGAGCCGCCCGCCGGAGCATAACACCACCAATCTGGATCTCGACCGGATGAACCTGATGCTCGACATCCTGGGCCACCCGGAGCAGTCGTTCCGCGTGATTCATATCACCGGCACCAACGGCAAAGGCTCCACCGCACGCATGGCCGAGGCCATCTGCCGCGCCTACGGTATGCGCACCGGCCTGTACACGTCGCCGCATCTGGAGAAGATCAACGAGCGTATCGCCATCGACGGCCAGCAGCTGTCCGATGACGATTTCATCGACATCTGGGACCAGACCAAGGATCTCGTGGCCCTGGTGGACGCCAAGATGGAGGAGCAAGGCAAGCCGAAGATGAGCTTCTTCGAGGTGCTCACCGCCATGGCCATCTGGAAGTTCGCCGACACGCCCGTGGACGTGGCCATCGTCGAGGTCGGCATGGGAGGCCTGTGGGACGCCACCAACGTGCTCAACGCGGATGCGGCCATCATCGGCCCGGTGGACATGGACCACATGCAGTGGCTGGGCGACACCGTCGAACAGATCGCCACCGAGAAGGCCGGCATCATCAAGCCGAACTGCACCGCCATCATCGGCCCGCAGCCGCATGAGGAAGCCGTCATGCCGATTCTCGCCGAAGCCGCCGAACGCAACCACGCCATGCTCGTGCGCGACGGCTACGAAATGACCGCGTCCGACCGTATGGCCGCAGTCGGCGGCCAAGTCGCCACCCTGACCACGCCCAACGGCACTTACGAGGGCGTGCCGATCGCCAAGTTCGGCGAGCATCAGGCCCACAACGCGCTTGCCGCGCTCGCCGCCTCCGAAGTGGTGATTCCGGTCAACGGTCCGCTGGACGGCGACTTGGTGGCCGAGGCGTTGAGCTCGGTCAAGATTCCCGGACGCATCGAACAGATCCGCACCTCACCGACCATCATTCTGGATGGCGGACACAACGTGAATGCCGCCGAAGCCCTGCGCAAGGCCATCGAGGAAAGCTACGACTTCAAGCAGCTGGTCGGTGTGGTCGCCATGATGCGCGACAAGCAGGTCGAGGAATATCTGGGTGTTCTGGAGCCGATCCTGAGCTCCGTGGTGGTCACCGAGAACTCGTGGCGCGAGCGCGTGATGCCGGCCGACGAGCTTGAGAAGATTGCCGTGGACGTGTTCGGCCGTGACCGTGTGATCAAGGAAGCGAACCTGCCTGACGCGATTCAGACCGCCGTCAATATGGTCGATGCCGAGGACGAGCTGGGCGTGGGCTACGGCCACGGCGTGCTTATCTGCGGCAGCTTCGTCACCGCCGGCGACGCACGCCTGATGCTTGAGGAACACGCCAGCCCCACGATGAGGCAGGCTATGGCCGTTCATCAGCCGGCGGTTGACCCGGACGATTCGGATCAGCCGGCAGACAAGGCCGAGGATGAGGCCGCCGACAACCTCGAGGATTCGGTAAGCCCGGACGACTTCGACGTGTTCGACGTCCTCGGCCTCGGTAAGGAACAGGCCGGTGACGCCGGCACCGGCACGGCCAGTGCCGACACCGACAGCACTGACACAGCCAGCGCCGACACCGACGATTCCGCCGACGCCCGGTAACCCGCATCCAAGGCATATCGGATACCCGGACACCCGGCATACGGAAAACAGTCTCACGCCATGTATCTCAAGGAACTCACCCTCCGCGGATTCAAATCCTTCGCCTCCGTCACCACGCTGCGCTTCGAGCCCGGCATCACGGCGGTGGTCGGCCCCAACGGTTCGGGCAAGTCGAACATCGTCGACGCCCTGATCTGGGTAATGGGTGAGCAGGGCGCCAAAAACCTGCGCGGCACTTCGATGGAGGACGTGATTTTCGCAGGCACGTCCTCCCGCCCGCCATTAGGCCGTGCACAGGTGAGCCTGACCATCGATAATTCCGATCACACGCTCGATATCGATTACACGGAAGTCACCATCTCCCGCACCATCTTCCGCAGCGGAGGCTCCGAATACGCGATCAACGGCTCGCAATGCCGCCTGCTCGACATTCAGGAACTCCTCTCCGATACCGGTCTTGGCCAGCAGATGCACGTGATCGTAGGCCAGGGACGATTGGATGCGATTCTGAAGGCCGACCCGTCCGGCCACCGTGCGTTCATCGAAGAGGCCGCCGGCATCCTGAAGCACCGCAAGCGCAAGGAACGCGCGTTGCGCAAGCTGGCCAATACCGAAACGAACCTGAGCCGACTCGACGATTTGCTGGGGGAGATTCACCGTCAGCTCGGCCCCCTCGGACGCCAGGCACGCATCTCCCGGCGCGCCGACGCGATTCAGATATCCGTACGCGACGCCCAAGCCCGCCTGTACGCCGAAGACGCTCAACGCTCGATGAGCCGTCGCGACACGGTACGTCAAGAACTTGGCGCTGTGCGCAACCAGCTGGCCGTCGCCCAACGTGAACTCGCCCAAGTCAAAGTACGCATCGAACAGGTCGAGGCGTTGAGCTCCGAATCCAGTCCGGCCATCGCCAAGGCCAACCAATACTGGCATGAATTCTCGCAGACCCGCGAACGACTGAACGCGCTCGCCCAGTTGGCCGAAGAGCGCAGCCGGTCACTCACCGGCCAGATCGTCACCAACTTCGGTGAGGATCCCGGCATGCTCGTCAAACGAGCCGAGGAACTGGAATCTCAGGCCGCGGCACAAACCAAGGCCGTGGCCGATGCGCGCATCGCACTCGACAAGGCCACCGAGGAACGCGCCGACGACGAGAAAAAGCTTGCCTCAGTCCGCCAGACCTTGACGGAACTGCGCAAAACCGCACAGGAACGCGATGCGCAAATCGCCCGACTGCGCGAACTCATCGCCCGCGAGGAATCCGCCGTACAACTGGCGACCAGCCGCGCCAAGGATTACGCCTCCCAACGCGACTCGCTGACTTCCCAGCGCGACGATGCCCAGCAACAGCTGGACGCATTGCGCAGCGAAGCGGACTCCATTGCCGACGATGACGGTGCCGCATTGGACGCCGCACGTGCAACGCTCGCCGAATGCCGCGACCGACTGAATGAACGCGCCGATAAGCAGCGCGAGATACAGTCCAAGATCATCTCGCTCAAATCCAAGGCCGATGCGCTTGCCGACACGCTAGACAGCCGCAATGCCTCCGGATCGTTGGAGCGCGATACGGACGTGGCCTCGCTTGGCCGACTCACCGACTTCATCCATGTGGCCGAAGGCTGGGAAGAAGCCGTGGCCCACGCGCTCGACCAGTATGCCAGCGCCATCGTGGTACCCGCGGCAGGCAACATGTTGCACGCCCTCGAACGCGCTCGGGAAGATAAGCTCGGCAAAGCCGTGGTGCTGACCGCGAGCATTGCCGGCGATCCCGCCACAGAGCCGGGCACGGAGTCGGAGGAGAGTAGCGCCGAGAACGCGGGGGCCGCCCCGCAATCGGGCAACGCGCTGGCAGCACTCGTCACCGCGAACCCGGATGCCGAGAACCCGGCACAGGCCGAAGCGGTCGTGCGCACCGTGCGTCTCCTGCTGGCTGATGTAGCCGCGGCCGGCACCGCCGACGAAGCCCAACAGATTGTGGCATTCGGCGAAGCCATGCGGGCCGTCACCAAGAACGGCGAGACCTTCACACACGGCGTGGCGGCGGTCGGCGGCTCTTCAATCTCTCAATCGGACCTGTCTCTGGCCGCCCGCCGAGACAAAGCATTGGCACAGGTCAAACAGTTGACCGCCCAAGACGGCGGAATGGCTGAGCAAGTGGCCGAGGCCAAAACCAAGCGCGATGAAGCGGCTCGACTCGTCGACCAGGAATCCGCCAAACGCACCGAAGCCCGGCTCAAAGCCCAGCAGGCGGAGAAATCTCTGAAATCCGCCACAGATCGCGTCGCATCGTTCACCCGTCAGCTCGAGCAGCTGGATAGGAAAATCACCGAGACCCAAGAGAATTGCAACGAGCATCAGCTCAAGCTTGACGACCTCAATCGCGCTTTGGCATCGGCCCAGCAATCCACAGCGGAACATGCCGATTTCGACGAACTCGATGAACGCGAACGCACGCTGGAGCGCGAACTGAACCTGACTCGCGAGCATGAGGTCGCCGCAAAAATCGCGTGGACCGAAGCAAGCCGCAAAGGGGAGTCACTGAGCCGACAGGCCGGGCTGCTGCGGGACAACGCCAAAGAAACCGCCGAACGCCGCGCCCGCATCGAGGCGTTGAACGATCGCAGACGCGAGCAGGCCGCACACCTGCAAGGCGTGGCCGATGACGCGCGAGCAGTGGCCGCCATGGTAGAGCATACGCTGCATGACGTGGCCGCCAAACGAGACGAGCTGCAGGCCGCCGCCTCCAGCCATGACGAGGAACTCAAGGCCCTGCGCGCGCAGCGCAACCAGATCGAGCCCAAGGTCACCGATCTGACCGGGCGCGAACATGCCTTGGATGTAAACCGCGAACGGTTGGCCGCCGAATCCGGGCAGCTCATGCAAAAAGTGTCCGACGAACTCGGTCTCACTTTGGAGGAATTGGTTAGTGATTACGGCCCCGAACAGCCGGTGCCCGTGCTGGATGATGAGGGCAACCCTGTGCCGTTGGATGAGACGGAAGCTGAGGCTGAGACCGAAGAGGGAGAAACCGGGGGAGAGACCGGCACCAACGGCGATTCCGACCGCTTTAAGACCGTGCCGTATAACCGTCAGGAGCAGAAGAAGCGTCTCGATAAGGCTCGCCGCGATCTGGCCGCACTCGGCAAGATCAACCCTTTGGCCACCGAGGAATTCGAAGCGCTTGAGGAGCGGAACAAGTATCTCAATGATCAGCGCAACGATGTGGTCAAATCACGTGACGATTTGATGCAGCTCATCAAGGATCTCGATTCCACGATGGTCCAGGTATTCAAATCCGCGTTCGACGATACCGCCGAGGCATTCGAGCAGATGTTCGCCACGCTGTTCCCAGGCGGCACCGGGCGACTGCGCCTGGAAAACCCGGAAGACATGCTCACCACCGGCGTACTGGTCGAGGCCAGCCCGGCCGGCAAGCGTGTCAAACAGCTGAGCCTCCTGTCCGGCGGCGAACGTTCACTGACCGCGCTGGCGTTGCTGTTCGCGATTTTCACCGCCCGCCCCAGCCCGTTCTATGTGATGGACGAGGTCGAGGCCGCGTTGGACGACGTGAACCTGACCCGTTTGATTAATGCGTTCAATGAGCTACGCGCCCATGCGCAGCTCATCATTATTACTCACCAGCAACGCACCATGTCGATTGCCGACGCGCTCTACGGCGTAACCATGCGAGCCGACGGCGTAACAGCCGTGGTGAGCCAAAAACTCGAACGATAAATGAATGGTTCCTGCTGGTAGGAACTGGCGCCACAGGTGACAGAGGGTGGTCCATCTCGAAAGACCACCCTCAGTTTCGCTTCGCTCGACAGCTCCCACCAGCGGGAGCGGGGTGGTATTAGCGTAATGCCTTGCGCACGCCCTGCACAGTCTGCAGCGTCTTGTAGAAGACCTTCTTGATGGGTACGTCGCGGGCGGGGGCCACCGGGGTGATTTCCTCGGTGAACTTGCACTTGAACTCGTTAAGCCCCTTGAGCGACGGCGCGAAATCGGAGCCGATGCCCATCAGATCGTATTCCGTAATACCCTGCGAGCCCAGGATGCAGCATTCGGAATACAGCAGCTTGTCGGTCACATGCAGACGCATAACCTCGTTGCGCATGCCGGCATAGTAGCGCACCGCATGCGTGCCGTTCACGGTGACAATCGACCATGCCACCACACGGTCTTCAATACGTGCGGCGAACACACGGCAATGATCGGCACCCAACGCGCCGATCATATCGGAGTAGTCGCTCATCGGAGCAGGCGTGAATCCATCGCGCTGGCCGGTTTCGACCATCACATCGTAATATTCGGAGAAATCGGTCAGGGCCTTATCCGTCTCATCGGCAACCTCGGCCGGGCATTCACGTAGAGACTTGCGCACGTCACGGCGTCCACGACGCTTCATCCGAGCCAGAATCTCATCATCGCCACCGGTGATGTCGATGACCACGGTCTGGTCGTACGGCACTGTGGACAGCACCTTCTCCGTACCATCGGCGAACCAGGTGTCGATACGCAGGAACGCGATGCTCTTGTCGGCCTTCTTGACGGTGTCCACGATGGCGTCGACGACCTCGCGCTCCTCAGCCTCGGTGGGCTTGGCGACCCACGCCGGCCCATGCATCGAGCGCAGATAATGATAACCGTGCGTCTCAAAATCGATAAAGGAGATCACGGCGACCAATTCACCATCACGCTTGATCAGATAATTGCCCCATGGTGTGCGTCCGTCGATATCCGCCTGAAAACCAGACCAAACCTTGGTCTGTTCGATAGGCAACGTGATGCCGGCCTTCTCGGCTTCGGCTTCCAGTGTGGCTCCGTCAACTTTCTCCAACGTGATCATTACGATTCAGCTATCCTTTTTCGTTTGTATCCGTATGTCGTGTTTCTGGTTTGGTCGTATTGCGCGTGATCTGATGTGGGCTAATCGGGATCCGATCAGGATTTGATTGGCCGGAATCCCGTCACAAGCCAAACATGCGTTCGACGACGTGATCGTCGCCGTCGAACGGCACATGCTTGCGATGGTCCTTGATCCAACGCTCGTTGCCCTTGCCGATGATCAGCAGGATGTTGAATCGGTCGGCGTGCGCACGGGCATCGTAAATGGCGTTGGTGATGGCCGTCAGACGGTCGGAAATCACCGTGGAGACCACATCCTTGTTCGTGATGTAGCCTTGCATTTCCATGCAGATGTCGATGATCGGCTCGGTGTCCGTATCTTCGGCGGTGAAAATGAAGTTCGCGATACGGTTCTCGGCAGCCTCGACGATTTCCTTACGACGATCGTAGGCCTTGTTGCCGGCCGATCCGGTCACCAGCGTGATACGCGGGTTTTCCTCGCCCCAACGCTCGTAGACGAAGTCAAGCAGCGCGGTGACGGATGCGTAGTTGTGCGCATAATCGACGATGGCGAGCGTGTTTGACTGCGGGTCGCGGAACTGTTCCATACGGCCGGCGATACGTACGGATTCGATGGCGTGCAGTGCGTCGGCGTCATCGAGCGATACGCCAACCGCATGGGCGATGGCGATGGCTGCCGCCGCATTGAGGTAGTTGAAGTCGCCATCGATGGACAGATGGTAGTCGCCAAGGGCCTGATCTCCGTCGGCGATGTGGAAGGAGGCGTGCGCCGGGTCGGCGGGCCAGGCGACGACGTCCGCGCTGGTGCCGGCATTATCCGCGTCATGCAGGGCGAAGGTGGTCACGCCGATGCCGGCTGCCTCCGCGTCCTCCCGCAACAGATCGGCGTGCAGACTGTCCGCGCCGAGTACCAGCGACTTCGCGTTGACGATGATCTGGCGCTTGCAATACAGGTAATCCTCGAACGTGGGGTGTTCGATCGGGCTGATGTGGTCGGGGGAGATGTTGAGGAACGCGGCCACATCGAAAGTCAGGCCATAGACGCGGTCCACCTTGTACGCCTGGGAGGAGACCTCCATCACCAGATACTTCATACCGTTATCGGCCGCCTCGCGCATCATGCGGAAGGCGTCCATCGATTCGGGTGTGGTCAGATCGGATTCGACGTAGGTGTGGCCGTCAAGGCAATTATCGACCGAGGAGAACAATGCGGCCTTGCCGCCGGAGACGGCGTTGATAAGCGCCTGCGTGAAGTACGAGGTGGTCGTCTTGCCCTTGGTGCCGGTGACGCCGATGACCGTGAGCTCGTTCTGCGGATATCCGTAGAACGCGGCGGACAGCAGGCTCATCGCCTTACGTGCGTCGTTGACGATCAGGCCGGGGGTGGCGGTTGCGGCTGAGTACTCGGTTTCGGCCACGTATGCGGCCAGGCCGGCTTCGTCGATGCCGTTCAGATACTCGGCCTTGAATTGGCCCTTGCAGCACAGCAGGGCACCCGGCGTGACCTTGCGGGTGTCGTAGGTGATGCCGGCGAACGGCTCATCCGCCGAAGCGATACGGGCCGGGTCGTCGGTCCAGACATCCCCTTGGATGATTTCACGCAGCAGATGGTGTTCCTTGAGCAGGTCAGCGGCCGAAGCCAAAGTCAAAGCCATAATTGTTTCTCCCTATTATCTAGCCGATACGCCATTCTACAGGTGGGGTGCAGCGTGTTGTGGCTCACACGTCATCGACCACGATATGGGCACATGATTTGATTAGAATGGTGAAACGTGACGACAAGCGAAGCAACTATGCAATCCGGGCAGTCAGCCGGATCGGGCGAGTCCATGGCAGCCAAGCGCGCCAGATTTGAACAGCTCGCCATGCCCGCCGTCAATGCACTGTACCGGCAGGCGATGAGGCTGACCAACAATCCCGATGACGCGCAGGATCTGGTCCAGGACACCTTCGAACGCGGGTTCAAGGCCTTCGACTCATTCCAGCCGGGCTCCAACTTCGAGGCGTGGATGACCACCATTGAGCGCAATGCCTACTTCAACCAGTATGCCAAGGCCAAGCGGCGCCCGCAGCGTGCCAACGACTCCACCGGCGAATACGACGATTGGGACATTTACGATGCCGCCGAACATACGTCGGACGGGCTCAAGTCCGCTGAAGAGGAATATTTGGACGCCTTCGCGCCCGAGGAAATCATGGCCGCGCTCGCCAAACTCTCGCCGGAACGCCGGCAGGTGTTCATCGACGCCGCCATCGACGGCAAGTCCTACCAGCAGGTGGCCGATGAGCAGGGCGTGAAAATCGGCACGGTGATGAGCCGCCTGAATCGCGCCCGCACGCAACTCAAGCGTGAGCTCGCTTCGTATGCGAAAGAGCGCGGGTACGTGACTGGTTCGTCGGCTGGTTCACCATCCGCGAAGTTGGGCGAAAACGTTGGTCGAATCGCCGATTCCGGCCATAATGGAAGTAGTGAACAAACTGTTGGTAGCAATGGCGACACGCAAGCCGCAGTGAGACATAGTCATGCGACTGGCGCCCGCACGCCACAACAGTCAAGCAAGCTTTCGGGAAAGGAGATCTGATGAACGATCAGCCGGTAGAGCGTACTCGCCATATCTCCATAACCCGTACGGGGGCCGATGGCATGGTCAGCCAGACCGAAGTGCATATCACGGCGGTGCATCATCGTTCAGTGGATACCGGCTCGGCCTCTGCGTCGGTCCAGGCGGACGTGCATATCGTTACGGAGGGCGACTGTTTTGACCCCCGTACCTGCTGCGACGAGCGTGAACAGGCGTTGATTGCCGCGTTGCGTGCCTACTTGCGCCCGGATGTGGCACCCGAATGTCTGATGGCCCGGCTCAAGGCCACGCTTGATCACTGCTGCGGCGAAGATAAGTAACGACATATACAACAAGGCCCGTCTGATGTATCATCAGACGGGCCTTGAGCGTTCTATAAGAAACGCGAAGAATCAGGCGTTAGGACGCTTGCCGTGGTTGGCGGCCTTCTTACGACGATCCTTGCGCTTACGTCCGCGCATGCCCATGATGGACTCCTTTGCTGCAGTAAAAAAATAAGCCTTCGGAATTATGCCACATAAGTACGACGTGATGCAACACGGGTGTCCATGTGGCGATGATCGTCAGGCTTGGTTATTCGGTTTTTCAGATTTGTTCGGCGTGGAAGGTGACCACGGTGGTGTAGTCATCGCCCGGCTCGAGCACAACCAGATCCTTGCCGGTGCGGAAGGCGTCGGCGTAGGCGGTCATCGGTTCGACGGCCACGCCGGCCTGACGAACCTTCTCGCCGATTTCGTTGCCGGTGCACACCTGCCAGGAGTTGATGGTCTTGTCGCCGGTCAGCGTGACCTTGATGCCGTCGGGGCGGGTGAACACGGCGGAAGTGCTGCCGTCTTCACCGCGGTTGGTGATATCGGTCCAGGCATCATCGAAGCCACGTCCCTCCAGCGTGGGGTTATCGCGCAGGTCGAAGATGCCGGAAACCGGCTCTTCACCGGTGGGCAGCAGGTGTTCGTCTACGGTCACGTGAGTATCGCAGTGCAGCTCAAGACGGCAGAGCTCGTTGTCGGCGGTAATGGCCTGACCGGTGGCGTGCTTGCCGTTGGCCAGCCACGGGTGGATGCCAAATGCCCACGGTGCCTTCACGCTGTCGTTGTTGTGCACGGTGAAGGTTTCCGTGAGACCGTTCTCGTCAAGTGCATAAGTGGCGGTGATGGTGATATCAAACGGGTAGCCGGCGATGTCGGGGGAACGCCAGGAGAGCGTCACATGCGATTCCTGCAGGTCCTCAAGCTCCCACATATAACGGTAGGCATAGCCGTGCAGGGAGGATTGACGGTCAAATTCGTCGATCGGCATCTGATAGTCTTCACCGTCGAAGGAGTACTGACCGTTGGTCACACGGTTTGGGTACGGTGCCAGCACCCAGCCGTTGCAGCAGGGAATGACCTTGTTCGGGTCAAAGGGAACGATGAGGTCTTCGCCGCGCCACTTCAGCTCGCGCAGGCTGGCGCCCAGTTCGGTGACGACGGCACTCCATTCGCCGGACGAGATGACATATTGGTTACCAGTGCGAGGCTTCAAAGCCATAGTGCACACTCCTTTGTGGAACAAATTGTTATCGCTCACAATCGTATCGCATAAGTCCCAAGACGCGGCGGCACATAAGGATAAAAAAATTGGCTCCCCTCTGGAGGGGAGCCAGCGTAACAGAACTACTTCTGGACTGCTTCGTAGCGGACCACAGTGGTGTAGTCGCCGTTGGGGGCGAGCGTCACCAAGTGGTCACCAGTGCGGAAGGCATTGGCCGGGGCGGTCATCGGCTCGACGGCGATGCCATACGGATGCTCGGCGAACGGTGCGCCAGTGGCGGTGTAGCACTGCCAAGCATTAATCGTCTCATCGCCAATGATTTTCACTTCGATACCGTCCGGGCGGGTGAATGTGGTGGTGGTCGCACCATCGGCGGCACGCTCCACGTCAACCCAGGCATCATCAAAGGCGCGGCCTTCGAGCGTCGGGCCATCGTTCAGGTCGTAGATGCCGGTAACCGGTTCGGTGCCGGTGGGAATCAGCGCCTCGTTCACCGTCACATGACTGGCGGCCTTAATCTGCAGGTGGCAGGCGGCGGAGTCGGCATCGCGTTCGGCGGCAGTTGCGCCCTGCTTGCCGTTGGCCAGCCACGGATGCAGGCCGAGAGCCCACGGTGCCGGCTCGTCGCCATCATTGCGGGCATTGACGGTCGCGGTCATGCCGTTGTCGCCGAGTTCGTATGTGACGGTCACGGTCACATCGAACGGGTATCCGTCCAGGTTGGGGAAGCGCAGCGAAAGCGTCACGGCGCTATCGGTCAACGATTCAAGCTTCCACATGTAGTGGTAGGCGTATCCGTGGTTCGCATTGTTGCGCGGTGCGGGATGATATTCGTTAACCGGCGCGCAGTAATGCTTGCCATTGAAATCGTATTCGCCGTTTTCGATGCGGTTTGGCCACGGGGCCAGCACATAACCGTTACAGGTGGGGGTCAGGTCGTTGACGCCGAACGGGCAGAAAATTTCCTTGCCTTGATAATCGAATCGGCGAATCTTGGCGCCGAGTTCGCAGATGACGGCGGAATAATCGCCATAGTGAATCGAATACTGATTTCCGGTGCGTGGTGTTTTACTCGTCATGGAATCACTCCCGTAGTGAGGTTGGTGGGCCGGTAGCTCCTGCTATCGCTGGCCCCAGTCTAGCGCGTCTCCTCTATCGAGGCGGGGATTGGCGATATGCGGCATATAATAAACAATTCGTATAAACACGGTAGCAATACGTGGAGTGACGAGTCTCACACCATCATGCGAGAAGCACGTGGATTCCTTGGAAACCGGTGATTTGTGGGAGACGCGGAAAAGTTGTGACGGCAGATTCCTGTAATCCCTGCCTTACACTGGAAAACACTATTGACGTTCAGGAGGTTCCGATGACCAAAAGCGTTGTGCTCGCTGATCCGCGAGGCTTCTGCGCGGGTGTGGACCGTGCGATTCTTACCGTACAGACCATTCTCAAAGCCGCGGAGGCTTCCGGAAAGCGGACGCGCGAGGATGGGCTGCCCCCGGTATATGTGCGCCGGCAGATCGTGCACAACAAGCATGTGGTCGAGGACTTGGCCGGGCAAGGCGCGGTGTTCGTCCAGGAATTGGCGGAGATTCCGGATGCTGCTGCCCAAGCGGGTATTCCGGTGGTGTTTTCCGCCCATGGCGTATCTCCGGTAGTGAAGGCGGAAGCCGAACGTCGTGGCATGCATGTGGTGGATGCCACCTGCCCTCTGGTGGGTAAGGTGCACCGTGAGGTGCTGCGTTTCGTGCGCGAGGGGTATGAAATCGTCTATATCGGGCATAAAGGTCACGATGAAGCGGTCGGTGTAGTGGGGGAGAGCCCCGAACACGTGCACTTGATTGAGCATGAATCGGATGTCGATTCGCTGGATTTTGCGCCCGACACCAAGCTGGTGCTGCTCTCGCAGACCACGTTGAGCGTGGACGAGACCGCCGATACCATTGCCGCGCTGAAGGCCAAATTCCCTTGGATTCAAGAGCCGCCGAGTTCGGATATCTGCTATGCCACGTCGAATCGTCAGGCTGCGGTCAAACTGGTGGCCCAGCAGTCCGATTGCGTGGTGATTGTCGGATCGGCCAACTCCTCGAATTCCGTGCGACTGATGGAGGTGGCGCAGGAGGGCTTGGGGAAGCGCGGCAAAGCGTATCGCGTGGATGATGCCAGCGAGCTTGATCCGGCGTGGTTCGAGGGTCTGGAATCCGTGGGTATCTCCTCAGGTGCCTCCGTGCCGGACGAACTGGTGTCCGGTGTGATTGACGCTCTGCAAAACTTGGGCTTCACCGGTATGAAGTCCGTCGAAACCATCAAGGAAAACATGCACTTCGTGCTGCCGGCGGAGTTGCGCAGGAAGAAGTAGTCATCCTTGGCTCCCCTCACCGAGGGAAGCCAAGAACGGTCACCACGTGCCGATTGGTGCGGCAACGGCGTTCAAGACCTTGAGCAGGTCCTGCGGGTTCACGCCTACGGACAGGCCCCGCTTGCCGCCGGAGACCAGAATCTGGTCGAATTGCATGGCGCTTTCATCCAACACAGTCTTATGACGTGTCTTCTGGCCCAACGGCGAGATGCCACCTACCACATAGCCGGATTCGCGCATCGCCACCTTGGGATCGGCCATAGAGGCCTTCTTGGCACCTACAGCCGCAGCCAGGGCCTTCAAATCCATATGTCCGCTGACCGGTACCACGCCCACCACACGCTCCGAACCGGTGTCCGCCATCAACGTCTTGAACACCTGATGCTCGTCGAAGCCGAGCTTGGTGGCCGCCTCTACGCCGTAGCCGTCATCCATATGGTCGTTGGAGTGCTCGTATTCGTATACGTGGAATTCCACGCCCGCCTTCTCCAGTTGGACTGTCGCCGGAGTGGAACCCGCGCCCTTATCATGCTTGTTTTTCTTTGCCATGATTACCGTTCTACTACGAAAAACCCCCGCACAAGGCGGGGGTCTCACAGCTTAGTTCTCAAACGAACCGTAGCGGCCTAGACCGCAGTGGTTCACTCGGAGATCTCAGCGAAGTACAGCAGGGTACGGATCATGTTGGAGGTGAAGCCGTACTCGTTGTCGTAGAAGGACACGGTGCGAGCCAGGGTCACGCCGTCAATGGTGTTGACGTCGGTCTGGGTCGGGTCGAACACGCCACCATGGGTGTCGCCGAGGATGTCGGAGGAGACGATGCCCTCATCGTTGTAGCCGTAGTAATCGGTGTCGGAGAAGGCAGCCTTGAAGGCTTCGTTGATCTCGTCGGCGGTGGTCTCGGTGTTCAGAACGGTGGTCAGCTCGGTGACGGAGCCGTCCGGAACCTGGACGCGCTGGGCGTGGCCCTGCAGCTTGCCGTTCACGGACGGAACGACCTTGCCGATGGCCTTGGCAGCGCCGGTGGAGTGGGCGATGGTGTTGATGGCGGCGGCGCGCAGGTTGCGGCCGGTCTTGGTGCCACGCGGGCCATCGAGCAGCATCTGGGTGCCGGTGTAGGCGTGGATGGTGGTCATGAAGCCGGCCTTGATGCCGAACTTCTCGTCCAGCAGCTTGACCATGGCGGCCATGGAGTTGGTGGTGCAGGAACCGGCGGAGACGATCACGTCGGAAGCCTTGAGGATGTCGTGGTTCACGCCGAACACAACGGTCGGGGTGGTGTCATCCTTGGCCGGGGCGGAGATCAGGACCTTCTTGGCGCCAGCGTTGATGTGAGCCTGGGACTTCTCGGCGGAGGTGTAGAAGCCGGTGCACTCGAGCACGTACTCAACACCGTCGTTCTTGACCCACGGAATGTTGTTGGCGTCCTTCTCGGCGTAGACCTTGTATTCCTTGCCGTCGACGATGATGGAGTCTTCGGTGGCCTTGACGTCAACCGGAGTGCCATCGTCATGACGGAAGGTGCCGTGGGTGCTGTCGTACTTCAGCAGGTAAGCCAGGGTAGCCGGGGTGGTCAGATCGTTGATGGCGGCAACTTCAATGTCACCAGCCTGGCCGCCGCGAGCCTGCAGCTCGAAGATGCGACGGAAGGCGAGACGACCAATGCGACCGAAGCCGTTGATACCAATCTTAACTGTCATGTAATTCTCCCTTGTAGGGTGGCCTTGGCGCGCTTTGGCACACCGGGCCATTGTTTACCAACAGTTGCTACTGTAATGCCGACTCTGTACACATGGCAACGTTTCAGCGTGCGTTTTGGGCAAAAATGCCGTATTTTCTGTGAGCGCTCACAATTCGGATTGCCCGCAACCGACATGTGATTTTTCCTCTCCTTTGGAGGAATGTCTCGAATCATCATGAGCAAGCGCGCGGCATGCAAGTCAGCGAACCAGCAGCTTGGACACTGCGGTGTCCAGCTCGCCGATATCGCCGCCAAATTCGTGGAATCGACTCACCTGAGGCAACGCCACCTCGATGGGGAAGGTGACGATCAGTGTGCCGTGCTCCACGCTGATGGCCGCGTCCACGCCGTCGCGGAACTCGTTGCTTACCCCCTGCACCACCGTATTGGTCAGCGTGCCGTCTTTAAGCTCATATTTCAGCCCCGGCTCGTTCACGCCAAGCGAAACATCGGAGTGGGAGAACGCAGACACCATGCGGCCGTCCTCGGGCACCGGATGCGCGGGGAACGAAAGCCTACCATCGGTGATGGCCGTGACGATGAGCCCATCACCATACAGATACCCGCTTGCCCCATGCCGGGCCAATAATGCCATCAGTTGAATGCCGGAAATCGTATGGTCAATGCGGCCGCCCAAACCGCCATAGACATGGAATTCGCGGCAACCCGCCGACCAACCGACCTTCAGCGCGGAGAGCATGTCCGGATCGTCCTTCAGCGCGGGCAGCGCGATGGTGCGCACATCGGTGCGGGGCGGCCGGCCCTCCAGCGAATCGAAGTCGCCCACCACCACATCGGGCACGATACCCAACTGGCGCGTATGGTCGAGCCCGCCATCGGCCGCAATCACATACGCGCCGGCCGGCACCACGGGCGTGCCCGCATAGTATTCGCCCGCACCAAAAATCACGCATACCTGAGTCATGATGCCTACTGTAGCCGGTATCCACCCATCGGCCGGGAAAATGCTGATAGGCTACGCATCAGAACAGTAGTCGATAGGCGCACAGGCAGGGGAGCGGAGCGATGGCACAGATCACCGAGGCAAGCGAACGGCCGATTCTCAAATCAAAGATATTCCTCTACATCACCGAATTCTTCTCCGGCATGTCCGCTGATCTACTTCATCTCGATCAAGGCCAAGCGCATCGCCTGCGTGGTCAGCGCCGTGATCTTCGTGGCCACGTCCTGCGTCTCGCCCCTGACCGGCTTCGCGTTCTGGGAAACCAACCTGGCCTATGAGGGCGAGTCCATCTACAACTACCTGCAGGTCAAGAACCTCTCCGACCGCACGATCCTGTCCACCAACGTGCTGTTCGGCGTGCAGTCCGTCACGATGAAAGACAAAGGACTGACAGGTATGTACTACGACACGGCCCTGGCTGCGCCGGCGCTCGCCGACAATGCCAATTCCGCGCTGATCCTCGGCATGGGCACCGGCACCTACGCCCGCCAGCTGAAGCAGTATTATCCGAAAATGAACATCACCGGCGTGGAGATTGACCAGAAGATCACCGATCTGGCCGGCGAATACTTCGATGAGCCCGCCGACATCCCCGTGACCACGTATGACGGCCGAGCCTGGCTCGCCGCCTCGCATGACAAGTACGACGTGATCATGGTCGATGCGTATCAGGACATCACCATTCCCTTCCAGATGAGCTCCACCGAGTTCTTCACCATGGTCAGAGAGCACCTGAACCCCGGCGGCGTGATGGTGGTGAACATGAACATGATCTCGGACGGCCAAGGTTCGATCAACGAGGCGTTGAGCGATACCATCGCCAGCGTGTTCGGCAATGGGAACACACTGACGGCCGACGTGCCGAACACCACGAACCGTGAACTGTTCGCCAAGAAGCCGGGTTCCGGCTCCGAAGAGAACTCCATGCAGCAGGCCTCCAAGGCGCTCAACCTGCGTGAGACCACCTACGAGCGCACCGGCAGCGAAGATCTCGAATGGTATATGGAAGAGGTCGCCTCTCGATTCCGGAAGGTGAACGAACCGGACTCAGCGTCGACTATTCTCACCGACGACAAGGCGCCGGTCGAAGTACTCGGCATGCATGCCATCGATCAAATCATCGCCGATGAGGCCGGCCCATATCGGCAGATTCTCAAAGACGAAGGCTTCGGCGGTCTGCTGCGCGCCGTGCAGTAGGTTCGACACACGGACCGCGAATGTCCGGGCGTATGGTAGACTTTCTATTTGGCTTGAGAAATCAAGAAAGCGGGGCAACCCCACCTGGAAGCCTTTCAAGGCCTCGGGTTCAAGGCAAACAGCCTAGCGATTGCGATATACAACGCGTAATCAGGAATGACGCAAAGAACTGATATGCGTCTGCAGAAGCTGAGCGCATATTGGCGCGGGCTTTGGCTTGCCATGAACCCAAAGCATTGAACAGGACTCCAGCAAAGGCCCTCGCCACGGAATTGAAGTAGAGGATTGGAGTCATCATCAGCGACGAACCACGTATTAACGACGAGATTCGCGTCCCGCAGGTACGCCTGATCGGCCCGAAGGGCGAGCAGGTGGGCGTCATCGCGACTTCCGTCGCGCTGAACCTGGCCAAGGAGGCAAACCTCGATCTCGTCGAGGTGGCCCCGAACGCGAAGCCTCCGGTCGCCAAGCTCATTGATTACGGCAAGTTCAAGTACAACGAGAAGATCAAGGCTCGTGAAGCTCGCCGCAACCAGAGCACCGCGGAAATCAAGGAGATTCGTTTCCGCCTGAAGATTGACGACCACGATTTCGACGTGAAGAAGGGCCATGTGACCCGCTTCCTTAACGGAGGCGACAAGGTCAAGGTCACCATCATGTTGCGCGGTCGTGAGATCTCCCGCCCGATTGGTGGCGTGGAACTGCTGCAGCGTCTGGCCGACGATGTCGAGGAATACGGCACCGTCGAGTCCAAGCCGAAGCAGGAGGGCCGCAACATCATCATGACCCTTGCGCCGAAGGGCAAGAAGGTGCACACCCAGTCCGAGCAGCGTCGTCGTGGCGCCGAGTCCCGCGCCGAGCGTCAGGCTCGCCAGGCGGCTCGTCTCGCGGCCAAGCAGGAGTCTCAGGCTCAGGCCGCGGCCGACGCGCAGTCCGCGATTTCTCAGAAGACTTCCGACAAGAAGCAAACCAGCAAGGAGGGCAGCAATGCCGAAGATGAAAACTAATTCCGCCGCTTCCAAGCGCGCCAAGATCACCGGCACCGGCAAGGTGAAGCATGTCGGTTCCGCCATGCGCCACAACCTCGAGCACAAGTCCGCTCGCAAGCGCCGTGAACTGTCCGCCGACGATGTGCTGCGCGGCGGCCAGGCCAAGAAGCTGCACCAGCTTCTGCAGAAGTGAGCATAGGGCTTACCCGGAAATAACAAGACTTTAGAAAGCTGAGGAATAGATTATGGCACGTGTCAAGCGCGCAGTGAACGCCCACAAGAAGCGTCGCGTTGTTCTCGAGAGGGCTTCCGGCTACCGTGGCCAGCGCTCCCGCCTGTACCGCAAGGCCAAGGAACAGCTGCTGCACTCCTTTAACTACAACTTCCGTGACCGCAAGGCTCGCAAGGGCGACTTCCGCAAGCTGTGGATCCAGCGCATCAATGCTGCCGTCCGCGCTGAGGGCATCACCTACAACCGCTTCATCCAGGGCCTGCGTCTCGCCGGCATCGAGCTGGATCGTCGCGCTCTGGCTGAGATCGCCGTCTCCGACCCGGACACCTTCAAGACCATCGTGGACGCCGCCAAGGCCGCCCTGCCTGAGGACGTCAACGCTCCGGTTGAGGCCTGATTGCTTGAAGTCGTGACTTCACACTAGAAACCCCGCTTCCGAGCGGGGTTTCTTTGTACCATGGGCACTATGACCAACGGATTCACCAGACTCACCGAGCAGTTCCTCGTCCACATCGGCGTGGAGCGAGGGCTCGCCACGGCCACCGTCACCGCCTACGAATCCGACATCGCCAAATACATTGATTGGCTCGAAACCCGCGGCATCCACGAACCGGACGCCATAACCAAACAAGACGTCGAAGACTACATCGCCGCCCTTGACCAGGCGGGGGAGTCCGCCCGCTCCAAAGCCCGAAGACTGGCCTCGATCCACGAATTCCACCGTTTCGCGCTCGGTCAGCACGCGGTGACGGCGGATGTTTCGGCCGCAGTCAAGGCGCCCAAAGGCGCCAGCACCCTGCCCGACGTACTCACCGTGGACGAGGTAACCCGTCTGCTCGACGCGGCGGCAGTCGGCGGCTCAACCGATCCGGTGGTATTACGGGACAAGGCCCTGCTCGAATTCATGTACGCCACCGGCTGCCGCGTCTCGGAAGCCACCGGTGCGAATCTGGACGACATCGACCTGGACGAGCACATCGCGCGACTCATGGGCAAGGGCTCCAAGCAGCGGCTTGTGCCATTGGGCAGTTACGCATGCCGGGCCATCACCGCATACCTCAATGCGGGGCGTGGCGAGTTGGAACAGCGCTCCAGCGCCAAGATTCCCGAGAGGCGCGCACTGTTTCTCAACAAACGCGGCAAGCGCATCTCGCGGCAATCGGTATGGGAAATCGTCAAAGCAACCGGGGAGCGGGCCGGCATCACCAAACCACTCCATCCGCACACCTTGCGCCATTCCTTTGCCACGCACCTGATCCAAGGCGGCGCGGACGTGCGCACCGTGCAGGAACTGCTCGGGCACGCCAGCGTGACCACCACGCAGATCTACACGCACGTAAGCCCTGAAACCCTGATCGAAACGTATCTGACCTCACATCCCAGAGCGCGGTGAGACACACCATTTTGCGACGCGTCCGCCCATAGCGGAATCGCGGCGGGGGAGCACCAAAGTCGGCCGGAAATTCAAGGCGTGACAATACAGTACATAACAGCGAACCGTCAGCCAGGAAGAGGTATTCATGCTGCAGATCAAATCGATCTCGAAGCGCTATAAAACCGGTGATTTCGTTCAGCAGGCGCTTGACAAAGTCAGCCTGAACCTACGCGACAGCGAATTCGTCGCGATTCTGGGTCCCTCGGGTTCCGGCAAGACCACCTTGCTCAACATCATCGGCGGCCTCGACCGGTATGACGACGGCGATTTGGTGATCAACGGCATCTCGACGCGCCAATACAAGGATCGCGATTGGGATTCGTACCGCAACCACACCATCGGCTTCGTGTTCCAGAGCTACAATCTGATCCCTCACCAGACGATTCTGTCGAATGTCGAACTCGCGCTGACGATTTCCGGCATCGGCAAGGCCGACCGTCGCGAACGTGCGCGCAAGGCGCTGGAGAAGGTCGGACTCGGCGAACACATCAACAAGAAGCCAAACCAGCTGTCCGGCGGCCAGATGCAGCGCGTGGCGATCGCCCGCGCACTGGTCAACGACCCGGACATCGTCCTGGCCGACGAGCCGACCGGCGCGCTCGATTCGGACACGTCCGTGCAGATCATGAACCTGCTCAAGGACGTGGCCAAGGACCGCCTCGTGGTCATGGTCACCCACAACCCCGAACTTGCGGAACAATATGCCACGCGCATCGTCAACCTGCGCGACGGCGTGATCCGCTCCGACTCCGACCCGTTCGTCGTGGACGAGACGGCCGAACAGCCGGCCGTGTACAAGACGATGGGCCGCGCGTCGATGTCGTTCGCCACGTCGCTGGCGTTGAGCTTCAACAATCTGAAAACCAAGAAGGCGCGCACCCTGCTGACCTCGTTCGCCGGCTCGATCGGCATCATCGGCATCGCGCTGATTCTATCGGTGTCGACTGGCGTGAACACATACATCAGTGACATCCAGCGTGACACGATGACCGCCTACCCGATCACCGTCGACTCCCAGACCTTCGACCTGAGCAGCATGATGGGCGGACAGATGGGCGGCGATGACGGATACGGCGGCAAGACGCACAAAACCGACGGCATCTACCCGGACGACCGCAGCGTCAAGCAGGCGTCCAGCCTGACCAGTTCGATTACCGAAAACAACCTGACCCGCTTCAAGAAATACCTGGATAATTCCAAGAGCGAGATTCACCAGTATGTGGGTTCCACCGGCATCCAGTACACATATGACGTGAAATTCTCCGTGTTCGACCACGACCCCGACGGCACGCTGGTCAATGCGGACGGCGTGACGATCGGATCCAGCGACTCTGCCTCGATGGCCTCGCAGATGGCGTCCACAAGCTCGTCCGGCATGTCCGGCACCTCGTCGATCACCTCGCAGCAGATGTCGATGCTGACCGGCAAAACCGATGAGAACGCCGCGCCCGATTCGTTCAACGAGATCATGCCGGGAGCGGACGACAGCAAGCTCGTAGGCAAGGTTATCACCGACAACTACCAGGTGGTCAACGGTTCATGGCCGAAGTCCAAGGATGAAGTGGTGCTGGTGCTTGACGACAACAACAGCGTGCCGCTGACCACGCTGTACGAGCTCGGCCTGCTGCCCGCCTCCGATTACCACGAGATGATGTCCAAGCTCAACGCCGGCGACAAGGTCAGCACTCCACAAGACAAGATCGACTATGCTAAGGCCCTCGATCAGACGCTGTACATGATTCCGGCATCCGACCAGTACGTCAAGGGCGATGACGGCCACTACCGTTTCATCGGCAACGACAAGGACGAAATCGAACAGCGCCTCGAAACGGCCACCAAACTCAAGGTGGTGGGCGTCGTCAAGGCGAAGAAGGATGCTTCGGCCACGCCGTTGGCCGCTGGTGTGGGGTACGCGCGCGCTCTGACCAATGATTTGATCGACCGTGCGGCCTCCAGCGCCATCGTTACCGATCAGAAGGCCAACCCGAACACGAACGTGCTCAACGGCATGACGTTCTCGCCCTCGGACGATGCCACCAAGGTGGCCGACGCGCGCACCTACGTGGCTTCGCTGGGCGTGACGCAGAAGGCGAACATGGCCAAGTCGATGATGAGCGCCGGGCAGCAGTCCGGCACGGGCGCATCGGACGCCGCTGGTGCTGGTGCTGCAGGTGTCGCTGGCGCGGCGGGTGCCGGCGATCAGGCCGCCGCCATGGCCGCGATGAGCGAACAGCAGCTCGCCGACAGTTTCGACGCGTATATCGCCACGGCTTCGAACGACGTGCTTGTCGCGATCTACGACCAGTACGTGTCGACCGGCACCTACGACGACAACCTCGCCGCATTCGGTGTGGTGAGTCGTGACGCGCCCAGCTCGATCAACATCTACGCCGACAGCTTCGAAGACAAGGACCACATCGCCGACGCGATCACCGACTACAACAACACCGTCTCGAAGAAAGACAAGATCACCTACACGGATTACGTTGGGCTCATGATGAGTTCGGTGACCACCATCGTCAACGTGATTTCCTACGTGCTTATCGCGTTCGTGTCCGTCTCGCTGATCGTCTCCTCGATCATGATCGGCATCATCACCTACATTTCGGTGCTGGAGCGCACCAAGGAAATCGGCATCCTACGCGCAATGGGTGCCTCGAAGCACAACGTATCCCAGGTGTTCAATGCGGAGACCGGCATCATCGGCCTATGCTCCGGCCTGTTGGGCGTGGGCTTGACCGTGCTGCTCAATATTCCGATCAACGCCGTGCTACACCACTTCATCGGCAATGCGGACGTCAATGCCGCCCTGCCGGTGACCGGTGGCGTGGTGCTGGTGATCCTAAGCGTGGTGCTCACGCTGATCGGCGGCCTGATTCCCTCGCGTAAGGCAGCCAAGCAAGACCCGGCCACCGCACTGCGCACCGAGTAAGCGCATCGACATAGTACGAGACGAGATCCATAAACCTCGGAACACTGGAATACCAGCGGCAAAACGGTGTTCCGAGGCGAGCCCGGCGAGTACATTAGGATGGACGAGCAGGTATTCCCGACAAAGGGGGCGAGGGCAACGATGGACGACTGGCGAGATACCCGCGATAAAGACAGCGCATTCCGTCAAGGAACGCTGCCTATGACAGGAACGTATGTCGTTGCACCCCCAGCGAACCCGGATGTTGATAAGGTAGACAGTATGCCTACCGATTTGCTTGGACGTGAATACGAAACCTTCCCCGCACCCGAACCGCTGCAACAGCACGGTCCGGCGCGCGTCATTGCCATGTGCAACCAGAAGGGCGGCGTAGGTAAGACCACCAGCTCCATCAATATCGCCGGTGCGTTGGCCCAGTATGGCCGCCGCGTGCTTATCGTCGATTTCGATCCGCAGGGTGCCGCCACTGTGGGACTGGGCGTCAACGCGAATACCGTGGAGAACACGATTTACACCGCGCTGTTCGATATTTCCGTGGACCCACATGATGTGGTGCAGCACACCGCATTCGAGAACATCGATGTGATTCCGGCGAACATCGATTTGTCCGCCGCCGAGGTCCAACTGGTCACCGAAGTGGGCCGAGAGCAGATCCTGAACAGCGTGCTGCGCAAGCTCAAGTCGGAATACGATCTCATCATCGTCGACTGCCAGCCATCGCTCGGCCTGCTCACCGTGAACGCGCTTGCCGCAGCTGATGGCGTGATCATTCCCGTGGCCGCCGAATTCTTCGCCTTGCGCGGTGTGGCCCTGCTTATGCAGTCCATCGAAAAAGTGCAGTCCCGCATCAATCCCGCATTGGAAGTGGACGGCGTGCTCATCACCATGTACACCAAGACACTGCACTGCGAAGAGGTCTGCCAGCGCATTTACGAGGCGTTCAGCGAAAAGGTGTTCCACACGTTCATCTCCCGCTCCATCAAACTGCCCGATTCCACGGTTGCCGCCGCGCCCGTGGTGGTCTATGCCCCTGAGCACAAGACATCAAAGGAATACCGTGAGGTGGCACGTGAGCTCATTGCTCGCGGCATCGTGGCGTAACGATTGTTTCGATAAACGATGAATGAGACTTCCCTTTCTCGGCTCCCCTCTCTGAGGGAAGCTGGCTCGCGTAGCGAGGCTGAGGGGAGCTCCGCGGAAGCCGAAATCAGCACGGAGGAATCCGCCACTTCCGGCTTCCGGGTCAACCTCGAGGTCTATTCCGGTCCGTTCGATGCCTTGCTCGGCATGATCGCCAACAACAAACTCGAGCTGACCGAAGTTTCCCTCTCCTCGATCACCGAGGAATTCCTGACATACGTGCGCGGGCTCGATTTCACAAAAAACATGGATGAGGCCAGCGCCTTTCTCGATATCGCCTCTATTCTGGTCGAGGCCAAAAGCGTGGCGATTCTGCCCGGCGGCGAAGACAGCCAGCACGACGAGCAGAGCCTTGAAGCACTGCGCGAACGCGATTTGCTGTTCGCCCGACTCCTCCAATACCGCGCCTACAAGCAGGCCGCCGGTGATTTCCGGGCGCGTATCGCCGCCAATGCCGGCCGATTCCCGCATCCGGCGGCCATGGACGAGGGCATTGCCGCCATGCTGCCTGAGCTGGTATGGACGCTGACCCCGCTCGAACTCGCCCAACTGGCCGCCCAGGTCATCGCCAACGCGCCCGCCTCCGAAGTATCGATCCACCAGCTGCACGTGCCGCTGGTCGATCTGCGGGCCCAATCGCTGGTGGTGCGCGACCGGCTGATTGCAGCACTGGAATCCAAGGGCGACCAGTCGATATCGTTCAGCGAATTGACCCGGGACTGCACTTCTCGTATTGAGGTGGTGGCTCGGTTCATGGCCGTGCTCGTGTTCTTCAAACAAGGTGTGCTGCAGTATCAGCAAGATGGTCCGTTTGCCGAACTGCACCTGAGGTGGGTACCCGGCGTAGCCGAAACGATGAACGACGTGAACATTTCCGAAGGCGATTTTGCGTAAGGACGGCGACTGGTGACTGAACGGATTGACGCAACGAATACAACCGAACACATGGCGGATGCCGAATCGACGGCTGAATCCGCAAAGGCCGCGGTGAGGGGAGTGGAGGAGACGCACCCCGAATACGTGGATTTCACGGTAGACGATTTTCCCGGCGGGCTGCCCGCCTGTCTGGAAGCGATTCTGATGGTCGCCGACCAGCCGCAGACCGCCACCGAGCTGGCCCGCATTTTGGCATTGGACCGCAACGCAGTCGAAGAGGCATTGCAATCCCTGCACGATGACTATGAGGGCGATGAATCCCGTGACATCCGCCCGCGCGGCTTCGAACTACGCCGCACCGCTCGTGGCTGGCAGTTCGCCAGTCGCGCCGCGTTCGAGCCGGTCGTCTCATCATTCGTCACCGACGGCCAGACTGCGAGACTCAGTCAGGCCGCACTGGAGGCGCTTGCCATCGTGGCCTATCGCCAACCCGTCACCCGAGCCCAAGTGGCCGCGATCCGCGGTGTCAACTCCGATGGAGTGATTCGCTCGCTCACGGTACGCGGCCTTATCAAGGAAGACGGCGTGGACCCCGAATCCCGCGCAGCCCTCTTGGTCACCTCCGAATCCTTCCTCGACCAAATGGGCCTGAAGAGTCTCGACGAACTACCCTCCCTAGCGCCATTCCTCCCGTCCGTCGCCGAAATGACACAGTCGAAATCGGAAGACACGGACGTGATTTCGTAGCGATTGGGGCCCGCTACCTGACCAATATTCGTGCGCTAGACCATCCGATATGTGATTTATGGTCATTGCGACTATAAGTAGTGCTATGCTCTCAATGCAGGGAGAACAACCGGTATGGAAAGAGGCATGGCATGGGATTCGGCAATGTGTCCGAGCGCCGCAGCGCACCGCCACAGGTCGGCGTGTCAGTGGTGATTCTGGCACTCGGCCCGGAAGGCGATACCGGCAACAGTGCCGCCGATTCCGGCAACGCCGCGAACTCGGCCCATTCCCGTCTCTGGTTGCCCCTGGTCAAGCGCGTCCGTCAGCCGTTCCTGGGCTGCTGGGCGTTGCCCGGCGGTGACCTGCGCTCCGACCGGTCGTTGGAACAGTCCGCCTACGCGGCCCTCGAATCGACCACAGACCTGCACCCGCGATACCTCGAACAGCTGTACACCTTTGGAGGCCCGACCCGGTCCCATGGCGGATTGCCCATGGTATCCGTCGTGTACTGGGCGCTCGTCGGCCAGACCGAGGCCGCGGGCTTCGAGGACGGTGACAACGTACGATGGTTCCCCGAAGACGAACTGCCCGAGCTGGCGTTCGACCATCGCCAGATCATCGACTACGCGCTGCTCCGCCTGCGCTCCAAAATCGAATACTCCGACGTGGCCACCCGACTGCTCGGCCCCACGTTCACCCTGCGCCAACTGCACGGCGTCTATGAGGCGATTGGCGGCGAACCCCTCGACTTGGCGAACTTCCGCCGCAAAATGCTTGCCTCGGGCGACCTTGAAGACACCGGGGAGAAGATGCGCGAAGGCCGCCAACGACCGGCCACCGTCTACCGCTACATCCCCAAACGACCTGTCGAGAACGGTACGCCCCACGAATCCGATGGTGACGACATCGTGGAATTGTCCAGACAAGGCGAGCGTGAAGACGCTCTCGACGCGCTGATCCCATCCGCGCGCATCTGATTTTTCCCGCCGACCCGCTTCGGGCCGGTATCACAGACGTATATAGGAAAGGAACCACTATGACCGCACTATTCACTGCGCCGTCCGTTGACGAGATCATCGCCAAGCTGGGCGCGCAAAGCACCTGCGATGCAGGACTGACCCAGGACCCATGGCACTTCGACACCACCACACCCAGCTACGGTCCCGGTGCCTCGATGCTCGACCGTCTGCCCGCCAACGCGCCGCGCCAGCAGGTGTTGCCGGACGAATACCGCAAGGCCTCCGACGAGGAACTGCAGCAGCGCATCTCCGACGCCAAGCAGCGTCTCGGCTCCAAACTGTTGATTCTGGGCCACTTCTACCAGCGTGACGAGATCATCAAGCACGCCGATTTCGTGGGCGACTCCTTCCAGCTGGCCAAGAACGCCACCGAACGCCCGGACGCCGACCACATCGTGTTCTGCGGCGTGCACTTCATGGCCGAAACCGCCGACATCCTCTCCACGCCCGAACAGAGCGTGACCCTGCCCAACCTGTCCGCCGGCTGCTCGATGGCCGATATGGCCAACATCGACCAGGTCCAGGAATGCTGGGACCAGCTCGGCGAGATCTGCGGCACCCAGCCGGACTCCGATGGCTTGCAGCAGATCATTCCGGTCACCTACATGAACTCATCCGCCGCGCTGAAGGCGTTCTGCGGACGCAACGGCGGCATCGTATGCACCTCTTCCAATGCGCACGCCGTGCTGGAATGGGCGTTCGCCCGCGGCAAGCGCGTGCTGTTCTTCCCGGACCAGCATCTGGGCCGCAATACCGCCCGCGCGATGGGCATTCCGCTGAGCGAGATGCCGCTGTGGGATCCGTTCAAGGCACAGGGCGGCGCCGCCGATCCGGCCGATTACGCCCGCGCCAAGATGATTCTGTGGAAGGGCTTCTGCTCCGTGCACCAGCGTTTCACCGTCGAACAGGTCGAACGTGCCCGCAAGGCATACCCGGGCGTCAAGGTGATCGTGCACCCCGAGTGCTCGATGCAGGTGGTCGATGCCGCCGACGGTACTGGCTCCACCGCGTACATCGTCAAGGAGATCGCCAACGCGCCCGCCGGATCCGCCATTGCTGTGGGCACCGAAATCAACCTGGTGAACCGTCTGGCCGCGCAGTACCCGGACAAGACCGTGTTCTGCTTGGACCCCGTGGTCTGCCCCTGCTCCACGATGTACCGCATCCACCCGGCCTACCTGGCTTGGGCTTTGGAGAACCTCGAAGCCGGCAACGTGGTCAATCGCATCACCGTGGACGAAGACACCGCCCGCGAAGCCAAGGTGGCACTGGAGCGCATGCTGCGCGTTCACCCGTGATTCGTCCCTGGCGCTCCTCGTACATGAGGGGAGCTGTCCGCGTAGCGGACTGAAGGGAGCAGATGACGCAAAAACAGAGGAAAGCAACACAATGAGCAACACTGAAATCGTCGTCGTGGGCGCCGGCGTCGCCGGACTGTCCGCGGCACTGGCCGTGGCCGGCACCGGACACGACGTGACCTTGGTAACCAAGGCCGAACTGGTGGAATCAAACACCTATCATGCGCAGGGCGGCATCGCTGCAGCCATCTTCTCCGACGACGACCCGAAGCTGCATGCCGCCGACACCATGGCCGCGGGCCACGGCCTGTGCGACCCGAAGGCCGTGGACATCCTCACCCGTGAGGGTGCGGAGCGCGTCCGCGAGTTCGCCGCGGCCGGCGTCCACTTCGACCGCGACGCGCATGGACACATGCTGCGCGGCCTGGAAGCGGCTCATTCGCGCGCCCGCGTGGTGCATGCCGGGGGAGACGCCACCGGCAAAGTGTTTGAACTGGACGTCTCCGCCATGGTGCGCAAGAACCCGCGCATCCACATCATCGAGAACGCCTTCCTCAAAGATCTCATCGTGCGGGGCGGCCACATCGCCGGCGTCCACCTGCTGATCGACGGGCAGGACAAGGATCTGGCCGCCGACCGGGTGATCTTGGCCGCCGGTGGAGCAGGCCGTATGTACCCGTACACCACCAATCCGCCGGTCGCCACTGCGGACGGCCTCGCCGTCGCATGGCGTGCCGGTGCCCAGGTCGCCGATCTGGAGTTCTACCAGTTCCATCCCACCGCCATGGCCGTGGGCGAGCACTTCCTCGTCTCCGAAGCCGTGCGCGGCGAAGGTGCGGTGCTGCTGGATGAGCATGGCCACAGGTATATGAAGGACATCGATCCGCGCGCCGAACTCGCGCCGCGTGACGTCGTGGCCCGCGAGAACTTCCGCGTGATGCAGGCGCAAGGCGGCAAGCCCGTGATGCTCGACGTCTCGCCGATGGCCCGCGAGAACCCCGACCTGGCCAGCTTCCTGGCCCACCGATTCCCGACCATCGACGCCTATACGCGTTCGCTTGGCTTCGACTGGAGCAAGGAGCCGATTCCGGTGGCGCCCGCCGCGCACTACTACATGGGAGGCATTCGCACCGATCTGAACGCCCGGACCTCCATTCCCGGCCTGTATGCGGCCGGCGAATGCGCTCGTACCGGTGTCATGGGCTCCAACCGTCTTGCCTCCAACTCGCTGCTCGAGGGGCTCGTCTACGGACGCCGCGCCGGTCTGGCCGCCGTCGCGGACGGTGACGACGCGGTCTGGGCACCCGAACCGTTCCTGAACTCCGCCACCGGTTCCGTGTTCGACCATGCGCCGATCGCGCTGGCCGCCCCTGCCGCTACGGCTGCTGCTGACGATACCGCCGCCGCCCAGGGGGGCGCTGTGGTC
>OBZZ01000073.1_pt1 | contig 96735 bp, 119 predicted proteins | sample 1501451 | NCBI WGS metagenome assembly OBZZ01 (sample SAMEA2580274, study PRJEB22360) | human gut metagenome | biome: human gut; feature: human-associated habitat; material: faeces | place: Denmark | collected 2008/2010
CAATCGAAGGCAGCCAGCCCGAACACAAGCGTTGCGCTTACAAATTGAATCCGGGCCACGGTCGCAGCCGGACAAAACCTGCTATCATGTGATTACTTGACACGATGTTGCGCTTTTGGCCATGCGCAGGTTGAATGGGATTGCGCCACGAAAGGATATGCCATGAACGATCTGCTGATTATCGACATGCTGCCCACGTACGGGCTGCTGTTCTACCTGCTGATCTCGGTATTCGTCTTCGTGGGATGCCGTGGTCTGCGCCGGAGGACCTCGGATCGTGGCCTGCTGCGTTTTGCCGTAGGCGCGTTCTTGGTTGTTTCCGCGCTCGGCGCCGTGTTCGCTGCGCTGGTGTATATCATGGCAGCGCCTTTGGCGCAGCCGGATATGGTCGACTTCTACCGCATGTACCGGCCAGGAGCTCTGATCTTCCTGCTGGGATTGTTCATCATACAATTTGTCTTCGGCGTCGCTGCCGTGTATCGGGGAAAGTAACCTGGTATATCCTGCGATAAACGCATTGGCAGACACTTGCTGCCTATCTGTAAACACACCCTAGATAAGGCTTGCGGCCGTTGGCCGAGCACAGTAGTAGTGTGGTCTGCTGTGTCAACAGGAGGAGTGTGACCAATGCGGCTGATTGAGACATGGCTGGCGGACCAGGAACGCGCGTTTGACTTGTTCGCGAAATTCCCGGCGGAGGAGACGGGATTCGAGAACCCAGCGGCCGGCATGAATCGTGAACGGTTCGCCGCATATGTGCGAGGGTTGCGTGATGAGTCGCTTGGCGTCGGCCTGCCGGACGGCTGGGTGCCAGCCACCAAATACATTCTCGTCAACGATGAGGGCGACTATGTGGGCATCTTCAACCTGCGTCACCGGCTCACCGACTTCCTGCGCAACGGTCCGGGCCACATCGGCTACGGTGTCGCCCGCGAATACCGCGGTCACGGCTACGCGACCGCCGGGCTCAAGCTCACGCTTGCCAAGGCCCGCGAGCTCGGCATCAAGGAGGCTTACCTGAGTGTCCACAAAACCAATCCGGCAAGTCTTGCGGTGCAGCAGCATTGCGGCGCACGTATCGACCATGAGGACAAGACGGAATACTACACACGCATCGCCACCTGCACGGAGAGCGATGGCCTCTATGCGCGAGGCGATTGACGGCGCCTCTTGCGTGTAAATGGCCGATTATCAATCGGTTTTAATCGATTTCGCCTCGGTCGATAAAGTCGCCGTCGAGGAACCAATAATCGTGCGGATTTCCGCGTAACGCCATGAACGGCGTGAGTTCCACGCCCTGTGTCTCAGCTCTGCTCAGCAGATAGGCTCGGATAATCCACGGATACTCCAGCACGCCCGACTTGAGGGTGATGATTTGCTCCACTCTGCTGCCGCTGACGCCAAAATCCCTGCCGCCGTTCGGCGGTCAGACCCAGCCGGCTCATGTTCTCCTGAAATTCGCGGATAGTCGCCGCGCGTTGCTCACTGTTCAAAGACATGGCTTCATGGTAGCGCCGGACGTGTGTGGGAGGTCGGGCTGCTCACTGGAATACGCCGTCAGAGTAGTTGATCATTTCGAGTTCCGGGCCCATGTCTTCGGTTTGAGTCAGGCCGGTCTCATGGAAGCCGATGTGACGGTAGAAACCTTGGGCGTTGGTGTTGAATCCGGCGACCCACAAGGCGAGCCGATCGTTGCCGATGGCGCGTTGGCCCGCCTCAACCAAAGCACGGCCAACACCATGACGATGGCAAGATTCCAACACATATAGCGAAGCCAGTTCCGCAGCCTCGGACCGTTTGATTGGCGAACGCGGCGTTTGCAGAAGCTCAGCAAAACCAATCACGTGGTTGTTCTCCAAAGCGACCAATACGACCTGATTGGGGTCTTTGGCGTGGCTGCGCGTCAGTTTGAGCGCGAATTCGGGAGTGATCGCATCCACGATTTCCTGCGGAATATGCCCCTGATTGAGTTCGCGCCACGTGCACGACTGAACTTGGGCCTTTTCCTCAAACCATGGCGGCTCAATCGAAACAATACGAATCGTCATGCCGCCCATAGTAGGCCGGTTCGTGAGTACAGTGTCACTTGTTGTCATGTGATTGCTTGGCATCAGGTTGTATTGACCGTAATGGAGGCCACTGGACCAGCGCCGGAAACTCATGGAATTCGGGCTATTATGATGGGAGTAAGAAAAGCACAGCACAATTGAACATAAAGACGATCTGGAGCATTGCATGAGCGTCAATACGGCATTTGAAACCAGTGATTTGCCCAAAGCGGAGTTTATGTTTCCTGGGCCTGAACGCGATCGCTTGGTGAAGCTCATTCTGGACGGCGTAAAAACCGCCACCGCTGCGCTGATGATTGAATATGAGGAAGAGGTCGAACCGCTGCCGTGCGTTGGCGCGCATTCGGTGTTGGTGGATTCCGATGAACGACCCGTAGCCGTACTCGTCACCACTGCGGTTGACGTGATTCCGCTCGGAAAAGTCACTGACCGGTACGCCATCGATGAGGGTGAAGGCGACGTCACGGCGGCCCAATGGCGGAGCGCACACGAATCTTTCTGGAATTCGGCGGAATACCGCGATGAATTCGCCAACCCAAACTTTCCGTTGAACGACAACTCGCTCATAGTATTCGAGCATTTCGAAGTCGAGCAACGGTTGGAGTCGAATAACGCATTAGGTTAGGCGATAGCAAAACTTTTCTTCAGGCAACTCTCCGAGCTCCGCAACATCTGAAGGAGTGCCCATGTCCACTAGAGCGACAGAAGCGGAAAGCGTATTGAAGGAGCATATGGGATATCTTCCGGTATCGGAAATGGAGCGTCGAGGAGTTTCCCGCACGGAGATTTCGCGATTCGTGCGTGAAGCCAAGCTTGAGAAAGCGGCAAAGGGCTTATATGTTTCACCGAATGCGGAGTCCGATCCGCTGTTCGAATTGCAGTATCGATATCCGAAAGCCATTTTTTCGCATGAAATTGCGTTGTTCTTGCTTGGAGAGGGGGCGAGCCCCCCTGACACCGACGATTACCTTACCGCAATCATCAGGTACGGCTCGTCTCAAGAATGAAGACGTAACAGTGAGAAAGGTGGCCGACAATCGCTTTACAATTGGCCTGGCGTCGGCTATCACTATGTTCGGGCATACGGTTCGCGTTTATGATTTGGAACGAACCATTTGCGATTTGTTCCGCTCCCGCAGCACAGTGGATCCGCAAGATTTGCAATCCGCCTTCCAGAATTACATGAGATCCGCGCACACTGACTTGGTCAAACTCATGAACTACGCTCGCGAATTTCGGCTCGTGAACGTGATGCGCCCTTACCTCGAAGCGGTGATGCCGGCATGGTTCACCGGCGAATTCATCTTGTAGGCAGATTCAGCATCTTGTAGGTAGCTGGCCTTGGCGAGAGGTCATTGCAATGGCGGTATTCCGATCATCGCCATTGGAATCATCTGCCTACAAGAGCACGAAACACCCTACAAGATGAGACGGGCCAGTTGGGTCAGTCCCATTCATCCTGCCGGTTCGCAGGCCGCAATTGTCAGTCACAACTGGTGCATCTTCCTCATCCATGCGAATGATACGAATCGCCTTTCATCCCAATGATTTCGCTCTCATGGCCGATACCCGCATGCCGTCATGTTCCGTACCTTGGAATCAGAAGTCGAGAGTCATGGTCCGAAACCGAACGGAGCGGGCCGAAGCAGGGAGCATTGAAGATGGGATTTCTTAAGAACTTTTCCGAACCGTTTGCGTTCGCGCTGGCATTGTGGCCGTTTGTGTCCATGCTGCTGACGGTGCCGGTGCTGGCGCTGCTGTATCACCGCGACAATCGCATCCGACTGTCGTCGGCCATAGTGGCGTATGGCACGGTGCTGTATCTGCTCGGCCTGCTGTGCTTCACACTGTATCCGATGCCGGCCGATGCGGCGGCCTATTGCGCCGCGCACCATCTGACACCGCAGATCAACCCACTGCAGTTCATCGGTGACATCCGTACCGATGGTCTCACCGCCGTACTGCAAATCGCGTTTAATATCGTGTTCTTCCTGCCGTTGGGCTTCATCATGGGCCGTATCTGGCGTTGGCCGCTGCCGGTTACCGCAGTACTGTCGTTCGCCACGTCGCTGTTTCTGGAGACGATGCAGCTGACCGGCCTCATGGGCGTGTTCCCGTGCGCCTACCGTCTGTTCGACGTGGACGATCTCCTGTGGAACACGACCGGCGCGCTGATCGGGTTCGCGCTGGCCATGTTCTCGCTGCGCCTGATTCCGGCGCGGGTCGCCGATACGACGCCGACCACCACACCCGGCTTCATGAGGCGGCTGATCACGTTCATCATCGACATGACGCTGATCGGGTTCGCCGTGATGCCGACGCATCTGTTCGTCATGATCGTCCAATCGAACCTGCCCTCGGGCTCCAACGGCTCATGGCAGTCGATGGAACCGTTCGACTGGACCGGCTCGATCCTCTTCCTGGCGGCGCTCATCCTCTTCGAGGGCGTGGTGCCATGGTTGCGCGGCGGCTGTACGCTCGGCGGCAGCTTCACGCATATGACAGTGGAAACCCGGCCGCGAGAAGGCTGGCGGCGTGCGGCGTTCTATGTGGCGCGCATGGCGACGCTGATCGCCGTGGTGTGGTGGCATAGCGGCGGATTCAATCTGCTGGTGTTCATCGGCCTCGGCATCTTCTGGATGGTCAAGCATCAGATGCCGTACGACCTGATATAAGACGTAATTCGCCGAAAAAGTGGGGCTCTTGGCTTTCAAGGGGCTGATTTCGTCCGGTGGGGACATCTACTTGGCTTTCGAGGGGCTGCTCAAACGCCAAACCGCAAGTATAAACGGCTTTGTGGCAACGACATAACGCCATTTCAGAGCCTTGTCTACTTGGGCATCAGCCCCTTGAAACGCAAGTAGACCTCCGGCGAACGCCGAATCAGCCCCTCGAAACCGAGTTAGGCATTCTTTCGCGTTTGAGCTGCCGTTCGAGGGCGTAATAGACCGCATAACAGCAGGCGACGAACGGAATCATGCAATCAGGGTCGAACGTTGCGTCTCATCGAGCACCACGAGCACCAGCGCGCCGATGCACATCACGATGGCCAGCCACGGCAGCACCGGGAAACCGGGCGCACGGTAGTCGAGCTCATCGGCGCTGTGCCCGTCCCTCGCCCATTCACGCCGGAAACGGATATGGCACACGCACACGGAGAACCACACCACCAGCGTCGCCAAACCGGATACTGCGACCAACACCAAATTACACGGTCGAGGCGGCGAGCACGGAAGACAGCAGCGCCAGCAGCGAACCCGCCATGCTGAACAGTACGGCCCACACCGGCACACCACGGAAATTCGTCTTGGCGAATCGCGCGGGAATCAGCCGCTCCTTGGCCAGCGACCATACCATGCGCGAACACCACCACAATGAACACGGCCGACCACACCCAGGACGGCGAATGCGGGAACCATCGCTGCATCAGCAGCCCGGCCGCCGTGAACTCCGATGCGAGCGCCACCGCCCAGTTCAGCCAATACAGGATGGCGATGGTGAACGCGGTGCCGGGGCCGATGAACCGCTTCGCATACATGTGGAAGCTGCCGGCATACGGCATGGCCACGGACAGCTCGCCCAGCGAGACCATCACACAGTAGACGAGCAGGGAGCCGACCGCGTAAGCGAGGATCGCGCCCAACGGCCCCGCCTGATGAATCGTATAGCCGGAGCTGACGAACAGACCGGTGCCAATCACACCGCCCAGGGAGATCATCGTCAGGTGGCGCGACTCCATCTTCCGTTCCAGGCCGGTATCGTCCTTGGGTGTGCCGGCTGCCGCCATGCTCGGGTCTCCTTTGGTCGGGTGAACAGTTGTGTCTCATGTCGGTTGTGCGGGCGGCGCTCGATGCCTCCTACCATATGATAGCGGTAACACGAACAGCGAGTGGAACACGAGGAATTTGGAATGACGGAACTGTATATCGGATCGCATCTGTCGACGGCCGGCGGATGGAATGCGCTGCTGGAACGCTCCCATGAGGAGGGCGGCACCGCGTTCGCGTTCTTCCCGCGTTCCCCGTACGGCAAGCGTTCGAAGGCACTCGACCCGGCCGACGCGGCGGCGTTCGGTGCGCGTCTGAAGGCTGAGGGCTATGGGCCGTTGGTCGTCCACGCGCCGTACGTCTACAATCTGGCCGGCAAGGATGAGGCCAAGCGCGCATTCGCGATCGAGGCGTTGGCCGAGGACATCGAGCTGCTGACCGCCATCCGCGAGGCCGGCCAGGAGGTGTATATCAACATTCATCCCGGCGCGCATGTGGGCCAAGGCTCCGAGACAGGCTGCCGGCTGATCAGCGAGGGACTGAATCAGGTGTTCGAGCGTGCGGATGGCGTCATGGTGCTTCTGGAGACCATGGCCGGCAAAGGCACGGAATGTGGCCGCAATTTCGATGAGCTCGCCACGATCATGGATGGCGTGGAGAATAAGGCGAACGTCGGCGTCACGTTCGACACCTGCCATGCGTTGGATGCCGGTTACGATTTGGAGAATGACTACGACGGCGTGATGCGCCAGTTAAATGAGGTGATCGGCTTGGCAAGGGTCAAGGCGATTCATGTGAACGATTCGCAGTTCGGCCTCGGCTCGCATAAGGACCGTCACGCCAACATCGGCGAAGGGCAGCTCGGCATCCCGTTCTTCACGCGACTGGTCAACGATCCGACCATGGCCAAGCTCCCGATGATTCTCGAAACCAAGGAGCAGACGTCGACCACGCACCGCGACGAAATCGCGCTGCTGCGCGGGCTGGTGGACTGAATCACATCGGCAGTTCAGCACCACCACCGGCAGCAACGGCACCTACTGGTCCACCTACCAACGGTGACATCGTTGTCATGCGAACTTCATATACCACAATTCAACAATATGATTTCATAGTTATGACACTGTGATATATATATAGCAAACATTGATTCAGTGACGATCTCTCGTCAAAGATGTTCCGTCAAAACAGGCGCATGGGCTCGGTCGAATCCAACGGCTGAATCAGGCGTTTGCCGTCGCCCTGCAGCGGGGCGACCTCATGAAATTGCAAGCGGCGGGATAACGCAGTGCCTGAGTTCCGCACGCCGGCGAGCAAGGATGCGCCGTCGATGGTGCGGTCCAGCCACGGCGTCCCATTCCAAGTCGAGCGCAAAACGTCTGCACATGCGTGCCAGTTTATGCCAATGTTCTGCCTAAGCCGGAATCGCCTGCGAAAGCCCAAAATGTAGGACGGGTTCGGCAATCGGGACAGGACGTGACCTAGAGTGGCGCATGACCGAACACCAACAAAGGGAGGACCATGTCGGTTTTGGACGAACTGGTGGCGGGAGCGCTGGAGGATCAGCGCACCCGTGAGCTCACCGTATCGCTTGAGGATGTGAAGAAGGCCGCGCTGGCGGCCCCGGCTCCGATTGACGCGACACGATGGCTTAAGCGCGCCGACGGCATCCCCGTGATCGCCGAGATCAAGCGCGCGTCTCCGTCCAAGGGCCACCTGTCCGACATCCCGGACCCGGCCGCGCTGGCCCGCGAGTACGAGAAGGGCGGCGCAAGCGCCATCTCCGTGCTCACCGAAGGCCGCAAATTCCTCGGCAGCCTTGACGATTTCGACAAGGTCCGCGCCGCCGTGCACATTCCAGTGCTGCGCAAGGACTTCATCGTCACCGACTACCAGATCTTCGAGGCCCGCGCCCACGGCGCCGACCTAGTGCTGCTCATCGTCGCCGCATTGGACGACGCCCAGCTCAAGCACCTGCTCGATCTGGCGCACGAGCTCGGCATGACCGTGCTGGTGGAGACGCACACCCGCGAAGAGATCGAACGCGCCCGCAAGGCCGGTGCCAAGGTGATCGGCATCAACGCGCGCAACCTGAAGAACCTCAAGGTGGACGTGAACAAATACAACGAACTCGCGGCCGATCTGCCCGATGACGTCATCAAGGTAGCGGAATCCGGCGTATTCGGCGCGGTCGAGGTCGAAGACTACGCCCGCGCGGGAGCGGACGCGGTACTGGTCGGCGAGGGCGTGGCCACCGCCGACAATCATGAACTTGCAGTGGAACGACTAGTAAAGGCAGGAGCACAAGTGAAAGCATCCGAAACGACCCCGCTCAGCGAACATCAGGGACCGTATTGGGGCCAGTTCGGTGGCCGCTATGTGCCCGAGGCCCTCATCACCGCCCTCGACGAGCTTGAGCGCGTGTACACGCAAGCCAAGGCCGACCCCAAATTCCACAAGGAATTCATGACGCTCCAGCAGCGTTACGTGGGCCGCCCGAGCCCGCTGACCGAAGCCCCGCGCTTCTCCGCACTTGTCAAAGAGAAGACCGGTCTCGACGCCCGTATCTTCCTCAAGCGTGAGGACTTGAACCACACCGGCGCGCACAAGATCAACAACGCGCTCGGCCAGGCCCTGCTCGTCAAGCGCATGGGCAAGACCCGCGTGATCGCCGAGACCGGCGCCGGCCAGCACGGCGTGGCCACCGCCACCGTGTGCGCCATGCTCGGCCTCAAGTGCCGCATCTACATGGGCCAGATCGACGCCCGCCGTCAGGCCCTCAACGTGGCCCGCATGCGTATGCTCGGCGCCGAAGTGGTCGAGGTGACCCTTGGCGACAAGATCCTGAAGGACGCCATCAACGAAGCCCTGCGCGACTGGGTCACCAACGTCAAGGACACGCACTACTTGCTCGGCACCGTCGCGGGCCCGCACCCGTTCCCGGCCATGGTGCGCGACTTCCAGAAGATCATCGGCGAGGAGGCCAAGCAGCAGCTCCAGGACTGGTACGGCATCGACCATCCGGACGCGATCTGCGCCTGCGTGGGCGGCGGCTCCAACGCCATCGGCGTGATGAACGCCTTCCTGGACGACGAGCGCGTGAACCTCTACGGCTACGAAGCCGGCGGCAACGGCCCCGAATCCGGCAAGCACGCCATCCGCTTCGCCCCCGGCACCGGCCAGCTCGGCATGTTCCAGGGTGCCAAGAGCTACCTGCTGGAAACCGACGAAGGCCAGACGCTCGACACCTACTCGATCTCCGCAGGCCTCGACTACGCTTCCGTGGGCCCCGAGCACGCATGGCTCAAGGACATCGGCCGCGTGAACTACAGCTGGGCCACCGACGAGGAGGCCATGAACGCCTTCCGTGACCTGAGCCAGACCGAGGGCATCATCCCCGCCATCGAAAGCTCGCACGCCGTGGCCGGCGCGTACAAAGCCGCCGCCGATCTGAAGGCCAAGGGCTATGACAAGGCCGTGATGATCGTGAACATCTCCGGCCGAGGCGACAAGGACATGGCCACCGCCGGCAAGTGGTTCGGCTACCTGACCGACGACCAGGCCGCCGCGCTCGATGTGACCGGCGCCCACGGCAATACTGTCGCCTGAACCAGAAGAGGAGATTTTTGATTATGACCAACGAAGCAACCACGCCGTCCGGCCAGCCGCTGGGCATCAGCCACAAGCCCAGCAATTCGGGTGCTATGTTCACCAAGTTCAAGGCCGAGAACAAGCCCGCCTTCATCGGCTACCTGCCCTATGGCTTCCCGAACCCGGACGTCTCGCTTGATGCCTTCAAGACGATGGTCGAGCACGGCGTCGACGCCGTGGAGATCGGCCTGCCGTACTCCGACCCGGTCATGGACGGCCCGGTCATCCAGGCTGCCGCCTCCATCGCCCTGAACAACGGCGAGACCATCAAGCGCGTGTTCGAGGCCGTCGAAACCGTGGCCAACGCCGGCGGCGTGCCGCTCATCATGAGCTACTGGAACCTCGTGTACCACTACGGCGTCGAGCGCTTCGCCCGCGACTTCGAGAACGCCGGCGGCGCCGGTCTCATCACCCCGGACCTTATCCCGGACGAGGCGGGGGAGTGGATCGAAGCCTCCGACCGCCACGGACTCGACCGCATCTTCCTGGTCTCCCCGGACTCGTCCACCGAGCGCCTCGAAACCGTGGCCCGCAACGCACGTGGCTTCGTGTACGCGGCCGCCCGCATGGGCGTCACCGGCGAACGCGCCACCATCGACGCCTCGCCCGAACTCCTCGTGGAACGTACCCGTCAGGCCGGTGCCGAGAACGTGTGCGTGGGCATCGGCGTGTCCACCGCCGAACAGGGCGCCAAGGTCGGCTCCTACGCGGACGGCGTCATCGTCGGCTCCGCGCTCGTGCACACCCTGCTCGCGGACGACAACAAGACCGCACGCGACCCGAAGGAAGGCTTGAAGCTGCTCGCCGCCAAGAGCGAGGAACTGGCCGAAGGCATCCACAACGCCCGGTAAACACCCGGTGCGCCTCACGCGGGTTGTGCCGTGACACGGTAGGGTAGTCACAGAGCGTCAAGCACAACCCGCGCGTGGACACACACCATGAGCACCAGCAAGTAGAGGCACGATGAATCTGGCTTATATTCCCTCGCCGACCTTCTCCAAGTTCGAGATCGGCCCGTTCACTATCCACATGTACGCGATCTGCATCCTGATCGGCATCTGCGTGGCCGTATGGATCCTCGCCACACGTTGGAAGCGGTACGGCGGCACCTTCGACCAGATTCTCGATACCACGCTCGTCACCGTGCCCTGCGCACTGGTGGGCGCGCGCCTTTACCACTGCATCACCACGCCGGCCGACTACTTCCCGCCCACCGGCAACCTGGTCAACATCCTCAAGGTGTGGGAAGGCGGCATGGCCATCTTCGGCGGCATCTCCGTCGGCACCTTGGTGGCGTTCCTGTGGTGCCGTCACAAGCACTATCCGTTCGCGATCTTCGCCGATGCCATCGCCCCCGCGCTGCCCGTGGCCCAGGCCATCGGCCGACTCGGCAACTGGTTCAACCAAGAGCTCTACGGCTGGCCCACCACGTTGCCGTGGGGCCTGAAGCTCAACGACGCGGACGCCATCGGCAAATCCGAAATCTGCTATTCTGGCGCGCAATGCCCGGACTACAGGACCACGCTGTTCCACCCGACGTTCCTGTACGAGATGATCTGGAACCTCATTGGCGCCGCGCTCATCATCTACCTCGGCCACAAGCTTGCCGACCGGCTCAAGGCCGGCCAGCAGTTCGCCATGTACCTGATGTGGTACGGCCTGGGCCGCACCTGGATCGAGAACGTGCGCATCAACTATTCCACGGTGATCCTGGGCCTGAGGACCAACGTGTGGACCGCGATCATCGTCTTCGTGCTCGGCTGCATCCTGTTCGTCGTGCTCTACCAGTACGGGCCGGACCCCAAGGCGCAGGCGCGCGGGCTTGCGGCGGTCACCGCCGACGAGCTCGAACGCCAGAGCATCGAAGAGGAACAACTTCGCCAGAAAAAGCAAGCCAATCGCACTAAGTGACACCACGATAAACAGCGCCGAAACAGCGCGAAACACGGGGCTCCAAGTCCCATTGCACAGATAAGGTAGGAAACCATGAGCAATATCGCAATCGCACCCAGCATCCTGTCCGCTGACTTCTGCAACCTCGAACGTGATCTCAAGGCCATCGCCAACGCCGACTTGGTCCACGTCGATGTCATGGACCATCATTTCGTGCCGAACCTGACCCTGGGCGAGCCGATCGTCGGCCGCATCTGTCAGGTCACCGATCTGCCGGTCGACGTGCACCTCATGATCGAGGACCCGGACCGTTGGGCTCCCGAATACGCCAAGCTCGGCGCCGCCTCCATCTCCTTCCACATGGGTGCCACCCACGCCCCCGTGCGTCTGGCCCGCCAGCTGCGCGAGATGGGATGCAAGGCCTGCTTCGCCGTGCGTCCGGCCGAACCGGTCGAGCCGATCTTCGATATCCTCGACGAGTTCGACATGGTCCTCATCATGACCGTTGAGCCCGGCTTCGGCGGCCAGAAGTTCCTCGACAACCAGATGGCCAAGGTCCGCCGCCTGCGCGATGAGATCACCCGCCGTGGCTTGAAGACCCGCATCCAGGTCGATGGCGGCGTGAGCCCCAAGACCGCGCACATCGTGGCCGAGGCCGGTGCCGACGTGCTCGTTGCCGGTTCCGCCGTGTACGGCGCCGAGAATCCCGCCCAAGCCATCGACGACATCCGCACCAAGGCCGAGGCCGCGTTCAAGGCCTGAGCTCCAAGCCTGAACCGCAATCCACCTTTCATCCATAACCGCAAGAAAAGAATCTGAATCACATGAAGACGTTTGAATCCCTGTTCGCCGAACTGTCCGAAAAGGCCCAGACCCGCCCCGAAGGCTCCCTGACCGTCGACGAGCTCGACAAGGGCACCCACTTCATCGGCAAGAAGATCATCGAAGAGGCCGGCGAGACCTGGATGGCCGCCGAATACGAGGGTGCGGACCGCACCGCCGAGGAAATGAGCCAGCTGCTCTACCACGTCCAGGTCATGATGATCAAGCACGGCCTGACGCTTGAGGACGTCTACAAGCACCTGTGAGAGGAACGCAAATGCTGAGAATCGCAGTGCCCAACAAGGGCATGCTATCCGAACCCGCGTGGAACATGCTGGCCGAGGCCGGCTACCGTCTGCGCACCAACCCTCGCCAGCTGGTCGTGCAAGATCCCGACAATGGCATCGAGCTGTTCTACCTGCGTCCGCTCGATATCGCCGTATACGTGGGCCGCGGCGCCATCGACGTCGGCATCACCGGCCAGGATCTGCTCAAGAACTCCGATACCGCCGCGCTCGAGCACATGCCGCTCGGCTTTGGTACCTCGACCTTCCGTTTCGCCGCACCGAACGAATCCCCGATCACCACTCTGGAGGATATTCAGGGCAAGCGCGTGGCCACCACATTCGATAAGCTCGTACACGACTATCTGGTCGAGCACGGCATCCAGGCCGAGACCATCCATCTGGACGGTGCGGTCGAATCCTCCGTGCAGCTGGGCGTGGCCGACCTCATCGCCGACGTGGTCTCCACCGGTACCACCCTGCGCAACGCCGGCCTGCGCGTGTTTGCCGAACCGCTCATGCACTCCGAAGCCTGCCTGATTCGTTCGCCGCGTCTGAACGAGCAGGACTCACGTCTGGCCGTGCTGACCCGCCGTCTGCAAGGCGTGCTCACTGCACATCAGTATGTGCTGATGGACTATGACATTCCGATCAGCAAGGTCGCCGCCGCCGTGGCCGTGACCCCCGGCTTTGAAAGCCCGACGATCTCCCCGCTGCACGATAAACAGTGGAACGCCGTGCGAGTCATGGTTCCCAAGGCCAAGGTCAACCAGCTGATGGATGATTTGTACGAAGTCGGCGCACGCGGCATCATCGTTACCGCTCTACAAGCCTCCCGCATGTAGACTGTTAGTCGATATGACCAACCAGAAAGTCAACACCAGATACAGTCCGGAAGCACGTGACATCTATTTCACCGTGCCCAATTTGATCAGCGCGCTGCGAATCATCTCGATTCCTTTCATCAGCGTGCTGATCTCCAAGCACGAGATGATTGCGGCGTTAGCCCTGATCGCCATTTCCTCGGCTTCGGACGGACTCGACGGCATCATCGCGCGCAGATTCAACCAAGTGAGCAAGATCGGTCAGATTCTTGATCCGATTGCCGACCGACTGCTCATTTTCTGCTCGATTCTGGCCCTCAGCGTCGCTGGCATCATCCCATGGTGGATGCTGATTATCGTGGGACTGAGGGATCTGTGGATGGCGATTCAGGTGCTATGGCTTGCCCAGTACGGTTATGGTCCGCTGCCCGTGCATTTCGTGGGCAAGGCCGGTACCGCGCTGCTGATGATTTCCATCGTCAGTCTGATTTTCGCCGATTTGGGCACCAATACGTTCTTCCACTTGCTCTACATCGCCGCGCTGGCCGCCGGCATCTGGGGCATCGCCATGTATTGGCTCGCCGGATATATCTATACCGAGCAGGGCATCAGATTGCTACGCAAGGAACTGGGGGAGAAGTATGGCGCTTGAGGCCACGGCCCCGGTCTCATTCCCCGTACCCAAGGAGAATGAGCCGGTACGACGCCGCGCCGTGTTCTCCCACTCAGTCCGAGGCGCGGAATCACATCATGCGCTTTCCCCGGATGACGCCGCCGCCATCCGCACCAGACGTCGCCGTAAAACCAACGACGATTCGCTTCAGCTCATCGATGATCTTGTCAATCGTCCGATGGATCCGATGTTCTCCGACTCACGACTGGTCCATGAGCATCGTTCGACCTTCTCCATCTGGTTTAATCGCATCGTCGTATTCATCATCTGCGTCGGCGTTGGCTTTGCCTGCAGCCTATTCGTGCAACAGTTGCAATCCGATCCGCGTAAGCAGGTACGGCAGACTTTGGCCACGCAATTGGAGAATCGCAACTCGCAGATAGACGAACTCACCACGGACGTCAATAATTTGCGCTCCCAAGTTGACGAACAGTCCAAGAAAATATCCGGCAGCGTGAAAAGCGATACGCTTATCCAAGACGAAATGGTCAATGGTGCCACGGTGGTCGAAGGCGAAGGAATCACCATGACGCTGGCCGATCCAATCGCGGCAAGCCAGTCGGATCAATCCTCCTCGACGAGAGTCGGCACCTCCACGAACATCCGAGTCATCACCGATCTGGATCTGCAGCAACTGGTCTCCCTGATGTTCCAAAACGGAGCCGAAGCCATTGCCATCAACGGTAATAGGCTCGGCGCGCAAACCTCGATACGCAAGGCCGGCGGGCATATTCTCATCGGCATGACCGCGATACAAAGCCCCTATACCATTGAAGCCATAGGCGATAAGAGCGCCTTGGCCGAAGCGATGGGGAAGAAGAAACTTGCAAGTCTTTACGATTCCTTCAAGGAAGCCGGTATCTACCCGCAGGTGAGCAAATCCAATTCGATTACACTTGAGGCAGCAGTCACTGGCGAAGTGAAGTACGCGGAAAGGAATGAATAATGGCAGCCGTTCTGGGACTGATCATCGGCGTCGTCATCGGCGTGTTCGTCAAGCCGGACATTCCGATCATCGTGCAGCCTTATCTGCCGATTATGGTGGTCGCTGCTCTTGACGCCCTGCTGGGTGCCGCGCGAGCCTATTTCGAGCGCAGCTTCTCCGACCGCGTGTTTGTGATCTCCTTCCTCGCCAACGTGGTGACGGCAACACTGCTCGTGTTCCTCGGCAACCAGCTCGGCGTCGGTTCGCAGCTGCAGACAGCCGTCATCGTCGTACTCGGCATCCGCATCTTCTCCAACGTGTCCGCGATCAGACGCTTCATCTTCCGAGGCTGACAAGGGTACTGACGTATGGCACGTAAAGCACAATCAGACAACATGCTGGAGAAAATGCGCGACCAGCATGCACAAGACAAGGTCAACGACCGGATGGAAACCGGGTCGTTTCCCACGGTGCGCAAGAAGCCCCGGAAGGATCTCAACCGTGCCAGCAACAAATCACGGTTACTATCCTCGATTCTCATCGCTCTGATGTGCGCGTTGTTGGGTTTCGCCTACATGAGCCAGATCAATAACACTAAATCCACGTACGAAACGATGGACGAGAGTGAACTGGTAAGGCTGCTGAACGAGTCGAATACGCAAATCTCCAATCTCGAGCAGCGTAAAACCCAGTTGAACAGCCAGCTCAACTCGCTGAAATCGGCGGCTAACGAACAGGAGCAGGCGCGTAAGATCGCCAAGCAAAACGAGGAGACCAGCGGCTTGATCTCCGGCAGACTCCCGGCAAAGGGTCAAGGCGTGACCATCCGAATCGGACGAGGCTTGACGACTAAAGTGGACGCCTCAATCATGTTCAACCTTATCGAGGAACTTCGCAATGCCGGTGCCGAGGTAATCGCCATCAATAACGTGCGCGTCATCACCTCCACCTACATTCAGGACGCCGAGGAAGGTTTGATCGTGGATGGCACCACCATCAAGCCCACATACACGGTGAAGGCCATTGGCAATCCGCAGGAACTGTCCAACGCAGTCGATATCGCCGGCGGTGTGGGCGCTCAGCTCCAGGTGAAATACGGGTCCAACGTCAATGTACAGCCTTCTGACAGCATCATTATCGACGAAGTACGCGAAGCTACGCAAAACCAGTATGCAAAGACGGTAGAATAGGGGACTATGACCAACCCGATTCCTAGCGCAGGCGAAACCACCATTATCGGCCTGCCCGCGATTAATGTACTGCCCATTACCACCACCGGCGATCGACCGCTGACTCAAGAGGATCTGGACACCATCACCAGATTGTCCGAGGGAACGGCATTGCTGATTTCCGCCAGGGGAGCGGTCTCAGGTTCTCGTTACTTGCTTGACGAGGATGAAATCACCGTCGGCCGTGATCCGCGAGCTGATATTCTGCTCGACGACTCCACCGTATCCCGTCAGCATGCCGTGTTCCGCAGGGTCAACGGTCAGTTCTTTGTGGTTGACGCAGGAAGTCTGAACGGCACCTACGTGAACCGTCAGCGTGTTGATCAGGCGACGCTGAAGAACGGCGACGAAATCATGATCGGTAAATTCCGCCTCGTGTTCTTCACGAAATCTGCCATTATTTCCCAATAGTCCACACCCAGCACGGGGTTAGACTGATTGCAGAAATTGCAATCATGTGATTACACCAGTGTGAGTCATATGCGAGACACGCATGAGTTAGGGGAGTGCCATGGGACAGACCGGGCTGCATCTTCATGTTTCGCTTGAGGACCGTCAGAATCTGAACGCTGACGCGATTCAGGGGGAGTTGTTCTCCAACGTCGATACTGAGGAGATCAAGCGCGGCTACCGTGGCACTGTGGCCTCCAAGGTGGCCGGCATCACGTACCGACAGCTCGATTATTGGGCACGCAAGCAGATTGTTGAGCCGTCCATCACGCCGTCTCATGGCTCCGGTTCACGACGACTATACTCGTTTAAGGATGTGGTGATTCTCGCTGTATCCAAGAAGTTGCTTGATGCCGGTGTGAATCTGCAGAACGTAACGGCGGCCATCGGATTCTTGACTCAACGCAGCACCGATCAGCTGGCCAATGTGACCATCATGTGCGATGGTCAAAACGTACATGAATGCACAACCAGCGAACAGATGCTCGAACTGTTGCAAAGCGGTAAGGCAGTGTTCGCCGTGTCGGTGGGTTCGTTGTGGCACCAGATTGAGACGGCCTTGGAACAGGAAGAATATGTTGATCTTGAGGCCAAGCCGCTGACGATTGCCACGGGCCGTCCGATTGATGAACTGACTGCCATGAGGATGCGCAAGAAGCTCGAGGCACAGCGCTTGCAACGCGCAACCGCCTGATACATGTATGGTTGTTGGCGACTTGCCGGCTTTGGTCGGCAGGTCGCTTTGTTGTATGTGTTGCTTTTGTTGCCTGCCATCTTATGTTTTTATATGTTGCGGTGATTATTATGACTGATTGGAGGACCGGGTGAACGGGATTGTTGTCGGATTGTTGCCGGGCGTTCTGTGGATGGTCGCCGTCATCTTTGCTGTGTCCATCATCACTATAACGGTCAGCCGAGGCCATCTGTTCACGCCGAAACGCCGGCGACCGCCGGTCGATCCGGTCGACTGGTCGATGGTGAAAACGCATTTCATGTCGTTTGCGGCGGCGCTGATTCCGTTTCCCGTATTGACGTTCACCGCAGATCTGATGGATGCTCGCATGCTCGCGTTCTACGACCACGCGCAATTGCCCGGAGCAATCATCATATTCGTGCTGGTGCTGCTGGAACTCATCGCCATGTATCTGCAGGCACGCAACGCTTCGGAAACCGAAATGGACAAGCGTTTGGGCGTTGCTTCTCACCGGAATAAGGATGATGTTGCGAAGTAGCCGATTCTCTGCGGCGAGGCTAATCCGCAGCTAGATACTACTGGTTCGGCTAAAATCACCACATACTATTAACCGATAACGTACGCTGTGCGACAATGATTCGACCGGGCTTCAAGAATGGCTTTATTCCAACGGTGTGAAGCCATATTAATCAGCGGTTTGGACCGAAGCCTGCCAAAGGTAGCCAAACCCGTATATGACAATTGGCTATGGGGGTGAAGCAACCCACGGCCTCAGTTTGCATTGCCCTTGCCGTGGGTCGGTTTCATCATACCCGGCGTCCATCTGCGGACGAGCCCTGATGCGTCGCGGTAGGCCACCGTGCCGCGCTCCGACCTTCAGAAGCCCTGCCATTCCGGCGTCTCGCGGCTCCTGTCGAAGTCGAAGCAGCCATCCCTCAGAAGGGCCATGAGATCGGGTTCGACGGGTTCGCCGGTCACAGGGTCGTTGACGACCAGACTCAGGTTGGCAGCGTTGCGCCTCACGGCGGAGATTCGCCATGACTTCGGCAGACCGCCGGGCTCGAACGTCATGAGACGGTCGTCCGGCACCACGCGCCATGCGTCCGTCAGGCCGTTGCGCGGGTCGCGGTCGGGCAGGTCGGCGGACGGGCGCACGTCGTCGGGGTCGATTCTCCCGAATGGCTCCTCGACCTTCCGGCTCCCGCCCGGCAGCAGATCGTCCGGCGAGGCGTCCGTTCCCGTCAGCCAGTTCCACGGGCGTTCCGGCCCGCTCCGCCCCATCCACAGTCCGCCGCCCCCGTCGCGCCAGAGCGCCACGGTCTCCAGCTCCCTCGACATATGCTCGCCAACCTTTCGTTGCTGTTTTCCTATCCATTCAAGGCATGGCGCGGAAAGCGGCCGGACAGCCAAGGGCATGACTGGTTACGCGGTGGAGTTCCATATCCCGACGGAGCATTTCATGTCCTCACTGACCAAGGTGTCCTCCACGACGAGGGTGAGGCACAGGGCTTGGATACGCAGGTACGCGCGTGGCGTCTGGCGGGCGGCCGTGGACGCGGGGGCATATCACTTGGATAGGTTCATGTGTCTTGTGGGGATTCAGTGGCCCGGCGAGTCCATCTATGGTCCCGCCGCCGCTCTGGAGACCGCCAAGCCGATCATCGACGCGGCCACTGACACCTGCGACCCACAAGGAAGGCATCTGCTGATCGAGGACGACGACCCTTCGCACCGTGTGATGACCGCCTACTACACGGTGCCCGGCACCTCGGCATGCGGCGTGACGCTGTATGCCTCGATGATTCCGTTATCGCCCGAAGAACGGATGCCGAGTGGTGTGGTGAACAGATTCGAGGCGGGCGCACTGAAGGGGTACACCGCCAAGGTCTCCATACCCGACGGCACTTGGATGACCAGCAATCACCGGCTCGACCCGGAGGAGCGCAAGCTGCGCATGGAGAAAACGATGGCGCTTTCCTATGACATGTGGAAGGACAAGCCCGCCTTGAGCGGAAACGTGGGCGTCTTCTCCTCCATATCCTTCCCGAACCTCAATTACTTGGGCGACGTGGACAACGCCGAGTGCATAGCGGGGCTTCTGGAGGGGGCCGTAGTGCTGGGGAAGCTGCGTATTTAGTCGAGTCGGCGTTTCGTGATTGGTCACGAAAAAATTTCGATTTTAGCCAAGGAGCGTTCCGGCCTGTTCCTTTGTCTTCTCCTTGGGTTCGGACGCGGGTCCGGCGGACGTCCTTCCGAACATGAGCGCCTCGCTGACGCGGTGGCTCTGCCCGGTGAACTCGAGCAGGCGTCCATGATGCACGATCCTGTCGATGATCGCGGCCGCGAGCTTGTCGTCCGCGAAGACCGTGCCCCATTTGCCGGACCCGATGTTCGTGGCGGACGCGATGCTCCGCCTCTCGTAGCTGCCCGCGATGATCCGGTGGAGCAGGCGCGCCCCGTCGATGTCGAACGGCACGTAGCCGAACTCGTCCAAGATGATCGGGTCGGCCCTGCCGATGTCCCCGGGCATCGCGTCGAGGTTCCCGTCTCGTTTGGCCTTGCCGAGCTGGAGCACGAGCTCCGCGGTCTGGTGGAACCGCACGTTCAGGCCCCGTTCCACGGCCCTCATGCCCAGGCCGATCGCGAGGTAGGTCTTGCCCCTGCCGGTCTTGTCGTAGAACACCAGGTCCTGCGCGCAGGGCACGAAGTCCAGGTCCAGCAGACCGTCGAGCGCGTACCCGTCCGGGAGCCTCACGTTCGAGAAGTCGTAGCCGTCCAGGCTTTTGACGACGGGGAACCTGGCGCGGCGCAGGAGCCGTTCGCGTTTCGAGCGTTCCCCGTTGGCCGGTTCCGTGTCGAACGGCCTGGACGCCGCATCGGTCTGCCGGGGCGTGGCCCGGCCCGTGAGATCGTCCATAGTGGCTTTGGATATGAACAGGCTCCTAGCCTTCGCGTAGAGCCCGTCGTCGTTCCTCGCGGCCATCATTCCGCTCCTTCCTCGTCCTTGGTGGCGAACGCGATGTCGTATTCGCCCAAGCCGGGCCTGCCGTCGTCGTATTCGACGCGGTCCACGCCCTCCGCGAGCCTAGCCGCGAGAAGCGCGACGCCGGTCGCCGCCGGCCCCACCGGTCGATTCGAGGGTCGTGGGCATCGCCCCGACCGCGTCGGCCCAGCCGGATTCCCGGTCCACGCGTCTGAGGGTCCGCAGCGCACCGCGCCGTTCCCCCTCGTCCTGCCGGTCGAGCCATTCTCGCAGCGGATCGGGCAGCATCTCGCGCACGAGGCCGTTGGGCCACGCGTTCGGCCTGTCGCACGGCATCGCCAACCGCATGGAGGGGTCCTCGCTGCTGGTGCCGGCCTGGCCGTACGCCCTTGGACGGACGGCCGGATGGGTTCCCTCCACGTCGAGGATCTCGATCTCGAGGGCGCGCAGGCCGACGAGCACGTCGCGGCGCGCGTGGGACGCGTCCGTGGAGCAGCGGTGCCTGCCGTCAAGCGTGACCACGCCGTGCTTGTCGGCCCTCATGCGTTTCCACGTGACCACGTCGAAGCGTTTGGACGGCAGGGGCAGCAGGGCCTTGCGGCCCTCCGCGAACAGGACCGCCTCCTCCTCGTCCTTGGCGTGGCGGGGCTTCCCGCCGAGCTCCAGGCACCTGTCCGGGAGCCCGGAGTCGAAGTTCTCCGGGCTCCACACGCCCGGTCCGGGCACGAACAGCTTGCGGCGGATCATGCCGACCTTCGCCTCGACGGCGCCCTTCTCGTGTCCGGCGTACGGCGAGCACAGGGAGCTCTCGAACCCGTAGCGCGCCTGGAACGCCTGGAACAGGCGGGTCCCGCGTCCCACGCCCGCGGCGTCGTCGAACACGATGCGTTCGGGCACGCCGCCGAGCCATTCGAACAGGTCCAGCAGCGCCTGGCACGCGCATTCCGCGTTCTCGCCGGGCATGAGCTGGGCCAGGCCGATGTTCGAGTACGGGAAGTCCGGCACGAAACGGCGCATGCGCTGGACCGCGCCCCCGTACAGCACGTCGACCTCGCCGAAATCGGCCCGGGCCTCGTCCGGATGCCACACCAGGTCCACGAACGCGTCGCCGGGCTCCACGGCCGACTCGCGTCCGAGCCTGGCCACGGCACGGGTCACGGTCGACAACGACACCTCGGCGCCGTGCTCGTCGCGCAGCCACTCCCATATCCTGGTCGCGGTGTGACGCTGCTTGCGCCAGCTGCCGCGGTCCTCGGCCAGCCATCGCTCGATCAGGGGCGGGTACGGGTCGACCACCGAACCGCGTCGTTTCCTGACGGGCGGCTTCTCGGACAGGTCGTCCATCCTGAGGTACTTGCGCACCGTGGGACCGCTCACGTGCTGCTTGCGCGCTATCGACGCCATGGATTCGCCGTTCCTTCCCATACGGCGGATAGACTGTATCTGGGGCATGCCGGTCATTTGCCTTTTCGGCCCTTTCCGGCGGAGATACGAAGCACCATCCAGTTAAGGCCTGTGGATGGTCGGCATGCTCTTTGCCTAAACCCGAAAAACTTTCGTGACTAAATCATTAATTTTTTATTGAACACAAACACTCATGGGCCGAAGACATCAACACGGTCGCCGAACGGATCCGGCGCACGCTGGAATCGGCCAAGGCGAAGACCTTGTTCGGCGCGTGCCCGGCCTGCGGCGCGGGCGTATGGGGCGACCCCGGCCAACACATGGGCATATGCACCGGATGCGGCCAACAGATCGGCTGTGTTTTAGCAAGTTGGCGTCCGCTTTGTGAGCGGTGTTTTTCCGCAGTGTAGGCAGCGGGTTTTCCGCAGGGTGTGCGGTATCGGCCGCTGCCTGTCTGCGTTGTGTTGGTTATTTGGTCATGAGGGCGTGTTCGCTTCGGTAGGAGCGGCCCTCGAATCTGATGAGCCGTCCGTGGTGGACGGTGCGGTCGATGAGGGCGGCGGCCATGTTCTTGTCGCCGAGCACGCGTCCCCATCCGCTGAATTCGATGTTGGTGGTGTAGATGATGCTCCTTGTCTCGTAGGAATCGGAAATGATCTGGAAGAGGAGCCTGCTGCCCTCCTCGTCTATGGGCAGGTAGCCGAACTCGTCGATGATGAGAAGTCGGGCCTTGCCGATGCTCGCGAGTTCCCGGTCGAGCCGGTTCTCCTGCTGGGCGCGGCGCAGACGCATGAGCAGTCCGGTCGCGGTGAAGAAGCGCACCGGGACGCCCCGCTCGCAGGCGAGCCGTCCGATCGCGATGGCCAGGTGGCTCTTGCCGGTGCCGACGGGCCCGTAGAGCACGAGGTCCTCGCATCCGGCGACGAAGTCGAGGTTCTCGAGCTGCGCGCGCCCCCAGTCGGCGGGCATCTTCAGGTTGGTCCAGTCATAGCCGTCGAGGGTCTTGTCGGCGGGGAAGCCGGCCTGTTTGAGCAGGCGCAGGCGTTTGGATCGCTCGCGCGAGTCGAGTTCGGCCGTGAACCATCGTTCGATGAAGTCGAGCTGGTTGGGCGTGGCCTCGGCGAGCGTGCCGGCGAGCACGCTGCGTGTCAGGGTCAGGCTGCGGCTCATCTTCAGGATGCGTTCGCTTTTCTCGGTCGTGGACGCGCGCCTGCGTCGGGTCTCCGGGATCACCGGATCGGGTCTGACGCTCACCGTTCTTCCCCTCCGTCGTCCGTGCCGGTGATGAACCGGTCGTAGCCGCTCAGGTCGGGCTCCTCGATCCCGCCGGGGTATTCCCACTCGCCGTCGCGCATGCGCAACGCGATCGGGGTGAGCGAGTCCGCGTGCAGGCCCATGTCCCTGTTCGAGCGCAGGATCTCGCCGCACGCCTGCATCGCGGGATCGAACCCGGCCGCCCGGCACGCGTCCCCGATCGCTTTGAGGCTCTCCCTCAACGTCTTTTCGTCCATGGAATCAAGCCACGCGCGTATATCGTCGGGCACGTCCGGGCGGATCGAGCTTTCCCGCCACGCGCGGGGTTTGACCGCGAGCCGGGGAAGCACGAGCGCGGGATCCTCCACATTGCGCGACCGTCCGTACTGTCTGGGATATTCCGCGAGGAGCTCGCCGGTGGCGGGCGAGGTGAGCGTGACCGTGTCCCACCGGATCGCGGCCAATACCCTGGAACGCGCCGAATCGGGGCCGGCGAGGTACCGGTTCGAGTCGATGTCGACCAGCCCGTACTTGTCGGCCGTCCGGCTTTCCCAGCGAACCGGGTCGAACGCCGTGGACGGCAACGGCATCAACGCGGCCCTCTCCTCGTCGAACACCTCGGCCACGGGCACGTCCAGCAACCTCGGGCAATACGAGTCCCTGGCGAGCCCGTCGCACCGCTCCAGCAGGAGACGGCTCAACTGCCCATACGATTCCGCGCGCATGGGCGGCACCATGAGATTGCGCCGCAAAAACCCGACCGCGTTCTCCACGCTGCCCTTCTCGTTGCCCGAATACGGGTTGCAGAACCGGACCTCGAGCCGGTAATGCGCCACGAACGCGGAGAACACCCCGGTCAACGCGACCTCGCCCTTCGCGTTGCGCCGGCCGGCACCGGTCGCGTTGTCCATCACGATCACGGGAGGAACACCCCCGATATGCTCGAACACGAGCATCAGGCCATGGCACAGACACTCCGCGTTCTCGCCCGGCAACGCCACGCACAACCGCATGTTCGAATACGGCAACGAGGCCACCAGGCAATGCACGTCCGCCATCTCGCCCGCGATCCGGGCCCGGGCCATGCCGAAATCGACCTGCATGCTGCCCGCCGCCCACTCGAGCCGCACGTACCCCTCGCGATCCGGCATGCCGCGGTTCGCCTCGCGCCACCGGTGCACGTAACGCATCGTGGTCGAATACTCGCCGTCGTAGTCCGTCTCCGCCAGCAGACGGTCGTGCACGCGCCTGATCGTGTGACGCTGCTTCCTGGGCAGCATCCGATCCGCCTCCAGCCACTCGTCCACCAGATGCGCGTACGGGTCGATCTTCGACCCGTACCTGCGATCCGCCTTCGGCTTGGGCGAGCAATCCTCCATATCCGCGTACTTCGCGACCGTCCCGCGATCCACGTGAAGACGCCGCGCTATCTGCGCGCGCGACATTCCCTGCCGGTCGAGTCTCCTGATATCTTGCACAATGGGCATCGGTATCGCCATGTTCCTTTCCTTCCCGAGCGCCGGCCGGCGGCAACCGGCCGAATCAAAACCGATTGGCAACTCGGGAATATACAGGCCGCGGCACCGATGCCTCTCACATCACCGGGAAACGATGACGACACCGGGGAAAACCATCAGCCCACACTACGGAAAAACACTGCCGAACCTGTCGAACAAACATTGAAGCAAAACAATCGGCAGATGGCACGTGGCCGACGCGCTGCTCGAACGACTCGCCGAAACCGAGGTCACGGGCACTCCCGCCCAACCCAGCCGCGAATGCGCCAAGGCCGGCATCCGCCTGCCCGCCAGCACCATCCGCGGCTGGATCCACAAAGGCAAGCTCCAGACCGACCCGAACGGGCGTGTAAGCCTCAGTCGGCTCGTGCCCCTGCTGCGCGAACGAGGGGAACGGCGATGAGGCATATTGACCTGAGATTCTGTGAAGGAATTGTAAGTCACTTTTTCGGTGTTATCGGAAGCCCGCAGTGCAAGAGCCTGAAAACGTTGGAATTTGAGGCGTGTCGTGCCTCAATCGTGTCTGAATCGTGTCTGGAAACACCCAAAAATCGTGTCTAGACACGATAAAATCAGAGGTTTCCGGAAATGAAGAAGCCCGGAATTCATTGGAATTCCGGGCTTTCTGGTCGGGCCGGCGGGATTTGAACCCGCGACCCCTTGACCGCTCCAAACCTAAAACGATGGAATGCGACAGCTTTCACAACACCCCAAAATGGCTGGAATCAAGCCATTTCCAAAGCACCGCGAAAACGGTTGGCATCCGCACCGACGGCTGGGCACGGCAGTCATCGTGTCTGAATCGTGTCTGACCGACCCGACGATAACAAAGTTCCTTCGTGAGCAGAATAACGCCGATGAACCCTTATTCACAAGTCGCGCAGTCAAAGCAGTTTTGTGAGGTCGTAATTGTTGTCAGCGTTTAGACTCTTGTCGTAAGCATTGTCAATATAACGAGATGGATTATTAACGAAGTCTTCCATCTTCACATAGGATAGGTAGGATCCTGAGAGCTTATCTATGGATTGGCAATCCGGGCAAGCATACACTTTAGGTTTCTGATTTCCCCTGTTTGCCTTCATAATTGGGAAGGTCAGCTCTTCGTTGTAGCTCACTGTTACATGGCCGTCCGGATGGTTGATTTCCGAGATAAACCACGAGTAGTTTCCATAGAATGGTGGGATAACCCCAAGTAAGCCATCTGTGTGCGATGTACGACCATCCCGTGAGATGTTTTTGAGAGAATAGCTGATTTCCCAATCGATCCAATTGCTCTGAAGCATGTTGGGCGAAAGAACAATGATTGTCACCGTAGTGTCATAAATCATCTGCTTGAGGTGATTCTTAATGTTCTCAGTAGTCGTGTCAGTGAGATTGGGCGAATCGGATGTTTCTCCCTTATAGAAGACGGCGTCATCTCCCAGAGCATCAAGTATCTGATCACGATAAAAACGAGACTCGCTGTATTTATATGAGATGAAAGTCTTGTGTGCCATGAACTTCCTTTCTACGCGCAGACTATAACAATGACACCAAGGAGCAGCAGCCCGACATACACCGGTGCCGTCGCAGCAGCTTTAAGACAGCATACCCACTTCAAGAATCCACGTTCAGTCTCTTCGGGCCTCATATCATAGAGGTCCTTCTCGTCATTAACCGCTTTTTCAAAGGTCTTCCTGTAACTTCTTTCCAGCATCAGATAGTAGGCATCCAGCATCCAGAATATAAAGATGGCCGCAATGCCTGCCACTCCAAGCAATACGCTCTTCGAGGTCATGGCTGCGCCAAAGCACAATGCCAACACAGGAATGATCCACTGCTTCAAGGACGCTGAATTACGTGCCATGCGTTCTATGGCTCCTTGAAGAAACGCAAGGTATTGTCGCTTATCTTCGACGTTGTGTTTGTCTATTTCCGTTTTAGATTCTGTCATTAAAGTGACCTTACCCGTTCCATAAGTTTCTCGTAGGTGTCAGCTTGTTCGTAATGGACATCACCGGCAAGTTGCAGTTCGTTAAAAAGACGCTCCGCGCATCTGATTTTGCTGTCCTCAATGCCGCGCAGTTCAGGCTGCTCATAGTGCCTTTGGTTTCTGCGATGAAGAAGATATGCTTCAACCCGCTGTCCTCGCGGAAGGCGACGGCCCAGTCGGGAGCGTAGTTGCCGACCGGGGTGGGGATTTGGAAGCCGCGCGGCAGCTTGGCGTAGATGGCGACTTCGGAAGCGGCTTCGAGCCCTCGGGTGAATTGCGCTTCCACGCCCTTTTTGGGGTCGCCGTCGGGGAACACCCAGTCCTGCACGCATTTGCTGACCCGGATGGCGTCGGTTTCGTCGCGCCCACCCGCGTTTGCGAAGATGGTGGAATCGTATTCGCCTTGGATCCGGTCGTAGCTGATGTGGTCCACGATCATCGCAGCCTTCTGCTCGATGATAAGCCGGCTCACCTTGGCGATGAACTGCTCCGGGTTGTCCTGGAGATATGTACGCCTTTTGATATTAGTTTGCTTCTCGTTGAAGTATATTTCTCCGCTCTTCATTTTCTGATCAAGAGTCTCTTTGCTCCAACGCCATCCATTTGCCGGAGGCTTAATAATATTGCCATTGGGTGCCACAATTTCATATCGAAGATTTTCCCGATAATTAGGCGAGTTAAGAGGATCACCATCAAACCAAGCACCACGAGGATCGTTGTCAGGATTTTTAAAATGCCTACGCTTCTCAGGATCCTGAAGACGATTAGGCTGCCAACCAGGTTTCTTTGAGTAGATTAATATATCGTTGTAGTCATTAGAGAATTGCTTTGCATCGTTATTGCTGTTATCAGAAGATCTCCAGATAACTTTGTTCACAAAGCACTCATTGCCGAAAACTTCATCGCATATTTTCTTGAGGTTCGCAGACTCATTTTCATCGATGCTAATAAAGATTACGCCATCACTGGCGAGTAGATCCCTGGCCAGCAGCAAACGCGGGTAAATCATTGAGCACCAGTCGGAATGAAAGCGGCCGTTGCTTTCGGGATTGACAACTAGCTGACCGCCATCGTCATCGTAATCGCCGCTTTCGGCTTTGCCGGTCTGCTGGTCGGTGACTTCGGTGAGCACGTCGGGGAACAATGCGACGAGCTTGTCCACGTTCTCCTCGGTGAGGTCGGGCGTGCGGCCGCCGATGTGTTGGATGTCGCTCATTGCTGTTCTCCTTGGCTAGTTTGTCATCCGCTTGTTGACATGAAGCTTCAATTGAGGGCGAGCGAATTCATTACCATCAACAGACACCGAATTATTGCCACCGGTTACCGCCATGAGATTGCCAAATGACAATCCATGCAGTTCTTTGGAAGAGAGGCCTGTCTCTTCGGCAATGGTGTTCGTGGAGATGCCCTTGTCTCTGTTTGACCGGACAATGAATTCGAATACTTGTGACGTTTCAGGCTTGATGCCTTTGGGCTCGCCGGAACGATAGCCACGGGCGCTGAGTGCCGAGCACACTGAGCGATACTCCCAATCGGTGAGACGGCCTAAAGCATGGGCACGATAAGCTACAGCCATAGCCGCAACCCCAAAATAACGCTTAGCACTGAGAATCTGATCCAACGAAGCATGCGCAGGAACAACCGACTTAAAACGACGCTCTGGCATCAGCAGATTCGCAGCGAATTCATGCGCCTCTTTCTCCACATCACGGAGCCTTCGCTCCGATTCGGTCAGCGAAGTGGCGTGCATGACAAGATGGCCTATCTCATGAGCGATATCGAAGCGTCTACGTTCGGGAGTCTTGGACATGTCGACTGCGATATAAGGGACATTGTCAAAGACAAAGCTGAATGCATCCACTTCTCTGCCCACATCCGGCATGCTGAACACTCGAATGCCATGGGACTCCGCCAGACTCAACAAACTCGGCAAAGGGTTTTCGCCAAACCCCCAATCACCACGCAACACCATCGCACATTCCACAGGCGTCGCCGAGATGCCATCCTCAATCGGCAAATCATCTTCAGGCAGTTTGAAATGATCCGTAATCCAACGGAAGAACAGCAAGGCGTTGCGCCCATGCCCCACTGCGGATTTGCGTTGCTTCACAGTCGATTTGCGCAACGAACGGAACCAGACTTGCTCGGAAGACAGATCTTCTATGGGTGGTTCATCGGGCAGCACCGAGAAGAACGACGGTCTCACTCCCAAGACCTCAGCCAAAGCATATCCTTTGGAAGAGGGAGCACCATCCTCCTCATAATTGGCTATGGTGCGCGTGGTGACACCAAGAGATTCAGCGAGTTGGACCTTGCTCAATCCCGCGGTTTCGCGAGCACAGCGGATACGATCAGGACTCAGAGTCGGCTGCACCTCATCAGCGTGCTGAAATGGAGACTCCAACCTCACCGTCTTCACCACGCTCATCGGTACGTTCCTCCACAGCAACGTCGGTCATGCTGACATCGCCAAGCACGATACGTTTATCCCACCCAGTAATCTTACCGTCATCAGTCGCACCGGATGGCAACGACACTTCAAGATGGACCGTATTGCCATCGCGGCAATATACCAAAAACCATAACGTCTGCGGACGAGCCAGTATCTCTTTCTCGACATCGTCAAAGGCCAATTCCACTTGCTGAGTACCGCCCGCTCTCTGCAACTCCACAATCGTCACGGAACCGACCCGCTTCTTCAAATGGAGTTCCTCACGAATATTTCCCGTGGAATTGTTTCCCTGAGCAAAGGTAAGACCAAGTCCATCACGACGATAAGCGCGAGGCGCGGTGTGATTGTCAACGGAACGGTTTGCCGTCCAAGCATCATTCTCATCCAACGCAGCGCGCACCTGCTCCACTAACGTGTGATACAGATTTGAGCCGGGGCCGCTTAGCTGCGTGTGGATATCATCCGACTCCATATAGCTGCGAAGCGCCATTCGAACCGCATCTCGTATTAGCTGAGGGGGAAAACCGAAAATTCTCTCAAATTCACGATTGGAACTTTCATCGGAGTAGACCCTTGCATTACCAACGAAATCAGCTTGCACTAAGTCCATTAGAATCCTCCATCTTTTGTGTTAAACCAGAAATTATCATACACTGTTGACTGAGAGGAGGTGATTGCGATGGCCAAAGGGGCTAAGACTTCCAAAGGACACTACAAGTCTGCCATTTCGGGGCGTTTCGTTACCTCAAAGTACGGCAAGGAGCATCCGAAGACAACCTACAAGATCAGCTGATTCCTTCTATCGCTGACGAAGCGGTGTGTTCAACCATTCTTGAGCGCACCGCTTATTTCACGCCTTTTCAACCTGTCAAGTTCATCCGCAACTTTCCTAAGCTGATTCCACAGTTCGTTGCGTCTGCCGATTTGTCTGGCCTTGGCGTGGGCTGTTTTCAGGCGTTGTTGTTCGGCGCTGAGTTTCATTATCCTCTCTCGGATGGCGATTCGTTGGTCGACATTCTTAGGTGTTTCGTCATTCAGCGCGGTTTGCGAGCACAGGGAGTCCCAGACCTGTTCCAGATCGGTTCCGGCGATCCGGATCCCGGACTTGTTCAGGGAATGTGGCTCGCTGACGTACAGTCGCCCCTCATGGATTCCCTCGTTGACGTTGGCATTGCGGAACACGGCGGTCTTGTAGCCGGTTCCGTCGGGGATGACGTACAGCACTTTGACGGCGTGGTGGGTCATGTCGTCGCGGAAGCGGGCGAATTGCTCCAGCACGGCGGCGGGCAGTCGCTCGCCTTTGAGTTTCACTTCGATCACGCTGATTTCGCGTACATGCTTGCCGTCGGGGATGCCGGTTTCCTTGGAGCGGATCAGGGCGAGCATGGTCAGGGATTCGATGTCGTCGATGAACTGGCGCTTCAACCGGACGGTGATTTCGAGCCCTTGGTAGAACGCCTCCTTGGGCAATCGGCCCTTGTTGGCGGGTACGGCGGTGATGCTGGGCAATCCGAGCATGGTTGCGGTGAGGCTTGCGGGCACGGTTTACGCCTCCTTGCCTTGGACCACGAGGAAGCAGACGAGCTCGAAGTCGTCCAATCCCTGCACGCCGGGGTCGAGGAAGGTGCTCAGCCCGTTGCCGAAAAGGCTGTCCACCGCCGACCGCTCGTCCTGCTGGACGATGCTGCCCACTGCCGCCTCCAGCATTGCGGAGGCGTGGCGCATGTCCTTGCCGTTGCGCGTGGCCTTGTTGTACGCGGCGCACAGCTTCGGATCGTATTCGCTTCTGCCCTTGCACAGGGAGCGCATCAGGTTGAGGCACGCCTTGGGCTCCAGATGCCCGTACTCCACCTGCCCGTCGTCTCTCACGTACACGAGGTAGTAGGGGTGAATCTGGTTTTTGCCGCCGATGTTGACGGCGTTGTTCACGTTCCTCAATACGAACAGGATGCCGGGATCCGTTCCCTGCACGATGGCGTTGATGCCGGTGGGCACGTGCTTGATGTCGGGATTCTTCTTGTGGTATTCGACCAGGTCCATGCGGAATTCGTTGAGGCCGAGGTCGGTGATGCTGATGCCGCCTTCCACATCCTCCAGGTCGGGGATCTCGGTCTGCATCTGTTTGAGCTGCTTCTCGCGGTAGGCAAGGTCGCCGTGCTCATTCTCGTTGATGTAGTCGTCATCGCCCGTGGAGGTCATGACCGTCAGGCGCATGCGGGCCTCCACACGGTCCTTGAGACGAAGGTACTTGTCGAGGTCCATGTCGGGCCAGTAGTTGACCAGTTGGATGCGCTGGTTCGTGGAGCCGATGCGGTCCACGCGGCCGAAGCGCTGCACGATGCGCACGGGATTCCAGTGGATGTCGTAGTTGACCATCATGTCACAGTCCTGAAGGTTCTGGCCCTCGCTGATGCAATCCGTGGCGATCAGGATGTCGATGTCGCAATCACTTAATCCAGGGTCGGTGACGCCGCGTTCCTTGGATTCGGGGCTGAAACAGGCGAGGATGTCGCCCATGTCGCCGCCGACCTTTTTGACTGTGCACCGTCCGGGCCGGGAGCCGGTCACCTCCGCCGTCTCAAGGCCGAGGGGCTGGGCGTATTCGCTGACATGCTCGTACAGATAGTCGGCGGTATCGGCGAACGCGGTGAACACGAGGATCCTACGGTTGCCCTCGTTGATCGGACGCTCCTGCTTGTCCCTGATGGTTTGGTACAGGCGTTGGAGCTTGGCGTCATGCTCGGGGTCGATGTCCCGGATCATGGCGAGTAGCCCTTCGATGACCCGCATGTCGGCTTGGATATAGGAGCGCCAGCTCTTCCAGTCCATATCCGAGAGAGCGAACTGGGTCTTGCCCTGGGTGGTGAACTCGATCTCCTCCGCATCGTCCCGGTCGAGGTCGAACCCCTCGTCGAACACGTCGGCGTCGATACGGTCGAACATGCCCAAACTCTTATGCTCGGCCCGATGCTGCTCGTATTTGTCGATCACCTTCACGGTGTCATCCATGTACCCGTAGACCCGCTTCAACGTGACGCGGAAGGAGTGCACGCTGCTCTCGAAACGCTTCAGAAGATTGGTGGCCATGAGCTTGCGAACGCCAGTCTCGCGACCGCGCGTGGTCAACCCCTCGATCTCGTCCATATCGAAGTATTTGGCAGTCTTTGACGGCTGGAGAATTCGGATGGCGTGTACAGGGCCAGCTTCAACTTTTCCAACTCATCATAGATTTGGTCGTAGGAAACTGATTCCGGTCGGGTGGATAGTTTCGGCCGTATGTCTGGGGCTTCATGCGTTCGGGGAAGTTGCCGATCGCGTTCATGTCGTAATACACGTTTGACGTGTCTGCGGCTGCGGGCTACGGTCACCTGGTCGAGGACCTTGAAGAAATCGAAGTCCAGCCGATCCATCAGATTCTTGGTGGTGCGCTCCTCCGGATCGAGCTTCGACCACGCGCCATATGCCTTCTGCGCGTTGCGGAACACGGTGTCGATGTCCGTCGTAAGACCGAGCTTCTTCGTCCAATCGTCGTCATTGCCCTCGTAAGCCAAGGCAAGCTGGTTCTGCAAATCACGGAACCGGTTGTTCACCGGGGTCGCGGACACCTTCTCGGGGACCTGTACAGCGGGGGAGACAAAAGGAGTACCGTGGGCTGCTCGACGCGGACGGCAGGGGCACAATGGGGGCGGTCCGCTATCCGAGGCTGCACATCAGCCTGCCGGTGCGCCACGGCACGGACGCCGCCACGCTGGAGAAGTCGGCGGGGCACCTCTACGGGACGTCGCTGCCGGTGGGGGACGAATCCACGCACGCGGTCGTCGCGGCCCACCGGGGTCTGGCGGACAGGCTGATGTTCACGAACCTCGGGCTCGCCAAGAAAGGCGACCTGTTCGAGATCGACGTGCAGGGGGAGCGGCTGCGTTACAAGGTGACGGACATCAGGGTCAACGGGCCGGACGACGTGAAGCCGCTCGCCGTCGAGAAGGGACGGGACCTCGTGACCCTCTACACCTGCACGCCATACGGGGTGAACACGCAGAGGCTCCTCGTCACCGGCGAGCGCACGGATGCGCCTTCGGGCGGCGACCCCGGTCCGGTGGAGCGGCTGCCCGACTGGCTGGTGCCGCTGTGGGGTCTGCTGGGGGTGTTGGTCGGCGGGACCGTCAGAGGACCGAAGAGACGACCGGGAAGGCACGCCAAAAGCCACCCCTATGCAACGGACATCTTCGAGAGGTTCATCCAGTACATACTGGACCAAGTAGCCAACGACAGCCTCTCTGAAGAGTCAGCTCTGGAGACAGGTTACTTCTGACGGATGCCTTGGCTTGCACAGGCTAAGGCATGACAAGCCATATCGAGGAGCCGCCGTTGCGCGACAAACTGACCCTGACCGTGCCCGAGGCCGGGGCGCTCTCCGGCATACCCGCGAGGGTGGTGAGGGCCGCCGTGCTCAACGGTGACATGCCCGCCTGCTACGCGGGCTCCACGACCATGCGCATCCGCCGCACCGATCTGGACGAGTGGGTGGCGAACCTGCCGGTTGACCCGCCGACGCCGAAGTGACTGGGGGATAGGCGATACACAAAAGGGACCGACCCGTTGACCTACGGGCCGGTCCTTTATATATAAGGACTAATCGGTCAGCCTCAGCGCACCGGTCGCGCCCTCGCTGGCCTTCAGCAAAGCCTCGGTGTCCGCGTGCAGGTACACGTTGTCCATCGCGGCGTCGCTGTGACCCATCAGCGCGAGCCGGGCGCTCTCCGGCACGCCGGCGTTGGCGAAGAGCGTGTCCGCCGTGTGCCTCGCGGAGTGCGGCCTGAGCCTGACGCCATCCTCGCCGTTCACTATGCCGATTCGCAACAGCGCCTTGTCCCAGTGGAAGTACTCGATTCGCCTGTCGATGGGCGTGCCACGGCCGGTGACGAACAGCATGGGGGAGTCCACGCCTTTTTGCCTGCGTATGGCGAGCCATTCGTCCAGCGCCCCGCACATCACATCGTCCAAGACCACGATTCTCTCGCCGCTGTCCGTCTTGGGCGGACACAGCCAGAAGCCGTTGCCCAGATCGGTCACGTCCTCGCCCAGAGGCCAGTCCGCCTTCCTTGAGTCCGGGATTCGCTGCAACTGGTGGTCGATCACCAAGGCGCGTCTGCCGTTCAGCGTCGTCAGCTCGTCCATCGTCAGTCCGAGCCGTTCGCCCTGCCTCAGTGTCCGGTGGCGAAGGCGAGCAGCCAGTTGAGACGCCACATCGGGTCGGGTTCGTTCCTTATCAGCTCCGCCGCCTGCGCGGGGGACAGGACCTTCATCGGCCTGCGCCTGCCCGACACCGGGCGGACCATCTTGGCCGGATTCGTTCGTATGAGGTTTTCGTCACGCGCGGCCTCAAGCGCGTTCTTCAGGACGGACCAAGTGATCGTGGCCGTCTTCGGGCTGTAGCACTTCAGGCCGTCCTGAATGTCGGCCATATCCTTATCCAGCGAGTTGATGCGCCTCGCGCCGGCTATCCTGTTCAGCCGCACGATGGCGTTCTCGTAGCTTCGCCTGCTGTTCGGACGCAGGTTGGCCTCGGCCCGCTCGTGGTACCAAGTCTCCAGCCAGTCCATGAGGCGCGGCGACGGCGAGTTCGGCGTGAGGCCCTTGCGCACGTATGCGTCCAGCTTCATCCTGAGCCTCGTGTTCGCCACCGCCTTGGTCTTGCCTTGGGCCGTGAGCCGCCTCCTGCGCCCGGTGGCCCTGTCGGGCTCTATGTCTATCGCGGCGTGCCAGATTCCATCGGCGCTCCTGTATGTCGAACCGCCGCCACCCATTGCCATCATTGGTCTCCCGTCGTGTGAAATGCGTAGCCAAATGCGTAGCCACAACGGGCCACCCAGAGGCATCCACAGTTACCTGTGCGAAATGAAGACCGTTGGAATTAAGCCGTTTCTAAGATTCCCGAATAGTTAGCCGATAATGTACGTTATGTCAGATTAGTTATCCTTGACAAGGATTCGGTCGCCTGTATCAACTAGTCCACGCATACCAAGGCCGACAGCCAAAGGAGCACCGGAGCATACCAGGCCGACAGCCAAAGGAGCACCGGAGCGACCACCGCAATTGCAAGAATCGCCGTGCCTTTCAGCCAATCCTTGTCATCTCGTTTCCAGTGGAATGCTCGCCAAATGAACCATATCAGCATGGGAATCTCATACAGCGACAGCAATGGCAAACCGATGAAAACCAGGTCGAAGCCCGCGGCGCAGGCTCCATCGCATCCCATCATGAAGAAGTCCTCGCCGTTGTGTTTCAGTGTGTTTGGAAATAACGGTTTACGGCTTCTTCGATCTGCTCGGGCTTCTCGATGATTTCGTAGGCACCGTGTTCTTCCATCTCACCGGCCGGAGCGTAGCCCCAGCGGCAGCCAATGGCGTCCAGATTGCAGGCGTGGGCGCCGTCGATGTCGGTGTAGCGGTCGCCGATCATCACGGCCTTGTCCCCCGCTGCAGCATCAAAACCGATTTTGTCGAAGCAGTACCGAATCACCTGATCCTTGTCCAAACGAGAGTTATCCCTGGATGCGCCATAGATGCCGTCCAACAGCTCGGTCAGATGGAAATGCTCACAGATCGGAACGCATTGGTACTCGGGCTTGCAGCTGGCCAACGCCAGATAATAGCCGTCGGCACGCAGCTTGAGCAGCTGTTCGCGGATACCGGGAAACACGACGTTCACCAAGCGGCCGGGAACTTTGTTGCCGGGCTCGTTCGGATCATCGAACACGGCGCGATCCGCATAGTAGCTGCGGTAGATGGTGACCGCCCGGTCAAGCTCATCCTCCGGCACATGGTTGCGTCGCAGCGATTCGATGATGGCCGGACCAATGAAACGATGCAGCTCGGCATCGTCGGGAACCGGGCGACCCAATTCCTCGAACGTCTTGACGACGGAGGCGATGATGCCGCCGTCGGACTTGGTAAGCGTGCCGTCGAGGTCCAACAGGACCACTTTCATCGGATGCTGTGCCATTGAGATTCCACTCCCCTTTGTTCATGTCGACTGCTTTGAATGGTCGTCAAACGATATGCGACTTGTTCCAACAATGATTATGCCCAGTCGGGATGACTGGGCATCAAGTTCACGTGTTGTTCAGTAGGAGATCACTCGTAGTCAGGAATCCAACCGTCACGGTGCATTTGCAGGCGCTTTTCGAGTAGGGTGGCCAGTTCCTCTTCGCTACGGCGTTCCAGCAGCATGTCCCAGTGGGTGCGGGTGGGTTTGCTGATCTCGTCGCCCTCACGGTCGGCGTCGCCCTCACGGTGGGCCACGGAACCACAACGGCACTCCCACTCGTCCGGGATTTCGGCACCCTCGGCAAACGGCAGGATGGTGCGGTGGCCCTTCGGGCATACATACGCCACATCGTTTCGTGCGGCGAAATCGACGTTGTCGTCGGACTCCAGCGATTTCGCTCCGATGCTCATGCCCCTGAGGCTACGTTCTGCCATATCGGCATCCTCCTTGAAAGATCTTTAACCCTACTAATTTACGCAACAGTTCGGACTTGGCCGCTATTCCAAGCTTCCGACGTCGGCTGACAAACTCCCATCAAACGGCCCCCCGTCAGTCCACGCCGGAGTAGGCCACCACGCCACGATTGACCCGGTCGGCCGCTTCGTGGGCGAGGCCTGCCAGCCGCTCTCCCCCGTCGAACGGCAGCGGCTGGGCGACAGCGATCTGCTGCAGCACGTCAGCCAGTCGTTTGGCAGTGCGCACGAAGTCGCCGCCGGTCATGTCGGTGCCGTACAGGCACGATCCCAGCGAACCGCCATCCGCCCATTCATACATGATGTCGAGAATGCCGAAGTCCGGCCGCTGCATCTCGTCCAGACCGTGATCCTCGCACAGGATATCGATGTCTTCACAGATGCCCTTGAGCTTGGACGAAGCGATTGCGATGGACCCGGAGATGCCGCCCGGGTAGTGCCTCGGTTCGCCGTCTCCCCCGCGTCTGGCCTCGTATACCAGTGAAGAGAGCACAGCGGCCAGTCCGTTGGCGTCGAGCTTGTCGAACGTGCCGGCGAGCAGCGCCTCGCACAGTTCCAGGTCATGTTCACTGTAGATGCGGCGCAGCAGCGAGCCTTTTTCGGTCAACGTCATGTCAATGTGGCCGGCCGCATTGACATGACGTTCGAGGTAACCAAGCCCGGTGAGAATATCGCAGATGCGATCGAACTGACGGGCCACGGACCCGGTACGGGAGTCGTAGCGATCGGTGACGCGCTGCAGTTCGCGGGTCTCGCGGGCCCAGCGGTGGCCCCACTTGAGGTGTTGCTGGAGGTCCGGGCAGTTGCGGCATGGATGCTCGTGCTCCGCCTTGCGCAAATCGCGAATGCGCTGGTCAAGGTTCTGGAAGGCGCGTGAACGCTCCTGATCGGTCAGGAACACTTCGTGCTTCAGTTTGCGGCGGCCTTCCTTTTCGATGTCGCTCAGCTCCATACGCAGGGTCATGAACTGTTTGAAGTCGCCGTGTTCGCATGCGAACGCCTGTTCGTATCCGGCCAGCGCGTTCTTCAGTGTGTTGATCTGCGATTCCAGCTGCCAGGCCGATTCGTTGGCCTCCCACTGGGCAAACGACTGGTCCAGGGTAACGTGCGCGGTCTCGTAGTCGCTGGAGTTGAGCAGGTTCACGGCCATGTTGAACGTGGGTCGGAAGCTCGAGTGCAGCGGGTAGACACGCTTGGATGACAGCGCGGCGGCCGTGGCGGGCACAAAACCGTGATGGTCAACCACGATGGCGTGGCCGATGGTGTCGATGCCGCGCCGACCGGCACGACCGGTGAGCTGCGTGAATTCGCCGGGCGTCAGGCCCACATGACCGGTACCGTCGAACTTCTCGAGTTTCTCTACCACCACGCAGCGGGCCGGCATATTGATGCCCAAGGCCAGTGTTTCCGTGGCGAACACCATTTTGACCAGACCTTCTTCGAACAATCGTTCGACTATCTGGCGGAACAGGGCAATCATGCCGGCATGATGCGAAGCGAAGCCTTCTTCCAACGCAAAGCGGAACTTGGAGAACTGCAGGGCTTTCAGGTCTTCCTGAGTGAGTTGCCCCTCCACCATCTCATCCACGATGCGGCGAATCTTGGTCACTTCCTCATCGGTGGTGAGCTCCAGTCCAGCGTTGATACACTGTTCCACGGCCTGGTCACAACCGTTGCGCGAGAAGATGAAGTAGATGCCGGGCAACATTCCCAGAAAGTTAAGCTCGTCCACCACGGCCCAGCGGCGCGGGGTGTGGCGTTCCGCTTTCGGGGCATGGCCCTTGGCGCCTTTGCCGCCGCGGCCTCTGCCGAAGCCCTTGCGCTTATCGGGGCGTTCCTCGCCGCGCCGGCGTGCGGCCTTGCGGTCCAACTGGTCGAGCCGGTTGATGAGTTCGGCGTTGAGCTTGGTGGTCTGCTCGCCGTTGCCGTCGCGGCGATAGAGATCCAGCACCTCAGGCTCGGTGTGTTCGTCCGCCTGCACGATGACGTGCTGTTCCAAAGGCACGGGGCGGTGTTCGCTGATCACCAGTTTGGTGTCGCCTCGCACCGAGGCAATCCAGTTGGAGAAATCCTCCACGTTGGACACGGTAGCGGACAGGCCGACGATCTTGACCGTCTTGGGCAGGTGGATGATGACTTCCTCCCACACGGGCCCGCGGAACCGGTCGGCCAGATAGTGCACTTCGTCGAGAATCACGTAGCGCAGTGCGTTCAGCGTGGTGGAACGCTCGTAGAGCATGTTGCGCAGCACTTCGGTGGTCATGACCACGATGTCCGCCTCGGAGTTGATCGAGGTGTCGCCGGTGAGCAGGCCTACCTTGTCCGGGCCGTACACGTCGACCAGATCATGGTATTTCTGATTGCTCAGCGCTTTGATCGGTGTGGTATAGAAGGCTTTGACGTTGCGTTCCTGGGCGAGATAAATGGCAAAATCCGCCACTACGGTTTTGCCGGCACCGGTTGGGGCCGCGACCAGTACGTTGCTGCCGGCTTCGAGCGCGTCATTGGCTTCGGTCTGGAAGTCGTCCAGTTCGAAGGGCAGGGATTCGGCGAATCGCGCTGCTGCGGACGCCCGATGGCGCTGGACTTTTTGGAATGATGCGTACCGCTGCGAAGGGCTCAGCGTCTGGGAATCGGCATTGCCCTTATGGTGTTGGTGACGTGCCATTGCTGCTTTCCGTTAGTTGTTGAATCGCTTCCAGCGGTCCCATGCCTGGGTGTGGCGTTCGCGCTTGGCGGCCTTGCTGCGAATCACGTCCGCATGGGCCTCGGCATAACGATTCTGTGCCACGCTGAGCGGCTGAGTGAACAGAGGCGGCTCGCTGGTGTCGGCAGAGGTGCCAGACTCCCCCATCGCGGCCACGCGTTCACCGAGCTGGCCGCCGATGTCGGACATGTCTTTCAAGGCACGGATTCCATGAAGGGCTGCATAGATGAGTCCGGCAACAATCATGGCCAGCATGAACAGGGCCAGAATCAGCCATATCCACCAAGGCATGAAAGGCTCCTTACTTGTTCTCGCTGATGCTCAGTTCGCGTTCGGCGCGTGCCACGATCATGGTGCGCAACGTTTCCGGGGCGACCGCCGTGATATGACGCGCGTGTGCGATGCAGAAGGCCACGAACCAGGAGTCGGAGGAAACGGTCAGATGCACCTTTTCACCGGCACCGCATTGTTCGACGGTAGCGCCCGGCAATGTCTTGATGAATGCCAGATCGCGCTGATCGGTGATGAACACCGCGTCGGTACCGTTGTCGAAACTCCACTTGCGCAGTTCGCTCACCGGCATGTTCGGGATGTTGATCTGCTTGGTGGGCTTGACCAGTTCCGCCTTTTCGATACGGGCCAAGCGCAGCACCTGCCAGATGCGCGGCTTGCCGTTCGCCTTGTCGATGGTCTTGTCTTTGGAGACGTAGGCCTTCTTGTCCTTAGGGGCGGCGGAACCGACATCCGTGTAGACGGCGGCATAATACACGCCTTCGTCGATGAAAATCTTGGCGGGGGCCACCAGCTTGCGACGGGTACTACCGGTACCGTCGGAGTACTCCATGTCCAACAGCGAATCGGTGTTGATCGCGCGCTTGACGATGGAGAAGCTTCGGGGCTCCAGCTCATAGCCGGTCAGGCTCAGCCACGGGGTCTGGCCCGGGCTGACATGGCGGCGCAAACGCTCATACAGGGATTCGGCCTGCCCACGCTGCTTGTCCGGCAGTAACGGCGAATGCGCCAAGTAGCTGACCGAGGCGGTGAGCATGCTGAGGTATTGCGGCGAAATGCCGGCAAGACGTTCAAGGCCCAACGAATTGGTGGCGGAAACAATACCCTCGGCATCCAGCAGCGGCCAGTCGATATCGAAGAACTGGCTGCCAGCCATCTCACCATCGTCGGAAACGGTGGTCAGGGTGTTGATGTCCTTATGAATGATGTTGACGAATTTCTTGAGCTCGTCGTCGTTCTTCGGTTTGCCGATAAAGCGCTCGGCCAGCTCGCTCATCGAGAATTCCTCACCCAGGTGAGCGGAGAGGAACAGCATCAGACGCAGGCGACGATCCACCTCGCTGCCCGTTTGGAAAGCGGGGCCGTTCTTCTTGTTCTGGGCCTTGATCGACTCGGGATCACCCGGCTCACGAACATCGCGACTAATCGACGGGGAAACCACCGAGGCGCTTACAGGGCTGGCGGATTCGTCAGCCAGAGTGAATCGGCTGGCGGCGTGCAGGCGGCGATGATAGGCGTCCACAGCCTCCTGCGGGCTGACAATCGTGGCACCCGGATGCTCCAGCACAAACATGGCCAAATCGTCGGAATCGGTGTAGGCCACGTTCAGGTGTTCGCCGTCCACATCAACGGTGGCGGCAAAGCGACGCGAATCGATAACCTTGACCAGCGAGTCCGGAATGGGCTGCGTGCCCAAGCCAGGCGCAATCGAATCCAAACCGAGACCGGGAATAGGGGTCTGCGGCACACGCGGCGTGGTGCGCGACGCATGTTGGGCGAGCTGGGACTGATCCGGCTCGGAGGAAATCGACATCGAACGAGCCAGATAGTTGGCGGCGGCAAGCACCGGCATATCTTCCGGCTCGAACATCAGACGGATGCGCGGTTCGTCGCCCAACTGCAGACGGTAGGACGCGAAGTCCTGGCCTTCCGACTTGGACGAATACTCAGGCTGCCGTGATTCGATGGCGATGCCCATAGCGGCGAGCTTGGCGCGATCACGCTGGAACTGCTTGGCGAACGCGGCCTTGGCGGCCTGATCTGCCAGCTCTCCATACGAGTCGGCGTAAGCCTTGACGCGCTGCGCAATTTGGCGGGATGTGAGCCATTGCGGGAACGCGGATGACAACACAGCCAGTACGTCCAGCTCGTGCTTGCCCCATTTGTCGGAAAAACGCCGACGTCCGCTTGTGCCCTCTGCCATTAGTCCTCACGTATAGTTATTGTTTCGTTATAAGTGCGTATGAGTTTCCTCACACTCACTCTATCTTAGAGGCTTTTTCCGCACTTGAGCGCCATTTCACAAAAATAATATCTTTTTTATCGTTCGACCGTGTTGTAAATCACACCCAATCGTCCGGTTCGATGCCTTGCGGACCAACGTATTCGCCGTTCGGCACATAGCTTGGCTCGCCTTTATCTTCCAGTTTGGCGTCGGCGAACATCATGACGTCACGTCCGAATGTCCAGTCGCCCTGAATGGAAACCGAGTTGGCTGCGGCCAAAGATGGCACGGCGTAGGGGAACCGTTCGTCGAAATCGTGGATGTTCTTGTAGTATCGCGGATCAAGTTCGACGTTCGGGAAGATGTAATTGCCGTCTTCCATCTCATACGTGTCCGTCAGGTGGAATCGATCGGAACGCATAATGAACAAATCATTGGTGGTTTTCACCGGAAGGAAGCGCATACGATCCACTTGGACGCAGATAGAACCGTTGAACAGACCGATTGCGGCGCCCATGGCGGTTTCCAGCTGAATCACCTGTTCGGAATCCGGGTCCGTGGGATTCACGGTCTTTTTGTTACGAATCACCGGCAACGGCAACACACCATCGCATTCGGCGAGCTTGTCTTTCAAAGCGTCGATGCGAACCCAGATTGAGTTGGTGTTGAAGTAAGGATGCTTGGTGATGTCTTGGGCCGCTTCCTTATCGTCCGGATGGACCTGGCTCATTTCACGCAGTATTAGGCGACCAGTGGCCTTGTCTCGTACAATATGGCCGCCCTTGCGATCGGCCTTGGTGCGGATGGCCACTTCAGCCATAAACGGGGCACCTGTGTTTTCGAAGTGCTGGGCCAACGTACGCGAGGGGCGCGCACCGAGATTGTCGGAATTGGAGATGAACAGATACTTGAAGCCGCGCTCCTCCAATACGTCAAGCAGACCAGACTCCCAGATGGTGGAGAACAGGTCGCCGTGGCCGGGCGGGCACCATTCCAGCTCCGGGTTCGCAGGGTAGCTCACAGGTTCGCCGGTGGCGGCCACGAGCTTGGGTTCCTGATGCTGGATGATTTCCATCGGCACGTCATGCTGACTGAACTTGCGATGATGCTTGAGCACCTTCATCGTGTCCGCCGAAGTGTGGAAGGAGTTCATGAACGTCAGCGGCAGTTCGACGTTCAGGCGTGTGCGAGCGGTAAGCACCTGACCGATGATGATGTCGATGAAGCGCATCTGCTTGGCCTTGTGCCTACGCACCGGCAACAGCGACTTGGCCTTGTCTAATCCCATGGAGGTGCCCAGACCGCCATTGAGCTTGAGGAATGCGGTCTTGGCGAAGGCGTCCACGGCCTTGTCGTGGTTGATGGTCTCATAGACGTCGTGGAAGCTGGGCACGTGGCCAAGCGGCTCGATGTCGTCCTCGCGAATCCAGCTGGAGGCTTCTTCATGGCGCCATACGTCATACAAATGGTGGAACTGGTTGATGGCGGTTTCGCTCATGCCATGCTCGCGCATCTTGGCGGCCGAAAGCTCGAAAGTCTCATCCACTTCGGGGGTGTTTACGGTTTCTTCGGGGGTGTCCGAGGTAACGGCGTCGGTGTCGTCAGCGGCGGCGATATCCAGTTGGGCCTTATCGTTTATTTCTGTCAATTCGGGTCCCTTTCGTCAAATCAATAGGAACCAGTCTAGCCCCTGTTTGGGGCAAACGCATACGACGGGGGTGCGGAGGCGGTGAATTGTCGGTGATAATTCATTACGAATGGCTTACAAAGGTAAGTCCGTCGTCATGTTGTCTCATATTGTCTGAAAACGGAAAAACCCCGGAAGACAACCACTCAAAAGTGGCAGAATTCCGGGACTAATCGGTCGGGCCGGCGGGATTTGAACCCGCGACCCCTTGACCCCCAGTCAAGTGCGCTACCAAACTGCGCTACGGCCCGATGGTGCAAAAGCACCGAGTAGATAATTTACCAGATATTTGAAATCTGGCAAATTACGCGCGTGTCACTTCCGCTTCTTCTTCTCGCGGATGTTCACGGAGATCTGAATCGGCGTGCCTTCGAAGCCGAATTCCTCGCGCAGGGAACGCTCGATGTAGCGGCGGTAGCCGTGCTCGAGGAAGCCGGTGGCGAAGATCACGAAACGCGGCGGGCGCGTGGATGCCTGCGTGGCGAAGAGGATTCGCGGCTGCTTGCCACCACGCAACGGGTGCGGGTGGGCGGCCTGAATTTTGCCGAGGAAGGCGTTGAGCTTGCCTGTAGGAATACGCTGATCCCAGGATTCCAAGGCCTTATCCATGGCTCGCGTCAGACGGTTGGTGTGCCAGCCGGTCTTGGCGGACAGATTCACACGCTCGGCCCACATCACACGGTCGAATTCGGTGTTCCACAGGCGTTCGAGACGCTGCTTGTCGAACTCGTCCATCGCATCCCACTTATTGAACACGAGCACGATCGCACGGCCCGCATCCACGGCTGTGGACATGACCTTCAAATCCTGATCGGATACCGGCTGCGAAGCATCAAACAGGATCAGCGCCAATTCACAGCGCTCGATGGCGGCCTGCGTGCGCAGAGAGGAATAATATTCCGCGCCTGTGAGCTTGTGCTGGCGTCGCTTGATGCCGGCCGTGTCGATGAACAGCCAGTCCTCGCCATCGATGTTGACGATTTCGTCGACGGGGTCGCGCGTAGTGCCGGCCAAATCGTTGACCACGGCACGTTCTTCGCGCGCCAGCTGATTGAGCAGAGACGACTTGCCCACGTTCGGGCGGCCCACCAGAGCCACGCGGCGCAGGCCGGAAGGCGTGAGGTAGCCGGAAGTCTTCTCGGCCTGCTTGAGCTTGTCGAGCGCGACGTCCAGCAGGTCGCCCACTCCCCTGCCGTGCATGGCGGAAATCGAGTATGGTTCGCCGAGGCCGAGCTTCCAGAATTCGGCGGTAAGATATTCGCTGGCCTGGTCGTCGATCTTGTTGACGGCCAGCACGACCGGCTTGCCGGCGGCACGCAGCATCTTGACGATGCGCTCATCGGTGGTGGTCATGCCCACTTGACCATCGACAACGAATACCACAGCATCGGCCAAGGTCACGGCAACCTGTGCCTGTGAGGCGATGGCGGATTCAATGCCTTCCACGTCGGCTTCCCAGCCGCCCGTGTCCACCAGCTTGAAGTCAGTGCCGGCCCATTCCGCGTCATAGCTCACACGGTCTCGCGTAACGCCCGGCGTGTCTTCCACAACGGCGGCACGGCGGCCGAGGATACGGTTGACCAGGGATGATTTGCCCACGTTCGGACGGCCTACAACAGCCAGCACACCCACCGGCTTGGGGCCGGCCTTGCGCGCGCCTTCCGTGAAACCGCGGCCGGAAATCAGATCCTCATCGCCTTCGTCCAGCTCATAGCCTTCGAGATTGGCGGCATACTGCTCGTACTCCTGGTTCTCGATGGCGTCCTCGACCAGACCGATGAGCAGATCGAGCGTGTGGGCGAAGTCCAAATCGGAATTGTCGATGGTGGTAACGCCATCGGCGGCGGTCAGGAAGCTGGTGACCTTGGAATCGGCCTTGTCGCGCGCGGCCACATCCTCAGCACCCACGCCCTTGACGGCTTGGCCGGTGCGACGGGCCTGACGGACCTCCTCACGGGCGGTCAGCAGCACGCGCACCTCGGCGTCCGGGGACACCACGGTGGTGATATCGCGGCCCTCGGCCACGATGCCCAAACCCCCGGAGAAGGAGTCGGCCGACGCTTCGCGGGCGATGTAGGCGCGCTGGGCGGCGATGAGCACGTTGCGCACCGGGATGACGTTCGACACCTTGGAGACATGGCTGGAGACTTCGGAGGAACGAATGGCCTCGGAGATGTCCTCGTCGTCGGCGAATACGCGGGGGTTGTCCGGGTCCACGGAGATATCGAAATGGTCGCCGGTGAAGAACTCGCCCACCGCTTCGGTGATGACACGCTCATCCACGGTTTCGGCGTCCAGATCGATGTCCTGCTTCAGACACCACCAAGCGCAGGCACGATACATCGCGCCCGTGTCAAGGTAGGCGTATCCGAAATACTTGGCCAGCGCCTTGGACGTGGACGACTTGCCCACGCCGGCGGGGCCGTCGATGGCAACGCGAATCACAGACCAACCTCCTTGGACAGCGAACGGACTTCCGTCTGGGACAGCACGCGGTAGGAACCGGGCTTCAAATCACCGAGCTTGATCGGGCCGATCTGGGTGCGCACCAAGCGCTTGACCGGGAAGCCGATTGAGCCGAAGATACGTCGCACGATGCGGTTCTTGCCGGAGTGCAGCACGACCTTGACCATCGTGTGGTCACGCGAGGAGTCGATGATCGCGCAGTGGTCGAGCTTGATCCAGCCGTCGTCGAGCTGCACGCCGGTGGTCACGAGTCGACGGCACACGGTGCCGGAGATCTTGCCTTCCAGCGTGGCGACGTAGGTCTTCTCGACCTCGTACTTGGGGTGCATGACGTGCTGCGAGAGCTCGCCGTCGTTCGTCATGAGGATAAGACCCTCGGAATCGTAGTCGAGACGGCCCATGTGGAAGATGCGCTCGTACTTGTCGCCCACGATGTCGCGCAGCGTGTAGCGGCCCTTCGGGTCGTCCATGGCGGAGAGCACCTTGCGGGGCTTGTTCAGCGCCAGAGTGACGTGGTTCGGATTGACGCGTACGCGCGAACCGTCTACGCGCACCTGCTGCTTATGAGGGTCAACGCGAGTTCCGAGCTCGGTGACCAGTTCACCGTCGACCTCGACACGGCCTTCGGTGATCATGTCCTCGCACTTGCGGCGGGAACCGAATCCCGCTTGGGCAAGCAGCTTCTGGAGTCGAATGGAATTGGAATCGTCTTGCGCTTTCGCAGCGCGGGAATATGCGTTTGGCATCGTTCTCCCAACGTGGCCGGACAGATTCTGTCATCGCAGAGACTGTCGATTTGTATACATACTTCAGAGTTGGCGGACTGGAATCCCAGCCAATTCCGACCTATATATCATACCGCAACGTAGGACTGCTGCTAGACTGGCAACCGTTTGTGCGGGTTCGCCCGTCTTCCGACAGATGAAAAGGAATGAACAATCATGGAAGAAACCAAGCAACAGCCGCTGGCTCTGCGCGTGTGCGCCGAATTGGCCGGCAGCTTCCTGCTGTGCTTTGCCATTTACGCCTTCTCCACATGGGGTTCGGCCGTGTATGGCATCAATATCGTGTTCTTCGCGTTGGCTACCGGCTTGGCATATGCCGCAGTCACCGCCATCTTCTCCCGCGTGTCCGGTGGCCAGCTGAATCCGGCCATCACCGTAGCCTCCGTGCTGGTTTCCAAGACGAAAATCCTGGATGGCATCCTCTATGTGATCGCTCAGGTCATCGGTGCCATCGCCGCCGGCTTCGCCGTGGTCAAGCTGCTGCCCACATCCGAGCAGGTAGCTGCCAAAGTGTGGCTGACTCCGGCCGTTAACGGTTTCGAAAACGGCTCCGTGTCTTACTCGCTGCTGACCCAGTATGGCATTACGTTCTCGATTACGCTGGCGATTGTCGTCGAGGTCGTTGCCTCTCTGATTGTCGTTGCCACCGCCATGTCTTCTCTGGGTGATCACGGCGAGTCCTCGGAACGTCATGTCATTGCCATGGGTCTTGCCTATGGTCTGGCCACCGCCATCAGCTACCCGGTTACCGGTGCTGGTCTCAATCCCGCCCGTTCCACCGGTATCGCACTGGCCGCGATGAATGAGGGTCTTACGCAAAATCCGCTGCAGCAGCTGTGGGTATTCTGGATTAGCCCGGTCTTGGCCGCCGCTGTGGTGGCGTTGGTCATGATCATCGCGCAGATGATGACCACTCCCAAAGTGCCGGCTGCCGCCGATCTTCCGCAGACGGATGCCGATGCAAACGCGGACACGCTCGACGATGGCGAATTCTTCGATCAGGCCGCCTCGTCTGATGGCGATTCAGCGGAAAAAGATGTTGCCGAAGAGTCCAAAGAAGCTGAAGTAGGTAATCAGCAGGCCGATTCCCAAGGCGATGCCGATGAAGGAGTCGAACGCCACTGAGCGCACTTTCCATGGGCTTTTGTCCTGAAGAATCAGGCGAACAAGCCCGGTGATGATGGCCGTCACGGCAAGTATGACCGTGGCGGCCATCGTATATCCGAAAGCAACCAGCAGTGTGATGACGGCGACGACGCCGAGTACGCACCATTCAAACCATGGCTTGCCCTCATGTGCTTCGGATACATAGGGATGGTTGTGCATGTTGCGATTCCTTCTGTCGAACGGTTACGTGACCACAATAGCAGGCGAATAGCAAAAGGTGGGATTCCGCTTGGACCCGTTGACGGGTCCAAGCGGAATCCCACCTTTGTGCGTTTTGGCTGAGCTTCTCCCCTCAGAGAGTCCCGATCAGTGGAAGAAGTGGCGGGTGCCGGTGAGGTACATGGTCACGCCGGCCTTCTTGGCCGCTTCGATGACCTCCTCATCGCGGATGGAGCCGCCAGGCTGCACGATGGCCTTGACGCCCGCGTCGATAAGCACCTGGGCACCATCGGCGAACGGGAAGAACGCATCGGATGCCGCGACCGCACCGGTGGCGCGATCGGCACCATCGGCCAGCGTGTTGGCGCGCTCGACGGCCAAATGGCAGGAGTCCACGCGGTTGACTTGGCCCATGCCGATGCCAACCGTGGCCTGGTCGTGGGCCAGCAGGATGGCGTTGGACTTCACGCAGCGGATTGCACGCCATGCGAACACGAGGTCCTTCAGCGTGTCAGCGTCGGCGGCCTCGCCGGCCACGAGCTTCCAGGCGTCCGGATCGTCGCCGACGGCGTTGATCAGATCAGTGTCCTGCACAAGCAGGCCGCCATCGATCTGGCGGATGGCCTCGTGGCCCTTCGGCGGCTCGGCCACCTTGAGGATGCGCAGGTTCTTCTTCTTGGTCTGCAGCAGTTCGAGCGCGGCCGGCTCATAGTCGGGGGCGACGATGACTTCGGTGAAAATCGGGCGCACGCTTTCGGCCATCTCAAGGGTGACCTTGGAGTTGCAGGCGATCACACCGCCGTAGGCGCTCATCGGGTCGCAGGCGTGAGCCTTCTTGTGGGCCTCGGCCGCGGTCGCGCCGATGGCCAGACCGCACGGATTGTTGTGCTTGACTACGGCCACGGCAATGGCGGGAGCCATATCCCATACGGTGCGCCAGGCGGCGTCCGCGTCCACGTAGTTGTTGTAGCTCATCGGCTTGCCGCCGAGCTGCTCGGCGTGGGCGAAACCGGTCTGGTTGAGCGGGTCGATGTAGAGGGCGGCCTGCTGGTGGGAGTTCTCGCCGTAGCGCAGGGTGTGCGCACGATCCCAGGTGCGGGTGAACTGGGCCGGGAACTTGGCGGAATCGACTTCAGTGCCCTGATCGTCCTTGTCCACCTCGACGGCGTCCAGAGAGGCCGGCTTGGGCCAGTGCTTGGCGGTCCACTCGTTGATGGTGGCGTCATAGGCGGCGGTGTGCGCGAAGGCCTTGGCGGCAAGCCACTTGCGCTCGTCCAAGGAGAAGCCGGTGCCGTCGGCCACGCGGGAGGCGACCAGTGCATAATCGGCCGGGTCGGTGACGATGGCCACGGTGGCGTGGTTCTTGGCCGCGCCGCGCACCATGGAGGGACCGCCGATGTCGATCTTCTCGATGGTATCGGCCTCGTTGGCGCCGGAGCGCACGGTGTCGGCGAACGGGTACAGGTTGACGACCACCAGGTCGAACGGCTTGATGCCGAACTCCTCGAGCTGCTTGGCGTGCTCGGGGTTGGTCATATCAGCCAGAATGCCGGCGTGAATGTACGGGTGCAGCGTCTTGACGCGGCCGTCGAGGCATTCGGGGAATCCGGTGACATCGGACACCTCGGTTACCTTGACGCCCAGTTCGGCAAGCTTCTTGGCGGTCGAACCAGTGGAAACAACTTCGGTGCCGGCCTTCACGAACGCTTCCGCGAGTACTTCGATGCCTTCCTTATGAAAGACCGAGACCAGTGCTCGACGTATCGGTCGGTTCGTGTTTGTCATCCTGTTCCTCCTTGGATTCTTGTGGTTGTGACGCTAGGAACCGCGCCTGACGAACGGTGGCGGTCTTCGAGGTCGCGGCGGTGGTGCGGGAATCCTTGATTCTCTCAACCAACCAGATTATCGGAAAAACGAGCGCTGTGCCAATCAGCGCGAGCAGCCACGCCGCGGTAAGTCCCAGTGCGGTCGAATGACCGACGACTCTGGTGGAGGCCATGACGTCGACGCCTATGTGAGCAAGACGATGATCGCCAAGCGATCCATTGGACAGAGCGAACAGCAATGTGGATGCCAGTGAGATCAGCATCGCGCTCAGGCAGAATGCCCCGGCGGAGTAGATCAGCGAAACCAGTACTGGGCCGCGGGTGGACGTATTCCGTATATTCAACGGCCTGCAGGCGAATCCTTGCGGTAGGAATACAGCCAGCAGGCCCACGAGCGCAGCGATGGCGAGAGGCGCGTTCAAGGCAACGGTACGCCATAGTTCGCTGCTGACCGGTTCGGGCAGAATACCGAATACCGGAATTGCAGGAAGCTCTTTGGATTGGCCGAGCCATAACGTGAAACTGGCCAAATCACCGATGGCGAATCCGCCGCCGAAGAGCCAGGAAACAGCCCAGAGCATGACATTGGGTAGCCAGATCAGCATGGCGACGGTGGTGAGAATTCGTGAACCGGTTTCCATCCCGGACAATTCGAACAACGATACGACAGCGGCATGGTTGCGTACCGACCATACGATGACGGTAATCAATCCAATTGCCAGATATATGCTCAGTATCGCGACGGCCAAGGCGACGCCGATTTTCAGGCAGTGGCGTATGTCCGCCGGCACCTGCTTGCGAGTCCAGTCCCTGAATGCTCGCATTTTGGCTGATTCCGGTACGGCTGCGCATAGGAAACCGATCGAGAATACGATGGCTGCTTTCAGCAACACCAGCCACTGGTCATCGACAAGACCTAGGTGCACGGATTGCCGGAATGCCTCGTTCAACCCGAGCCAAACAATCAATCCGGCAACATACGCATGCGGCCCGTATGCTTTGATTCGCATGATGAGTGCATTGATCAGCCATATCAGCAGTATGGTCAACAGCAATGGCGTAATGGTGAGGGTGAACGAATCGGTTCTAAAGCCCGATCCCTCACTCAGAAGCACAACGGCCTGTGTCAGCGAGGTTGTGCCGACGGTGAGATTGTCGCCGCCCTCTTCCATAGAGACGACCAATAACATCAGCGCTGTATAGCAGCCTAATGCAACGGCATAGATGGCCATGGATGCGAGGGCGACTATGGCTCCCCGCACCCATTGGCGAATCACGGCTTTCATCACGATTGGTTGGAACCGATCAGTCGATGTTGGCCTTGGCGAGTACGTCACGCATGATTTCGGCGGCCTGGCCCGGGGTCTTGCCCACGGGGATGCCCGCCGCCTCGAGCGCGTTCTTCTTGTCCTGGGCGGTGCCCTTGCCTCCGGAGACGATGGCGCCGGCGTGGCCCATCTGCTTGCCTTCGGGGGCGGTGAAGCCGGCGATGTAGGCGACAACCGGCTTGGTCATGTGCTCCTTGGCCCATGCGGCGGCGTCCTGTTCGGCGAAGCCGCCGATTTCGCCGATCATCATGACAGCCTTGGTGTCGGGGTCGGCTTCGAATGCCTGCAGGGCTTCCAGCAGCGTCGTGCCGACGATCGGATCGCCGCCGGCGCCGAGACATGCGGTGAAGCCGATATCGGACAATTCGCCCATGAGCTGGTAGGTGAGGGTGCCGGATTTGGAGACCAGTCCGAGCGGGCCGCGGCCGACGATGCCGTCGGGGATGATGCCCAGATTGACGCCGGGGTTGCCGAGCGTGATGAGACCAGGGCAGTTCGGTCCGATGATGCGCACGCCCTTCTTGAGCGCCAGTTCGACGAAGTATGCGGAATCGGCCACCGGAATGCCTTCAGTGATGACCACGATGAGTTCGATGCCGGCTTCGACGGCTTCGACCACGGCGGACTTGGCGAACTTCGGCGGCACGAACACCACGCTGGCCTTGGCGCCGGTGGCTTCACGTGCTTCGCCGCAGGTGGCGAACACGGGGATGTCCGCGTCGGCACCGTTCTTGGCACCGGGGAAGGTGACGGATGTGCCGGCCTTGCGCGGGTTCACGCCGCCGACGATATTGGTGCCGGCCTTGAGCATGCGAGCCGTATGGGTCATGCCCTGATGGCCGGTCATGCCTTGGACGATAACGGGAGCGCCGTCTTCGATGAACAGCATCAGCGGACCTCCTTGGACTGGGTCGCCTCACCGGCGAGCTGCGCGGCCTTGGCTGCCGCGCCTTCCATGGTTTCGGACACATGGATATTCGGGTTATTGGCGGAGGCGAGGATATGCAGACCCTCGGCGGCGGCGTTGCCATCGAAGCGCACAACGATCGGCTTGGAACCGCCGAGCTTGGCGACCGCTTCGAGGATGCCGTTGGCGACTTCCACGCAGGAGGTGATGCCGCCATAGACATTGATGAACACGGATTCGACCTGAGGGTCGGACAGTACGATCTCCAGGCTTTCGGCCATGACGGCTGCGGAGGCGCCGCCGCCGATGTCCAGGAAGTTGGCGGGCTTGATGTTGGTGCCCTGTTCCTCGCCAGCGCCGGAGACGGCATCCAGGGAACTCATGACGAGTCCTGCACCGTTGCCGATCACACCGACCTCGCCGTGCAGGTGCACGTAGTGCAGGCCGTGTTCGCGGGCGCGCTGTTCGAAGGGGTCGGGAACGATGGGATCCACGAAACGCGCCCAGCCGTCATGGCGGAAGGAGGCGTTGTCATCCAAGGAGATCTTGGCGTCCAAGGCGCTCAGCTGCTTGGTGGATTCGTCATCCGGGTCGCCGATCTTGGCGAGCGGATTGATTTCCACGAGCGTGGCGTCGTTGTCTTTGAAGCAGCGCCACATCTTGAGCAGAATCTGTGCGGCCTGATCGACGTCCGCGTGGTAGAAGCCGATGCTCTGTGCCATTTCGGTGGCAGCGGCCAGGTCGAAGTCACCGAGCGCATCGATGTGCAGGCGCTTGACGGCCTCCGGATGTTCCTTGGCGATTTCCTCGACTTCGGTGCCGCCGTTAGCGGTGGCCAGCACGTCGAAGTCGCGCGAGGTGCGGTCCACGGAGATGGACACGTAGTATTCGTGCAGGATGTTCTTGGCTTCGGCTACAAGCACGCCGGAAACCTTGTGCCCGTGGATGGTCATCGGCAGGATGGACTCGGATTCAAGAATCGCCTCGTCGCGGTTATGGGCGATCTTGACGCCGCCGGCCTGACCACGATGACCAATCTTGACCTGCGCCTTGATTACGCAGGGATAGCCGATTTTGTCCGCCGCTTCAGCGACTTCATGGGAGTTCTGGGCAAAGATGGCGTCCGGGGTGGGAATGTCCTGTTCCTCGAGCAGCTGACGCGCCTGGTATTCGTAAAGATCCATCGATCCTTCCCTGACTATGTAATTGGTCCGGCATGTAACTGTACACAGTACATGCCGGACCTTGAAAACTGACTGTACGTTGGGTGAGACGAAATCTCAGGCCGGCATCGCGATCAGCGAGCTGCTGGGCTTGCCGTCGAGCTTATCCAGACCGTCGAGGCCATCGAGCCGCATCACGAAACTGAAGCCCACCACGGTGCCACCGGCCTTTTCGATAAGGTCGGTGGCGGCTTTGGCGGTGCCGCCCGTGGCGATGAGGTCATCGACGATGAGCACTCGCTTCCCTGCCTGTACGGCGTCGGTTTCGATTTCGACACTGGCCGTGCCGTATTCGAGGTCATAGGATTCACCGATGGTTTCAGGCGGCAACTTGCCGGCCTTACGCACGGCGATGAAACCCTTGCCCAAATGGGCGGCCATGGCCGGGCCGAACAGGAACCCGCGCGATTCGAGACCGGCAATGGAGTCGAATTCGCTCGGGGACACCGGCAGGGCCTCTTCAAGTGCTTTGAGCAGAATCTTCAAGCCCTTGGGGTCGGCGAGCACTGGCATGAAATCACGGAAGATGATGCCTTCCTTGGGAAACCCCGGTACGGAACGCACCAAGGACACCAGATATTCGGCGTCCTGTTGCCCTACCTTGCTCAATGCGTCGATGGTGATGTCCGACTGTGCCATAGTGCTCGCCCCTTTTATGCCTTTGCGATGCGATACGCGGATGGTGCTACCGAATCGAACAGCTTACTTCGTCTTGGTTTCGTTGTCGTCACCGGTCTCGTCAGCGGTGTCTTCCTCGGACACGACGGACGCCTCGATCGGAACCTGACCAGCCTCATCGTTAGCCGGAGCCTCGGTGTCTTCGTCGGGCAGCGGGTTGCCGTTCTCGTCGACCTCATCATCGGACACATAGGCCGGGCGGGTGTACTCACGGGCGATGGCGTTGAAGCCGAAACGCAGCTTGGAGCCTTCGGAGTCGATGACGATCTCCTCATACTGCTCGTCGACTTCGACGACCTTGCCGATCACCTGGCCGATGGTGATGACCTCGGTGCCGGGCTGCAGGTTGCGACGGAAGTCCTGCTTCTCCTGCTGTTGCTGCTTGGCCTTCTTGGACTGCCACCACATCATGCCGCCGAACACGACGACGATCACGATGAGCATAATGTACTGTTGTTCCACGAAACAACTCCTTCAAACGAGCGACATTGACGAAACGCCGCCAAGTGTGCAAACAGGAGAAAGTCTAGAAGAGCTTGCTGACATCATCTTTGGGCGTAATTCCCAAATGCTGCCATGCCTTCTCGGTAGCCACGCGGCCTTTGGGCGTGCGAATCATAAAACCTTCGCGCACGAGATACGGCTCGCACACGGTTTCCACGGTTTCCGATTCCTCGCCCACCATGGCCGCCAGATTGTTCAGGCCCACGGGTCCACCGTTGAAGTTGCGCACGATGGCATTGAGCACGGCGATGTCCAGCCGGTCGAGGCCTTCGGAGTCGATCTGGTACAGGGCCAGCGCCTCCTTGACGTCGTCCGGCCGCACCACGATCAGGTCGTGGACGATGGCCCAGTCGCGTACACGGCGTAGCAATCGGTTGGCGATACGCGGCGTGCCGCGCGAACGCAACGCAAGCTCATGAGCGGAACCCGCATCAAGGTTTACGCCCAGTACGTTGGCCGAACGTTCGATGAGCTTTTCCAACTCCTCATGCGGATAGAAGTCGAGATGTGCGGTGAAGCCAAAGCGTGCGCGCAACGGGCTTGGCAGCATACCTTCGCGCGTGGTGGCACCGATGACGGTGAATCGCGGCAGGGTCAGCGGGATGGAGCTTGCGCCCGGGCCTTTGCCGACCATCACATCGACGCGGAAGTCCTCCATCGCGATATACAGCAGCTCTTCGGCGGCGCGCGGCAGACGATGGATCTCGTCGATGAACAGCACTTCGCCGACGTCGAGGGAGCTCAGAATCGAAGCAAGATCACCGGCATGTTGAACCGCAGGGCCGGAAGTCACGCGAATCGGCACTTCAAGCTCATTGGCAACGATCATGGCCAACGTGGTTTTGCCCAAGCCAGGAGGGCCGGCAAGCAGAATATGGTCCGGTGGCACATCGCGTTTGCGGGCCGCGTCCAGGAACAGTTGCAGCTGGGCCTTGAGCCGTGGCTGTCCGATAAAGCCTTCGAGAACATGGGGGCGCAGCTCCTCGTCGCTGACCGGCTCGTTGCCGATCGGCTGGGAGGAGACCATGCGCAACGACTCTTCGTTGGCACCGGTGTTGGAGGCTCCGTAATCCGTTGTCTCGCTCATCAGCGGCCCCTATCCATCAGCGCCAAAGCCAGACGTAGCACACGCGGCACATCGTCGGTGGCAAGCGGCGTGGGAATGTCGTTTTCGGCGCAAGCCTCGGCAACGGCCTGTTGGGCGTCCTGCTGACGCCAGCCAAGTGAAATCAGTCCTTCGACAACCTGTTCCGTACCGGTATCCACCGGAGACTTGGATATTGCCGCCTGAGCGGAAGCACCCTCGATCTGACTCAAATCAATAGAGCCCTTAAGCTCGAGGATGATTTTCTGTGCGCCCTTCTTGCCCAGCCCCGGAGCCTTGGCCAGCGCGGTGGCGTCGTTGTCGGCGATGGCGTGGGCCAGCTGACTCGGCGTCAGTGTGGAGAGTAACGATTGGGCCACTTTAGGCCCAATGCCGGAGACCTTGATGAGTTGTAGGAAGGTTTTCTTGGCGTCCCGATCCAGGAATCCATGCAGGGTAATGGCATCCTGAGAGAGGTTCATATAGGTGAAGACGCGGGTGTCTTGCCCGGCGTGCAGACGGCTCAGGTCGGTGGCGGACATGCGCACTTCGTAGCCCACTCCCCCAACATCAATCAATGCGGTATCGGTTTCGACCGATTCAACCCGCCCGGTCAGCATGCCGATCATACAGGTACTCCTTCAGGGCTCCAGGATTCAAGACTCGAACAACTGTTCGAAAGTATACTACATGCCTCGGTCGTGGTTGATGCGGCGGCGCGTGGATTTCTGTGCGGCCTCAGCCCACTGGCGTTGCGCGGCGGTCAGATGTTGTTCGCGTTCGCCGCCCTGCAATGCGCCTGCCGGGCGCAGCGCATGGCAAATGGCCAAAGCCAAGGCATCGGCGGCATCGGCGGGAGTCGGCATTTTGGTGAGGTTCAAAATACGTGTCACCATACGCTCCACCTGAATCTTCTGCGCCTGCCCGTTACCGGTGATAGCCAGCTTGGCTTCGGTAGGCGTATGCAACGCCACGGGAATATTGCGTTGCGCGGCGGCGAGCATGGCGAGGCCGGCGGCCTGTGCGGTACCGAGTACGGTGTTGCGGTTGGATTGTGCGAACACTCGTTCGATGGATACGGCATCGGGTGCGAAGCGATCCATTTTCTCGGACAGGCCGTTGTAGATGGCCAGTAGACGCAGATCCTGGGTGATATCCGGTGAGGACCGCACCACGTCCACGTGAATAAACGAAAGCCGGCGGTGCTCGCCGGCTTCGATCACGCCGACCCCGCAACGTGTGAGCCCGGGGTCGACGCCAAGGATAATCACGAGGATTACTCCTCGTCGAGCTGGGCCATCACCTCGTCGGAAGCGGTCCAGTTGGAGTAGATGTTCTGCACATCGTCGAGGTCATCGAGGTTGTCGATGAGCTTGGACACCTTGCGGGCATCCTCAAGGCTCAACTCGACCTCGTTCTTCGGCTGCATGACCTGGTCGGCGGAATCGTAGTCGAAGCCGGCTTCCTGCAGAGCCTTGCGCACGGTGAACAGGTCGGACGGACCGGTCACAACGGTGAACACCTCACCGTCATCGGTAACGTCCTCGGCACCGGCTTCGGCGGCGGTTTCGAACAGCTTGTCGAAGTCCACGCCCTCGGACGGCACCACGATCTGGCCCTTGCGCTCGAAGTTGAAGGACACGGAGCCGGAGGTGGCCAGAGAGCCGTTGCCCTTGGTCAGGGGGGAACGGACTTCGGCGGCCGCACGGTTGCGGTTGTCGGTCAGGCATTCGATGATGAGGCCAACGCCGGCAGGAGCGTAGCCCTCGTAGACGATGTCTTCGTAGTTGGCGGCACCATCTTCAGCACCGGCACCACGCTTGACGGCGCGAGCGATGTTGTCGGCCGGCATGGAGGCCTTCTTGGCCTTGTAGATGGCATCGTACAGGGACGGGTTGCCGTCCGGGTCGCCGCCGCCGAGGCGGGCGGCGATTTCGATGTTCTTGATGAGCTTGGCGAAGAGCTTGCCGCGCTTGGCGTCGATGGCGGCCTTCTTGTGCTTGGTGGTCGCCCACTTGGAATGACCTGACATAATGCTCCTAGCAATTATTGAAACGGATGATGTCAAACGAAACGATTGTAGGCCGTTAATCAGACATACCCGTAATGTTTCCGATGATTGTCTTATTGCGCGTACCGATAAAACCGGTTGCGCGGGTGCCGCACCCGGTCAGGCAAGCGGCAAATGATACTGCGGGGCCAGCTGTTCGAATGCCTGGGCATAGGCGTCTCGCTGGTCGGACAGCAGAATCGGCATGGTACGCGTCTGGGCGACGATGGGCATGAAGTTCGCATCGCCATTCCAACGCGGCACCACATGCTGGTGCAGGTGCGCGGCGACTCCGGCACCAGCGACCTCGCCCTGATTGATGCCGATGTTGTATCCGTCCGGACGGGAGACGGTCTCCATCACCTTCATGGCGAGGGTGGTGGCCTTCTCGAATTCGAACAGTTCGGCATCGTCGAGTTCGGTGATGAATCCGACGTGACGGTACGGGCAAATCATGAGATGCCCGACATTGTATGGGTAGAGGTTCATGATGGCGAACACGTGCGTGCCACGCCAGGCGATGAGGCCGTCTTCGTCGGATTTTTTGGGTCCGACGCAGAACGGGCATTCCTTCGTCTTGGGCTTGGTTGGGCGATCCTCGCTGTTGCGCAGCACATAGGTCATGCGCTGCGGAGTCCACAGTCGTTCGACCGTGTCCTCCTGAGGCGGAAAGTCCGCCGGATTATCGACACGCACGTCAGTCATTTTCGCGCCCTTTCTTGGCTCCCCTCAGAGAGGGGAGCCAGTACCATTCACATCACTCAGCCACAGCAGCGTTGAAGTCGTCGGCGGAGTTCACCTGGACGCGCTTCTTGATGACGGTGAGAATCTGCTCGCGAGCAGTGTCCACCGGCACACCGTTGAGCTGGCTGCCGTCGCGGAAGCGGAAGCTAACCGCGTTGTTGTTCATGTCTTCCTCACCGACGATGAGGATGAACGGCACCTTGGACTTGGAGGCGTTGCGAATCTTCTTGCCGAAGCGATCGTCGGAGTAGTCGATCTCGCAACGGACCATCTCATCTTCAAGGGACTTGACGAAGCCGGCCAGATGCGGGGCAAACTCGTCGGCAACCGGCACGCCGAGCACCTGCACGGGGGCCAGCCACGCCGGGAAGGCACCTGCGTAGTGCTCGAGCAGCACGGCGAAGAAGCGTTCGATGGAGCCGAACAGGGCGCGGTGAATCATCACCGGGCGCTGGTGGGTGCCGTCCTTCGCGATGTACTCGAGCTGGAAGCGCTCCGGCAGGTTGAAGTCGAGCTGGATGGTCGAGACCTGCCAGGTGCGGCCGATGGCGTCGCGGGCCTGCACGGAGATCTTCGGGCCGTAGAAGGCGGCGCCGCACGGATCGTCGACGAGCTCGAGGTTGGATTCCTTGGCGACCTCGGCGAGCGTGTTGGTGGCCTCCTCCCAGATCTCGTCGGAGCCGACGTACTTGTTCGGGTCCTTGGTGGACAGCTCGAGGTAGAAGTCGGTCAGGCCAAAGTCCTTGAGCAGGTTCAGCACGAAGGTGAGCAGGCTGGTGAGCTCGTCCTTCATCTGCTCGCGGGTGCAGTAGATGTGGGAGTCGTCCTGGGTGAGGCCGCGCACGCGGGTCAGGCCGTGGACCTCGCCGGACTTCTCGTAGCGGTACACGGTGCCGAACTCGAAGAGGCGCAGCGGCAGCTCACGGTAGGAGCGCTGACGCGACTTGAAGATGAGGTTGTGCATCGGGCAGTTCATCGGCTTGAGGTAGTAGTCGGCGCCCGGCTTGGTGATGTTGCCGTCCGCGTCCTTCTCCTCGTCGAGGTGCATGGGCGGGTACATGCCGTCCTTGTACCAGTGCAGGTGGCCGGAGGTCTCGTACAGGCCGCCCTTGGTGATGTGCGGGGTCTGCACGAAGCTGTAGTGGTGCTTGCGGTGCATCTCACGGGAGTAGTCCTCCATAGCGTTGATCACGGCGGCACCCTTCGGGTGGAACACGGCCAGGCCGGGGCCAATTTCATCCGGGAAGGAGAACAGGTCCATCTCGGCGCCGAGCTTGCGGTGATCGCGTTTGGCGGCTTCTTCCAGGCGGGTCTGGTAGGCCTTGAGGTCTTCCTTGGTGGCCCACGCGGTGCCGTAGACGCGCTGCATGGTCGGGTTCTTCTCGGAACCACGCCAGTAGGCGGCGGCGGAACGCTCGATCTTGAAGGCCTTGATGTAGCGGGTGTTCGGCAGGTGCGGGCCGCGGCACAGGTCCTTCCAAACCACATTGCCATCACGGTCTACGTTGTCGTAGAAGCTGAGCTCCTTTTCGGAGATCTCGGTGGCGGCGGCCGGGTCGAGGTGTGCTTCCTTGTCTTCGATCAGTTCGATCTTAAAGGGCTGGTCGGCCTCTTCCTTCAGAGCCTCTTCCTCGGTCACGGAACGACGGCGGAAGGACTGGGAGGACTTGATGATGCGCTGCATGCGCTTCTCGATGTCCTTGAGGTCGTTCGGGGTGAAGGGCTGGTCGACCTGGAAGTCGTAGTAGAAGCCGTCCTTGATGACGGGGCCGACGCCGAGCTTGGCGTTCGGGTAGACTTCCTGCACGGCCTGGGCCATGACGTGGGTGGCCGAGTGACGCATGATTGCGAGGCCGTCTTCGGAGTCGAGGGCGATGGGGTCGACGGTGTCGCCATCGTTCAGCGGCGTGTACAGGTCACGGTTCTCGCCGTTGATCTTGACCGCGATGATGTTCTTGTCTTCCGCGAACAGTTCTACGCCGGTGGTGGTTGCTTCCACCTCCTTCGCTTCGCCGTTGACGGTTATGGAGATGGTAGCTTGCGCCATGATTTGTCCTTTGCTATCGGGGCCCACGGTACTAATGTGCAGGCCTGGACTGGTTAATCAACGTAGGACACGATAGGTTGGGCGTGCGACAAATACCACCAGCATCTGAACCAATACGAAAAAACCTCGCCGAAGCGAGGTTTCGTTGTGGAGCGGACAACGGGACTCGAACCCGCGGTCTCAACCTTGGCAAGGTTGCGCTTTACCAACTAAGCTATGTCCGCAAAGGAATCCGCCGTGAGAAGCGGAATCCAGTGGGCGATGTAGGAATCGAACCTACGACCCCTTCGGTGTGAACGAAGTGCGCTAGCCGCTGCGCCAATCGCCCGAATACTCGGTTCTTCAGTTATATCCAGTCGAATTGCTTCGACTTTCGTGGGCGATACAAGATTCGAACTTGTGACCCCTTCCGTGTCAGGGAAGTGCGCTACCACTGCGCCAACCGCCCGGGTCATATTTCATCCCATTGAATTGCTTCGCTGGTCTGAGAGGTGGGTACGAGAGTCGAACTCGTCTATACGGCTTTGCAGGCCGCTGCCTAACCGCTTGGCTAACCCACCGCAAAGGTCGTCAACTCTTCGGACCTTAGAGCGGACAACGGGACTCGAACCCGCGGTCTCAACCTTGGCAAGGTTGCGCTTTACCAACTAAGCTATGTCCGCGTGTGTTTCCTTGGCGAGGTCTCCCTGCCGAAGCACGAGTGTTTACTATACACACATGCGTGTAGTTCGTCCAGCTGCGGCGTGTCGCCTGTAATTGCATACTCTCGCTTATGGCTAAAGCGTGCGCTTCGGGCAATGAACTCCAGTTACTCTAGAGGTATGAGTGAAGCAGCGAAGGACACCGGCGCAGTATTGATCGCCGCATTCGAGGGATGGAATGATGCCTGTCAGGCGGCGACGAACGCGGTGCGCCATCTGGTCAAGCGATATGAGTCCCGCGAGATTCGTCATATTAAATGTGATGATTTCTATGACTATCAGGTTGCCCGTCCTATGCTGTGCCATGTTTCGGGACGCACCAATCTTATCTGGCCGCAGACCACGTTCTACGACATCACGTTGGACGCAGGCAAGCATATCTATGCGCAGATCGCCCCCGAACCAAACTATCGGTGGAAGGAATACTGTAGCCAGAGTCTGGCCATTGCCGATGAGCTGGATGTCAATCGGATCATTACGTTAGGTTCGATGTTCTCCGATTGCCCGCATACCCGTCCGTTGCCCATCGCCGTCAGCGACGGAGACTGTCAATGCGAAGGAGACCGGTCGTATAACGGCCCGGTAGGCATTCCTACTGTTCTGGATGTAGCTGCCGCACAACAAGGATTTGCTCATTCCTCGATGTGGGTGTCCATCCCCCAATATTTGGGCAGCGACGAATGCTCTGCCGGCACTATGCGATTGCTGGATGCGTTGGGCAAGCATATCGGCTTCACCTTCGATACGGCAGATCTGAAGCAGAAAGCCGAACAGTGGAAGGCGCAGGCATCGATACTGGTTCGTTGCAATGACCAGCTTCACGATTACGTGGAGCATTTGGAGCACGACTACGACTTGCAGCAGAAAGCCGAGGCGGAGGCTTCCTTGGGAGCGCCCCAGGCTGAACAACTGGTCAAAGAAGCGGAAGCGTTTCTACGCCAGATGGGCAATTAGCCCTATACACACAATACTCCCGCTGACGGGAGCTGGCTCGCGTAGCGAGACTGAGGGTGGTTCTGCTGGCATATTCCAGTGACCACCCCCAGTCAGCTTCGCTGACAGCTCCCGCCGGCGGGAGCACCATTATTGAGTCGCCTATCGACCCGTCTTATGCCGCAGCCACCACGGAGGGATCGATGGCCGGCAGCACGCCCACAATCAGCAGCAAGGCGACGACCACAGCCAAACCGATGCGGTAGATGGCGAAGGCCTTATAGGAGAAGTTCGATACGAACTTCAGGAATCCGATGATCACGATGTAGCCGAGTACGAAGCTGATGACCATGGCTACGAGGGTCGGCCCCCAGCCGGGGAACATCGCATCGGTTTTGTAGTTCTTCACGGCCTTGATGGCTTCGAGCAAACCTGAGCCGAACACCGCGGGGATGGCCATCAGGAAGCTCAGACGTACAGCGGCCTCACGCGTGTAGCCCAGTGCGCGACCGACGGTGATGGTGCCGCCGGAGCGGGACACACCAGGAATCAGCGCCATGGACTGGCCCAAACCGAAGAGGAACGCATCACGATACGTCATATCATTCATGGTTTTGTTCTGGCGAGCCTTGGCATCCACCATCCACAGCAGAATGCCGAATACCAACAGCACGGTTACCGTAATCCACAGGTTGCGCAACGAGGTCTCGATGACGTTCTGCAGAGTGAAGCCGAGGATAATAATCGGAATCGAGCCGACGATAATGTTCCAGCCGAGTGTGGCGTAATTGTCGCCGCGGCCCATGCGGGCCTTCCAATCCTTGCCGTTCTTGCCGAACAGGCAGCTGAACCAGTGAGTAAGGATATTGATGATGTCGTGACGGAAATACAGAATCACCGCAAGTTCGGTGCCGATTTGGATGATGGCGGTAAACGCCGCACCGGGATCAGAGCCCAGCATCAAATCGCCGAAAATACGGATATGCGCGCTGGAGGATACCGGGAGATACTCGGTCAGCGCCTGAACGATGCCGAGAATGATCGCTTGGAAAAAATTCATAACCCCTCGTGATTTCTAAGTATTTGATGTGTTATGACGATGAACACCCTATCCAAGGGGGTGTAGAACAACACTAAGAATCGGTAACATCCACGGCTTCTACAATGAAAGTGGATATAGTACGTAAGCGACGAAGGGAGCATTATGGCCACGTATCGCAAAAGCAGGGCATTCGCGCCGGAAGGATTCTTCGAATGCGAGGGTCGAGGACTCGAATGGTTGGGAGCGGCTCATGCGCAGGACGGCCCGCGCGTGGTGCAGGTATACGGCTGGGGCAAGGATTATCTGGATATCGAACGTGTGGGCAGCGCGTCCCCCACGCCTCAGGCGGCACGAGCTTTTGGTGCGGCTCTGGCCCATATGCATGATGCGGGTGCCGAATATTTCGGGTCTGCGCCTGACGGATATAACGGCACATGCTATTTCGGACCATTGCAGGACCCAGTGAAAATGGATACCGGCGAGTGGACCGACCCGATCAGCTATTTCGCTGATGGACGTCTGCGCCCGATGGTCAACCTTGGTGTGAGACGTGGCGAGCTGGATAAGCGCGATGTCGAGTTGACTGAGCGTGTGATTGAAGCGCTGCCGGATCTGATGGGCCGCGCCGCGGCCGACAAGCCGGCGCGCATCCACGGTGATCTGTGGAGCGGCAATGTGATGTGGACCGCCGATTCCGGGCAGTCCGAGGCCGTGCTCATCGACCCGGCGGCACATGGCGGTCATCGCGAGGAGGATCTGGCTATGCTGCACCTGTTCGGCATGAGCTATCTGAGCGAAATCACCGAGGGCTACCAGTCCGTACATCCGTTGAAGGCCGGATGGCAGGAGCGCATCACGCTCTGGCAGCTCTACCCCATCGCCGGCCATTGCGTCTTCTTCGGCGGCGGCTACGTCAACGAATACCGCTCCATGTGCCGCTCCCTGCTGAAGTAACAGACTTGGCTCCCTCTCTGAGGGGAGCCAAGAACGCATCCGCTCTCAGCTCAGCGCGTCCTTCAACTTGCGAAGAAACCACCATTCGCAGGAATGGCGTGATTCCAACGTTTTTAAGGGTTTCAGACGGACTTCAAAACGTTTTTGCCCACATTTTGCCCACATTCTTCCACGCCCGTCTCCACCTGCACGGCGGCATCGAGCAGACGGGCCACGTCCATAAGGTCGCTGTCGAACAGATCCGCGTACACGTCCAACGTCATGCTCGCGTTCTTGTGGCCCAGCATCCTCTGCAGGGCCTTGACGTTCGCGCCCGCATGCACGGCCAACGAGGCGGCGGTGTGACGCAGGTCGTGAGGCACCGGCCAATCGTCCCGCTTCCAGCCCAGACGGGTGAGCGTGTGCGTCCACCATCCCGTCTCGCGGGCGAGGCTCTGCTTGCGGATAGGGCCTCCACGCACGTCACGGAACACGCGCTCCTCGTGTTCGCGTTGCTCGCATATCGGTTTGAGCGCGTCCATGACTATGCGGGGCATGGGCACGTCACGGCGTTCGTGGTTCTTCGGGGTGCCCTCGGCCCATTTGGCGTTGACGTATACGAGGTTGCGGCGCACGTGCAGTATGCCGGCGTCGAAGTCGAGATCGCGTCTTTGTAATCCGGCCGCTTCGCCCCATCTCAGCCCGCAGAAGCCCAATAGCAGTATGAGCGCCCGGCGCTCCTCTCCCAGCTTCCGGCAGTTCGACGCTTCGTTGGCGAGTGCCAGCAGTCTGGTAATGGTCAGGTAGATGCGGCGATCCTTGCGTTTGGGGAGTCTCGGCAGTTCGATGCCGTCGCACGGGTTGGAGGAGATGAGCTTGTCCCGCACAGCCATGCTGCATATGCCCTGCATGATCTGGTATGGGCGGCTGACGGATGGTGCGCCGGACTTATCGATTATGCTTCCGACCCATGCCTGGACTTCGGCGTGTGTGATGCTGCCTATCTGCCGTTCTGCCCATTTGGCCTCGCAGTGGCATTTCCATGCGCTGTCCATGTTGGAACCCGAAGTCGCCTTCCAAAACGGCTTCTTTTCGGCAATCCACTGGTCATGCAGCGTGCCTATGCGTTGTTTGCCGCCTTCCGGGTCGATGTAGCTGCCGGTGGCCTTGGCTATGGTGACGTGTTCCGCAGCCCACGTCTCCGCGTCAATCTTGCGGCGGAAGCCCCTCTTGTCGGTTTGCGTGCCGTCGGGTTTCCGATAGCGGACTCGATACCTGTTTTCGCCTTTGGCCGTCCTGTATCTGGTGATGTTCGCCATGATTTTTTCACTCGCTCATACTTGTTTTCGGTTTTAACGTGTTTTAACTGGTATTAATGTGTTTTAATGAGATTTGACGGATAACAGGGAAATTAATAAAATATTCTCTTTACGCCAAAATCGGAAAGGAGACGGCCATGACCATGACCGATACCGGCGTGAAGCCGATTCCGGCATACGTGCCGCCCGAGGACGGCAAGCCACGCAACGCCGTGGACGAGAAATGGATGAAGCTGACCCGCAGCGCCCGCCATTACATGGAACGCAGGGCAAAGGCCCGGAAGGAAACCATCGATGGGTCTGAAGCTCGTCATTGAGCGCGAATGCTCCAGAGACCATCAGACGGCCCTCAGGCAGTTCCTGTGCTGTGAACCTGGAGGCCCCGAATGGGCGATGGACCCGCAACGCTACATACGTGACCTCAGCGTGCGCAAGACCCCGAAGGGGATCATGCGCACGCTTCTTGTCGTATCCGGAGATATTCCCCTGCATGATGACGTGGTCGGCTTCTGCGAATACGGCGTAGCCGTGGAAACGACCGATGAGCATGAGGGCGTCTACCAGATCTCGTATATCGCCACCGCTTTGAAGGTGCGTGGCACACATCTCGGAGACACTCTGCTCTCCTCGGTTATCGTGCGCCTGCGTGACGATGCCTGGCGTTTCAACCGCACGCCACTCGTGCTCACCCAGGTGGATCCGCGCAACAAGCCCAGCATGGACCTGTTCACACGATTCGGATTCATGGACGAGGGGCCGGATCCCGACGACCCGGAATACCATCTGCTGTCCCTGGAGTTTACCCCGCAGGAGCGCGGAAACTACTTCGGCAGCACACTCGCGTTCTTCTGACATTTCGGGTATAGCTCCGCCAGGCCTATCGGCTATGATAGGTAGGCGAAGCGTCCTCCTTTCTTGAACTAGCTGGATTCTTCAACCGCCCTATCGGTGTGCAAGACCGATAGGGCAATTCTTTCTAATCGAAATTCAATACGATGTTTTTGCCTATTGTGCGTTTTGCTGACCTCATATATGCGGCCAACTCCACTCTGTCGATAGGGTCACTTATCCCCATATATTCGGCAGGGTTAAGGCTGATACTGAATGTTGCATCACCTTTTTGGTCATACTTCCATGTGTAGTCGGAAGAAGAAATCGATGTTTTGCTTCCGTCTGCTTTCACGATGGTATTAGCATCATTCCCGAGCGGGAGGAACGAGGCTTCATCGCCAGTAACGGAATAAACGGTAATCAGCGGACTATATTCAACTTTGCCGCTCGTGTTTATCTGAATATCACCATCGATGATCTTTACAGTTGCGGAAAGAAAAGCCGTCTCTCCAGATTTCTCTCCGGACTGCTGTTTTAGTTGCTCACTCGTGTCCTGCTTGTCTGACTCGTTGTTCAATCCGCGAATATCTCCAAATGTCAGTATCGACGGCCGGTCATTTGTTCCTCCAACGTCACACACGACCGTCTGGACTACAGACTGATTAACCGTTGCATCGTTGAAGATAACGCGAATAGTTCCATCATCATTATCGGTTATATCCACATTGCTGAGCTTGTAGTAAAAACCTTTGGGCGCTTCGATTTTCGCTTGACGTTTACATGCGGTAAGGGCATGTCCTTCAGTCAATGGCGCGGGTTCCCCGCAAGAGGCCAAGGACACAACCATAGCCATACAACATAGAAGTGTAATCGTTTTCTTCATTTCATCCTCTTCCTATACAGTCACGTTGTCATGTAGCCACTGTCGATAATCCTGGATGATTTGGATGGTGACATTGAGCTCGGCGGCTATCTGGTACGGGTTGCCGTCATACATACGTTCGGCCAAAGCGTATTCGGCCGGGTTGATAAGCAGTATCGCGGTCTCGTGTCTGCATCGTTGTTCGAGTTTGCCGCCGCGGCAGCCGTTGCTGGTGTCGTCGCCGTGTTGCCAGTGGACGAGTTCGTGGACGAGGGCGCAGCGTTTGCGCGTGTAGGTGATGCGCCGGTCGATGAGCACGGTGTTGGTGGCGAGGCAGTATATGCCGTCGAGTTTGCCGGGAAGCCACGCGCTGGCCACATGCAGGTCTGGTGCAACGTCGTACAATGCCATGCGCATCTGCCCGTAGCTCATGCGCGGCGACAATGGCAGCGTCATCGAATCACCCACTTACTCTTCTGGCGTACCAGAATTCCACGTCATCCTCATTGTTGGCGATGGCGTCGAGGTCGTTGGCGTATCGTTTGATGGCTTCTTTATCCATTTGTCCTCATCTCTCTGTTCCTATCATTTTGTAGTGGTGTACAAAATGATGGGAGGCCAATGTTTCCAACGGTTTGAACCTATTTAGAGTTTCAAGCGTGAACGCTCACGCCGGCTCGTCCCCGTCCCCGTCGTATTTGTGCTCGTCCTCGTAGGCGGCGATGTCGAGGTCGCCGCGTTTGAGCTTGTTGAGGGTTTCAGCCACACGAGACTGCTCGGTGTTGACGGATTCGATGAGTTCGCATGGTGTCATGTTCCAGAGTTCGCAGAGTTTTTCGATGTCGCCGAGGGCCCATTCGTTTTCGTCTTTGATTCGGGAGTTGACGTAGGTCGCGCCTCGGTCGATGAGTTTCGCGATTTCCCTGTTGGAGATGCGGCGTATTCCCATTTGCGCTCTGATGGCGGCGCTTACCGTCAGCGCGAAATCGCTGACACCAATCTTTCCATGTCCCATGTGCCCTACTATAGCGCGTATTTACGCTAACACGCAATTGAATGCATGTCGCAGTAACGTAAAAGAAAAGTAATGCGCGTAAATACGACACGCCGACACTTGATGCTGCACGTTATAACGTGCATACTGTAGCTGTCGCTCAAACACGGAACACAAAGGAGGACAACCGTGACAAAGCTCAGCGAACAAGCGGCGGCTCGAATCAGAGCCGTGATGGCCGCACGAAAAATCAGCGTCGCGGACTATGCCAAACAAACAAACCAATCGGCCGACGTAGTCTCGCGCCGCATCAACGGCAAAGTCGACCTGTCCCTCACGGACATCGAGGCCTTCGCCAACCTCACCGGATATCAGCCCAGCGACTTCCTCAACAACCAGTTCATTCTGGACGATCAAAAGGCGGTGGCGTGATGGTTAGGACCTACCGGCTTGGCGGCGCGGAACGTGAGAGGGCCCGTGCGCTGATTCGTATTCTCAGCATCGACATGGATCGTGTCAGATGGTTGGACGGCCACCCGATGACGGTTCGCGTGTTTGATGACGGCAAATGCTGGGTCGAATACACGGGACTCGTCGTCTGCGACAAGGAAGACATCGATTTCTGTCTCCGTGGGCTCGAGCCCGTGGATGTCGGGCCGGGGTCTATAGGGACAGGATCCGGGAATGCCGGAACAGGATTCTTCGCGAGGATACGCGGATGTCTCTCGATTTCGAGGTCTCGACCATCGCGACGATGACGGTGCCGGACTCATGGCGCTTGAGCTTGGAGGCTCCACGGTATTCGACGATAGCGCCGCCAGTCGGCGTCACCCGAATGTCTCGTTCGGTGAGCCACCCGTTGTTGCGCAGTATCCACCCGTCCCCATCCGTCTTATCCACTCCCCAATCGGTCGAGAGGTACAGGCGTCGTTCCGCGTCGAAGGACAGCAGCAACGCCGTCAATCCCATCCAGTTGTCCGCCAGCCATTTCCACATGGCTCAGATTCTAGCCACAAAAAAATGCCGCCGATTGGAGCGGCGGCGAATGTCAGATTGAAAGAAGGTCCAAAATGACTGAATCCAATGTACAGCCCTTCGAGTTTCGGGGCAACCCGGTCGCCACGGTGACCACCGGGAACGGGACGGTGCTGTTCTGCGCGAAGCACGTCGCCACCGCACTCGGATACAAGCGCCCGGCCGATGCCGTTAAGCAGCATTGCAAGGGGTCGGTGATTCGCAGACCCCTTGAGACGGCCGGTGGAATCCAGCAGATGGTATTCATCACCGAAGGCGACGTGTACCGCCTCATCGCCGGCAGCAAGCTCACCAGCGCGGTCGAGTTCGAGCATTGGCTGTTCGACGAGGTAGTGCCCCAGATCCGTCGTACCGGCGGTTACATTCCCCAGGGCGAGACCCCGGAGGAGACGATGGCGCGCGCGGTGCTCATCGCGCAGAAGACCATCGAAGAACAACGGAAGCAGTTGGACGAGCAGAAGCCGAAGGTGTTGTTCGCGGACGCGGTGGCCACGAGCAAGAGGAGCATTCTGATCGGCGAATTGGCGAAGATCCTCAAACAGAACGGCGTGAAGACCGGCCAGAACCGGTTGTTCAAGCAATTGCGTGAGGACGGTTTCCTGATGAAGCGCAACGGGAATCCGAACATGCCGACGCAGAAGAGCATGGAACTGGGTTTGTTCGAGGTCAAGGAAACATCGATCGCCCATTCGGATGGTCATGTGTCGTTGAACTTCACGACGAAGGTCACGCCCAAGGGCCAGCAGTACCTCATCCAGAAGTATCTGGGCTGCACTCCCCTTGACTTGGAAGCGGGTGCGTGATGGCCGGTAGTCAAATCGAATCGTCTCTTGACGGCTGGCCGATCGCCAAGGTGGCGAGCTTCCTTGGTGTCTCGAAGGGCAGTCTCTACGTGTGGTCGTGCCACGACAAGTGGGGAGGCCGGTATCCGCCCGCGCCGAAACGCGTAGGCCGCAGGCTCGTTTGGAATCCACAGGAGGTCATCGACTACCGGGACCGGCGGTGCGCGATAAGCCGCAAGGAGCTGGTCTACGGCGAATAAGGGTTTCCCGGATTCAAAACCGGGAGAAAAGGAAGAGGTGCCGGCGTCGCACTGTCCAAGGTTCACGCCGGCACCAACATCACCAATCACATTGAAAGGAAAACAAGTGATGTCAGGACACAAGATTACCGGAATCCACGCCATCGGCGTCGAGATCCCGAAGGGAATGTCATTCAAGGAGCTCATGGAGCAGCTGCTTGAGGGAGGAGAGGCTGAGTTGGAGAAGGAGTTGGACGAGGAGACGCGCCAGCCGGAAACCGGCAAGTGCGATTGTCCGGCGTGCGATCCAGACAAGGACACCGTGGAGGAAAGATTGTTCCATCCGGTCGATCAGTGGCAGCACGCCGTCGATGTGGCCAGTGACGTGCATGACGCGGCCGGCTCTCTCGAACACGCGCTGTTCGAGCTGGGTGAGAACCAGTGGGCGTTCGAGGCGTCGATGATCCTCAGCCAGTCGCTGACCCTGCTGCGTGCCATCCAACGCAAGCGCAAGGAGGTTGCGGAATGAGCATCGAAGCATTGCGCAAAAAGAAGCGTATGCGCCGACCCCGGCCGAGGTTAACGGACGGGCAGAAATCGGCCGTATTACTGGCTCTCACGTTCTTCGAGGGTTGGCTGGTCGGTTTCGCCGGCACGCATAGTCGCATCCCCAGTCCGGTGGGTACGCCGCAGTGGATGATAACCGGCTCGCTCGCATTGGCGGTCGTATTGCCGCTCGTGTTCGTGGGAATCCTGTTGAAGTGGGGTGGCGATGGAACAGCCAAGTGAGTTCACGCTCTGCCTGCCGGGCGACCCGGTGCCGAAGGGGCGTCCCCGCGTCTACAACGGGCACGCGATGACACCGAAACGCACCGTCAGGGCGGAGGAACGCCTGTTCGCGGAATTCCGGTTGAAATACCCGCAGGCGAAACCGTTCCAATGCCCCGTGCGCTTGGAGGCGGAGTTCTGGATGAACCATAGGGGTCGGCCCGACCTCGACAACCTGCTGAAGCTGGTTTTGGATTCATTGAACGGCGTCGCCTACGTGGATGACGCGCAGGTCGTCGAATCGCATGCCAGCAAGCGCATGCCCGACCTGTGGGTGTACGGGGCCAAAGGCAAATACCGGAAACGCAAGAGCGGCGACCCATACACGTGTTGCGGGCATGAGTACGAGCCACATCTCTATATCTGTATCAAGCCGCTCCCCGAATGGGAGCCGAAGGAAAGGAAACAATCATGAGCAAGCCTATCAACGAGCCGCGTATGGTGCAGCAGACGCTGGTGTCGGACGAGGATCTGAGTTTCGAACTGGCGGCCCTGGTGCCGCCGGCGAACGGCATCACGAACGCGGCCAGCACGTTTATCGACAAAGCCACCAAACTGTTGCTGTCCGACAAGATCATGCTCACCGACGAGCAGCATACGGCCGTCACGTCGGCCATCGCCATCGCCCAACTGACCGTCAAGGAAAGCGCGGCCATATCGAAGCTGCTGCGCAACCCGGACGCTTCGGCGGAGGTCATCGCCGGACTGCGCCTCACCTCCGAGGACAGGCATGATGCCTGACCGGCGTCTCTGGATGCCGCGTTGCAGGACATGCGGGCCGCTCGGCAAGCCCACCGGACTGGACGAGGCGGTCACCTGCTGCAACCGGCACACGAACCAGACCAAGCATCAGACGGCGTGGTATCCCACCTACGCCCAAATCATCGTGAAAGGCACATCAAATGACTCCATCAACCATTGAAAACACAGAGGCCGTGAACCCGGACGGGGAATTGCGCCAAGGATTGTTCGCCGCGCAGGCGGCGCGCATCGTCGAACTGCAGGCCGAGATCGCCAGCCGACAGGAGGAAATCGACAATCTCAAATCCCTGATTCTCGACTCGCATCCGGTCGGCACCTACCAGGCCGGCAACCTGAAAGTGCAGGTCAAGCCGGGCACGCGCCGCATCAACGCCGGCACGTTCGAAAAAGCCTACCCGGCCACCAAGTATCCCGGAGCCTACCAGTTGCGGCCGCGGCCGCTCAGCCAGTTGGAGAAGCTGCTGTCGGCGGACGCGGTGGCCGATTACGCGATGAGCGGCAAGCCGACGGTGGTGGTCTCATGAACGCAGAACTGTCCAGCCTGGGCATCGCCCAGATCGTGGAAAGCGTTATCGCCGACTACGACCTGCACGACGAGGACGGCAACGAGCTGACCGACGACCTGTACGTCATCCGTTCGGAGCGCATCGCCGATCTGGGCTTCGAGGTCGCCAAACGCATCCGCAAGGCGACGCGCGAATTGGAGGCGCAGGGCAAGGGATTCAAAGACGTTCATTCGATGACCTTCGGCAGCGTACCGGTAATCATCATGCCGGCGGATGACGGCACCTACACGCTGCGTTTCGACAACGTCAACGAGGCGGTGGTCATCACACGGCTCAACCGGACCGCGTTGGCGGACATCAAGAAACAGATCAACGACTTTCTCAAGGAGGTGAAAACCCGTGAGCATGAATGAGGCCATTCTCGCCGTCGCACAAGCCCAACAGGGTGATGCGATCCCCGTGGACATACCGCCCATGACGCAGTCGGCACCCGATATGGGCAAGCCGCCAGTCACTCCGAAAACCAAAATCGGCACCGTGGAGGAGCCGCAACTGTGGCCGGAGATTCGCCAGCTCATCGAAGCGGATATCGCCAACGCTCCGCGCGAACTGCAGCGTGAGATAGGCCCGTCCGAACTGGGCACGGACTGCGTGCACTGCCTCGCCGCGAAACTGGCGGGCTGGCCGGAGCGTCGCTCCCCGGGCTGGCTGCCGTTCATCGGCACGTGCGTCCACGCGCATTTCGAAACCATGTTCCATGACCTGAACGGGGAGCCGGCGTTCCAATTCCCCTACACGAGCGAGGACAACGTGACCGAGCTCGTGGAACGGTGGCGCTCGGAGTACCGGGTCACCGTAGGCCGGTTGCAGGGTTTGCACGGCGGCTACGACGTGACCGGCAGCATCGACCTATGGGACCGCAAAACCCGCAGCACCATCGACTGGAAGATAGTCGGCAACACGACCGTCACCAAGGTCAAGGCCCACGGCCCCTCGCAACAGTACCGGGTACAGGCCTCACTCTACGGCATGGGCCTGCAGAACGAGGGCGAACGAGTGGAGCGCAACTGCATCTACTTCCTGCCCCGCAACAAGACCAGTCTCGGCGACGCATTGCCCTGGGAGACGAGGTTCGACCCGGAGCCCGGCAAATGGGCGTTGAGCCGCGCCCAACTGCTCGTCAACCTCATGGACTGCGTGGAGCAGGCGGAAGGCCCCGACGTGCGCGACAGCTGGATCAAACAGTTGCCGGCGGCCGGGCCCGACAAATGCTTCTCATGCAAGGGCCGGGTCTGGCCCGACATGAGCGCGCTCCCCGAGTTCGACGCTAAGCCATGGCCGGACGTTCCCGACAAGTGGCTCCGACTCATCCCCCTAATCGAATCCGAATACCAATTCACCAAGTAAAAACAACGAAAGGAACACGACAATGTTCGGACAACCACAACCACAGTACGGTTACCCGCAGCAGGGTTACGGCTACCAGCAGCCCCAACGACAGCCCGCCCAGTTAAGCTCGCTCGGCGACCTGCTCGCCGGCAACAGCGCCAAAGCGTACTTCGGCGCGAACAGCCAGCCCGGAGACTCGGTGACCGGCGTCATCGAAAAAATCGAGACCACGCAGGTCAACGACTTCCAGACCAAGCAGCCCGCCTTCTGGAACGACGGACGCCCGAAGGAGCAGATCCACGTCATCATCCAGACCCAGTTGCGCGACCCGAGCGTGGATGACGACGACGGCCGCCGTTCTCTCTGGATCAAAGGCTGGGGCATCCAGCTCAAGGCGTTTCGCGAGGCCTGCCGTCAGGCGGGCGTGAAGATCCCGAAGCCGGGCGACACCATCACGGAACGGTTCGTGGGTCTCGGCCAGCGGGGCGACGCGCCCCAGCCGCCGAAAGTGTTCGAATTCCACATCGAACCCGCTTCCAGCGTCAACAGTCTCGTCAACGGAAGCCAACCCCAGCAGCCTGTCCAGCAGGGCTCCCAGCAGCCTCCCGTGCAGCAGTCCCAGCAAGGTTACGCGCAGCGGCAGTACGCGCCACAGCAGCCTCAGCAGACCCCGAATCAGGGATATCAGACAGCTCCGGTGGACCCGTGGAACCCTCCCGCGCAACAGCAGCCGCAGCAACCCGCTCAGCCGGTGCAGCTCGGCCAGCCGCAGCAGCCGCAGGCTGATCCGATGAAGGTCAACCAGTTGAAGGCGGCGGGCAAGTCCCCGCAGGAGATCGCCAGACTGTTGGGCGTGCCTGTCGAGGCGGTCACGGCCGTCACCGACCAGGCGCAGCCGCAGAACCACGGAGGTTCGGAACAGCAATTGGAAACCGGTGAATTCTGATGGACGAGCTTTTGAAGTATATGCAGAACCAGCAGAAGCAGCTGGCCACGCAGATCAGCGAGGTCGACCTGTGTCCCGAAGGTCTGTCGCCCGTCAGTATCGAGCTGCTTTCATCGAAGCTCGTGCTCGCAGGCTGGCATAACACCAAGGACTCGGATAGAGGCTGAGTCCCGTATTGCCGTCGCCGTATCCAAGCGGCCGGCACGTATGCAAAGGCGTGCACGGCACCACACATATTCACATCACATCAAAGGAGTTTCAAGGATGACCGACATCTACGGATACGCGGCAGCCGCGCCACTGTACCGTGCGGCGGGCTGGATGCAGGTCATCCCCCTGCCGGAAGGCCGCAAGACCCCACCACCCAGCGGTTTCACTGGACGCAGCCGCAAACCCGTCACCGACGAGCAGGTGCGGTTCTGGTCGCAGTCGGATCCGACTGCGAACACGGGCATCGTCATCCCCGAAGGCGTATTGGTGTTGGACATCGACGCCGCACAAGGCCATCAGGTCAAGGCGGACGGGGCGAAAGGCATCAGCGAACTCTCTCAGGAACTGGGCATGCTTCCGGCCACGTGGAGCAGCACGGCGCACGGCATCGACAGTCCGGCACGCCACCTGTTCTACAAGGTGCCCGAAGGCCTCGCGTGGAAGGGCGGCGCCATCGAGGGCGTCGACATCCTGCAACCCGGCCACCGGTATTCCGTGGTCTGGCCGTCGATCCACCCGAGCGGCGAAATGTACTGCTGGTACACGCCAAGCGGCGCATTCGCCAGCACACTCCCCCACATCTCGGATCTGGCGACACTGCCATGGAAGTGGGTGGACTACCTGCGCAAACCCGACAGAGTGTCGAATTCGACCACTTTAACTCCCTCGTATTCAAGGGAATACGACGACCGCATGTGCAAGGCGGTCAACACGTTCCTCAACAAGACGCTCGCCAACCCGGCAAGCAAAGGCTCAAGGCATGACACCACGTTGCAGGCCGTCTGGGCGTTGGTGAACTTCGCGCAGGAAGGCCATCGTGGAGCGCTCGACGCCATCAACCAATTGAAGCCACGGTTCATCGCCGAGGTGGCCCCCGACCGTCAAGGCAAGGAGCGTGAGGCGGCACGCGAATGGGCCAGCATTCTCAGCGGCGCGATGGAGAAGGTCAACGGCGTACAAGCGCACGCGGACCCATGCGGGCAGTCGAAGATAGAACGCATGACGCCCGGCGAGTTCAACGAACTCACCCAAAACGCGGCTGCGAGTCAAATGGAGGAAAGTCACCCGGAAGCAGTTCAAAACACTGGAACAATGCCGGTTCAAGCCGGTTCAACACCCGTCGCATCGGTTCAAAACGGTTCAATGGAAAGTCACGAGGCAAGTAAAAACGCCTCCTCCAGCTGGCAGTTCGAAGACCTCACCCAGCTCGCTTCCGGCATTGAACTGCCGCCCACGCCCACCGTGTTCCAACGAGAGGACGGCCAAGGCCTCTTCTATAGGGGCGCGGTCAACGACCTGCACGGCGAACCCGGCTGCGGCAAAAGCATGCTCGCCCAGATCGCCACCGCCCAGGAACTCAAACAGGGACATGACGTGATCTATATCGACTATGAGGATTCCGCCAGAAACGTCGTCAAGCGTCTCCTGCTGCTCGGCGTGACCGGCGAACAGATCGTGCAGCATTTACACTACGTGCGGCCCAGCGCCAAGCCGAGCAGCCCCACCAGCCTCGACGGCTGGAAGGAAACCCTCGACTACGCGGACACGGCCACGCTGGCCATCATCGACGGCGTCACCAGCTGCCTCGCCTACGCCGGCCTCGACAGCAACAGCGGTGACGACATCGCCGCCTGGTACAACACCATGCCACGACTCATCAGCGCCTGTGGGCCAGCGGTCGTACTCATCGACCACGTCGTCAAAAGCAAGGACAACCGGGGCCGCTACGCCGGCGGCAGCATGCAGAAACTCGCACTCATCGACGGCATCAGCTACTCGGTGGACATGACCAAACCAGTCGGCAAGGGCGTGCGCGGCACCATCGTCATCAAATCAGGCAAGGACCGCATCAGCGAGATCGAGGAGCATTGCGCCGTCAGCTGGAGCAGCAACGGCAGCCACCTGCGCGAAGCCGCACGCATCGAAATCAACTCCACGGACCCGAAACTCATGCGCGTCACCATCGCACGACCGAACATGATGCCCAGCGAAGACCGACAGGCGAAACGCGACGACTTCCGACCCACCGGACTGATGGAACGCGTCAGCCGCATGCTGGAGGACTCACTCGAAGAACCGAACCAGTCCGAACTGTTCGAGGCACTGAAGGAAGACGGTTCCGGAGCGCGTACCGCCGTCATGAGCAAAGCCGTGAGCCTGCTCCTGCAGGAGGGTTTCGTCTCGAACCGCTCTGGACGCAACAATCGTTCGATATTCAAATCCGTCCGACCGTACCGGCAGATAGACGACCCGAAATCCGACGCCTATGTGGACCGTATGAGCAGGGAGGAGGCGAGTGAATTGGATGACGAAAACCACCTCGAAATCTAGTTTTTCCCGTTTTTCCCAGTTTTTCCGAGTTTTTCCCGGAAAAACTGAGCCATCGAGTCTAGTTTTTCCCCACACTCCCCGGACACACTACGTGTGTGTCCGGGTGTGGGAAAAACTACGGCTCGCCCCTCCGGAAAGACCAAAAACACCCCTCAACGACACTAGATTTTCCCAAACCAAAGGAGCCCAAAATGTCACTCACATTCAGAGAGCAAATCGAAGAGACCGCATGGGAACTCGGCAACGGCGAAGGCACAGTGCCCGAGCTGCGTCAGCGGTTCGACGACAATCCCGACACTCCGAACTTCGACCCGGCCAAGGCATTGGAGATGCTGCACATCCTCCAAATCGTCAACTACAGGCAAGTCCCTCAGCATCGAGGCAGACCAGCCCGCAGCCATTTCCTAAAACAATCCGAATACTCGGTACTCGATTTTGACATTCCGAAGCCAATCCCCAAGGACGAGCGGGAACGCCAGACGCGGATTCAGTGGGCCAAGGACTTTCGAACCATCGCCGACTGGCTCGACGCGAACTGTTACACGACCGAAAGCGAGAAAGCATGAAAGAATCCGTCACCATCCAATACCTCTGCGAGGATGCTGACACCAATCTGGTCGAAACCATCCCAATCGCCTCCATCAGCATCGACCAGTGGAGTCAAGGCCATCCCGACCTGTTCAACCTCGACCAGAGAGGCCATCACGGCCGCCGTATGCTCAGCGTACTCATCACCGCCTGCGAAGCGGTGCTGCATGAAATCCAGGACATCAAATGGGAGGACTGACCCATGGCCGGACCGATTGACGTGATTCAACGGGCGCTCAGCGCACTGGCCTCAGCGGGATTGGGCAGCGAGTCGCCGGCCGAGGCATTCGTCATCGGCTACCAGGCCGGCTGGCGGGAAGCGCTCGACCTGTGCATACGAATCGAAACGGCAATCAACAACGAAACGGAGGAAACGAATGAGCATCATCAGCGGTGAAATCGAGGCGCAGAAGCAGCGTGACCCGTCGTACGTCGACAGTGGCCTGCAGTGGGCGTGGGGACGAGGATACAAGGCCGGAGCGTCACGCGAAATCACCGAAGAGGAGATTGCCGTCGCCATGGCCGAAACCCGAAAGTTCATCCACGCTCCCCGGCGCGTGGATGGAGAACATCATCAGAATCGCGTTCGACGCGGCAAGAAGAAAGGCAATGGAGGAGTGAGCAGGCCACGCGCCCGTGAACGCAAGCCCGCATGGCTTCGCGCGTTCATCCCGAAAACGAGTCCCCTCGTGGTCACCGTCTGCGAGGGGTGCGGCCTGTACGTCATCGAGGATCGGGAAACCGTGTGGGAGTCGTGGGATTACGGGTGTGTGGCGGGTGACGACCTGACCGTGGCGATAATCCTCGGCCGGCCGTTGACCCGCGTCACGTGGCTTCCCTCCGTCGGCCACCCGCTGCTCCGTAGCACCTGCGGAGATGCAGGCATCAGACCGGACGGCCAGTATCTGGCCATGCACATGTGTCATCTCGCCCGGATAAGCGTCAAACCGTTCAAACCGCCGAAACGGGAACGCCCGCCAGGCAAGCCATGGGGCGGGCCGAAACTGTCGAAGCAGGAGATAGCCGAATTCAAACGCATATGGAACATGCCATACAGCCGGCTCAAATACGAGAAAGCCCCAACCATGGTCGGCCAGGGCGATGAGAAGCAAACATTATTCTAGCCGACCAGCCGGAAGGGGCCAACGTGAACTGCCAGAACTGCAAAACGATAACCGAAGGGGGATATTCACTGTGCGAGACGTGCGAGCTGCGTTTCGCCGGCACGCTCCTGCGACTGGCGCGCGACGTCACGCCGTTGCATGACTCGTTGGACGCGACCCTGCATCCGGGCGGGCATTCGCCCACGCGAATCCAGACCGTCACTCCCCCGACTCCAATCAGGCTCGACGTGCTCGACCTGATCGACATGCTCGACGCCACGGCCCGTGAACTATGGCGTTGCCTCGACGGCATCGACGCACTCGACTGGCGCAAAGACAAACGCAACGAGGATCTGAATGCCACGCTCATCGCATGCGCAGGCCACCCCAGGCTCGCCACGTTCGCGGACGCGGGCTTCTACATGCACGTCGTTGACGGCATCGCCCGCAAAGTCGATGCTGCGCTGGACCCGCCGGAGCAACGCCGCGAGATAGGAACCTGCGGGTTGTGCAATACGATGATCACCGCTGGCCAAAACGACCAGTGGGTGATATGCCCGTTGTGTGGTCGCGAGCAACGAGCGCAGACCGTCAAACTGCGTAGGCTCGAGACGTTGTGTTGGGATGATTCCGAGCGCGGGTCTGCGGCGGACATCGCCAAGGCATTCACCGACGCCGGAATAACCCTCAAGGCGTCGCGGGTACGCAAGTGGGTGGAGCGAGGCCAAGTCTCACGCACCCCGCAGGGGATCCCCTACAGTGATGTGTATCGGCAGGTCATCGCCGGCCAGCTTGACAAATGATTGTTTGTCACACATAATTGCAGTGGCAGAAGTGTCGAAAAACCCAGCTCATGTGGCTGGGTTTTCGCGTATCTATGCTTTGTTTTTGCGTGGTCTCCCCCCTCCGACACCACGTCCCGGACGTTGAGCGTTCCATTCATCGATGGTCTCAGGCAGCCAGCCGCGCGTGCGCCCTATCGTGGCGTCGGGCTCAGGGAGCTTGAGGTTGAGCAAGCCGCCACTGGTGATGCCAAGGCGTTCTGCGACCTGTTTGACGCCGAGATATTCAGTCGCCATTGTCGCCGTCCTTGCCGTTGATGATTCCGGCCGCGAGACCCATGATTCCGGCCGCGAGACCGAAGCCGCCCGATACTATCGGGCTGCTGGACAGTGCGCCGACCAAGGCCACGGCACCGAATACCACGGCGACGATTCCGAAGATCAGTGATGTTCTCATGATGCGTTCTCCGATGGGATAGGATTGGCGGGAGGTTCCGGCTAATAGGTCTAGCCGGAACCTTTTTTACTTCTTGTGCTTCGGTCTTCGCTTGACTGCGATGGCTAGCGCGGCTGCGGCGATGACGTTGGCGATGATGCCGTTGATGACATCAAACCAATCCTTTGGGCTCATCGGATACCTCCTTTCTGCTGATATATCTACAGTAACACAACTACTATAGATATGCAAGGAGAGCACAACAAAACACGCCGAAAACTCCTGATATTTCAACCCCTCGCTAGCCCAACCAGCAGAGGCATCCGATTCAAGTCCGATACAGTCTCGGTTCGAATCCGAGGCGAGGGACACCTATTCTCCAATGATTGCGGGGTGACGGCATCATGGTCAGCTACAGCCGCCAAGTCCGCAAAGGCGGACGCCAATTCGAAAAAGACCGCAAGAAATTCTTCCTCGAATGCAAGAGCGAACACCGTCCATGCTGGCTCTGCGGAATGCCCATCGACTACGACGCACCACAGAACACCACAGACGACAGCTTCAACCTCGACCACTTCTATCCCGTCACCAAACGACCAGACCTGCAACATGACCCCGCAGGCTTCCGCCCATCACACACACAATGCAACAACCTGCGCGGCAACAAAGACCCAGCCACACCAATCGGCACACTCAGCAGACAATGGATCAAAACAGCATAGGAGCAACACAATCATGGACATCGACGAACCGGTCAAGACCGCATGCGGGCAAACACTGCGCGAAGCAACCGGCACCATCACACTCCACATCAGCGCCAGCCTCAGCGCGGACAACGTAAGCTATGACCTCGCCAGCGTCGACGCAGACCTACCAATCACAGTTGAAGTCGTCAACAACAACGGCACGATAATGCCGAAAGTTGATAGCGTGGGCTTCACACGAATCCTCACCGCAGGAATCAACGCATTCACCAACGCCATCAAAGCCTGACCACCGGGAGGGGCGGTAAAATCCCAAAACCGGCCGCCACCGGGACACTACCCGCATGGCCGCTCTTCCTCTCCCTCCGAAAAATATTCGATATTCGGCCGGGGTCGCGCACGAAGGAGGTTCCATGCCGAAACAGTTTCCGCAGGAAACGGTGGCCGACGCATTGGAGCGTTCGCTGCGCAACGCCAAGCATCTGCGCGCGAAGGACGCAGCCACGGTCGCCGCCGCCCGGGCCCTTGCATGGAAAATCGACCATTGGGACGAATTGGCGGAACAGGCCATATCGGACGCCGAAGCGAAGGGAAAGGGTACCCGTCCGGCTGTGCCGCAGAACGACAATACCTCGCTGCCGACGTTCCTGAAATATTGCGCGGCTCTCGGACTGGTTCCCGAGGAGGAGAAGCCGGCGAAACCGGCGAGGGGCAAGGCCGCCAAGCCCGAGGCGACTCCGGTGGCGGATGAGCTTGAGGAGTATCTGGCGAAAATCAGCTAGGAGGCGTCATGGGCATCGGCGAAATCAACGACGATGCCCACGGCATCACCACGCCACGCATATTCACTCCCCCGCTGCGCGAACTGACGCCGGAAACATCAAACGGCTACGCGGTCATCGAGTTCGCCGAAAAGTTTCTCCACGTGCATCTTTTCCCGTGGCAGAAATGGCTGCTGATCCACGGGCTTGAGCTTCTGCCGGACGGCTCCTACCGGTTCCGCCGAGTTGTCATCGAGGTCGCGCGCCAGAACGGCAAGACCACGCTCATGAGCGTACTGTGCGCGTGGTGGCTGTTCGTCGACTCCGCTCGCCACCCGGAGTTGTCGCCGGCGTGGAAGTTTCTCGTGGTCGGTGCCGCGCAGACGTTGGATAACGCGCGCGCCCCATATCAGGCCGTATTGAACTGGTGTAATCCGAATCCGGCTTCCGAGGGCGAGGCCGCTCTTGCGGTTCCGGTTTTGCAAAAACGTGTGCAGCGCGTCAACAATTCGCACGGCGAGGAAGCGATCATCTGCCGGAACAAGGCGCAGTACATCGTGCGCGCCGACAAGAACATCCGTTCCAAGAGCGCCAGCCGCGTCGTGTTCGACGAGTTGCGAGAGCAGCACACCGACGATGGCTGGAACGCGGTCAGTCAGACCACGAAGGCCATCTGGTCCAGTCAGTTGTGGGGTATCTCGAACGCGGGCGACTATCGCAGCGTCGTGCTGCGCCGAGTCGTCGACGAGGGACGTGCCCTGGCGGATTCGTGGAACGCTTCGGTTGAAACCGGCAAGCAGTCGCCGGACGAATGGGCCGAGGAGCACGACCCATCCTATGGGTATTTCGAGTGGTCGGCTCCGGATAAATGCGAGCTGGATGACCTTGACGGTATCCGTCAGGCGAACCCCTCCATGGGTTATGGGCCGATGACTTTTCGTAGCATCTCGGCTGACATCAACGGCATGACCGAGGCCGCGTATCGCACCGAGGTCTTGTGCCAGTGGGTGACGGCGGACATCACGCCGTACATCAACCCGAAGCTGTGGAAGCGCGGCATCGACCCGAAGTCCTGTATCCCCGATGACGGGCGCGTGGTGCTTTCCGTGGATACTTCCGCCGATAGAGAGACCACGTATATCGCCGCCGCAGGCTACCGCGAGGATGGCCTGCCGCACGTCGAACTGATCGTGCGCCGTGACGGCATGCTCTGGGTGCCGAAGTACTTGAAGCTGCTTCGCGAGGCATGGCCGAACATCCATGAAATCGCTGTGCAGTCCAAGGGCTGCCCGGCGGTGGACTTCGCGGATCCGCTCGCGGAGGCCGGTTGGACGGTGCACCTCATCGAGGGCTTCCGCTTGGGAGCCGCGACCGGCCGTTTCCGCGACCGGGTGAAGGAAAACAAGCTCCGGCACCTCCCCCAGCCGGCCATCGAACAACAGGTGAACGTCGCCGTGACCCGCCGATTGGGTGAGGTCGAGGTGTGGGACCGGAACCAGAGCGCGATGCACATTTCCGGCCTCATCGCCGAAAGTCAGGCCTTGTACGCGCTCGAGACGATGAGCGGCGAGCCAGAGAAACCGAAATACGAGCCCTCGCACAACGTGCGAGTCACATTCTAGCCATCTTCCGAAGGAGCCGTGGATGGGATTTCTGAACAATCTGCTGCACGGCCCGGCCGTGCTGGCGATGAAGAACGCTGAACCGGAGACACCGACCATCATGGATTCGATGCCCGAGGCCATCAGCTGGCCCACCGACGCCGAATTCGCCGGCTATGCGAACGGCATGTACTGTCGCGAATACGCGGTCCGCGTTGTCGTGGACTTCATCAGCCGCCAACTCGCCTCCCTGCCGCTCAAGGTGTATCGGAAGAACGCGGACGGCGACGCGGAAGAGGTGCGCGACGGCGCACTGGCCAAGCTCATCCGCCATCCGAGCGATTTGCCGGGCATGAGCCGCTATAGGTTTTACGCGACTCTCATCCGTGACATGCTGCTCGAGGACAGGTGGTTGTGCACGCTCGGTAGCAATCGTGCGGGTGACGGGAATACGCTGCGCCGCATCCCCCCGGACGGATACAGTCTCACGGCGAACGGTTTCGGCGAGCTGACAGGTGTGACCATCAGCAGCGTCGCCGAGAACAAGGGCGGCACCTATCGGCTGCCGGATCCGCGAATCGTGCTCGACATCGGCTACATCGACGGCCTGAACCTCGGCGACCCGATCACCGACGTGCTGCGCCCCTTGCTCGCGGAGGCAAGGGCGATGGCGAAATACCGCAAATCGATAGTCGAAAACGGCTACCAGATACCCGCCTACGTGTACCGGCCCAAGGAAATGCCCTGGGGGTCACAGGCCGACTACGACGATTTCACCCAAGGCCTGCGCAACTACATTGCAGGCGGCGGCATGGCCGGCACATGTCCGGTATTCAAAGACGGCATGGAGATCCGCACCGTCGACAACCTGTTCAAACCGGTGGACATGGCCGACTTGGAGGCACGCGAAAAAATCAACGAACAGGTGTGCCTCGCATTCCAAATCAGCCCAGAAAACATCGGCTTCCGCACCGGCACCAACAGTAACATCGCCGCATACAAGGAAAAGCTGTGGAACGTGGAATTGCTGCCGTATCTGGTGGCGTTCGAGGAGGCGTTGAACCTCACGCTGCCCGAGGCGGTGGGCGAACCGGACTGCTACATCAAGGCGAATTTGGACGCGAAGCTGCGCGGCACGATGGAGACCCAGTATCAGGCGCTCTCCACCGCCACCGGCCGTCCGTTCATGACCACCGACGAGGCGCGCGAACTGCTCGACCGGCCGAAACTGCCGGGCGGCGACCAGTTGATAACCCCGCTCAACGTGAGCGAGGGCGGTCAGCCCAGCCCGCAGGACGGCGGACAGACGCAGAACGCGCAGCAGGGCGCGAGTCCGAACGGCAAGCAGATGCTCGCCGAATTCAAACGCCTCTACACGTATGACGCCGGTTTCCGCGCGTCATGGGACTCGATGACGAAGGGAGAAACCTCAGATGAGTCTTGATTATCTCGGCTACGAGCTCAAGGAGCTCAAGGCCACCGACAACAGCGGCGGAGGAGTGTTCTCCGGCTACGCGAGCACGTGGGAGAAAGACCTGTACGACGATGTGATCGTCAAGGGTGCCTTCGAGCAGACCTTATCCGCTGACTTCAAGGCGGGCGGCGCGGGCATTCCGATTCACTGGCAGCACAAGGACGGCTCTCCGAACGATGTGATCGGGGAGACGTTGAGTGCCGTGGAGGACGAGCATGGCCTGCTCATCACCGCGAAGCTCGACACCGACATCGCGGAGGGCAAGCGAGCCTACGACCTGCTCAAGCGTGGCCTCATCCACCAGATGAGCATCGGTTTCATCGCCGAGAAGACCGCGTGGGTCGAAAACGAGGAGGCGAAGAGCCCTTGGGACGGCTACCGGGAGATTCGCCAGCTCAAACTATTTGAGATCAGTCTCGTGCAGGTCGCCGCCAATCAGGGGGCCGAGGTGCTCGAGGTCAAGGCCGGCCGGGCCATAAGCAAGGCGAACGAGGACAAGATTCGCACGGCCTACGAGGCATTGGGCGAACTGCTTGATTCCATCACCGAAACCCCCGACGACGAGCCGGACGATTCCAAACCCGATGACGAGCCGGACGACGATACGCCGGACGATTCGGACAAGCCCGAGCCGGACGACGGCAAGGCGAAAAAGAGTTTTGACCCGCAGTGGGCCAAGGAAATCAGCGACTTCCTCTCGCTGGCAAACAACCAATAGAAAGGATGATCCATGGGTTACATGGAGAAGCTGGCCGCCGAGAAGAAGGCGGTCAAGGCCCTGTACGACAAGGGCATGGAGAACCTCACCGATGATGAGGCGACCGAACTGAAGAACCGCTTCGAGGAGGCCAAGCGTCTTCAGGAGCGCGTCGACCTGTTCAAGGGCGTGAACGACCTGAACGTGGACGATGTGAAGCCCGAGGCCAAGACGGCTCCCGCCGCCAAGACGCTGGGCGACTTGTACGCGCAGGAGCTGAAGAAGGCCGGCATGACCGTCATCGGCACCAAGGCGCACCCGTTCGCTTCCAGCGAGTTCAAGGCCGCGACCGACATGCACGTGGCGGGCACCGGCACGGCTGGCACCGGATACCAGCCGGTCGTCACCCAGATCGACATGAACGGCGTGTGGCCTTACGAGCGTCCGCTCGTGGTCGCCGACCTGTTCGGCTCCATCACCCTGAGCGGCAACGCCAACACCGTGGAATACCCCGTCTATGGCGCGCTCGAGGACGGCGCTGGAACCGTGGGCGAGGGCGGTGCCAAGCCGCAGACCCATCTGCCGGCCCCCCGCTGGGAGTCCGACAGCCTCAAGGAGGTCGCCGTCTGGTGGAAGGTCACCGACAACATGGCCGAAGACCTCTCCTACATCGTCTCCGAAATCAACAACCACGCCCGCTACAACCTGCAGCTGCTGGAAGAGACCCAGCTGCTGTCCGGCAACGGCTCCGATGCGAACATCAAGGGTCTGCTCTCCCGCGACATCCAGAAGATGGTGCAGGACACCGACTCCGACCCGGACCGCATCTTCAAGGCCCGCACCAATATCGCGCTGGCCACCGGTTTCCGCGCGGACGCGCTGGTCATCAACCCCGCCGACTACGAGGCCATTCGCCTCTCCAAGGACGCGAACGGCCAGTACTACGGCGGCGGCTACTTCAACGGCCAGTACGGCAACGGCACCATCATGCAGGATCCGCCGCTGTGGGCCTCAAGACCGTGGTCACCGAGGCCATCGCCCAGGGCACCGCTCTGGTCGGCGCGTTCAAGCTCGGCGGCGCGGTCATTCGTAAGGGCGGTCTGCGCGCCGAGTCCACCAACTCGCATTCCGATGATTTCACGAACGATCTCATCACGTTCCGCGTGCGCGAACGCATCGGCCTGCAGGTCAAGTACCCGAAGGCGTTCGTGTCCGTCGCCCTCGGCAAGAAGGCCAAGTGAGGTGACCGCCGATGAGTGACGCAACCAAGGTGCTGCAGACCGGGGTCGATACCGGTGATGGCAGCACGTATCCGCAGCCGGTGGTCGTGGTCGACGCCGCCGGCAATCCCATCGACCTGACCAAGGCGAACGGTGCGGCCATCACCTCGGTGACGGCCGTGGCCCTCGCCGCCGGCGCGGCTCCCACCGCGACGCTCGCGGATGGCGTGCTCACGCTTGGCATTCCGGCCGGCGCGAAAGGCGGCAATGGCGATCCGGGGCCAGCCGGCAAGAATGGTGCTCCCGGTGCCGCCGGCGTGGGCGTGAAGTCGATTTCCCTGACCAAGAACTCCGACAATGCCATCACCGGCGGCACTTGGGTCGGCACCGACGACAAGTCGCACGCCTTCACCGTGGCCTAACGTGAATCGACTGGAGGCGAACGATGGCCGATGAAACCATTCCCGACATCATCACCGACCCGTCAGGCTTCGACGCTGACGGCGAGTTCTGGCTGAAGGCGGCGCAGGCGGCCATCCGCCGCACGTGCGGCTGGCATATCACGCCGAACATCGAACTGTCGGGCGTAGCCAATTCGCGGGGAGGCAAGGTGATTCGTCTCCCCGCACGCCATGTCACCTCCGTCGACGAGCTGACCGACAGCGCCGGCAACCGGCTGCACTACGCCTACGACCCCGCCACGGGTTTGGTGGAATGCACCGCCGGCGTTTTCCCGGCCGGCGTCGCCGCGATACGCTACCGCATCCACGCCGGCTATACGCCGGATGAGGTGCCGGACGTGATGGGCGTGCTCATCAACGCCGCGAAGCGTGCGAGCATGGCCTCCGCCGGCGTCATCCAATCCCAGTCGGTCAACGGCAGCAGCGTCACCTACAACGTGTCGTTGATGGCCGACGAGCTGGCGAAACTCGACCGGTACAAGCTAGGAGCGCTGCTGTGAGCATCATCGACGACATCAATGCCTCCGGCCTGCCGGCGGACACACGGTTCGTGCGGCTGCGCGCCTCGCGTAAAGCCGACCCGTACAATCCCGCGCAGACCACGGAGGATTGGAAGCATCCTGTCGAATTGGAAGTGCATGGTGCCCTGGCATCGAGCACTTCGACTCGCACGCCCGACGTTTTGGACGTGCAGACCACGTCGACTGCGGTGCTCACCGTGGCCGACCCGAACGCGGACATCTGGCTTGGTGACCGTATCCGCCCCGAACCGGCCGATGGCCGCATGTGGGAGGTCAGCGGCTTCCCCAGCCGCGATGCCAACGCCTTTACCGGCTGGCAGCCCACATTGGAAGTCCAGCTCACCGAGTGGAAGGGGTAGCCGATGGCCGGAAGCGGACAGACCAGCATCAAGTTCAACGACGCGTTTTTCGACCAGATCCTCAACTCGGCCGGCGTCAGGGCCCTGACCCGTGGAGCCGCCGAAAAGGCGCTCGGCGTGGCCAAAGCGAACGCGCCCGTGGATACGGGAGCCTACCGCGACGGCCTGCAGGTCGAGGCCGTGCAACGCGCGCACCGCACCACCTTCATGGTGGTCGGCCATGATCCGAAGACCATGCTGGTCGAATCCAAGACCGGCAATCTCCGCAAGGCGTTGAAGGCGGCGAAGACATGACATTGATACTGCCTCCCGACATGGAGGCTTTCCTCTGTGATTACCTGCGCACTCATATCACCGATGTGGATGGTTTGCAGGTGGGCAGCAAGAAGCCTCCCGACTATCAGGGCGCGTATCCGCTCGTCACCGTCCGGGACGATGGCGGCAACGCGGACGGGCTCGGCCATTTCGACCGTTCGATTGGCGTGAACGTGTACGGATGGAGCCGTCAGGACGAGAAGCCGTGCAAGACTCTCGCCCGTCGCGTCTACGCGACGCTCACCGAACATCCGGCCATCGCCCTCGCCAAGGGCTCGCCAATCGTTTCCGTGGATGATTCCTCGTGCAACGGCCCATACCCGGTGTCCGACGATTCCGACACCGCGCACTACTACCTGATCGTCGAATATTCGACGGTCGGCGAACACTAACCAATCCCTTAACCGTTTTCCTAGGCCCTACACAATGTGTAGGGCCTTTTCGTTTGAAAGGACATGGAATGACAGCAGACAACCAGGGCAACGACCTTGATTCTGTCAAGAACGTACTCACGTCGAAGATCATCGTCGCCCCCTATGTGGCAGGCAAGACGCTGACCGCCTCGCAGATCGCGCCCAGCGTGGCGGACCCGATCACCGAACTCGGCGACGTGTTCGGCTCCTCCTCCACAGTTGGCCTCATCACCAGCGACGGAGCACCGCAGGACTCCCGCGACGGCGACGACGCCACCGAATTCCACCAGCCGGGCTACACGCTCAACGCCGACCCGACGCTGACGCTCGCGTTCACCGCCGCCGAGGACAACGACCTCACCCGCCTCATGACCATCGGCAGGCCCGATGAAACCGGCGTCTACCACGTCAAGGACATCATCCAGGACACCAAATGGTTCGCCTATCAGGAGACCATCTACAAGTCCGGCCGCAAACGCCGTCGTCTCGGCGTCATCCAGATCACCGGCAACGAGCCGGCGCAGGATACGCGCGGCGAGGTGTCCGGCCTCTCGCTGACCGCCACATGGCAGCTCGATCCCGCCGTGGACGGCGGCAACAGCCGCTACCTGCAGTCCTACGCGGCGGTCTGACAACGATTCCCTCCCCGCATGACCTCTCTCCTGTCGGCATGCGGGGAGCCCCAACACCAACGACGGGAGAAACACGTATGACAGGAGAACCATCATGGCAAAGCAGCAGAACACGGCACCCTCGATCGCTGAATTCGAGGATTGGGACGAGACCAGGGAGGCCGAGGCCCTCGCCGAGGTCGCCAACCAGGTCAAGGTGCGCCACATCATCAAGAACAACGAATACTGGGCACTGACACCCGGCGGCACCGTCTACAAACTGCCCCTCTATCTTTCCATCGCCGACTTCGAGGCCCTGTCCGGCGCTTCCACCGACACCGACAGCCTCGACCAGGTCAAACGCATCCTCACCGTGTTCGCCGGAGACGAGCAGGCCAAGCAGCTCGAAAGGGAGCCCATGCAGGTCGCGTTCAACCTCATCCAGGACTACGGGGAGACGCTCGCCAAATCACAGGGCGTCGAACTGGGGAAATCGCCGACTTCTGCCGAATCCTCAACTCCGATGACGGAGTAAAGGTCCGAGCGGACTTCGCCCGATTCGGGTGGAGCATCGAACACGATCTCGGCCGGCGTCTCCCCTACCGTGACGCCATCGACCTGTACACGGCGCTGTGCGGCGACCCGTCCTCCTACACGGGAGCCTCGCTCATCGGCCTCATGTTCCCCATGAGCGCCACAGACATCACCGTATTGCAGTTCCTCGGCGCTTCCACGCTGCTCGGCGACGTGGACGGCGAACCCGAAACGGACGAGCCCACCGCCGAGGAGATCCACGAGGCCGAAACGCATATGAGCAAGCTCTTCGGATAAACAACCATCAACTAAGAGGGGAGTCGCCTTATGGCTTTCGGATTGGAAGTGGGAACCGGCCACGTGTCGATATTCCCCTCGATGAAGGGCTTCCGCAGCGCGGTCGACAAGGAGATGCGGGGGGCCGGCAAGTCCGGTTCCAACCGTTTCTCCCAGGCGTTCGGCAACGGTTCGAAAATCGGCAAATCGTTCGGCGGCAGCTTCAAAAAGGCATTCGGTTCGAGTGCCCGGGGCGTCGCCGACGATGTGCTGAAACCGTTGAAGCGTGACGCGGCGCAGGCGTCCTCCAAGGCCAGCGCCGCGCTCCTGAACTACCGTCAGGCCACGGTCAACGTGCAGCAGGCGCAGGAGAGGCTCAACTCGGCCATCGCCAGATACGGGTCGGATTCGACTCAGGCGCAGACCGCCTCCATCAATCTCGAAAAAGCCCAGTTGCGTCAGGCCACCGCTCTCGACAAGTCCAACGACGCCGCCGAACGGCTCGCGGACGCGAAGAAGGCGCTCAAGGCCGCCGAGGACGAACTCGCCAAGGGCACCAACACCGTATCCGGTTCCATGAAGACGATGGCAAGCTCGTTCTCGGCTGGATTCTCGAGCATCAGCCGGGGCCAATCCACCTTCACCGGACTCTCTGGAGCGCTCGGCAGCCTCGTGCGTAGCCTGCTCGGCGTAGACGCCATTTGGAAACCGCTCGGCTCCAAGATAGCCGGATTCGCGAACAAGGCCGTATCCTCATTGAGCGGTTTCGCCGTGCAGGTCGGCGCGAAAATCCAAACCGGACTCAAGGGAGCCATCAGCGCCGCCCAGCAAACCCTCAAAGGCTGGGGCGGCAGCATCGCAGCCACCGTGTCAGGCATCGCCAAACCAATCGGCGCGGCAATCACCGCATGGACGCAACCGATTCGCGACTGGGGAAGCAGAATCGGCAACACCATCAAAACGGCAGTCGCTACTTGGACCGCACCCATCCGCTCATTCGGCGGCAAAATCGGCTCCGCCATCGGAGATGCCGCAGGAAAAGTAGGGCAGAAACTCGCACCGGTAGCCAACGTAGCCAAGAACTACTTCGGCAACATCGCCACCGCCGCCGGAGCCGTATGGTCCAAACTCCCAGCCGGAGCACAGACCGCCGCCGGGGCAATCGGCAGCACGCTCGGCAACCTCGCTTCCAGCGCAGGCAACTCGTTCAAAAACCTCGCCCAAAACGCGGTCGCCCATATCAAGGGCCTCGCCACGGGAGCGGTCGCCGCCATCGGAGCAGGTGTGGCAGCCATCGGCGGCACGCTGGTGGCCACCGGCAAGCAGGCGTTGGGCGCGTATGCCACGTGGGAGCAGGCGGTCGGCGGCGTTGACACCCTGTTCAAGGGCGCTTCCGGCACTGTGCAGAAGTACGCGGCCGGAGCGTACAAGACGGCCGGCGTCGGCGCGAACGACTATATGAACCAGGTCACGAGCTTCGCCGCAAGCCTCGTGAGCTCGCTTGGCGGCGATACCGCCAAGGCCGCCGATATGGGCAACCAGGCCATCATCGACATGTCGGACAACGCCAACAAGATGGGCACCGACATAGGCAGCATCCAGCAGACCTACCAGTCGCTCGCCCGCGGCAACTACGCCATGCTCGACAATCTCAAGCTCGGCTACGGCGGCACCAAGAGCGAGATGGAACGCCTCATCTCGGATGCGAACAAGCTGCCCGGCGTGCTCAAGGACGGCAACGACCTGAGCATCGATTCATTCTCCGACGTGGTCGAGGCCATCAGCCGCGTCCAGAAGGAGATGGGCATCTCCGGCACGACCGCAGATGAGGCAGCCAAAACCATCGAGGGTTCGGTCGGCGCGATGAAGGCCGCATGGCAGAACTGGCTCGCCGGACTGGGCAACGAGAACGCCGACATGGGCGCTCTCAGCCAGCAGCTCGCCGACTCCATCGGCACTGCGTTGAAGAACATCCTGCCCCGCGTGAAGGTCATCGCCCAGAGCGTCGTCAAAGCCATCCCGAGCCTGTTCTCGGATCTGGTGACGCTCCTGCCTGAACCGTTCCAGAACGCGATCAACGCCATCGGCAGCGTATTCAACGGGCTCGGCGAGATATTCAAACCCGTGCAGAGCGCCATCGCCCCTCTGATAGCTGCATTCATGGCCCTCGGAGCAGGCGGCATCGCACCATTGCTGTCCAAGATTCCGTTGCTCGGCGGGGTGCTCGGCGGATTGTCCGGCCCGTTGAGCGCGTTGGGCGGACCCATCGGCATCGTCGTCGCAGCGTTGGGCACGCTCATCGCCACGGTGCCGGAACTGCGCAACGCCTTCGGCACGCAGGTCACCGGCGCGTTCAACCTGTTCAAGAACACGATCGCGGGAATGAAGCCGACGTTCGATGCGTTCGGCAAAAGCCTGCAGGACATGTTCAAACAGGTCATGCCGGTGATCACCGCTTCTGTCGCGGAGCTCATCCCAGTGTTCGGCGACATACTCCAGTCGCTGGCACCGCTCATCCCGACGATCATCGAACCGCTCATGAACGCGCTCAGCTCGCTCATGCCGCTCATCGGCCAGCTCGTGTCCAGCCTGCTGCCACCGTTGGCGGACATCATCGCCGCTCTGCTGCCGGTCGCCTCGCAGATCGTGTCGATGATAGGCCAAGTCATCAGCCAGCTCGCCTCCGCGCTCGTCCCGGTAATCCAGCAGGTCATGGATTTCGTTAGCCAGCTGGTCACCGCCATCACGCCGCTCATCCAACAGCTCGTGCCAGTCATAACCGATGCGGTCTCGGGCATCACAGGCATCATCCAACAGCTGATGCCGGTCATCCAGAGCATCATCAGCGTGGTCGGCTCGGTAGTAAGCGCAATCATCGGATTCATCACCGGTACGTTGTTGCCTGCGGTGCAGGCGATGCTCCCATATGTGTCGGGTGTCATCAACGGCATACAAGGCGTAATCCAGGGCGTGGTCGGCGTTATTTCCGGTGTCATCAGCATGGTCACCAACCTCATCAACGGCAACTGGTCGGGAGCTTGGAACAGTTTCAAATCGATTCTTTCCAACGCGGCCGGAGCGGTCGGCGGCTTGGTGTCGGGCATCGTGAGCGCCATCAAGGGCGTGTTCGCCGGAGCTGGCTCGCTGCTCAAAAACGCCGGCTCGCAGCTCATCAGTGGTCTGTGGAACGGCATCAGCGGTGCCATCGGCGGATTGTACGACAAGATCAAGGGCGCGCTTTCCGGACTGGTCGATAAGGCGAAGGAAGCGCTCGGCATCCATTCGCCGTCCCGCGTGTTCCGCGACGAAGTCGGCCGCTACATCCCGCCCGGCATCAGCGAGGGCATTGACAAGGCCACCCCCGCATTGCAGCGTGACATCGCGAAGCGGATGCAGGGTGTCACGGCCGCCGCACAGTCGGCATTCCAGCCGATGACGTTGCGCTCCGCCATTGGTGTGGAGGGCTCCGCCCCATTGCCTGAAACCGGGAATGGGCTCGCAGACCTCGCGTCGATGCTTGTGGAGCTTCGCGGCCTGCGCTCCGACCTGCAGGCATTGCACGGTGATTTGGGGCCGACCATCGCTAAGTACACGCCATCCATGACCATCCGCGAAGAGAAGCGCAGACTTGGTCTCGTCTAAAACAGGAGGACAGTCATGCAGTCGATGACCTACCGGCGAGGCGGAGGATCAAGCCGCGCCGTTTCGGCTGGGGCCGTTGATCTCATCGACCCTGCCGGTCTCATGGTCAAACGCATCGAGAGCTTGCGCACGCACGCGTGGGAGGTGGAGTTGGCCGCGCACGGCATTGACTCCGCCTCCCTCAACGCGTCAAGCGTCCAATTGGAGGCCACGTGCGCCGACCTCAACGTGCTGGACGTGGCGAGCGAACTGTTCGACGCGGACGTAAAGGCCGTGGCGTCATCCCGCAGCAAGGACGACGCCGGACTGCTCACCGTGGACGGCTGGTCGCAGACCGCGCTCATCACCGGCATCGAACCATCCTATGATCCGCCCGGCCCCGCGAAGTACGCGCTCACGGTCGCATTGCTTGACGGCCTGTGGCACAAGCGTGACGACGTGCAGCATTTCTGGTCGGATGCGCTGCAACCGGGCCTCGACCTTGATTACCCGCACGATTACCCTCACGACTACCTGCCAACGGCACGAAGCGCTTCGGTCGTGAACGATGCCGTCTCGCCGATGCCGTTCGAACTGGTGGTCTACGGGCCGGTCTCACAGCCGGCCATCATCATCGGCGGCAACCGGTACGCGCTCGACGTGGACATCCCCTCGGGCTCGTATGTGACCGTCAACAGCGTGGAGGGGCAACGCAGCATCGTCATGACCGCCGAAAACGGCGACACCACGAACGTGTTCGACAAGGGCGAACGAGGCAGCGGCCTCAACGGCGGCACTTATATTTTCCAGCCGTTGCCGACCGGGGAACACCAGGTGCAGTGGAACGGGTTCGGCTTTGACCTGACAGTGATCCAGGAGAGGAGCACGCCGTCATGGTGGATCTGATTATCACCGATTCCAAGCACGTCGATGTCCGTTCCGCCGTCGACTTCACTTTGGATTGCGCGTGGGGCAAGGAGGAAAACGATTTCGAACTTGTCGCGAGCGGCGCGTCCACCATCGATGCGGGTGCCTATATCTACGTCGACGGCAGCGAATGCGGTGGCGTGGTCGATGCGATGGAAGACCAGCTCACTGCCGGCGTCAGCACCCTCACCTATTCGGGGCGCACATGGCACGGCGTGCTCGCGAACAAAATCCTTGAACCGGATAGGGGCAAGGATTATCTCACCGTGAGCGGTACGGCCAGCACGGTCATCGGCTCGCTTATCAGCCGCGTAGGGCTTGATTCGGTGTTCGACGCGGTTGTACCGCCTGACGGCAGTGGCGACCCGACCATCAAACAATACCAGTTCGACCGCTACGCGGACTGCTATACGGGTTTGCAGAAGATGTGCGAGGCCAGCGGGCTGAAGCTCAGGCTCGCTTATGCGTCTGGCCGGGTCAACATTTGGGCTGAGCCGGTTGCGCATTACGGCGATGCGATTGACAGTGACCTTATCGATTTCGACGCGACCCGCACGTGGAGGAAACCGAATCATCTCATAGGCCTAGGCAAGGGCGAGGGTGCCGGTCGAACGGTCGTCCACTGGTATGCGGACGCGAAAGGCACCGTGAGCCAGACGCAATCACTGCGCGGTGTGGATGAGATAACGCAGGTCTACGACTATTCGAGTGCCGAGACCGCCGAACTGAACCAGAAGACCCGTGAGAAACTACAGGATCTGCAATCCGAGGGTGATGTGAGGGTCACCGTCCGTGACGACGCGAATGTGGTGTTCGACGTTGGCGACACCGTGACCGCAAGGGATAATCTCACGGGCATCACCGTCAACGCGACTATCAGCAAGAAAATCGTCAAGGTCTCGGGCGGCGTGATGTCCGTCGATTATGAGGCCGAGTAAACAGTAAGGAGCCGATTATGGCGCGTATCGACAATGCGACGGTCATGCAATGCGACCGTTGCGGCAGAAACAAATGGTACAAGGACTTGGACGATCCGGATATCAAGACGTGGTACAACGTCAACCGGTTGGACTCCTCCGGCACGGTCCACGACTACCTGTTTTGCGATCAGGATTACGCGGACTATGTGAACAAGCTCAAGGACTTTGATAACAGCTTCGACAGTTGGATGCAGAACGGAGGCAAGCGGAATGGTTGAACTCGTCACCGGTCATGCGGGCAAGGCGCACGCGACAGCGGAGCAGGCGGCGGGGTTGAACGCCGGCATTCTCGGCTTGGATGATTATGTGCTCGACGTGCATGACAAGCTCAAGATCACGGTCGTTTCGGCGAACAAGGTGACCATCGGCACGGGCGAGCTGGTCATGCAGGGCCGTCACGTCAGCCAGGGCACGCCCGAAGATTTGATCATCACGAACGGCAGTCAGGGCATGAAACGCAATGATCTGATTGTCTGCCGGTACACGAAAAGCGCGGGGTTGGTTGAGTCGGCTCAACTGGTCGTGGTCAGGGGCACGCCCACCACGGGCACGCCCACCGACCCCGCCGTGAACACCACCAGCCCGTTGGACGGGGGCACCACCTACGACATGCCCTTGTACCGCATCCCGCTGGACGGCATCACCATCGGCACACCAGTCGCATTGTTCAACGTTTTGAAACCGATGAGCGACGTGTGGGATTCCCTAACCCCTGTCACGGGCCAAGTCAGGATGCCGTATTCCGACAGGTATATCACTCTGGTTCGTGTCGGCCGTATTGTCACCGCCTGCGCGTATATCACGCTGACAAGTAATTTCACTCAGACCGGCAACACATCCGTCAGCGAGACAATCCCGAAGGGTTTCAGACCGTCCGGCGATTCCCGCGCGGTCATGCGCGGCACCGACAACAGCGGCGCGACCAGTTTCTACCTTTACGGCACGCCGGAGGGGAAAATGGTGTTGAACGGCACCGGATATACCGGCCGATTCGTCGGTATATCCGGCTGTTGGATTACCGCGTAGCTTTCCCTAACCCAGCGTTCTACGACGTGGCGAGTACCTTACAGCCGCGACAGCATTTTGCTTACGCGCATCGGTGATATCTGTTTCATGGGTGGCAACGTAAAATTCAACAGTAGCGGGCAGAACAATTACACGAAGGCTCAGGAGAAGCTCCCCGAAGGGTATCGACCCGTCACCGTCAATACGCCCGTGGCCGTTTTCGGTGGTGAAACGACATTCATCTGTTACGGCGAGGCCAATGGCACCGTCACGATGCTTGGCAATCCGAACAGCGCGTACGCGGGATGCACCGGCGTATGGAGGACCGCCGACCCGATGCCCGCCGCATAGCTTCGGGACACTGGCTCAGGCGGTTGCACTGTCTTGCAGTGACCCCACGGGTCATAGCGCGTATGAGACGGTCATGCCGAACGCGTCCGTGCCCTGCGTGCCGCCCTGATTGGCGTAGGTCATGGTTCCGTTCGCGTTTACGTTGATGGTCTTCTGGTTCGCGCCGTCGCGTCCGCCAAATGAGAAATTCAAATCCATTGGAGGACGCCAGCTTTCAGGCAGGGTTCCGAAATTGCCGGTGTTCCACGAGCCGGACGCCGACGAATTCCAGTCGATGCGCAACGTGACGAGCGAGCCGCGACGGTAGCCTTTGACGGTACCGTAAGTGGAGTTAATCAGCGTCAGCACTTCGGTCTGGGTTAGGGAAA